>Ga0302319_10018369_pt1 | contig 12761 bp, 10 predicted proteins | sample Bog_T0_2_FD_203319 | JGI IMG/M metagenome (GOLD analysis project Ga0302319, IMG submission 203319) | Peat permafrost microbial communities from Stordalen Mire near Abisko, Sweden - Bog_T0_2 | ecosystem: Environmental > Terrestrial > Soil > Wetlands > Peat | place: Sweden: Abisko, Stordalen Mire...
TCGCCATGCCCGAATTAAAAGCAGGAATAATGCGAAAAAACTATTTTATTTATCCTCCCGCTGCGCCTTCCCCTCCGGGCTTGGTCATCTCAATGGGATCGAGCGCCTTACGGAGTTCGTCCTCCGGCATGATTTTCCATTCCATGCAGATCTGGCGCACTGTTTTTCCCGTTTTTGCGCTTTCTTTTGCAATTTCGGCGGCACGGTCATAGCCGATGATCGGTGCAAGGCTGGTCACCATCGCCATGCTGTATTCCACGAGTTCGTTGCACCGCTCGACATTTGCCGCGATTCCCGCGACGCATCGCTCGCTGAAAACAGTCGCCGCATTGGCGAGCAGCCGGATGCTTTCCAAAATATTGTGCGCCAGCACCGGCATCATCACATTGAGATCGAAGTTCCCGTTCGCGCCTGCCCAGGTGATCGTCGCATCATTGCCGATGACTTGTATGCACACCTGGATAAGCGCCTCGCTCATTACGGGATTCACCTTGCCGGGCATGATCGAGCTGCCGGGTTGGGTTTCCGGCAGCCGGATTTCGCCGATTCCGCAACGCGGCCCGCTCCCGAGCCACCGGATGTCATTCGCGATTTTGAAAAGGCTCACAGCGATGGTTTTCAACTGCCCGCTCGCCTGCACGAGGCCATCCTTCGCAGCCTGCGCTTCGAAGTGGTTGCGCGCCTCGCGGAAGTTGATGCCCGTGCGATTTTGCAGGTGGCGCATCACCTTGATGGCGAAATCCGGATGGCAATTCAACCCCGTGCCCACCGCAGTGCCTCCCAGCGCGAGCTCCTCGATGGCTGCAATCGCGTTCCCTGCGCGCAGCCGCGAATATTCCACCTGCTTGGCGTAACCGCTGAATTCCTGCCCGAGGCGGATCGGCGTCGCATCCATCAGGTGTGTGCGGCCGATTTTGATCACTCCCCAGAATTCCGCGGCCTTCCTTTCAAGGGCGGCATTCAGATTTTCCAGTGCGGGAAGGAGTTGATGCCGGATCGATTCCCCAACCGCGATATGGATGGCGGTGGGGATGATGTCATTGCTCGACTGCCCCATGTTCACATGGTCGTTGGGATGCACGGGATCTTTCGATCCCACGGGCTTGCCGGCCAGTTGCGAGCATCGGTTTGCGATCACCTCGTTCGCATTCATGTTGGTGCTGGTGCCCGAGCCGGTCTGGAAAATATCGACAGGAAAATGTGCGTCGAGCTTGCCGTCGATCACCTCTTCCGCGGCCTGCGCGATCAGGTTCACGCGCGTTTCGTCGAGCTTGTCGAGTTCGTGGTTTGCCTCGGCGCACGCCCATTTTACGAGGCCGAGGGCACGGATGAATTCCCTCGGGAAACGATACCCGCTGATCGGGAAATTAAGGACTGCTCTTTGCGTGGATGCCCCGTAGAGGGCCTCCTCGGGCACCTCCATGGTGCCCATGGAATCTTTTTCGATGCGATTGGACATAGGGGAAATGGTTCCCGCCGCGATCAGGCACGCCTGTCAATCCGTATGGCTGGACTTGAGAGGCTAGTGCCGGCCGTTGCCATTTCCGTTGCCATTGCTGGCAGTGGCATGGGCGTGGCCGTTGTGACTCTTGTGACCGTTGAGCGGTTGTTTATAAAATACCGTCACAAAGTTCGGCGGGATGTTTTGCAGGCAATACTCGGACTCCACCCGTGGAAACTCCCTGGCGTGCTGGCGCAATTCGTTGGTGATCTGGTAGATGATGAACGCCGAGGTGGGTTTTGGAGCAAGCGCTTCAAAGGTTTGTTTCAGCAGCGCCCGCTTGGTCTTGATCTCCATGGTGCTGAAAGGGATGCCGGAAACAATGTAATCGCAATGCTCGATGCCGCGCTTGTGGAGTTCGATGGAGATATCATTCGCGGTCGCGTTGATCACATGGACGCGGTGATCGTGGCGGAACTGGTGCCGCAGGTGGTTTGCAAGTTCAGGATCCAGCTCAAACAGCAGCAAGGTCGATCCCTGGTGCATCTGGCGCACAATCTCCCGGGTGTGGCAGCCTTCGCCCGGTCCGTATTCTACTATGACGCGCGGCTCGGAAAAATCAAATTTACTGGAGACCAGGCGGATCAATTGCTTGGAACTCGGGATGATGGAGGCCACCTGCATCGGGCGGGTCAGGAACCTTTTTAAAAATAGTGTGCTCATAGTTTCGTGGACAGGAACCGCAAACTATTCACAGATAATGGAGGATTGTCCAGCTTACGAATGACAAACCCGTTCTGATGGCTCCTAAAATAGACGTTTTTTTGCTAGTAAAGTCCGTAAATGTAGTATTTATTGTAATTTAATTATGGAAACATCAGCTGGACATAATCTTCTCACGGTCAAGGAAACTGCGGAATATTTGCGGATTCCTCTCCCCACCGTTTACTATTTGGTCCAACGAGGCCAGCTTCCCGCCATCCAGATTGGTGGTCGCTGGAGGATCAAGAAAGAGTCCTTGGATCGTGACGTCCTGCGTTCCGACGAAGGGGGCCAGCCGACCGTACTCGTGGTGGATGACGATGAGAATTTGCAGGAGATGTTCAAACTGTTCCTTAAAAAGAACGGTTTCAGCCGTATCGTTGTCGGCAATGGCAAGGATGCAATTGCAGCGCTGAAAAAGCAAAAATTCGATCTCTGTTTCCTCGACCTCATGCTGCCCGACACCACGGGCGATGAGATTTACAAGGAAGCAAAAACCATCGACGCCGAGTTGCCCATCGTGATCATCACCGGGTACCCCGACAGCGCCATGCTGGATAATATTTTGAAAATGGGCCCCGTCACCGTGCTGAAAAAGCCGCTCCAACTCGAGCAGCTCAACCAGACACTGAGGATCATGGGCCACAAGCAGCTTGCGCAGGCCGCTTAAATTAAACCGTTGTTTTTTGAGGTGTATCCACAGCTATTTAGCTGGAGATGATGCAGGTGTCACTGTAGCGGTTGGAGGGAAGAACTGGTCGATCACCGGCAGGATCGAATCGGCCCAGACTTCGTAGCCCGGAACGCTGGGGTGAAGGAAATCGCCTGTCATCGGTTGTGTGTAACGGCCATCCGCCGTAAGCAGCTTGTCGCCGAAATCCATGAAGATGACTTTTTTGCCGTCACCCAGGGCGGAGATGATTTTGTTCACTTCCTTGACCTTGGCGCGAAGCCCGTCGGTGGGCTGTTCGCCGCGAGGGAAAATGCCCAGGAGGAGGACCGTGGCATCAGGAAGGCGTTTCCGGTATTCCTCGACGTCGGCCTTGATGCCTCCGGCGATTTGTTCCGCCGAGCAGGAATACATATTGTTGGTCCCGATCAAGAGCACGACGAGCTTTGGATGGAGGCCATCGACCTGGCCATTCTGAACCCGCCAGAGAAGGCCCTGGGTGGAATCCCCCGAGACGCCAAAATCAACGGCGCCGAGCTGGGTGTAATGATGGTGGTTCCAAACACCGCCTCCGCCGCCTTTCCAGCCAGCGGTGATCGAGTCGCCGTCGAAGATGATGCCAACCTGCGGCATCTTATGGGCATCATCAATCGCCTGTTGAAGGCGGTTCAGCCTGTCCATTGGTGGCGTGGGGATTACTGCTGCGTTGGCTCCGGCAGGCAAGGGGGGCGACGGCCAGGTGATCGTTCCTCCTACTGTGCCCGATGTGGATGCCGGGGATTGCCCAGGGCTTGCAGAAGCTGAGGCCGCAGCTGGCGTACTGGATGGAGGGAAGGATTGATCGATGGCCGGCTTTATCGCATCGGCCCAAATCTTATAAGCCTGGGGCGAAGGACGGGGAAAGCTGAAATCGACCAGCATCTCCTTGGTCATGGTGCCGTCCGGCTGGAGGAATTTGTCCCCGAAATCGAGAAAAATCACCTTCTTGCCATCGCCAAATGCGGAAATGAGCTGGTTGACAGCCTTGATCTTGAGGCGGAGCGGGTCGGTGGGTTTTTCACGGCGGGGAAAAATCCCTTCAAGCAGGATCGTGGCCTCGGGACAACGCTTCTGGTACTCTTGGACGACCGCCTTGACGCCCCCGGCGATTTGTTCGGGAGTGTTGGGATTCAAATTGCCGGAGCCGACGAGAAGAACGACGAGTTTGGGGTGCAGGCCATCCACCTGGCCGTTCTGCAACCGCCAGAGAACGGTTTGCGTGGGGTCTCCCGGGTTGGCAAAATCAAAGGCATTAAGACTGGCGTAACGGGGGCTCCAAATGCCACCGTGTTCTCCCTTCGGATTGGCAATGATCGAATAAGAATCGCCGTCGAAGATAAGATCAATCTTCCCCATCTTCCGCGAAGCATCGAGGTTCTGTTGAAAGTGGTTGAGCCAGCCCGTGAGAGGCGACAGTGGGGATGCGGCCGGGTTGACGTCAGGCGGCAGCGGTGGCGTGGGCCAACTGATTGTTCCCCCGCCGATAGCGGCTGAGGTCAACGTAAGTGCAAGGAGGGCGTGGAGGAGAATGCGGTTCATATTGGGGAACTAATATGGGGTGGGGGGATTGAGCAAGGAGTTTGCGAAATTCCGACTGTCAGTTTTCCACCGGCAATAAAAAGGCGCACAGTCCCATGTCTGCAGCGTCCACGACGTTGCAATAGGGCTGGAGACCCTGGCCGTAGCCGACCATGTCGCCGGGTTGCACTGGTAAGTTCAAGCGGAGACGGATGACGGTGGGATCCTCCGGATCGCGATAGACGCGGTACACATAATTTCCCGGCAATGCGGTGCCATCGGGTGCGCAGATGGTAAAGCCCGCAAGGTGATCCGTCGGATTCCATGAACCAGTGACACCGGTGAAGGATATTCGCAGTTCGGCCCGTTCCGGGTATTTTGCATCCTTTGGGATGCTTTCAATTTTCGCCACGCGCGGGCCGGTGGAGAGCGGCTTGTTCTCGGTGAGTGCCAGCGCCTGTCGCGCCAGCCGGCGCCCTAAACGGATGAGGCCGGGCGCGCTGATGTGGATGCAATCCTCAAGCGTCAAATCCACGGCTGTGGTGACGGTGGTTCCCGAAACGCGACCGGGGAAGAGGTATTGGGTCTGCCTGATGGTGTTCCATGCGGAGAGATTGACGGAATCCAGCGAGACGCATCCGATCTGGACCGTGAGCACCGGCAGATCAGGAATGCCAGTATCCGCGCGCACGCGCTCCACCCAGGTTACAAACCGGTCGGAGTAGGTATTTGCGATCGTGGTGTCCCAGCCTTCGGACTCGCCTTGATACCAGAGGATCCCGCGCAGATTGCCACCGGCATCGGCGATACGCTGCAACATTGCGCCGTACAAACTTTCGCCGCCCTTGTCTTTCAAGGTGGGGTTCCACTGGTCCAGCGACGTGCCACCGTGTGCGGCGGGGATCAACCCGATGGGACGTCCCAGAGCGTCGGCCATGGACTTGCCAAATGAGATGCCGAGCCCGGCCCTCGCGTTGTTTTTTGAATCCTCGGCGTCCATCTCGGCATCGGACTTTGCGTACTGTTCCGGGGTCTGGTTGCCGCGCATCATCGTCTTGTGGACGGGCGTGTAGCTTTGCCACAGCTTGTGGAGAGGTTCGGTCGCGATTTCCCAGTGCCCGGCGCTGGTGAAATTCCACACCCGCTCATCCGGAGGCAATGCCCCCGCGAGGTCGCTGACACCCTGCATATTCGACTGGCCAGCCAGCACCCAGACATCCAAATTTTCCGGTCTATTTACTTGGGACATTCCCGGGAGTTATCACAGCCGTGATATGACGTGTAAAGAAAAAGGCTCGGAAAACCTGCGAGGATGGGGCTGGTGCCCCCATCTTGCCAGCGGTCAGAATTTGTTCATCCAAAAGACTGCGCTTTTTACGTAATGATATTTTCTTCGCTTTGCTGTTTTACTTCTGGCAAATCCGTTTTGATCGGGTATTTCTTCTCCTCCCCCCATGAGGTCCATCGAGCATCACTTTTTGTTTGAAATTACTGGTCCATCTGCGATTGAGTAAAATAAAATGGGCCGAAAGCATATCCTCCGTGTTCTCCCCCCTCTTCAGCAAGCCTCACCCGGCTTTACGGGATTTCCCGAGGGTTACAGCAAGCAGCGCGGGTTGATCGACAAGCTGAGGGGCATGGCCAACAGGCTTAAGAAAACAAAGCCGCAGCCATTTTATTCCATGAGGGAAATTGCCGGATATTTCGGTGTTCCCTTGCGAACCTGCGCCATCGCTTACGAAACGCTTGAGCACGAAGGGATTCTCAACCGGATCCGCGGTTCGCAGACCCTTTTGGCGGGCAGGAACACTGCGCCCCGCAAGGCTGTGCGGGCTGTGGTCGGCATTCCCGTCTGGTTGCATTCCATTGTCATTTCCCCCTACACCCGGGCTTTTTACATGAAGCTGGAGGACGAGCTGCGGAATAACGGTTTTGTGGTGGATTTCATCTTTTTCCATGGGAATGAAGTCGAGCATCCTGATTTTGCCGAGCGCCTCGTGCGCCACAATCTGGACATTCTGTTCTGGCACACTCCGCATCCCCTGGCCACGCAGGTATTGTTTTTTCTGAGGGATCATGGAACCCAACTGGTGTTCATTCAAAATGCGGGAAGCACAACGAGCATGCACTGCTCCATTTATTTGCAGGACTGGCAAAGAGCCTATCACGACATGGCGCAGGCTCTGGCTGCGAAGGGCATCCAGCGTGTCGTGGTGCCTGAACCGGATTACATGCCATCCAAGCGGGCCCTGAAAGGCTTTAGCGCGACCATGGAGATGAGCGGGATCGAGGTGGAGATCATCCAGGGAGAGCCGGATGTGCTGCTGCATAAAGCGAAACAACTTTCCAAGGGGAACCGCGGGATGATCGCTTTCATGGACCAGCAGGTGGCGGACATGCTCTGCAGCCAGGAGCCCGTGGTTATCGAGAAGGTTTTGCAATTGGTTCCCGTCGCTTTCTGCCGGGGGCCCATTCGCATACCCTACTTTGAGCGCCGCGAGGGCAAGGTCGACATCATAGGCTTCTCTCCATCGCAAATGGCCACCAAAATTGTGCATGATTTCTGCCGGTCCCCGGTTCTTCCGGGTGGGGTGATCCACACCTTTCATGCGACCTATCAACCGTCTATTTCGCTAAATAGCATCCACGAGCCACTGTGAAGCCACAGAGGCGTTTCCGTTCCGGGGAAGCCTGGACAGTATGTTATATGTATGGATGGAGCCGGGGTTATTTTCGTGGCTATTTTGGCCTGTGTATCCCACCCATGATCAGGAGAAGTTATCTCTTGTAAAGACTTCTCCGCCCCAATCCGGGGCTTCCGTTAAACTGCCTGTTCCAGATGCATGTGACATGGAAAAAAACGGCCATGCAGAAAACGAATCCTGCTGGCCGAGAGTGCGTGTGGGATCCGACAACGGAATTCCGACTTTATACCTGAACGATGCCCCGTGGTATGGAATGGCGGCGGAGCGGCCCTACCTCGAGGATCATTTCGAGGTTTTCGAGCGTATGGCGGGGATCGGGATCAACCACTTCCAATGTGATGCCACTTGCGCGGAGGACATTTATCATCCGCAGCTTCGTTTCTGGACTGGGCCCGGCACCTATGATCCCGCAGCACAGGACAAACTTTTGCGGAAGCTGGTAGAGATCCAGCCTGATGCCATTTTTACACTTCGCCTCTCGGTGAATGCGCCGGATTGGTGGCTGGAAGCGCATCCCGGGGAATGCCAGGTCTATGCGGATGGAACGAATGAGCGCGAACTGCAACGGGCAGGCCGGCGAAAGCTTCCCTCCCTGGGCTCCTCCCTGTGGCGCGAAGAGGCTGCAGAGGCCCTGACCCGATATATCGTATGGCTGGTGGAGAGCGGCTGGAGCAAGCGCGTGTGTGCGATGTTTCTATGCAACGGAATAACCTGGGAGTGGGGCCTGTTGGGCACGGATGGGCTTCCGGATTACAGCACGAGTGGAGAGAGTTATTTCCGCAAGTACCTCGGGGAAACATACAGGACTGATGCGGCCCTTTCCACTGCATGGGGACGAACGGTCTCCATTTCAAGTGCCAAAATCCCGTCCGCTGGCCGGCGCATGGAGCCGTTTGGCACCGGAGGGATGCGCCCCGTTCCTGATTACCAGGATGTGATTGACCACCAGCAATCGATTTCCGCCATGAACGCGGATTTTCTGCTCTCGATGGCCGCGACTGCCAAGAAGTGCTCGGAAGGAAAACTGCTGATCGGCGCGTTTTACGGCTACACGCTCACCGCGCGCGAACAGACGGAATTTACCGGCACGTTCGGGCCAGGCGGTTTCTTTGGCGGGCACCACGAATTATCGCGGGTGCTCCGGTCCCCCGCCATCGATTATCTCGCGTCGCCGTTTAATTACGCGGATCGTTCGCTGGGGAAAGGGCTGTTGCTGGAGCATTCACCACTGGCCAGCATCCGGCTGCACGGCAAGGTGTTCTGGGATGAAAACGACTTGTGGGCTTATAATAATCCACCGATCCCGGGACACGTCCCGTCCGTATTGTCCGTCGGCTATACTTCCTCCCTCCATGAAACGGTGTTGATGTACCGGCGCGCCTGGGCCTCGGCGATCGTCAGGGGTAAGCACCAGTGGCTTACAGAATTGACGGGCTGGCTCGGGACTTTTAACGAAAATTTTTCGGACCCGACGTTGCTTGAGGAAATCAAGCGCATGAAAAACGCTTCGGATGGCTTGCTAATGCTGAATCGTGAGCAGGTAACGGAGGTCGCCTATGTCGTGGATGAGCGAAGCATTGCCTATCTTTCGGCGGACCATAAGGAATTTCTTTCCAAGGTGTACGATGGCACGGTGAGGTGGGCGCAACTCGGGGCGCCCTTTGATATTTTGCTGCTGGACGATTTGCTTGAGGGCGACCTTGATTATCGATTGGTCATTCCTGGCTGCGTGAAATCGCCGGAAGCGCTGGAGCGTTTTTCTGAATGGAAGAAAAAAACATCCGGCGCAGTTCTGTGGGATGGAAATGTGTCATGGTATCCGCCGGAGGACACCGGGATACTGGCAGAGGCTTATGACAGCGCAGGCGTGCACCGTTATATTGACCGGGGCACGGCGTGGGCCAATGGCTCGATGCTTTTCCTCCATGTGCAGGAAGGCGGCAAACAATGCATCCGCTTCCGCAGACCTGTAACCGGCTGTGAATTTTTTTCGGGCATCGAAATCGAATCGGCCACCGGTGAGGTCGGGTGGATTTTCGAAAAAAACGGTGTCGCGCTCTTCCTTTTTTCCAACCCTTAATCCTTTAATCTATGATGAAACTTTTGTTTGCGGCTGTGCTTGGTATCACAATGATCTGGTCAAATTTATCAAGTCATGCTGAATGCCCGACTATCCGCGATTTTGATAAACGCGCGCAAAACGGGGAGCGGTTGAATGTTGTTTTTTTTGGAGGTTCGCTCACGTGGGGGGCCAATGCGAGCGACCCGCAGACGACCAGCTACCGGGGGCTGATGATGCAGTATTTCTTTTCCAAATACCCGAAGGCGTCGTTTGTTTTTCGTGACGCAACAATCGGAGGCACAGGCTCGGATTTGGGGATATTCCGGTTGGATCGCGACGTGACGCCTTATCATCCCGACCTGGTCATGCTCGACTTTACGGTCAATGACGGCGCCGAGGGAAAGGATGTGCAGCACCTTGCATCGTATGAGCGGATTCTCAGGGAATTGCTTTCCTCCGGCACTCCTGTGCTGCCGGTGATGCTCTGTTTCAAATGGCACACGCACAATCTTGATGCGCCGCTCGCCGCTCCGCGCTATGCAGATCATGCAAAGCTCGCGGCGGCGTACGGCTGCCCGATTGCAAATGTGGTGGAGGGAGTCCGGAAAGCGGTAAAGGAGGGGAAGGCCGACCCGGAGATTCTTTGGGCGATCGACGGGGTGCATCCCGATGATCCCGGCTACGAATTGTTTTTTGAATTGGTCAGGGACACCTACGAACAGGCCACCAAATCGGACCAGAAGATTATCCTGCCCGAGAAGACGATGTTCGACGATCTTTACCCGCACCGGCAGCGTCAGTTGCTTGTGGACTCCGCTCTTCCCGCAGGGTGGACGAAGGTCGAGACTTACCGCACTTCGATGTGGTTCGATGGATTATCGAGTCGCTGGATGGGGGATGTCGCTGCTGCAAAGATGGGCAAGGACGGAAAACAGCCCGAGCCGCTGGAAGTGAAATTCAACGGATCCATGGTTGGACTGTTCGGAGAAAAATCAACGAACACCCCCTGGTTTGAGGTGTTGATTGACGGCAAAAACATCCTGCAACCAAAGGCGAAACCCGACCAGGGCAATTTCTGGAATATCGCTGTGGCACCGCCATCGGCAGGCAACCTTTTTGCGTGGACGCTGCTCGCGAATAATCTTTCCGACGGGGAGCACACCCTGCGCATCGTGCCGCGTTTGAAAGGCGGTGACCCGAAGGAGCAATTGAAGATCGAGAGCGTGTGCAGTGCGGGTCGCTGACGGCAGGGATCTGGGATAGCTGACGGTTGGCAAGGGTTGTTTAGCCCTGGCAAATGGGCATGCCGGATTATGGTTGAAGTTCAACCATTCAACTGCCCTCCCAGTCGATGACCAGCGAGAAATTCGCGTTTTTGTCGTCGCGGAGGGAGAGGTATGCGGCGGGGGCTTCTTTGAATGAGACGATGCGCTGGACAAAATCGGCTGCGCGGATTTTGCCGGTCCGCAATGCCTCGATGGCATTCTGGCGGTCTTCCACGCCGCGATCCATGGGTGTCAGAATGATTACGCCTTCACCGGGGAATGAGGTGAAGGGATTGATGGAAATATCCTCGATGTAATTGGCCTGAAAAATCAACCGCGACCAATCGCCGTAAAATGACATGGGTTCCACCCGGTAGTCGCCGGTGAAAGCCTGCGGTTTGCGCCGGATGAGCTGGTAAGCCATCTTTGCCCCTGGGGAACTGCCGGAGCTTTCGACCACGATGTCCGCGCCCCCGTCGCACCACCTCAGGATCCGATCCACGGCGTCGCTGTCCTTCATGTTCACCGCAGCGGCGGCTCCGCAGGCGAGCGCACGGTCGAGGCGGCTCTGCTCGAAGTCGGCCACGATCACACGACAGCCGCGGGCGCGCAGCCACGCGGCTGAAAATGCGCCGATAATCCCCTGGCCGAGCACGATCGCAGTCTCGCCGGATTTCGGCCTGGCCGCCTGCACGCCACGGAGGCTGATCGAGGAAATTTCGGCAGTCACATAATCGAGCGGTTTCGCCCCCTGTGGAAGGAGCACGGGGCGATCCTCGCCCGTAGTGGTGTACACGTGCCGGCTTGCCTGTCCGCCCCATTGGGATTTGACGCCAGGGACGGAGCGCGGGTTGCGTCCGCTGATGAGATCGCCCACGCGGAAACCCTTCACTTTGGAACCAACGGCAGTCACTTCCCCGACCACCGAATAACCGGGGATGAGCGGAAAATTTCCCTCGGCCCCGTAGTGACCGCCCAGCACGCGCAGTTCGGTGCCTGAGGAAACCATGGTGTACAGGGTGCGAACCACGACGTCCTCGTCGCCACAGGGACCGAGTTCAAATTCAGCGATTGAGATTTTGCCGGGGGCTTCGAAGAGGACTGCTTTCATAAGTCTTTTTACCATCGCGTGGATGCCGTCCGCAATGATTTTCGGGAGTGACATTCTGTTTTATGTATAAACTTTTTGAAGGCAACCAGGAGATTTCAGGATCCTTGAATTTATAAACCAACAGGTGTTTTCACCCATATGTATTTCGCACAATTGTAACGGTTTAGCCATCGAACTGTAACGTAAAGGTTTTATCTTCCTGTGCATTGACCGTGCATTCGCGCGCGTTTTCCGCAGGTGAAGAACGGGGAAATGCCTTCGACTGAGCCAACCCTCAAAACTCCTGGATTATTACCTTTATGAAAAGCAGCTCCATTCGCCACCTTTTTGCCATTGCCGTCCTCCTTGCGGTTTCCGCCGCGCCCCTGCCGGCGGCTGATGCGACTTACGGGAACCTGACGGTTACGGGAACCGCTGACTTCGGCACATGGAGCGAAGGGGACAATGGGCCGGGGCTGACCTTGAATTACACGGATGGGGCGACTGCGGCGGTCAATTTCATCGGGAGCGGGAGCGCGGTGATCTGGCAGTGGGGGAATTTCAACGGATCGCAAAATGCCAACTCGATGACCTTGGATCAAAACAACCAGTTGCTTCTCTACAGCGGGACCACGGCGGGAATTACGCTCAATCCCTCCGGGGCAAGCGCATTTGCCGGGAGTGTCACGATCAGCGGCACGGACAATGAGTTGCCGAACCAGGTGCTCATCAGCGGCTCGAGCATCCTGACCCAAGGGCTGGCCGATGGCCGGTATCTGTCGCTCTCGGCGGCATCCAGCTATGTTACGCAGACTGCGGCTAATGCGAATTATGTCCAGAGCGTAAAAATAGTACGTTTGGCGTGGAGCAGGGAGATAGAAGGCAAACGCATACCCAAGGCCGTGGAAACACGCCTTAAATGAAAACGGTACCGGACAAGCTTCTGAACACAGAGGCCACAAATGGTGGCATGCGTCTTACCATTTGAACGCTCCAACACACGGTCCCTCCCCAATCCAGTGCTCGTCCCCGTCAACCTCGAAGAAGCCCTTTTTTCATCCCATGGGATTCTCTGCGAAACGAGTAAGAAGCGCGACTTATCCGGCTCTTTGGGAGAAAAATTGTCCTTAAAAGGAACGGCAAGTCAAATGGTTCGAACCGGGAACATAGGTGACAGATTGGTGCGCCCGTGAAGCGGGTGTCAGCGCG
>Ga0302319_10018371_pt1 | contig 12760 bp, 10 predicted proteins | sample Bog_T0_2_FD_203319 | JGI IMG/M metagenome (GOLD analysis project Ga0302319, IMG submission 203319) | Peat permafrost microbial communities from Stordalen Mire near Abisko, Sweden - Bog_T0_2 | ecosystem: Environmental > Terrestrial > Soil > Wetlands > Peat | place: Sweden: Abisko, Stordalen Mire...
AGCGCATCCGCCTGTTCGCGCGTCAGATCCTGCGCCAGCGTGATATGGGGATGATACGGGAACGGACCGTCGTATTCCAGCTGGCCGGCATTGAGATTCTCGTGAAGCGCATGCAGTTCCCGCTCTCCCCGGCGCAGCGTCAGGTAGACGACGTTGGATTTGTCGAACAGGGCCACCTCACCGAGTTCCACGGTAAACGGCTGAAATTCATGGCTTTCGGCTGCGATCTGGCGGACGCTCTCGTCGATATTCAGGTCGATCGGACGGGGTGGGAGGATTGTGACGTGGGATCTGAGGGTACAGCCCGGCTTCAGTTCGAACCGCAGCCGGTCCAGAAACCCCGCCAGTCGCCCTGGGATATAGGACACCAGCGCAAAGTGGCAGGCGAACTGAGCTCCCTCATCGCAACCCATTTCTGTATTTATTGTAACGTTGGGTGTCCGCTGGCGGGGATGGACTGTACAATCAGGACATCGCCTCCGCACTACAAACCGCTCCGGCATCCACTTTCACGGTTGCCGCGCCGTGTCCGGCGGGAGGCGACAAGATCGCCCGCCCCACAAATGCGGGAGATTATCTTTCGGCGTTTACCGGCCTGCGCTTCTGCCTCGCCATCTGGGTAATCCTGCACCACCTTTGCAACAAGGGCATGATGCTGGACGCCTGGGCCAGTGCCGCATTGCCGGGTCCGGTGCTTTCGCTGATCCACAGCGGCTATCTGGCAGTACAGACGTTTTTCGTTCTTTCGGGTTTCGTGCTGACCCGCACCTATGCGCCCACGGTCTGGAACCGGCGGACGTTGGGGAGATTCGCCACCGCGCGGTTCGCGCGCGTGTACCCCGTTTACTTCCTGAGCCTGATCGTGGTGTCGCCCTTCATCATTGAGATGCTCTTGCAACCAGTCTGGACGCCGGGTCAGCGCGCCGGCCTGGTGACGACTTACCTGCTGATGTTACAGGGATGGATGGGATCTCTGAAAGTCGGATGGAACACGCCGGCCTGGTCTCTCTCCTGCGAATTCGTTTTTTATCTCTGCTTCCCGCTGTTGTTCACAGTGCTCCGCAATGCACGCTGGAAAGCGATTTCGGTCGCGCTGACGGTGGCGGTGGTGACGCCGACTTTCCTCGATCACGCCGGAGTGCCATGGTCGTGGAAGCCGTTTTATTACCTGCCCGACTTCCTTGCCGGCATCGCCGCCGCGCGCGTATTCTCGCTGGTGGAGCACTCGCGGGCATGGCGAAAACGCGGATACTGGCTGTACATTCCCGCGCTGGTGCTGGGTGGATGGCTCATCGTTCATCCCCATACGGTGGATGGCTCGATGGCGGATCTGAGCTCGTTCCTGCGCCCGCTCAACGTGGCGCTGCTGGTCGGGTTTGCGATCGGCGGCGGATGGCTGGCGCGTCTGCTCTCGACCGGCGCGGCGGATCTGCTGGGCAAGGCGAGCTACTCGATGTACATCCTGCACATACCGATTCTCTGGTGGACCGGACGATACCTGGTTCACGGGAAGTGGCATCCGTCGCGGCCCGTGGCGGGGGTGGTGTACCTGACGCTGGTGGTGGTGGCGTCGGCACTGGTTTACAGCTGGCTGGAGGCGCCCGCGAGTGTGTGGATACGGGCGCGGCAGAAGAAGATGGAGCGGAGCTGAGGACTCAGGCTGTCAAACCAACGCCATATCTCCGCAACAGTTTCGCCAGCCGTTGAGGATCGTCCATCAGAGATTCGTCGCGAGCGATCCGGAATCCATTCCGGGCACGGTTGTACACCGCCATGCACAACGCCGAATCGTCATGGCGGGATCGGTACAGGATTCCGTCCGGCCGGTCAATGTGTTCCCACAACGCCAGCGACGGGCGTTGTGAGCCCTCGTAGTCGTTGCCGCTTGCCAATTCAGCGGTCACCCCTAATCGGGCCAGACCGGGGCCGTGGAGTGGCACGAATCGCAACTCTCTCCGCACTTCCAGGGTTGCGATGAAGCGATCCGCGAGGTCGCCGAGAGAGAGAATCCGCACGGGCGGATTGCGCAGAAACGTCTCCGCGAAACAGACTTCCAGGCTGATGCCGAGATAGCAAACTCCGAATCGGCCGCGGGGATCGTCAAACCGGTGAATTGGCTGTCGACCTCGCGGCGGCCCGAACCACAATGCCTTTCTTGCCCTGGCGTGAATTCGCAGCCAGGAAGCGCCGGCCTGAATCCGCGTTAACGGAAGCCGTCTGGGCAGATCCAGTGGCGGCTGCGGAGCCTTGATCATCCGCGGCCTATGCGGCCTGTTCCCCAAACGACGAGGCAACGCCCGTGGCTTTCTCGACTTTGCCGGACTTGAGTGCTTCGAGGATCGTCATGCCCGCCAGCACGGGCGCGGGGGCCAGCAGCACGGAGAGTTGAATCCACGGATTCCGGATGGCAAACGCATGAAGAACTTCCTCAAGGCCAGGAACGACTCCATCGGGCACGAACTGGCAGGCAGGGTACAGATAGTCCCCCGATCCGTTCGGCACGGCCAGAAGGGCGCGTCTGATTCGGCGCTTATCGACCGCTTGCCGTGTGATGCCGAGCGCGCTGGCTACCTGGCTGGAGGTCAGCCGGCCCCCGGCGCGGGTCAGCAATTCCCGCTTGACGGCCGCTCCACGGGACATCGCCTCCACAAAGGGATCCACTGCTGAAAGGTCGATGCCCAACGGGGCGAGGTCCGACAGGAGAGTAGCGACTCCGCCGACGTCGGTCGGAGAAGCGAGCGCGGCTTTCAGGGTTTCCGAGGATGCCACGGAACTCACCCGCTCCAGCATCTTTACCGAACGCTTCAGGAACGTCGCGGCCAGCGCGAGCCGCGCCTGGCTGACCGGCTCACGGGAAGAATGGTGTGCAGCGGTACTATTTCTGGTTCTCATGACTTCCCGACACTCTCAGTTTACCCCGTCTGAAATGCGCACGACAAGACAAGGACAACATTTCTGACCTCGAAGTAGTCGTGGTATTCGTCACAGCCCCGCTTGCTTCCACATCTCCGCCACCCGCGCCTTCACATCGTGCGGCATCTTCAGCACTTCCGGCCATTCGCGCGTGAACCCTTCCCCCGGCCACTTGCGCGTCGCGTCGATCCCCATCTTGCTGCCGTAGTTCACCAGGCGGCTCGCGTGGTCGAGCGAATCGATCGGCCCCATGGTGAACTGCACGTCGCGCTCGGGATCGATATTGTTCAGCGCGCGCCAGGCGACTTCGCTCACGTTCTGCACATCCACATCCTCGTCGACGACCACGATGACCTTCGTGAACATGGCCTGGCCGAGACCCCAGATCGCGCTCATCACTTTGCGCGCGTGGCCGGGGTAAGATTTGCGGATCGAGATCAGCATCAGATTGTGGAACACGCCTTCGGCGGGCATGCACATATCGCGCACTTCGGGAATCTGCATGCGCATCAGCGGCAGGAAAATGCGCTCGATCGCCTTGCCCATGTAGAAGTCTTCCATGGGCGGCGGGCCGACGATGGTCGTCGCGTAGATCGGGTCGCGGCGCTCGGTGACGCAGGTGACATGGAAGACCGGGTACTGATCGGCCAGCGAATAGTAACCAGTGTGATCGCCGAAAGGACCCTCGGTACGGAGCTCGCCGAGTTCGACGTAGCCTTCGAGAACGAGTTCCGAATTGGCGGGAACTTCGAGATCGACCGTCTGACACTTCACCATCTCGACCGGGCTGCCTCGCAGGAATCCGGCGATCATCATCTCATCGAGGTCCGGAGGCAGCGGGAGAATGGCGGAGTACATGGCCGCGGGATCGGAGCCGATGGCGACCGCGACCGGCATGCGTGTTTGTTTGCCCTCTGCGACCATGCGGCGGTAATGTTCCGCGCCCTGCTTGTGCGTCTGCCAGTGCATGCCCGTGGTGCGCTCGTCGAAAACCTGCAGGCGGTACATGCCGCAGTTGCGTTTGCCGGTGTCGGGATTGCGCGAAAACACCATCGGCAGCGTGATGAACGGCCCGCCATCGCCGGGCCAGCAGGTGAGAACGGGATAGTCGTGAAGCGAGAAACCGGTTGTCCTGACGACTTCCTGGCACGGGCCTCTGGCGACGATCTTCGGAAAGAACGCCCCCATTTCGGCCAGCTTCGGCAGCATTTTGAGTTTGCCGAGAAGGCCTTCCGGCATGCGCATTTCGAGGTATTCGGCGATGCGCTTCGCCACTTCGCCGACCGACCCGACTTCGAGCGCAATCTCCATGCGCCGCATGCTGGCGAAAGAATTGATGAGCACGGGAATGCGGGAAATGCTGCCATCGGCGAGGCGTGGTTTTTCAAACAACAGCGCGGGACCGCCCGTTTTCACCGAGCGGTCGGCGAATTCGGTCATCTCCAGGCGCGTATCCACTTCGAAGGGAATACGCCGCAGTTCTTTGTTCTTTTCGAGGGCGCGGATGAAATCGCGGAGGTCGTTGTATGCCATATCGTGTCTGAGTGATCCCGATCTACTATGATTGCAAGTTCATATGATCAACCGCATAGCAATGGTAACCGGGGCAAGCCGCGGTATCGGGCGAGCCTGCGCTCTGGAACTGGCGAAGGCCGGAGCGAAGGTGGCGCTTGCAGCCCGTCAAGTCGACAAACTTGAGTCCGTCGCGGCTGAAATCCGCGCGGCCGGAGGCGAGGCGTTCGTGGCTCCCATGGACCTCGGTTCGCAGGATTCCATCAAAGAGGCCTTCGCTCTGGTCGCGCGGGACTTCGGCGCCGTGAACATCCTGGTCAACAACGCGGCCGTGACCCGCGACGGCCTGGCGCTGCGCATGAAGCCCGCCGACTGGGACGCCGTGATTCAGACGAATCTCTCGGGCACGTTCTTCTGCATCCAGCAGGTGATCTCGCCGATGCTGAAGGAACGCTGGGGACGGATTGTCAACGTGTCGTCGGTGGTGGGCGAATCGGGCAATGCGGGGCAGGCGAATTATGTGGCGTCCAAAGCGGGGGTCATCGGTCTGACGAAGGCGCTGGCGCAGGAGTTGGCGTCGCGCACGATCACGGTCAACGCGGTGGCGCCGGGGTTTATCGATACCGATATGACGGCGGTGCTGAAGGAAGAAACGAAGACGGCGGTGCTGGCGAGTATCCCGCTGAGGAGATTCGGGAAGCCGGAAGACATCGCGGCGGCGGTGCGGTTCCTGTGCAGCGAAGAGGCGGGTTACATTACCGGACACGTGCTGGACGTGAACGGCGGCATGTACATGCGCTGAGAAGGCGCGGTCTCGCGAGCCGCGTTACGTTCGCCGAAGATGTACCTGCGGCCCGCACTTCCTCAGACCGACATCCGCATTCGCCAGGCGGGCGCCCCATCTTCGTAGTAGCCGTTGACCCGGCGGACCCGCTGGAACCCGAGCTTCCGATAGAGCCGTATCGCAGCCTCGTTTTCGAGCCGGACGTTTAGAGAAATCGTTCCGAATCCCCGTCGCCGGAGCGAGCCGACGACCCGTTTCAGCAGAGCAACCGCAACGCCCTGTCCGCGCTGGGCGGGCGCGACGGCAATTGAGTCGACTTCGGCGCGGCTCTTGCTGTGGAACGCCAGAGCGTAGCCCACGATCCGCCCTTCGGCGATCGCCACCAGAAACACCGACCTGCCTGGCTGCGAGAGGTAACCGAGGAACAGTTCGCGCTCCCATGCGTCGCGGGTGAAGGACTTCTTCTCGATGCGCAGGACCGAGGGGAGGTCCTCGCCGCAGGCTCGCCGGATGCCGATCATCACCCCTATTTGACCAGACATGCCGCCCTGGTTCCCGGCGTGCGGCCACCGACCTACGCCAGTATGTCGCGCACAACCTCGCCATAGACATCGGTCAAACGAAAATCTCTCCCCGCATACCGGTACGTCAGCTTCGTGTGGTCGACACCCATCTGATTCAGCATCGTCGCATGCAGATCGTGAATCGAAACCGTCTTATCGACGGCTTTGAAACCGAACTCGTCCGTCTCGCCCCAGGACATTCCGCCCTTCACGCCGCCGCCCGCCATCCACATGGTGAAGCCATATGGGTTGTGGTCCCGCCCGTCCCCGCTTTCCGACACCGGCGTGCGCCCAAACTCGCCGCCCCATACGACCAGCGTCTCGTCCAGCAGGCCGTGTTGTTTCAAATCCCGGATCAGCGCCGCGGACGCTTTGTCCATATCGGGGCAGCGTTGCGTGAGATTCTTCTCGATCTTCGAGTGATCGTCCCACGGCTGGCCGGGGCCGTAGTAGACGTGAACCGTGCGGACGCCGCGCTCGACCAGCCGCCGCGCGAGCAAACAGCCATGGGCAAACGGCGTGTCCCCGTATTCGTCGCGGACCGCCTGCGATTCCTTGTTGATGTCGAATACATCCGTGGCTTCAAACTGCATGGTGAAGGCGGTTTCCATCGATTGGATCCGGCCTTCCAGGAATTCGTCCTGCCCGAACTGCTCCTCGTGCCCGCGGTTCATCGACTGAATCAGATCCAGCTGCCGCCGCTGCGCGTCCTTGTCGAGTTGCTTGTTCTGCAGATAGCGGATCATCTTATCCGGTGCCGTGACGGAATCGTCGAAGTTCGTGCCCTGATGCTGAGAGGGCAGGAAGCCGGCGCGCGCAAACCCTCCGGCCGTATTCTGTCCCGGACCCAGCACCACGAACCCTGGCAGATTCTTATTTTCGCTGCCGAGGCCGTACGAAATCCACGCACCCATGGAAGGGCGGGTAGCGGCGATATTGCCCGTGTGAAACAGGCTGCGCGCGGGCGTGTGCGTCGGGTTGAATGTGTACATCGATTTGATGACGCAAATGTCGTCGATCGTCGAGGCCAGGTTCGGCAGCAGGCTGCTGACGTGAACGCCGCCGCGTCCGTATTGTTTGAACTCGAATGGCGATGGCAGCAGGCCACCGGTGGTGCGCTCCGTGCGCAAATCCACGGAAGAAGGCCGCTGACCCTGATACTTCAGCAGCGCGGGCTTAGGATCGAACATGTCCAGCTGCGACGGCCCGCCTACCATGAAGAGCACGATATTGTGTTTGGCCTTCGCGGGGAAATTGGGAAATTTGGGCGCACCGCCGGTAGTGGAGGGGGCCGCGAGCAGCCCCTGCTCGGAGAGCATTCCCGCGAGGCCGACTGCCCCGAGTCCGCCTGTCAAAGACTTGATCCACTCGCGGCGCGAAGGATTGTTCAATATCGTGGGTAGTTTCATGGCCAGAAAATCACCTCGTTCGATGCCAGTAACGCCTGTGCGAGCTGGGTCAGCGTTCCCTGCTCCAGATACGACAACGCCGTGTCGAGTTCCTTCGGCGTGGGATTGCGGTTCAGCGCATCGCGATATATAGCGCGAAGCTTTGCCGGGTTGTCCGGTTCGGAATCCACTCGTTTCACCAGGCCGGCCGCGCGTTCCTGCATAAAGGGACTGTTCATGACAAACAATTGCTGCAACGGGGAAATCGTCAGTTCGCGTTGCGGCGCGGTCATCATCGGGTCGGGGAAATCGTAGAGCGCCAGGATTGTGTTGAGCCGGCCGCGGCTCACTTTGCCGTACACGGTGCGAAAGTGGTTGCCCGCCGCATCCAGATCCCAAGAGAGCGTTGGCACCTTGCTATCCAGATCTCCCGATGCTTCGAGAAGATTGTCGCGGTAGGCCTCAACATCCAGGCGGCGCGGATTCATGCGCCAGATCAGGGTGTTGGTCGCATCCTCGGCCATAGCGTCGCTGCGCGGATGGCTGGACTGGCGATAGGCCGCGGACAGCATGATCTCGCGGTTCAGCCACTTGAGAGACCAGCCGCTGGCGATGAAGCGCGCGGCCAGGTCGTCCAGCAATTCCGGATGAGTGGGCTTATCGCCCTGGGCTCCGAAATCGCTCTCGGTCGCAACCAGCGGCTTGCCGAAGTGCCAGCCCCACACGCGATTCACGATCACGCGGGCCGCGAGCGAACCGCCCTGGCTGAAAATATCGTCGGCCAGTTCCAGCCGGCCGGAGCCCTGCTTGAAAGTGGTATCGCCCTCGGAGAGGACTGTCAGGAACCGGCGCGGTGCGAGATCTCCGGGCGCGGCGACGTTGGCGTGTGGCAGGATATGCATGTCGTGCGGCACGCCAGGCTTGATGTCGATGATCGTGAGGTCCGGATCGTCGCCGTCGACAAACTCACCGGCGTCGAAAACCGACTGCATGAAAGGAAGGTCCGACGCTCCGCGCGTTTGTGCGGCAGGTGCGGCAGGAGGAACCGGCGCTTGCGGAGCAGGGGCAACAGCGGGCACTGCGGCGGCGGCCGCGGCAACCGGAGTTGCCGGCACCCCGGGAGCCCGTGGCTTCGCGACCTTAGGCGCTTTGGCGAGGTTATCCAGATACGCCCACATCTCCGGGTGTTCGTCTTTCAGGTACGCCATGGAATTGCGCAGCTCGATCATCTGCTGCGTGAACGCGGCCGACTTCTTTGCCGCTTCTTCCGGCTTGCTGCCGGGCTCGCCATTCATCAGGTTCGCCAGATAGCTGAGGTAGAAGATCTGCTGCGCGGCGTACATGAACTTCTGCTCGGTCGCGCGATCCACGTCCGCGATGGGCCGCGGCGCTGCGGTGGTGGAAGCGAAGACACCGGCCAGAGCGTAGTAGTCCTTCGTCAGGATGGGGTCGAACTTATGGTCGTGGCAGCGGGCGCATCCCACGGTCAGGCCCAGCAAGCCGCGGGAAACGGCGTCGACGCGTTCATCCCAAGCATCGGTGAAGATCGTCTCGGTGACGTCCTTCGAAAGACGCAGATCGGTGTGATAAACCGGCGCGGCGCCCAGATAGCCGAGCGCGCGCAGGTCGTCGTGCGGGGTGCCTGGCGTCAGATCGGCCGCCAGCTGCAGCTTCACAAACTTGTTGTAGGGAACGTCCTTATTGACCGACTCGATCACCCAGTCGCGGTATCTCCACGCGAACGGATAAGGGGGATTGGTGGCCTCCGACGTGGGGTTGTCTTCGCCGTAGCGGGCAACGTCCAGCCAATAGCGGCCCCATCGTTCTCCATAATGCGGCGAGGCGAGAAGGCGGTCGATCAGTTTTTCGTAGGCCGCCGGATCTTTATCGGCGACGAAGGCCTGGACCTCCGCGTAGCTGGGGCGCAGTCCGGTCAGGTCGAGCGATGCGCGCTGGATCAGGGTGGCGCGATCCGCCTCGGGCGACGGCTGCAGCCGATTCTGTTCGAGTCTGGCAAGGATAAACCAATCGATCTTGCCCTTTGTCCACTGTTTGGCGAACGCTGCGTTTTCGACCTGTGGCTGCGCGACGGGAGCGACCGGCTGGAAGGCCCACCACTTGCGGCCCGACTCGATATCCATGCCTCTCTTGACGGGAGGCGCTGCGCTTGTCGTCGTTGCAGCTTCTTCGCGCGGGTCCGGGGCGCCTGCCGCGATCCACTTCTCGAAAGCCGCAATTTTCTCATCCGGCAGTTTGCCGCCCGGGGGCATTTGCAGGTCGGGTTTGGTGTAGCTCAGCGCTTTCAGCAGGAGGCTGGACGCGGGATTGCCGGGAACGATCACCGGGCCGTCGACGCCGCCATTCCTCATGCCCGCTTTCGTGTCGAGCACCAGACCGCCCATCGGTGAATCGAGTCTGGAAGAATGACACCCGTAGCACTTTTCCGCGATCACGGGACGGATTTCTTTTTCGAAGAATTCGGCGCCGGCCGCCGTTTGAGCGCAAACCGGGACGACGGCGATCGCGGCGAGTCCCAGCGTCCTGAATAGATTCATACTCGTAAAACGCAAATTCTCCGGAAGCATCACCACATTTTATCGCGTGCGCGGCGGTGGATTTCGGCGACAGTTTCGGGCGGGATTTGGCTGGCGCGGAATGACGACATCTTTGTCCCCGGCCCGGTATCTGCCGGAACATGTAGAATATCTGATTGAGGAACAGGGTCGAATACTGCGGGTAGCGCTCGCTTGAGGTTAAGAACTATGTATACCGTCAAATTTTCGGTGATGGCGGCGGCCAGTCTCGCCGTCGTTGCCACCGGCTGCCTGCTGTTGATGGCGCAGGAGCCTGCCCCGCCCGCCGTGTCCGGCCGGGGTGCGGGACGGGGAGGTGGCCGGGGAGCAAGCGGCCCGGCTGGCCGGGGACGGGCGGCGGGTGGGAGCCCGGACAAGTTCTCGCAGTTCATTCGCCCGCTGGCGTCGCAGGACGTTTTGTTGCGCGGTCAAACGCTCTACGACGCCAATTGCAACGGCTGCCATGCCGCGGATATGCGCGGCGTGACCGGTAAGGGCAATAACCTTTTGCACTCGGCCGCGGCCATGGACGACCAGCACGGCGAGCTCATTATCGCCAACCTGGCCAAACACAACCCGCCCGTCACCCTTGTGCAGGCCGATGGGGTGGCGGTTTCCGAATACATCCACAGCGTCCTCGCAACGATGGGCGCGCAGGGCAGCCCTCCCGGCCGCAATCCCGTGGGTCTTCAGCTGAATGTGCTGGTCGGCGACCCGCAGGCGGGCAAGACTTATTTCGACGGACACTGCGCCAGTTGCCATTCGATCACCGGCGACCTGAAGGGTATCGGCTCTAAGTACGAGGACGGGCGCGCGCTGCAGAATGCGTGGGTGGCCGGTACGGGAGCCGGCGGACGGGGCGGCGGCGGACGGGGCGGCGGACGAGGCGGCACTGCAACGGTGACCATGGCGAACGGCCAGAAGATCGAAGGCTCGCTGGTGCACGAAGACGACTTCCTCGTCATTCTGAAGCTGGCGGACGGGACACGGCGGTCTTTCCCCATCGACAATGGCATGCCGAAAGTCGAGGTGCCGGACCCGCAGGCTGCCCACAAGAAGATGGTTATGGAACTGGATGATCCCCAGAATAAGAACATGCACGATGTGACCGCGTACCTGGCGACGTTGAAGTAGAGGAGAACCGATCCATGAAGAAACTGATACTTCCGACGAGCGTGGTTGCGTTGCTGTGCCCGGCGCTGATGTTCGGGCAGGGCGGTCCTCTGGATCCGGCGGAAATGCTGAAGCCGCTTTCCGATAACTGGACCAGCTATTCGGGCGACTACAGCGGCAAGCGCTACAGCCTGCTCAAACAGGTGAACGTCAATACCGTCAAGAATCTGAGCCTCGAATGGTATAACACCAGCATCAGAAGCGGCTGCGGCGCAACGGGCGCAGAGCCTCAGGCCGGTGGCGGCGGCGGGCGCGGCGGCGGCGGTGGAGCGACCGCGCCGATCATCGTCGGCGGTCTCGGCGACGGCGGCGCGAACCAGTGCAACTCCTCGCGGTTCGAAGGCGGGGTTCTGGTCGTGAACGGCATCATCTATGCGTCTCAGCCGAACAACGTCTTCGCAGTCGACGCGCACGACGGCCAACTGCTCTGGCACTACTACTGGAAGGTGCGGCCCGGCCACGGCCTCGCTAACCGCGGTCTCGCCATGTGGAATAACCGCATCTACTTCGAGGAACAGGACGACTATGTGGTCTGTCTGGACGCCGCGACCGGCAAGGAACTCTGGAAGAAGGAAATCGCTTCGCTCGACGAAAACTACTGGGCGTCCAATGCGCCCATGGTTCTCGGCAACCACGTGATCGTGGGCGTGAGCAACAACCTCGACATGCCGGCATTCCTCCAGTCCCTCGATCCCGAAACGGGCGAGCGGCAGTGGGTTCTGTACTCCACGGCGCAGAAACCGGGCGACGCCGGCGAGAATACCTGGACGAGTCTCGACGTCGCCCGGCATGGCGGCGGCACCTCGTGGATTCCGGGCTCTTACGATCCCGAGCTCCATCTCTACTATTACGGCACCGGCAATCCCACGCCCGCCTACACGCAGGGCCGCGGCGACGGGGACAACCTCTTCACGGGGTGTGTGATCGCGGTGAACGTCGACACGGGAAAAATGGCCTGGTACTTCCAGACTTCGCCGCACGACACGCACGACTGGGATTCGACCGAGACTCCGGCGCTTGCCGACATGCCGTTCAACGGTCGCCAGCGCAAGCTGCTGATGATCGCGACGCGCAACGGTTACTTCTACGTGCTGGACCGCGTGACGGGAGAACATCTGATCACCTCCAAGCTGGGTGAAGTGAACAACTACGCGTCGGGAATTCACCGGGACGACAAGCCGAAGCTGAATGCGCGCGGCGAGGTGCAGCGCAACCCGAACAAAGACGCTACCATCCCGGGGTCGCTCGTGAACGGCGACGTTCTGAATTATCCGCCCCCGTCGTTCTCTCCGGGGGCGGGACTGTTTTACACTTACGAAACGAACAGCCTGCACATCGACTACCTGATGGAACCGGATCCGCGCGGATCGATGGGGCTCGGCGGCATCAGTAGCGGCGGGAATTTTAACTTCGGCACTTTCCTCGACGCCATCGACTACAAGACCGGCAAAGTCGTCTGGCAGCATAGGCTGACCAATGGCAGCGTCGGCCTGCTTTCCACCGCGGGCGGAGTGCTGTTCATGAGCAACGGGGGCGGCATCGAAGCGCTGGAGGCGACAACGGGCAAGCCGCTGTGGCACTCGGAGGTCGGCGGTCTGACGGCGCCTCCGGAGACTTTCATGATGGACGGGAAGCAACATGTCGCGGCCTACGTCAGCGGCGGGCTTTTCATGTTCGTGCTGAATTAGCGGCAACGCGGGGAACGGAGACACAGAGCCGGTCCGGAAATCGGCCCGGCAGGGTCGAAAAACCACTACGCGATCATGCCGGGGCACCGAGTGGAAGCGGCGCGCCTTCCACATGATAGCCGAGCTTCTTGAGTTCTCTGATCATGCGCGCAGTACGGGTACGTTG
>Ga0302319_10018372_pt1 | contig 12760 bp, 14 predicted proteins | sample Bog_T0_2_FD_203319 | JGI IMG/M metagenome (GOLD analysis project Ga0302319, IMG submission 203319) | Peat permafrost microbial communities from Stordalen Mire near Abisko, Sweden - Bog_T0_2 | ecosystem: Environmental > Terrestrial > Soil > Wetlands > Peat | place: Sweden: Abisko, Stordalen Mire...
GCAAGACCGCCAGAAATTCAAATTAGGACAACGCCAAAACTGAGTATGCCTACTTCGCGAGCGGCCACTACGAACGTCGTGACTGCCAGGACGAGAAGGCTGGTGATGATGGGTTTCATTGATTGTGTAGCGTGATAAGAAGGTTTGTATCTCCGGCTTTGACTTCCATGCCGCCGCCGCCGTTAAGATTCATGTAAATGCTGCGGTCCTGAGGATCTTGATAATTGGCGAAGATTTTGATCGGCCCTTCACAAACCGCATCGAAGAAAAATTTTCCTTCGCTGTCCGTGTTCGTTGAGGAATCCTGCGGCTGGCCCGAACCACCAAAACTGACGCGTGTTCCGGCCAGCGGTTTTCCGTTGTTGTCCAGCACCCGGCCTGCAAGTTTGTAATTGGCGGGCTTGAGCACAAAAGGCGGAAAACTGTAGGCAGCGGTTTTGGTGTCTTTGGCTTCAACCCTCGCAAAGGCGGAGCCGTAGCCTTTCGCTTTAACTCCATTGACCCAATACTCGCATCCCTGCGGCAGGGCGGAAATGGAAAATAGCCCTTGTTCGTTCGCAGAGGTTGGTCGAGGGCTCAGCGGGGTCATTGAATTGCCGGAAAGAAACCGGACATCCAATTCGGCTCCAGGGACAGGCTTCCCGTCGGTGTTTTTCACGGAACCGGACAAAGTGATTGCTGGTTGCAAAACCAGATCAACATTTGTCGTCGTTTTACCGAATTGTCGAACTGCCGCGAGGTCATTCTTAACATCGCGAGCCATGATGGAATTTGTTGGATTGATCGGGCCAATCATCATCTCAAGTGCCTTTGGTTGTTGGATTATATCATAGCGCCCGTTTGTGTCAGTTCTGACTTCGGCGTAGTCACCCGACCCCGAATAGAAGCCCGGGTAAAACGCCACGTTCACATCTGTAGCCTGCTTTCCGGAGGCATAGCGCACCGTGCCAGAACACAGCAAGGTTGGCTCCGCGAAGGTGTGAATGGCAAAAGCGATGGTCAAGACGGCAACAATGGGCATTTTCATGGCGATATAAAGGCTTTCAATTTTTCGGCAATACTACATCTTTCCACTCGTTCGTGCGGATGGGGCGCGTGCCGATGATAAATTTGGCCACGTCGGCCAGCGGAATACCAAAATTAAATTCCGCCACGCTCACGCCAGTTTCGCCGGCAGAACCACTTTCACTAGGAGAGACCGTTAATTCGCGACCGTCCTTCGTCACTGCTACCACTCCGAACCGCCGCGACTTCATTTTGCCAGCGTCTATGGCGAGGGCAACGAACGCCCTGCCGTCCACGTCTTCCCCGACGCCGTTAAGGTGGCTGTTGCCTTCGAGCGCCATGGAGATGCTATGTCTGGGTTCGACGGTTAGTTCACTCGTTTTCTCCAGCGGGCCGACGGTGTAGCGCAACCGCACGGTGACGCGGCGTGGAATGTTTGTTCCCGCGCCCGGACTCAGGGTTTTCGTAAGCCATCCAAGGTTCCCGTTTTGCCCGTTCGCGTCCTGTGCGTCACCGGCCATTGAGCCGCGTGCGTCGAGGGGAATGACGTTGTTCTGGTCGTCCAGCAAAGTGACTTCATTATAAACTTCCTTGGCCAAAGAGTGGATGCGAAAACCAAAGCTTTAGGAAGCGTGGTTCCGGGGACAAATGCCAACTACTCACATCCATGCCCCCGGACGGGACGACCTTGAGCCATTTCAGTTCGGCTGCATCCGTCACCGGCGAGCCATCGGGATGCCGCGCCGCGCCAGACTGGTTGGTTTTCCATTCATCCTGCCAGGCGAGGAATTGCAGCTTGGGCGGTTCGGAGAGCAAGGCGGATGCAGTGGCAGAATCATTTTTCACAACGCTACTGTTTTGCACTAACTTGTAGCGAATTTTCACGCCGCGCGGGTTCTCGGTAAAACCAGCTATTTGTAAAACGCCCATGCTGCCTTCGCGAGTTCGGAATAACCAGATTGAAGGAAAGGGTTTATTATATTCAGCAGGATAGCGGTCAATGCTCATTATTTGAGCATTGTAAAAATGTTCCACTATCGAATTTACGGTGATTTCATCCCAGCTTTTCTTTACTGCTGGAAAAACTGCCGTGTCCAAACCCACCACGCCATTGAGTTCTGATCCAATGCCAAGAGCGATATTGCTATTGTATTGCGCTGACCTCGTTCCAATCGCACCCCGCTTTTGAACCGCCCACTGTTCTTTAGCGCCAATAAATAGTTCTCCAGAATCAAAATTAACCATCACATCAGCATTCGTCGAAGAATCAGAACCATAGGAACCGAGGGTGCTTGGGTCTTTGCTCTCATAAACCACATACTCCACCCCCGGACCGAAGGAAAGATTTGGCGCGGCGGCAGTATTTGAGTTCGCGTCGGAATTTTGTTTTGGCTGCCAGATCAGCATGGCAGTCAAATTTTCGCTGACTGGTTGGCCGTTGGTTTTTTCGCCCACGCGCCGATGCAGTTGAAACAAATCCAACACACACTTGTTCTGATCCAGCCCGCGCGGTTTGCCGAGTTGGATTGCCTTCACCTGCTCAACCACCTTGGCTGCTGTCGCCGCGTCCGGCAACACAAATCCGATTTGATAGACGGATTTACCCTTCAGCAAGTCTGAACCCACCAGCGTCCTGCCACCTCCAGGGCCGCTCATAAATGTGGGCGACTTCAGACAATCCAAACTCGTCTCCGCCGAAGCGATGTCGGCGGGAAAGCCGAAAGCCGGCCCGGAGTATTGCACGAACAAACCTCGGTCGGGATACGGCGTCTCACACGTGAATGCCATCAGCACAACCTGTCCGCGCTGCGAAACTTCGGTTACGTGAAGCCACGCTTCGCCATACTCTCCGCTGATCGAACCGTTGATGGGCGACGGAATCCAGACGCCCGCCGGCTCATGTTTGCTCCACCACTCAACACCTTTCATCACCAGCACTGCCGCGAGACATGCCCAGGATACCATAAGCAGCTTCCAAACAAGTTTTCGGCGTCGTTGTTCATATCCAGCCGGCTTGATGAGATAGCCGCTGCCGGACAGGGAATCGTCAAGAGGCGTTTGCTGTTCGATGGGAACCCGAAAAGCTGCGCGTCGTCCGTCAGCTGCACCGGCAACTTGCGCCGGCGATATTCCCGATAGATGCGGTCGCGCGCGATGCGGAACGTCCAGGGACGGAACTTGGAGGCATCCAGCAGCCGTGGCAGGGCGCGGTAAATCGCGACCCAGATTTCCTGTGTCACGTCGGCGACCGATTCAGGCGAACTCTGTAGCATACGTTGTGCGAACAGCAGCAGCCGCGGCCCGTGTAATTCCAGCAACTCCTCAAACGCCGCTTCGTCGCCCAACTGGCTTCGAAGCACAAGCGTCTGTTCATACAGGGTCTCCGGGGTCGTGGACATCGCTGTTCATAGCATAAGTTACGCGGGCGGGGGGAAAAGTTCATTTACTCTCAACTGAGATAAACATCCCTTGCATTAACCCTTGAATCTGTTATGAAATCCCCGCCTCAGAGTGGCCGGTTTTGATTCGACCCCGACTGGCTGGTTTTGAAGTGACCGGTGACAAGGATTAAAAGTTTTCCGCGCGAAATGAAGAAAAATCAAACGTTGGCCGTTTGCAAAGACCTTTGACACGAATTTTCACCAATTTAATTCGTGCAATTCGTGTCTGAAATTTCTCGACCTAGTTTAGAACTGCGCTTGTTGAGGACTGACTGCTTCATGATTTCAAATCGTTCACCCTCCTCCGCCAAATAAGTGCATGTGTTGTATTGCAAAGACGGCAAATAATAATCCCACGAGTCCTGCAAAAATGTGACCATGCCACGCCATTGAACCCGCCGCAGCCGGCCGGGGAAAATCCGGCGTCACTCCCGCAGTCAGCATCCGGTCATAAAGATGCGGATGCGTTGCCCGTGACTTCGCCGTGACCGCCGGCAAGAGACCATCTTCGTATAACCGCAACAACGCCCGCGCATAGGTCCCGGCATCACCCTCATTGGCCTTTGCCATGTGGTCCGCCCGAGACTCCAGCTTTTGGCTAATCCTCCGATAAATGCGGGGGACGGCAAGGGTGGTGAGCAACAAACCGTAAAAGCCAAAACCCCCAAAGGCGTGTGTCAGCGGATTAAAGAAGATCCACGGTAGAAACATCAGCATTTGAATTGAACGCGAGTATCGGGCCGTTTTTGATTCGGTTAGATGGGCTAGTTCATGCGCGCAGATGGCGGCGACTTCGTCATCGGGAAGCAATTCAAGCAGGCGTTCCGTGAACAACAGTTTCCGGCTGTTGGGTAATGCGAACGCCTGCGCCATTGGCGAACGCACCAGCAGGACTTCGCGAAAGGGAATATTCATTCTGACAGAGGTTTCGTCGGTAATTTTTCGCAAGCGCGCCGGTGCCACCACGAACAAACCCAGTTTTTGCCCAAGCCAGATAAAACCGCCCCGCGACCGAAGCACCGACAAGGCGACGACCAGCCCGCCAATTGCCAGTGCCACCCCATTGAATTCATCCGGCATCAAGGCCGCTGCGCCGATGAATACGAACAAGATGAGGAATCGCAGCAGAATGCTGATGGCAACCTGGCTTAAATAATCACGCAGGGATATTCGCGGGAACACCTCCCGATCCACGGCGAGGGTTCCTGCGTAGGCGCCCAGCAACGCAGCAATGCCGGTGAATAGCCAGAGCGGTGACGAATCCGGTCGGAGCAGCAGCACGGTCAGCGTGAGAATGCCGGGAATGATCAACAGGTTGGAACGGGCTGCCACCATGGCTGGATACACCAGCCGGGCTTGTTCGGACCAATGCTTTCTTTTGCTGCGCCGCCACGGAATCAACGCCAGCCAGTTCGTGATCAAAGTCACAACTGCCGCCAGCAACGCTGCGCTAATGAGAATGATTCCGTTCAACATAACTGGCCTGCATTGACATCACTCTGCCAGATTCACCGCGCGGTAATCCACATGATAATATTCCACTCCCGCCGTGGCGTCATACGCTCCGATGCGCAAAGATTTATCAATTCATTGGGAGGCCGCTCAAATTAATGGTTGACAACTGTATCTAGTAAGATACCATGTAAGAAATATGGGATTCATTGAGTTTCCATTCATCGAAGTGCCGAAAGATTTGCGCAAGATTGTCGGCGAGCCAACGACCGGCACGCGCGCGTATCGCCGGGAGGGGACGCACGCGGAATGCGGTCAATGGATTGAAGACCTCGGCTTTCTCCCGGACTTTCGCCAGTGCCATCCGTTCGTCGCCATCGGCGGCGCGGCGGCAGTTCCAAAATAGTTGGCCGGTTTCCCAATCCAAAACCTGCATTTCACTTTGCTTGCCGGCGGCATCCTGAAAGCGATAGGAGAACTTGAACGGCAGCTTGCCGACCTCAAGCTTCGCTTCTTCACCCATGACTAACCTCCGGCTGACCGGCCCACCGCAGTTGCCCGCGCTTCCGCTATCGGGACTTCCTCAGCCGGCATGCTGCCGATAATGTAAACATTCTTGTCGGCGTCAAACTTGCGGACGCGGAATGTCTCCTTGCCTTGTTTGACAAAAATGGCATAGCCGCGCTTGAGCATGTCGGTAATGGTCTCTTTGGCCTTTTGCACTTCATCCGGCTTGTTCGGGTCAAAGCTGAGTTCAAAATCGCCGTAGCCAGTGTTGAGCACGTCGATCCCCGGTAATGTTTCTGTGTTGTTTTGCATGGTGTGGTATCAGGTTGAGTATTTGCGTTTAGTTGATTCGTTTGTTCAGCCCGCCGCAGAATAGATACCCGTGTCGCGTTCGGGGTAGCTTTCATAAACGTGCTCGAACAAGGCGGAACATTTTTGGCGGTAAAGTTCCGGCGTGTAGGTTCGCGGCAAGCCCGTGTCCAACACGTCTTCGATGGTGAGTTTGAGTTGTGAGCGGGCGGTGGATTTCTGCCGCCAGTTAAGCACCAGCAACATCTTGAGTTTGTTCAACAATTCACGGGAAACTTTCTTCACCTCGGCGCGCTCGTCGGCGTTCAATTCCGGCGCGGGTCGTGTCAGGATGTCGAAAATCACCAACTCTTCCTCCGTCATATTTTCGCGAACATGGCGTTGCTGCTCGTAGGACAAGTTGCGGCTCAATTTCAACAATTCCTCAAACAGTTCGCCGATGCTCTGGCTGCCCTGATTGTAGCTATCAATCAATTCCTCGAACTTCTCCGCGAAGTCGGCGCGGGTATAATTTAGGCGAATCAGTTTTTCCAGTTGGGCGCGAATGGCCGCTTTCAACACTTCCAAATCGGTATTCTTATGCTTGGATTCTTTGAACCGGCTGCGGAGCGCCTCAAAATCAATTTTTGACAAATCCATCACCGGCGCGGGCTTGGCGGGCATATCAACGCCCGTGATGGAAGCGTCGAGCAGCTTGCTGATGCCGCCCATGATTTCCGTGATGTCTGCCGGATTCGGATTGAGCTTCGTGCGGATGGCGTCGGCAATCGCCGCGATACTGGCGACTCGCCCGGCGAACTCCAGCGCCGCCGGGTCGGGTTTCACCGCGCCGTAAAGCGTGCTGACTAGCCGTTCGTGGCCGAAAAAATCGCGGCGTAACGGGTCGGGCGAAATGAGCGCGTTGACAGCGTCGTCAATGCGCTGTAATCGCTCAAGGCTGCCGATGGGCAGTTGCTCAATGGCCGGGAGAATCACCTGGCGCGTGGCACAAAAGGTCGTCGCGGTGTCCAACGCGCGGCGTAAATCCGCAACCAGCTTTGCCTTATCCTTGACGGGATTCTTGCCGTCCTTGCCCGCGCCGTAAATTGCCAGCGCCTTTTCCAATGAGGCGAACACGTTGGCGTAATCCACAATCATGCCGCTGTGTTTGCCCGGAAAAACCCGGTTCGCGCGGGCGATGGTCTGCATCAGCGTGTGATTCCGCATCGGCTTGTCGAGATACACCGTCGAACAACTCGGCGCGTCAAAGCCGGTCAACCACATGGCGCACAGGAACACGATTCGCAGTGGGTCTTCGGTGTCCTTGAATTTCTCGTCCAGCGGCGGCTGCGACTCATTCATCCGCTTGCGATGCGGCACGATGTCGAGGCCGTGCTTTTTCATCTGGTCAATCTCGTTCTGGCCGGGCGACACGATGAGCGCCATGTCCGTCGTCTGCAAAACCTTCAACCGGTCAAGCAATTCGGCTTTCCGCTCCGCCGTCAGGTCATAGCGCCCCAACTCTTTTTGCGCCCGCTCAAGCTCTGCCGCCCAATACTTCCGCACCTTGTCGTGCATCTTTAGCGCGGTGGCCTTGTCAATGGACACCACCATTGCTTTGCCGACGAATCCGCGTCCAAGAAAATGCCGCACGATGTCTTTTGCGACCGTGTCCAGCCGGTCGTCGCGGGTGAGAATGTGGTATTGGCGGCCTAATTCCCGTTCAAGTTTTGCTTCCTGTTCGGGGTCAAGTTCCGCCGTCTCAATGAGATTGTAGATGTCCTCATTCAAGTCCGGGTTCACAAGCTGCAACTCCGGCGTGCGATTTTCGTAAAAGAGCGGCACGGTCGCGCCGTCCTCGACGGATTGCTGGAAGTCGTAAATGGAAACGTAGTCGCCGAAAACATCCTTCGTCCGTTCCTCGCCCGCGATGAGCGGCGTGCCGGTGAACGCAAGGAACAACGCCTTCGGCAGCGCTGCGCGCATATTCAGCGCCAGCGTGTCATACTGGCTGCGATGCGCCTCGTCCGTAAGCACAATCACGTCCGGCCGGTCGCAAAGCATTTCCGGCGTCTGGAATTTGTGAATCAGCGTAAAAAACTTAGCGGTGGTTTCCGCGTAGCAACTCGCGCAAGTGCGCGCCGCTTTCGGCATGACATTGATCGCCCTCCGCTTCGCTCACCGCGCCGGCAGCTTTGAACGTCTTGGCAATCTGGTCGTCCAGTTCCACGCGGTCGGTCACGACCACGAAAGTCCAGTTGCCCGCCACTTTACGCAAAACTTTCTGCGCGAAAAACACCATCGAAAAACTTTTGCCGCTGCCCTGCGTCTGCCAGAACACGCCGCCGCGCCCATGCCCCAGCTTGCGCGCGGCGAGCATCGAGACGATGGCGTTGTTCACGCCAAGGAATTGGTGATTCTGGCCGATGATTTTTACCAGCCCGGCCTTGTGTTCTGAAAACAGCGTGAAATTTTCCACCAAGTCGAGCAGCCGCGTCCGGTCGCACGTCCCGCGTAGCATCACTTCCAGGGACACCCGGCGCGGCTCATTTTCGCGCTCAATGCGCTTCCACTCAAAAAACCGTTCCCAATCCGCCGTCAGCGATCCGACGCGGCTGTCCGTGCCATTCGAGGCGATGAGCAGCGCATTGAACCAAAACAGCGACGGGATTTGCTGCTTGTAGTGCGTCAGGTTTTCGTCGAACGCCACACGCGCGGGCACGCCAGGCTTTTTCAACTCAATCACCACCAGCGGCAGACCGTTGACGAAACCGACCAAATCTGGTCGGCAGGTATAAAGTGCGCCGGTGACGCTGAACTGGCTGACCAGCAGAAAATCATTGTTCTCCGGGTGTTCCCAATCAATCACGCGCAACCGCTCCGTTTTCTGCCCGCCGCGCTCCTTGTCCGGCACGGAAACCTTGATGCCTTCCTTTAGCAGTAAATACACCTCGCGATTGGCCGCTTCCAAACTCATGGCCGAACGATCGCGGGTCAATTCGTCCACGGCGGCGGTGATGGCCTCCGGCGGCAACGCCGAATTCAACCGCACCAACGCAGCGCGCAACCGGGACACCAGCACCACCTCGCCTTTCGTCTCGCGTAGCAGCGTGCCGGTCGCGCCGAAAGTTTCCTCCATTGCCGACACCGTTTGCCAGCCAAGCTCCGCGAACAACCCAATGGCGGGTTGTTCGACAAGCTGGTCTTCGGTATAGGCGTGTGGCACTGGATTTATGCGTGTTGACGGTTCGGTTCGATTCAATTATATTAAAACCAAGTCGGACTGGAAATCTCCGGTCGGCGCTGGGCCTCTGGCAATGCCGGAGGCCCTTCGCATTTCATGGAAATACTTTCAATCCCCAGCCTTTCGTTTCACCCGCTGGACTTCGGCGGAATTTCTTGGCCACAATGTCATAAGCTCGGTTTGCTTGTGTGGGTCGCAGGGCTTTGATGCCTACGGCGCGGGCCACCAGATCAGCCATCTGCAAGCCGGTCGAGTTCGACGCCTTGGGTATCATCACCAACTCCAGCGGCAGCCGCTTTTTCAGCGCATTTGCACCATCGCAAATTCGCCGGAATGCCAGCTCCAGTTGCGCATCTTCTTTCTCGCCGCGCTTCTCCACGATGATGTGCGTAATTTTGTCCGCCTGCCCGCGTTCTGACAGCTCGCGATAAATCCGCTCCAAGCCAAACTCCAGCGCCAGGTCGTAGGGATTTGCTGGCATCACATACTGCTTGGAAAATTCCAGCTTGCGGATGACCGCCGCCACGAGTTGAAACTGCGCCTCGTCCACCAGCTTGCTCACCGCGTCCAGAAATTCCGCCCGCTTGGCCGGGTCGAACAGGAAACCGTAATTCTTGTTCGGCTTCCGAATCTCATGCTCGTGCAACACCTGCTCGTCGTGACCCCAGAAACGAAATTTCAAACGCTGCAAAGCCGGGCCGACGTGCTCCATGTAATCGCCTTTCGCAAATAGACAGAACGCCAGCACGAAAATCGGATAGCCAGGATCAACCCGCGCCAGCCCGTGATCGCCGCTCTCGTCCACAAAAACGAGATAATCACCAAAATTGTCCTGATTGGTCACGCTCATTTCCGCTCCTTTGGCTTGGTCGTTTTCTTGAGGCCAACCAGTGCAGCCATCAACTTTATTAAATGAAAGCGGTTCGTGTTTGCCTCCCGGACTTCACGGACAAGATATTTCTTATCTTCGAGACTTTTGGCCAGACGCCGTGCTGTTTTGTCAGATACGCCCATGCGCTTGGCGATGGTTTTATAGCCAGGATACGGAGCTTCTGCGCCCCATTTATGCTGCATCAAGTGAACGATGAACATTGCTTCACCATGCGTAAGTGAATAAGGCTTGAGGCGGTGGTAATTTTCCAAGAAGAAAGTGCTGATCTGCACATGGCCGTCGCTTTCCAATTCAGCGGCCCATTTTTTGGAAAACGGATACTTACTCGGTTTATCATTCATGGCTAAACAATAAACAGCACGGGCGCATTCGGCAAATCGGCGCGCTGCTTCTTATATCCTTTTTCATGTGCTTGAGTGTATTTATCCATGTTCATCTATTTGGTGGACGTTTTTGTCGCCCCAGTATGGACATAAACGTCCAGCGGTATAGACATTTTGGTCCCCACCCAGTCTGGACACATTTTCCTCAAGCGCCGAGCCGATTGCCAGCCAGACGCCGCGAACAACCCGATGGCGGGCTGCTCGACAGGCTGGTCTTCGGCGTAGGCGTGGGCGCTCACTTGCTCTTGTTCGTTTGAATTGCCTTTGGGGCATCTGGTGCGAGCCAGATACGGCGCTTGCCCTTGCGACGACATCGAAAGCCCAACAGCTTGAGCAACGGTTCAACATTGTCCGCGTCTGCATCTAAAGCTTCGCAGATTTCTGTCATGCCTGCTTGGCTGCGTTTCGCAAAGAACTTCATTAAGCGGTCGGTATTCTTTTCGATTTTCTTAAAGCCATCGTGGGTTCGCTTGATTGGCTTCGATTTGCTGACGAGCCGAGCCAACAAGTGTTTCAGCACATCGTAGGCTGCATTTCCAACAACTCCTCCCGCCACCGCGCCACCCAGAAAAGCCGCAGCAGGATTTGAGGCGACGGCATCAACCAATGACGAAAGAAGTTGAAGTTCAAACTCGTGACGTTTCGGAGGAAAATAACTGTCGTAGAGCTGAAAAGTTACAAGCTTACGGTGCTCGAAACTCACAAGCAATGCGCCGTAGTCGTCGGTGGACTCTGGTTTCTCGTCGTAGCCTCTTTCGACCACTGCATCAATGACGTGGTCAAGCGTTCTGGTGGCTTTGTCGAGGTGTGCGATTTGTTTTGGTGGACTCATATTTTTTCTTCCGGTGCAGGTTTCCCAACAGACTTTCTCCGGCCAGCGTCAGCTTGCGGTTACGAATCAGCCCAAATTCGTAGCAGAGCGGCAGAGCAGAGGCGTCCACGGATTTCTTGGACGCCCACGCCGCGAGCGCATTTGCCATCTCGCCATGCGTCGTGCCGTTCTGGTCGAAAATTCTCCACCCATATTCTCTGCGGCGCAGTGAGTCGTAAAGCAGGGGAACATCAGCGTGCTCCACCTCCGCATCATTGATGAGCAAGCGATAGGACCGGACCGATTCCGAACCAACAACTAGGCTTTCCCCCACAGGGTTTGTGAAGTCCAAGAACCATTCGCTTCCCTCTGCGGATGGATTCATACTCTGGTAAACCAGGAGAGCTGTCATCGCCCAGAGAACTAAAACCGCAAAAAAACTCGCCGCCGCCCCCGTTTTCGCGTTGCGCGGCTTGCAGTAGCCCCAAACTTTGCGGAGCAGCAGGCCCAGATTATAGGCCGCACATTTGAACGTATGCAGTTTGCTCACATTCGTCTGGCCACGCACCCAACTCCGTCGGCCGCCGCCCGTTGCGCACACATGGGCAAAAGTCCGTTCACAACGTTCGCTCCGCCACCGGTTCAACTGCCGGCCTTTGCGACTGGTCACCCGCCGATGGTTGGCTCGAAACGCCGCTTGGTAATCCGCCGGCTTATCCGTCCAACGCCGGCTCTTTTGCCGGCGTTCCGGGATATAGGTCCGCACACCGCGCTCGGCCCAATCGACCAACAATTCATTGTCGTGATAGCCCTTGTCCAGCACCGCTTCCGCAATTTCGGTTTTACTGCCGGCCAACACCAGGTTGGCTTCGGCCAGGCTCAAGGTCACCGGCGCCGTCACCGGATCGGATTTGTCCGCAAAGGTGACCGTCGTCGCCACGATGGCTTCGCTCACCAGATCCACCGCGTGTTCCGCTTTGTAAGCCAGATGCGTGCGCCCATCTTTCATTTTCGCGATCCGGCTGTCCGGATCGGTCGGGCTGGCCCATTGCTGGTTGGAGACTTTCTTGTCTTTACGCCCGCGATCCAGCCGGCGCAGGTCTTCCTCCGTGGGTTGCTCAATCCCTTCGGCTTTGGCCAATCCCCGCAAGTATTGTTTCCAATCCTCGCCGCTGTCCTTGCGCACAATACTCTTCATGGCCGCATTGGCTTCCAGCGTGGTGGCGTCAATCGCCACCGTCTTGCCCCGCAGCAAGCCTTGCTGTTCCAGCAAACCCAGCACGAACACAAACATCTGGTCGAATACCGACTCCGGCAGACGCCGGCGAATCACGCTCATCGACGCATGCACGGGTGTGGCTTCGGTGAGGCTGATACCCAGAAACGACCGCAAGGCCAGACTGTCCGCACACCGCCAGGCAATGCCTCGCTGGCCGTCCAACCCTTCGAAGTACCCGATCAAAAGCATCCGAAAATAGACGCCCGGTGGAATGCTGGGCCGTCCGCCATCCAGGTAGTAAGGCGCGCAGAGCTTTTCAACATACTCATCAAACTGCGCTTGCCCCAGTACCTCGTTGAGCTTGGTATAAAACGGATGACCAGGTCCGGCACTCAGTTTTGCCGTGGGGATGAACAGTTCGTCTTGCCGTGGTTTGCGTTTGCCGAGTGACATGAAAATCAGACGCCTTACATGTAGAGTTGTTCAATCATCAAAGCAACTTTTTTGACGGGCTGTTA
>Ga0302319_10018373_pt1 | contig 12760 bp, 7 predicted proteins | sample Bog_T0_2_FD_203319 | JGI IMG/M metagenome (GOLD analysis project Ga0302319, IMG submission 203319) | Peat permafrost microbial communities from Stordalen Mire near Abisko, Sweden - Bog_T0_2 | ecosystem: Environmental > Terrestrial > Soil > Wetlands > Peat | place: Sweden: Abisko, Stordalen Mire...
CACCGAGCTTGCCTCCTATCTGGATTTCGGGGCGACGCAGGCTTTCGACTGCATTGATTTCGGCCTGCCCACCACCTATCCATCCGGTCGTGACGACATAGCTGCCACCTTCGTGGCGGCACTTGATGCCTGTCTTTCGGTAGCGGCTGGCGCCGTGATCGTTGAATGCGGCGGAGACATGCTCGGCGCCAACGTGCCGGTTTTCCTCGACTGCCTGAAGCGACGGCGACCAGATGCGAAGGTCATTCTGGTGGCCGCCGACGCCCCTGGCGCATTGGGTGGGCAACGCATCCTGCAGGATATGGGACTGTCGCCGACCTTGATCGCCGGTCCGTGCACGGACACCCCGACGCTGCGGCAACGAACCGAGGCGGTCTGCGGCATGCCGGCCATCAATCTGTCCAGAGATGAAGCTCACGACGCATTATTCTGACGTGTCACGCCATGCATTGGCGTAACGTTACTGCTCGCGATTGCGTGCGCTCAAAGCCCAGAAATGGTCAAGCCGCATGATCCGGATATCCTCAAGCTGCGCGAAGCTGGCCTGCAATTCCTCGTCGCTGGGGTAGTTTTTGAGGATTTCGTGGATTGCGCCACTTTGAACCGTCCGCAGCTCATATCGATTCTGCCGTTCGTCAAATCTGGAGACGACGGGACAGATGCCTTCGACATAGATCTGATCGATCATCAGAACCAGCGCATCTGGCTCAAGGCATTTCAGGAACGTGGACAGAAAGGCCTGCTGTCGCTGTTTCTCAACGTGCGACCACCAGAAGTGCGCCATGCCGGTATCGAAGCTGGTGGTGAACTCGGGCAGGTCGTATGCGTCGGCCGTGAGCAATTCGACATTCGAGCCCAGCCGACGCTTTGCAGCGATGGCCAGCGTCTCGATAACAGAGTCGGTGGCGGTAATCGCCTTGCAAACCGACGCAGCCACTTCCGTCCAGTAGCCGGTGCCGGCGGCGACTTCGAGAATAGTCCGTCCCCGAACCTGGTCGGTCAGCCACGCTCTCAATAGAGCCAGATCGTTCAGACGATGCGGGTTTTGATAGAACCGGTCGTATTCGGGGGCGCGCGAGCGGTAATAGTCTTCAAGTGTGCTACCCATCCGTACGCCTCCGATAATCTTGCCTAACTGGTCACGGAAGAAAACCGGTCACAACGAGACCCGCCGTACGGCGATTAAATTTCGCTCAGCCGAACCTGGCATCCTGATGTAACCGTGGATCTCAATCGGCCGTCCCTCGGTTGAGCGATCAAGCAGGATCGAGACGGCTTTCTTCTTTATGGTCTCCCTCGAAACCTTGATGCGCCAGTCTACCAGGACGTCGATCTCGTTGATCGCTCTCATCGGCCCGCCGGTCCACTTGATCTCTTTCGCGGTTATATCCAGACGAAGCCCGTCGGGTGTTGATTGGACGTGAACGGTCATTGCGGAGAACAGACTGCAGGCATATTCGATGAGATCGGCATTCTCATTGAGCAAATCGCTGCGTGTCATCCGGTAGGGAATATCAGGTGCGATGCCGAAATCCTCGACCTCGGCCCCGGCATGCAGGCCGACACGGACCGATCGACGAAGGGCGATCGCCAATCCGGCCTGGTTGGGCAACGCCTTCCTCAGCGGGGAGTTGCGCGCCTTTTCAAAAAGTTTGCGCAGGCCATCGTAATCCTTGACATGGGCTCCAGCTGCCCCGGTCGCATTATCCGCGCCAAGGATCGTTCCAATGCGGTGGTCCTGGAAGCCCGCCGCGAAAAATTCGGCCGCGCTGTAAGTAAGGGCATTCGTCACCGACACCACCGGGCCATGGTAGACGGGTTCAAGGTCATTGCAGTAATCCGTGTCAGAGTTGATCGGAAAGCTCGCCGAGAACGTCGCGCCGGTTTCCATTGCCCGGGATATCGATGGAATCCATGAAAACAGGTCGTAGCTCTTTGCCTGCAACTCGCAAAGCTCAAGCGTGCGTGGCGTGTTTATGAAGTATAGTCGTTCAGGCTCGATAGGACGACGCGGAGTCAGCAGCTGCAAAATCCGCTCGGCCGCTACAATCTTTCCTCCTGGGTTATCGCGCACATCGATAATCAGGCCGTCCGCCGGCATGAAACTCAAAAGCCTCTTGAATTCCTTGACGAAAGCGTCGGGTTCTTCCATGGAAAATTTGAAGATTCGGATATACCCGTAGTCGATGTGCCCACTCTTGACGATCTTGGCCTTGAAATCATCCACCATCGCGGTGTCGATTTTTTTCTCCATGGACCGCTCTTTGTCCGCTGTGCTCGCCATCGTACGCTTCGTCCCGATGCGCGGCGAATGCATAAGCTTGCGGATCTTCCGATGTTGATCGACCTCATGAGCAACACTGATATTCGTGTTCCTTGAACCGGGCTGGCTGGACTGGCTTCCGTTTTCCGGTGGAAGGGTTGGGAAAACCTTCCATTCCACGCGAACTTCGTCGTCCTCTCCCTTCGGTGTCCGGTATCCGACAATGACCCATTCCTCGTCCGGAGGCGATAGTGTGCCGAGCGAGCGCTTTGTCAAACGCATCAAGCCGTTGGCGCGTCGAGCTCCTGGGTTGCTGCCGCTGCCCTGGTTCGCCGCGGTGTCGACGGCGCGCGCAATCGGGACGCCATTCCATGAGAGGATTTCTACTCCAGAGCGGAAGCTGGCTTTGGGCGGGGCGCACCATTCGGCGAAATGGGTGGCCACAAACTTTCGTTTGTCTCCATCAAAGTAGGTCTCGACATCAAAGGGAAGATAGGCGCCCGCGCTTTGAAAGGGGACCGGTAGAAAGTATCTGGTGTGCATGTCGCGGACCGATGTGAAGATGTCAACCATCTCGGCATGGAAAGAGAGATCGGCCTCGATCGAGGGTTTTACTCCATTTTGCGGCAGACGATGCCGCAGAAGCCTCAACCTTCGCACCGGGTCCACGGCGTACATGGCGGATTTCAACGGCAAATGTGCATAGAAGCTCTCCAGGAATGTGATGGCCTGGTCCACGATAAGAGCGTGCTGCCAAGGCTTCAGCGCCGTGGCACCGCCAAGGAATTTTCGCAGGGGTGTTGCCGCTCGATGAAACTGCTCGACGGTGTTGGAAGCGGCCTTCCTTGAGACCGAACGCATCATGGCATGCTCCCGCAAATGCAGTTAAAAAATCTTGCGAGTCAGGATATCAGCGCGGCGACCTGGATCCGATATTCGTCATCCGATATTCGTCATCCGATATTCGTCATTGTCAGGTAAGCAATCCTGTGTTTTGTTTCCCAACTCAGCAAACAGACCGATGACGCTGCAGAAGCCATGTCGGGTTAAATAATATTCCCTTGATTTCATTGACGCCGGCTATTTTGTCATACAAAAACATGCAATGTCAATTGGTTACAGCCTGGGATAGCCGCGCTGACGGAGCCCACGATATGCAGAACAGGTCCCTGCAATGATTTGCCTAGAGTGCGGGTCGAATGTCGACAGCGGGAAATTCTGTGGCGACTGTGGAGCTCCGCTTCCCTGGCAATGTGGCAGCTGCGGGAGCGATAATGCTCCAGGCAAGAAATTTTGCCGCGACTGCGGCGCTGCCGCAACGGCTACGCTTACCATCACTTCGCAGCGCCGCGAGGCCGGCGCGACCCGGGCGGAGCATCGCCAACTCACCATCATGTTCGCCGACATGGTCGGATCCACGGCGCTTGGAACGCGGTTCGATCGTGAGGATGTGCGTGAGATAGAGGCCAGGTTTCGTGACTGCATCAAAGTTGTGGTTGACCGGTTTGGCGGGTTCGTTGCGCGCTACATGGGCGATGGAGCCCTCGTCTATTTCGGCTATCCCTATGCGCACGAAGCTGACGCGGAGCGAGCGATACGGGCCGGCCTCGCCATAACCGAGGCCATAGGACGATTGGACACCATCGCGGGGCCTCCGGGAACGCTCAGCGCGCGCATCGGAATTGCGACCGGCCCTGCGCTCGTCGGTGATCTTATCGGCATCGGAGCATCGTTGGAATGGACGGTCGTCGGTGAGGCCGTCAACCTCGCCAACCGCCTGCAACAATACGTCGCCAAATCGGGGATGGTGGTGGTTGACGATGTGACCCGCCGTCTCGTCGGTGGCCTGTTTGAGTACCACGACCTCGGTCCGCACGCCTTGCGGGGCCTTGGTGTGCCCGTGCGGGCCTGGGCCGTGTTGGCCGAAGGCATCGTCGACAGTCGGTACGAGGCATTGCGCAGCGGCGAAATTGCGCTTGTCAACCGAACCGAGGAGCTGGAATTGCTGCTGCATCGCTGGGAGCAAGTCAGGGCCGGTGAAGGGCGGGCCGTGCTGCTCTTGGGCGAGGCCGGCGTGGGAAAGTCCCGCTTGATCGCCGCTTTGGAGCAAAACGTCCGGGAGGTGCCGCACGCGGTCATTCATTGGCTTTGCTCGCCGCTTTTCCAGGATACCCCCTTATACCCCGTCATTCGCCAGATCGAGCGCAGCGCGAAGCTGCTGCGCGACGATTCCCCTGCGGTGAAACTCGATAAGCTGCGTAACTGGCTTGCAACGGGGGACCGATCGGAAACAGAGATCGAAGCCGACGTCGACATCATTGCCTATTTCTTGTCGATTCCTCGGGCGGCCGAAGACGTCTTCGGCACGCTGACCCCGCACCGAAAGAAAGAGGTGATCTTCGCGGCCATCCTTCGCCGGCTCGAATGGGAAGCGCGGAAGACGCCGCTGCTGTTGAAGCTTGAGGACATCCATTGGGCCGACCCGACCACGACCGAGCTGCTCAGCTCGCTCGTCGAATCGCTGGAGCGGCTGCCGATCATGCTCGTGGTCACCAGGCGCCCCAGCGTGGAACCGTCCTGGACTGGCCGGCCGCAGGTCACGGTGCAAGTCCTGCCCGCATTCAACCAGCGGCATGGCGCGTCCCTTATCAAGGAAGTTGTTGGTGATCGGGTTTTGCCGACAAGCGTGATCGACCGCATCCTCGTACATGCCGATGGCGTGCCGCTCTTTATCGAGGAGCTCACCAAAGCGGTGTTGGAGAAGGGGCTGTCGCAGGAGGGCGCCGGCGATCTCTCGCCATTCGAGCCGCTGTCGCCTGACGCTGTTCCTACTTCGCTGCAGGCCTCGCTGATGGCCCGGCTCGATGCGGTACCGGCGGCCAAGGAAGTCGCCCAGATCGGCTCGGTCATTGGCCGTGAATTTTCTTTCGAACTAATACAGACGCTGTCGGGTGTCGTGGCCAGGCGATTGGAGCAGACGCTCGGCGAATTGGTGCAGAGCGGCCTTCTCCTCGAACGCGGTGCGCCGCCAAAAGCGACCTACACGTTCAAGCACGCGCTAGTGCAGGATGCCGCCTATGCATCGTTGTTGCGCGACGAACGCCGTAAATTCCACCTTGCCGTCGCCGAGACGCTGGAGAAGGACAATATGGGCGCAACGACAACCGAGCCTGAGTTGCTTGCCCGGCATTTTGCCGAGGCCGGCGCGCCGGACAAAGCCATCGATTACTACCTGAAAGCCGCCGGGCAGACGACTGGCCGCTTTGCCTTCGCTGAAATGGTCAGCCAGCTGCACAAGGGCATTCGGCAACTTGAGCACTGTCAAAAATCAGTGGACGCGCAACGGCGGGAGCTGGCGTTGCAGGTCGCGTTGGGGCGCGCGCTTATCGACCATCAGGGTTCAGGCAGCGAGGGGGTTCGCGAAGCCTTTGAGCGCGCCCATGAGCTTTGCCTCGCGCTCGGCGACATGACACAATTGCTCCCAGTGTTCGATGGGCTCGTCCTGAATTATCATTTCGGCCATTCGGAACCGATGAAAATGCTCGGCTATGCCACCGAATTATTCGGGCTCGGCCAGAAAATCGCAGACGCGCAACTTTTGCTTTGGGCAAGGCGGTCGCGGAGTTCAGCGAATCTCCTGTTGGGCCGATTCGCCGAGGCGCGCGATGAGATGCGACTTGTTATCGATACGTATGACGACATGCGATTGACGCCCGAAGCCCAGCAGCTGGCGCGGGACCCGAGAGTCTCCACTTGCACTCTGCTTGGAATCTGCCTGACGGCGCTGGGTTATCCCGAGTCTGGCAGCGCCACGAGCCTGGAGGGTCTCAGGCACGCCGAAACCGTCAATCATGTGACGAGCCTTATCGTCGGATTAAGACGTGCCTGCATTCAACGCATGATGCTGCGCAATGTGCCCAGAGTCTCGGACCTGTCAAAACGGCTGCTCGCGGTGAATGCGACGTACGAGACATTCCTGGGTGCGCGTGAGGGCATGATCTTTTCCGGCTGGGCCGAATTGAAGATGCACTACAACACCACACTTTTGCGCAAGGTGGAAAGTTGCCTCGACCAGTTGGAGGTTGCCAAGCACTGGGTTCTGCTGCCCTTCCTCATGGCATCAATCGCGGAGATAAAGGGCGATAACGGGGATATCGAGGGTGCCGTCGCCTTGCTCGACCGCGCGGCCAAATTGGTCGAATTCACCGGAGAGCAATGGTGCGAGGCCGAGATCACCCGGCTGCACGCCCGCTTCGGCGCGAAGGACCCGAACGATGCAACCAGGCTGCTGCAGGCCAGCCTGGCAAAAGCGAGGCAGCAGGGTGCGAAGTTTTGGGAATTGCGGACGGCGACCAGACTGGCCGAACTATGGCGCAACCAGGACAGGCATCCGGATGCACGCGAAATGCTCGCGCCAATCTACGCCTGGTTCACGGAGGGCTTCGATACTCCGGATCTGGTCGAAGCGCGAGCTTTGCTGGGCGAGATTGACGGGCAGCTTGGCTGATCGGGACGAGGTTTTTTGCATTCACCCCTCGATCGTTGATTGCTAATTGAGGCACGTGATCGCGCCCGGTCCACCAATACATCGCGCCGACCGCGGCAACGATCAGGAACGGGAGAGCAAAGGTATAAATGATGAGCGGGGTCATTCTCGCAGTCTCCCGATGATGCGTCTTGCGATGAAATGTAAGGCTCATGCGGCAGAAAGCCAATTGAAGCTTAGCGCTGCTAGCGACCAACCAAAGTTATAGCCGGGTGCCCCGACGAAAGTTGCAACCACGGGAACCAAGGCGCCAACGGTAAATGAGGCGGTAGAGGCCCTGTCGATCGCTGCCGCCGTCAGCTTGATTCGCTCATTGTGAATAAGGTTCACTTCGCAGCCCTGTTAAGTGTTGCGCGCAACGGACGCGACCTCTGCCAGCCAATTCCAATTTGCATTGTTGTCGCCAGTCTGCCTTACAATTTAAGAAAATAGCCCGAAATGAGCCCCCAACAGCCAGCCAAAGCCGCCCGCATGCGCAGCATCAGATCGGACGCAAGTGATTGATTTGTCAAAAAGAGTAGCGAATTCATCATCATCTCGGTTTTGTGTCGCGCCGATGCTGGACTGGACCGACCGGCATTGCCGGGTGTTCCACCGTCTGATGACAAGGCGCGCCTGGCTCTATAGCGAGATGCTGACCACCGGCGCGGTGCTGCATGGCGATCGGGCGCGGCTGTTGGGTTTCGATGCCAGCGAGCACCCCGTGGCGCTGCAGCTTGGCGGCTCCGATCCGCGCCAGCTCGCGGCGGCGGCGCGGATCGGCGAGGATTTCGGCTATGATGCGATCAATCTCAATGTCGGCTGCCCGTCGGAACGGGTGCAGGACGGCCGCTTCGGCGCCTGCCTGATGGCCGAGCCGGCGCTGGTCGGCGAATGTGTCGACGCCATGAAGCGCGCGGTCAGGCTGCCGGTGACGGTGAAGTGCCGGATCGGGATCGACGACCAGGATCCGGAGGTCGCGCTTGATACGATGGCGCGTCATGTCAGCGCCGCGGGCACCGATGCGCTGATCGTCCACGCCCGCAAGGCGTGGCTGCAGGGATTGTCGCCGAAGCAGAACCGCGACGTGCCGCCGCTCGATTATGCGCTGGTCTACCGGCTGAAAGCCGCGCTGCCCGATTTGCCCATCATCATCAATGGCGGCATTGCCAGCCTTGCCGAGGCGAGGGGGCACCTCGACCATGTCGATGGGGTCATGCTCGGACGGGCGGCCTATCAGCAGCCCTGGCGATTGCTTCGGGTTGATCCCGAATTGTTTGGCGAGCCGGCGCCATTCCCGGCCATGAAGCCGGTACTCGAAGCCCTGATGCCCTATGTCGAGGCGCAACTCGCCGCCGGCGGCCGATTGCACGCGATCACGCGGCATCTGGTGGGCGCGTTTCACGGCGTGCCGGGCGCGCGGGCGTTTCGCCGCCATCTCGCCGACCATGGCACGCGGCCCGCGGCCGGCGTCGATGTGCTGCGCGAGGCGATCGCGCTGGTCGAGGAAAGAGCGGCAATCGCCGCCTGATCGCTATCCCATCTCGACACGCTCATGATGGGAAATCACGTTGCCCACATAGCTGCCGTCGACGTCGAACGGGGCGAGCGGGCCGTCGGTCTGCTGCGACGGCGGCCGCCGATGGCGGAAGCCGAGATCATCCAAGGCGCCGACCATCTGCCGCATCGCGCGGCGCTCCGGCCCGTCGGCGAAGGCGCGGCCGCATTCCCAGACGATGATGGCAACCCGGCCGCCCTCGAGCAGTGATTTCGCGCCGGCCATGACCTGCGGCTCGAAGCCTTCGGCATCGACCTTGAGGACGATGCGCGCCGCCTTCGCGCGCGGAAAGGCCGCCAGCGCGCGGTCCAGCGTCACCACGGGGACCCATGTCGACGGCCCGCGCGCGAATGGTGGCTTGAGGCCGATGCCGCGAATGCTGTGCATCATGGTTGAATTGGCCACCAGCGGTGCGATCTCGAAGGCGTCGCCGCAGGCGGCGCCGACCACCGCGACCTTGTCGGTCAGCCCGTTATTGGCGACGTTCCGGGTGAGGATGGCGGCATTGCTGGGATCCGGCTCGAAGCCGATGACGGCGACATCGCCGGCCGGATGGGTCGCGGCCTGCAGCGTGAAAAACCCCCAATGCGCCCCGACATCGACGAACAGGTCGCCGGGCCTGATGGCGCGCTCCAGAAAATTGCGCGTCGGCAATTCATAGCCGCAGCCAAGCTCAGCTTGGACGAGACAATTGGCGCCGGCGTCGGCTGCGAACGCCTTGGGAAAGCCGAGGTAAAATCGCGGGTCGCCGTTTGGCAAAGTGAGCGATGCGGCGAACACCACCCAGTCGTCCTTGACCCCAAGCCGCTTGACCGCAGGCCTCGCCGCCATGCCACGTCTCCGATCGGTTTGCCGTGTTCCGAACTGCAACGCGACGCGAACAAGAGCGTCGGCACCCGGTTGCTGTGCGCCCCGCCCTGGGGTTCTCAGGGGTCACGAAGGCGATCGTGAGGCGTTCAGAAGTTGCATCCGACCAGGCCGCCTGAGATCGGTGCTTCAGATTGCGACGCAGCACGACGCCATCCTATAAGCGTGCCAACAGCAGCACAATTCAGTCGGAAACGGCGCACGTTTAGGTCGATATCCGGTGCGAGTAGTGCAACCCGGAAATACAATTCTAGGATAGCAAGCCCTCATCCTCAAATTGTATCTGGAATGTTCGTCCAGGCACGAACGTTGATTGCTCGCACCGTCAGCACATCCCGAGGTCCTGCGCGGAACGCACCGCGTCAGGCTCAATTTCAACTTCAACTCCGGAAAGGGAGAACCACAGCCATGGCAACCACTCTATTCAACAAGACGGCACTGGCGAACGGAAGCTCGAATCTGATCGTTCGAGCGGACGCCCTCAATCTTTCGACCGACCTGGTACAGGCCGGCGTCGTCTTCAACGACGCCATCCGGGTATCGCTGGGCCTGTTCACGCTGTCGGGCAGCGGCAACCAGATCCCCTTCCTGTCGAGCTATGTGGCCGACATCAACTCGATCGGGAATGATGTCGCCGCGATGCTGGCCAGTCCCGCCCATGTGACAGTCGGCGGCCAACAATTTACCCTCACCACTGCCGACACGACGGTGCTGAACGAGGTCGAGGGTCAGCTCGGCACCTTGCTGACAAACGCCCCGCTGACCACCAATCCGGCGACGCAGTCGGCCGCCGAATTGACACTGCACACCGTGCAGAACGAGATCCTTTCGGAAATCAACGGCGACCAGCATCTGTCAGCCGCCCTCGCCAACGTGCCGTTCATGGCCAATACCGGTGCGACCGATGTCGGCTTCCAGAGCCTGCCCGTTGGTTCCGACAATGCGGCCGCGCTCGCGGCAGCGACGGCGGGCACCAGCCTGGCCGCGGTCGGCGCGGTTTTCAATGCGGCGACCAATCTTGCGCTGGGCGGTATTCATGGTGAAACGATCAATGAGATCAACACCGACTTCACCGCGGTTCAGCAGGGTATCACCCACATCCTGAACAGCACGACCTCGCTCGCCCAAATCGAAAAGGGCGAGACCGCCAATGCCGCGGCGCTGACAACAATCCATCTGCAAACGGTGCTGAACCAGATCGATCTCCAGCTCTGGCGCTATGACGGCATGGAAGCCGGCCAGCAGGCCGAAGGCGTGCGCGGCACGCAGGACAATCTGCTCGACATCATCGATATCGTTCAGAATGACACCAGCCTAAAAATCGCGGCGGGCGGCAATGGCATGGCGGGCCATGCTGGTGGCTTCGCCGAGGAGCCGGGCGCTTTGGTCGGCACCGTCACCAGGTTCCAGGACAATCAGGTGCAGACTAATTTCTGGGCCGCGTTCCTGTCCGAGGCCAACACCATCAATAATCAATTGACGGCGATTGCCCACGGTCAGGAAACGGCGAGCTGGGCGCTGGTCAGCCAGATTCAGAACTATCAGCAGTTCGGCTCCGGCTTCGACGCCGCGCAAGGTGCGATCTTTGAAGGGCGGTTCGATAACGAACTGAATAACGGTACGCTGGAGGCCGACTCAGCCGCCTCGATCAAGGGACTCTCAGGCATCCTGAACGGCGACACCGGCAAGGCGCTGGCGGCCGATAATGCGATGATTATCGCCGCCGGCGTGGGCTTTCACGCCGACGCCGCGGACGTCAGCGGCAACAACATTCCGATCAATGGCGGCAATTATGTCGGTACCGCGACCACGGTGTTTACCGCGACCTCGACGCATGGCCTGGCAATGGGCACCATCCCGGTGACAGCGAACCCGAATTTCGCCGAAGGCACCGGCGGCGCCGCGGCGAGCGCCGCGGTGGCCACCAATGCGCTGGTAGCCATGCATCTGATGGGTTGACCCGGCTGACAAGGTAACGGCCGAGGCAATCCGTTGCCCCGGCCGGCTTCCTGGCTCGACCGCACCGCGGTCGCGGCCGGGCTGTTTTCATGATGGCAAGCTGACCTGGCAGCGCTGCCAATGCCCCGGCCTTACCCGGCAGATTATGAACGACGACGGCGATGTGGCCATGCGATTGGCCGAACAAGCCGCTGCACGGCTCCGGGGCTCCGGCACATGTCGGCATCATTGCCCTTCCAAGAAACCAAAGGTTGCTGTGATAAAAATACACCATCTCGGAACAGTACTAACAACTTCACGTTTCGGTCTGAAACGACACATGTTTAGGTCAAGCTTGGGGGCGAGTAGAGAGGCGCGGAACATACAATTTGAGGTGAAATTTTCGGCCTTTCCAATCGATCAGGCTCATCTTCCGATTGTATCGAACCAAGGTTTGCTACCGGATCCATCGTCCGGGGTTCTAGCGCGCAACGCGGTCCGTGTTGCGCTGCATTTTCACTTGATCCCAGAAAGGGAGTACAGCAATGGCAACTACCGTTTTCAACAAAACGGCACTCGCGAACGGCACCTCGACTTTGATCGTGCGCTCCGACGCGCTCAATCAATCAACCGACCTGGTGCAGGCCGGCGTGGTCTTCAACGATGCCATTCGCGTATCGTTGGGCCTGTTCAATCTGTCGGGCAGCGGCAATCAGAACCCGTTTCTTGGCAGCTACATAACCGACCTTCACGCGGTGCAGAATGACATCGGCGCGATGCTCGCAGCCCCCCATACGGTGACGGTCGGCGGCAAGGCCTTCACACTGAACACCGCCGACACCGCGGTGTTGCAAGAAGTCGACGTCCAGCTCACGCAGTTGTTGACCGCCGCAGCGCAGACCACCAATGCGGGGACGCAGACGGCGGCGGACCAGACGCTGCATGCGCTGCAGAGCGAGATACTGCAGGAAATAAATGGCGATTCGCATCTCTTGATCGCCCTCAACAACGTGCCGTTCCTGTCCAATACCGGCGCGGTGGACGTCGCGTTCCAGAACCTTCCGGCGGGTGCCGACGATCCGGCCACGCTCGCCGAGGCAACGGCGGGACTGAGCTTCAATCCCAATGCCCCCCTGGCCACGATCGGCGCGGTTTTCAATGCGGCGAACGATCTCGCCCTCGGCGGCATCAATGGGGCCAATCTCAATGAGATCACGATTGATCTCACCGCGGTCGAGAACGGTCTCACCCATGTTCTGAACAGCCCGGCCCTACTGGCCCAGATCGAGAAGGGCGAGACCGCCAATGCCGCGGCGCTGACGACCATCCATCTGCAGACGGTGGAAACCCAGGTCGCCCTGCAGATCGCCAAATATGACGGCATGGCCGCCGGCGGTCAGGCTGAGGGCCTGCGTGGCACCCAGGACAATATTCTCGACATCATCGATATCGTTCAGAACGACACCAACCTGAACCTGGCATCGGGCGGTAACGGCGCGGCTGGCCATACTGGCGGCTTCGCCGAAGATCCGGGGGCGCTGACCGGAACCGTCACCAAATTCCAGGATAACCAGGTGCAGACCAATTTCTGGGCCGCATTCCTGGCCGA
>Ga0302319_10018374_pt1 | contig 12760 bp, 8 predicted proteins | sample Bog_T0_2_FD_203319 | JGI IMG/M metagenome (GOLD analysis project Ga0302319, IMG submission 203319) | Peat permafrost microbial communities from Stordalen Mire near Abisko, Sweden - Bog_T0_2 | ecosystem: Environmental > Terrestrial > Soil > Wetlands > Peat | place: Sweden: Abisko, Stordalen Mire...
GAGGCGACCGCCATGATGTGCTCCTGGTTATTGCCCTGCCAGCATTGCACGGACGGGATGCGATCCGGAGCCGGGGCGGGTGTGGCCTGCCAGGGAAAATCGGTCAGGCTCTGCACACGGGCCGGGCCCGCGCGGATTTGGGCCACCTCACTGGCATCGGCCGTCACAGTGAGTCCGGAAACGTCTTCGATGGCCCATTGTCCATTGCTCGCGCTGATCCCGCTGGCGCGGATGCACGATCCGTCCCTGAGACGGACTTCGTAATCAGAGGGCAGCGGCGCGACGGCCTGCAAAACGCACGCGAGAGTCTTGGGCGCGTCGTAGTGCTTATCGCCGAGAGCGCTGGAGCTCATCTCACAGCTCTTCCCCTGGATCAATTTGAGATTAGACTCCGTAAAGTCACCGTTCTGCAGGAGGACCCCGGTTTTCGAATCGACTTTGGTCAGTTGCTGCATCGTCACGGGATCAAAAATAACCGAGGCGACGTGGACAGTGGTCATGGCAACGATCTGGTCCATGCGGCTAAAAACGCCATTCGCGGGGTCTAGCTCATCGAAAGTGCCGGCCACAAAGGTCCCGTCACACAGGAGCACTCCGGCGGGAAGCGTTTCCGGTTCAGCCTGCGGGGGGGTGAAAAGGACCTGATCGAACACGGCATTCCCGACCACGTCAGCCCGGTTGCTGGTGATGAAAAAGCCGGCCTGAAAGGAGAGAGGAAACTTCATCCCAACCTCCTCAACGTTGGTCCACTTCCCGCCGTCGCTGGAAAGCGCGATGACGAAACTATTCAAGCTGCGGCGCACGCGAAGCCAGAAGGGCTCGGGGACGCTTAGCGCGTTCCACTGCGAACCTTCTCCAGCCTTGTTGCGGTTATGCCGGAGTCCGTTGCCTCCACCATCCCCTCTCACAGGACGGGTGCCGAAACCGAACATGGCGGAACCGGGGTCCAGATTTTCCCGTAGCATGAGCCCCGCCTCCGCACGGGCGAGTTCCGTAATGTGAACCGTCCAGTCTCCGTCGCCGGTCCAGGGCCGGCTGAGGTAGTAGTAGCAATCTTTGGCGCTGTTGATTTCCGTGCCGGCGCCGCTGATCGTGAAAACGCCCCTGGCCGGGGTGACGGAACCGTGAACGCCGCTCCCGATGTCCTGCCCCCGCCATTCCGGAGGCAGCCCCTCGCCGGTGGTTCCAATGGAAGAGAAATAATCTAAATGGAAATCGCCCTCGCCGAAGTCGGCCTCGAGCACGTCGGCCAGGTCGATCGCGGGAGCAGAAGGCCCGTCGACGTGAAGCGATGATCCCGCAAGGGTGAGCTTGCCGTGCGTCTCAGGTTGATCGGTGATGAAATAAACACTCCCGCCCTTAAGCAACGAAATGGGCCAGGAAAAAAGTACCAGTAAGGCAAAGATGATTTTCATACCAATGGGGAACCTCGATGGTTATATCACACTCGGACCACCCGTCAGCCCTGCCTTCCAATCCTGTTAATCGGGGTAATCGCGTCTAAAACCAGTGCCGGCACACTTCCTCAAACGGGATGCTCCACGGAGGTTTCCACCTCGGCATCAGCGGGCTGCGGAGCGGAGCGACGGATGATGCGCAGGCGTCGGATGCGGCGCAGGGTCACTTCGGTGGCGATGAGCTGAAAGCCGTCCAGGTCGAGTTGGTCGCCGGTGTGAGGCACATGGCCCCAATGCCGCACGGCCCACTTCTCCACCGTCTCGGTGGTGTGGGTGGCGAGGGGCCAGCCGGTTTCGGAGGCGAGGTCGCGCAGGGGCAGGTCGGCATCGACCATCACGGCTTCCTTGCTCCGCTCGTAGAACGGCCCCTTCTCGATGTCGAACTCGTCGCGGATGTCGCCGACCAGTTCCTCGAGCACATCCTCGAAGCTGACCAGCCCGATCATTTTTTCATCGGAATCGAGGACGAGGGCGAGGTGATTGCGCGACTTGCGGAAAAGCTCGAGCATGGCGGGCAGCCGGGTCTTGGCCATGAAGGTGAGGATGGGCCGGACAATGTCGGTCAGTTTCGTCTGGGCCCCGAGCACCTGGTATTGCCAAAGCAGTTCCTTGATATGGATCACGCCGAGCACCTGGTCGCGCGTCTCGCCGCAAAAGGGAAGGCGGCTGTAACCCGATTTTTGCGCGACGGTCATGTTATCAGCCAGCGATTGATCGCGCCAGAGCACCACCACCTGATCGCGCGGCAGCATGATTTGCTCGGCGGTCGTGTCCTTCAGCCGGATCGCCTTGAGCATGATCTTGTTCACCAGGTCGTCCGAGGGATGAACGTGGCGGGAATTCATCAGCACGTATTGCAATTCCTCCTGGTTGAATCCGTGGTCGAACTCTTTCGCCGGGGGTATACCCATCCAGAGCAGGAGCCGGTTCGCCGTCCGGTTGAGGACCCAGATGAAGGGATAGGCCGCACTATAGAAAACGATAAGCGGCGCGGAGAACCAGAGCGCCACCGTCTTGGGGCGCCGGATGGCGAAGTACTTGGGAACCAGTTCGCCGAAGACAATATCGATGAACGTGATCGCCGCAAACGCGAGTCCGTAGGCAATCGAAGTGACCGCCGCCGGGCTGACAATGCCCAATTCGGCCAGGGGACCCTGGATCCAGCGGGCCACGAGCGGTTCGCCGACCCAGCCCAGGCCAAGGCTGGTCAGGGTGATGCCGAGTTGGGTGGCGGAAAGATACCGGTCGAGATGGTTGGTGACGCGAATGGCCAGCGCGAGCCGCCAATTCTTCTTGCCCCTCACCTGCATCGATTTGAGCTGCGAGCCGCGGATTTTGACAAAGGCAAATTCAGTCGCGACGAAAAAGGCATTCGCCGCCACCAGAATAAAAATGACCCCGGTTTGAAGAGGGACCTTAAGCCATGACTCCATCTGCATCTCCTCAGATTAGCGGAAGCGGCAGGGGATGACTAGCGCCGAAGGCTTTTGCCCTGGGGACCCTTTTCGGGTAAAGTCGGTTTCATGATGAAGAGTCTCCTCGTCCTGGCCGTTTCCTGCCTGCTCGTCATCCCCTCCCGGGCGGACGGGACCACGAATGCCGCCGCACCGGCTGCCCCGGCCCCGCCGTCTCCTGACACCGCGCCAGCGCCGGGCGTCATCAAGATACCCAACGATTGGGGGCTCGGCTCGCAGGGCGAACCGGAGGATTTTGCCAGCTATCAAAACCGGATCGGGGAACTGCACGCTCCCGGCGGGGAGGCCTACATCCTGCCGGTTTGCCTGCCGACCCTGCCGTCGGGGCAACAATTCAAAAGCGTCCATCTCCGTCTTCAATTAACCGGGATTGCCAGGGAAAGCGGGCCGAACACCCTGGGCAATGCGGACCTCTACGCGCTCGGGGTGCGTGACACGTACAAGGTTCTCCCCGCCGATTATTTCCAGGGCCCGGGGCCCGACCCGAAGGCGACCCTGATCCAGGCCAATTTTTTGACCCCTGATTCCAAGGTGCGAACCGACCCGATGACTGGTCCCTTTATCGAAACCAGTTCCGCGGCGGATACCGCCCTGACGGAATACTTCAATGACGCCTATGCCGGCGGCGCCCACGCTGGAAAGTACGTCTTCCTGCGCATCAGCTACGATGTCGATCCTATTCCCCCCGGCAACAATGGCTATCAGGTGCTGACCAGCGGCGCGGGCGGTGATAATGAGCCGCCGGTCATCAGCTTTACGACTGGGCCTGCGCCGAAGAACTAGGAGCCGTCTCGCTAAACAAGATCCCGCCAGATCGCCAGCGTGCATAAATGTGCAACAATGCGCTTGACCAAAACGGCGTTAATAGCAACCATCTCGCGCATGTCGGCGCGATTACTTCAAGATAGTGGCTGCTTTCGCCTTCGCCAGGGCGGTACCTTGGGCACGATTTAATCCCTCCCTTCCCTCCCCATGCAACTTTCCCCCGGCAGTTGGTCGATCCTCGCGCTCGCGCTGCTCTCGTCCATCGCGCTGCTGCTCTTTCCGATCCCGCATCGCTCGGGCGAGACGTTCTGGATTTTTTCGACGGACCATATCCTGATGTACCAGCCGGTCATCGCAGACTGGAACAAGGCGCATGCCGATCCGGATGAACAGGTCACCGCCTACGTCATCGGCACCGCCCCGCTCTCGCGCCGGCTCCAGTCGGGCTTTCTTTCCGGCACGCCGGTGCCCGACCTGACCGAGGTCGAATCGAGCATGATCGCGAGTTTCTTTTCCGGCCCGCTCGATGCGGTCGGGTTCACCGATCTCACCGACATCATCCACCGGGAAGGGCTCGACCAGAAGATCAATCCCGCATCGTTCAGTCCGTGGACCAATCGCGGCCATATTTTCGGTCTTCCCCACGATGTGCATCCGGTGCTGCTGGCCTACCGGGCCGATATTGTCGAGGCGGCCGGGATCGATGTCACCAAGATCGAGACGTGGGATGATTTCGTCCGCGTGATGAGTCCGCTGATGCAGGGACCGGATGGCCGGCGTTACCTGATGAACGTCTGGGAAACCAACCCGCGCACCATGGAAACGCTGATGCTGCAGGCTGGCGGCGGCTTCTTCGACGCGGACCTCAAGCCCGAGCTTGATTCCGACGCCAACGCCCGGGTGCTCTCAACGATTGTCAGTTGGATCGCCGGGCCGCACCGCATCTGCGTCGATGCGCCCGACTTCGACGCCGAGGGCAACTACATGTATCTCCACGGCGAAGTCCTCTGCTCCATCATGCCCGACTGGCTCGCCGGGGTCTGGATGAAGGACCTGCCCGGCCTCAGCGGCAAGATGAAGCTGATGCCGCTCCCGGCCTGGGAGAAAGGAGGCCTGCGCACCTCCGTCTTCGGCGGCACCATGCTCGGCATCCCGAAACGCGCGCCCGATTTTCAGCGGAGCTGGGACTTCGCCAAGCATCTCTATCTCAGCCCCGACCTGGCGCGGGACCTTTACCGCAAGGTCGGCATCATCACACCGGTGCGCGCCTACTGGAATGACCCGGTCTACGACGAGCCCAACCCTTATTTCTCGGGCCAGCCCAGCGGGCGGCTCTATGTGCAGATGGCGGGACTGGTGCCGATGCGCACCTCATCGCCCTACAAGCCGCTGGCCGTCATCGCGGTCAATGACGCCTTGATCCGCCTTAAGCATTTCGCGGAGCGCAGCGACACCTTCGACCCGGCTGCTCTCCAGGCCCAGGCGCACCGCGAACTCGAAATTGCCCAGGCCGATATTGAACGCAAGATGGCCGCCAACGCCTTCCTCGCCAATACCCCGTGACGCCATGAAACCCTCTGTCGGCCATTCCCGTTCCATCCCCTACCTGCTGCTCGCGCCGTTTCTGCTCACGTTTGCCGTTTTCATGGCCTATCCGCTCTACGAGTCGGCGATTCTCGCTTTCTCGCAGACCTACGGGCCCAGCCACAGTGTCTGGGTCGGATTCGCCAATTTCAAGAACATGATGCAGGACCCCGATTTCTGGATCGCGCTGAAGAACACCGCCATCTACACCGCCGCGTCGGTCACCATCCAGCTTCCGCTGGCGCTCTTCCTCGCGCTCATTCTCAACCAGCCCGGCCTGCGGGGCCGCGCGGTTTTCCGGCTGATCTTCTTTCTCCCCTCGCTGCTCGGGCTCGTCTTCGTGGCGATGATGTTCAGCCTCATGCTCGGCGAGCATGGCGGCCTGGTGAACGTGATGTTGCACGCGGTCGTGCCCGGTTTCCCCAGCGAATTTCCCTGGCTGCAGAATTACGTCATGCCGTCGCTCATCCTCGCCTCGCTCTGGATGTATGTCGGGTTCAATATGGTCTACTTTCTCGCCGCGTTGCAATCGGTTAGCCAGGACGCCATCGACGCCGCCAACATTGACGGGGCCAACGCCCTCCAGCGCTTTTTCTACGTCACGCTGCCGGAAATCCGGCCGGTCGTCGGGTTCGTCGTGCTGCTCTCGGTGATTGGCAGCCTCCAGCTTTTCGAGTTGCCCTTCGTGCTGCTCGGCGGGCCCGGCCCGGAGCGTAGCGGTCTCACCCTCGTCATGTACCTGTATCAAAACGGATTCGAGCGCAACGATCTCGGCTTCGCCAGCGCCATCGGCTGGACGCTCGCCATCATCCTCATGGGCGCGAGGCTCATCCAGCGGAGGCTGTCCACCGATGAGTAATCCAGCCCTCAGCCGCCGCGCGAAGGAGAACGTCCGCTGGGGCCTCACCTATGCGTTCCTCCTTTTCTTCGCGTTTATCACTCTGGTTCCGTTTGCCTGGCTGCTCTGCGCCGCGATCAAGACCGACGCGGTGTTTTTCGACTCCCAGTTCCTGCCGCTCGGCCACGGCTTCCTGGGCATCGACTGGGATTCGCTGACCCTTTCCCATTTCAGCGATCTTTTCACCAGCGCCGATTTCAACTTCGGCCGCAGCATTCTCAACTCGGTCTTCTACGCCTCGACCACCGCCACGCTCTCGACCCTCTTCTGCGCCATGGGCGGCTATGCGCTGGCCAAGTTCCATTTCCAGGGCCGCGACTGGATCACCTCGCTGGTGCTCGGCTGCCTGCTGGTCCCCGGCTCACTGCTGCTGGCGCCCAGCTACCAGTTGCTCTACCACCTCAACCTGCTCGATTCCTTTGCGGGCCTCATCCTGCCCGGGGTCGCGCCCGCCTTCGGCATCTATTTGTTCCGCCAAAGCATGCTCAACGCCGTGCCCTCCGATCTCCTCGAGGCCGCCCGCATCGACGGCTGCGGCGAGTGGCGCATCTTCTTCACCATTGTCCTCCCGCTGGTCCGGCCGATGATCGGCGCCTTCCTGCTCATCACCTACCTCGGCTGCTGGAACAACTTCATCGGGCCGCAGATCATCATCCAGACCCCGGAGAAATATCCGCTCGCGGTCGAGATCGCGCAGTTGAAGGGCCTCTACTCGATCAACTACGGCTTGCTCATGGCGGGCACCCTCATCTCCGTGGCCCCGGTCATGGTGCTGTTCCTCTTCCTGCAAAAGGAATTCATCGCCGGTCTCACCTCCGGCGCGGTCAAAGGCTGATCTCGATTAACGTCCCCACTTCAAATAACCTCCCCAAAACCCATGGCCAAAGTCCTCATCGAAAACGTCTACAAAACCTACGCCGGCGACCGTGGCGCGGAAGTCGTCGCGGTGGAGAACGCCAACCTCGAGGTCGAGAGCGGCGAGTTCATGGTCTTTGTCGGTCCGTCCGGCTGCGGTAAATCGACCACGCTGCGGATGATCGCCGGTCTCGAGGAAATCAGCCAGGGCAGCATCTATATCGACGGGCGCAAGGTCAACGACGTCGCGCCGAAGGATCGCGACATCGCCATGGTCTTCCAGAATTACGCGCTTTACCCCCACATGACCGTCTACAAGAACATGGCCTTCGGCCTGCAACTGCGGAACTACCCCAAGGCGGAAATCGACGCCCGCGTGAAGGAAGCCGCGCAGATCCTCGGCCTCACCCCCGAGATGCTCGCGCGCAAGCCCAAGGCGCTTTCCGGCGGCCAGCGCCAGCGCGTCGCCCTCGGCCGCGCCATCGTGCGCAAGCCGAAGGTCTTTCTCTTCGACGAACCGCTCTCCAATCTCGACGCCAAGATGCGCGTCCAGATGCGCGCGGAGATTTCGAAGCTCCACAACCGCCTCGACACCACCATGATTTACGTCACCCACGACCAGGTCGAGGCCATGACCATGGGCGACCGCATCTGCCTGATGAAGGATGGTCGCATCCAGCAGGTCGCGCAGCCGCTCGAGATTTATCACCAGCCGGCCAACATGTTTGTCGCCGCCTTCATCGGCAGCCCGCCGATGAATCTCTTCGCCGGCACCCTGATTGAAAAAGGGGGGAAACTCTGGTTCTCCGAAACACCCCGTAACGGCAGCGAAAGCGGGTTGCTGCTGGAGACCGAACCGGACCACGCCCCCCTTCTGGCCCCGTGGCGCGACCAAAAAGTCTACCTTGGCCTGCGCACCGAGGATCTGACCGAGCGGGCCGCCCATGCCGGCGCGTCCGCGGGCCACGCGTTCACGTCCACCCTCGAAGTCGTTGAGCCGATGGGCGCGGAGACTTTTTCCTATCTCACCACCGGCAACCACGAATTCATCGCCCGCACCCCCCTGCCCCTGCCCGAAAAAGTCGGCGACAAGGTCTCACTGGTCGCCAACATGAAAAAGTCCCACTTCTTCGAAGCCGCCGACCAGGCCCCCTTCCGCAAACCCACCCGGGAAATCGACATCGAAAAGTGGCAAACCGCCTGCCGTAGAATCGTCTAGCAATTCCGCCAAAAAGTCCGTCATCCTGAGCCCGTCGAAGGATCAGTTCCGCCTGGCGTCCTCCCCCACCTCCCCTCGTTACGAAGTTTACTGCCCTCCGCAAAAGCTTCATAATGCCATTGTCGGCGAAGTTTTACCTCCTCCGTGGCCCATCACGTTTGGCGATTGGAACAAGTGATCGTTATGTTAAATAGAGGAAGTGAAAGCTCCTGTCGCTCACAAGTTTTTAGAGGCTGTACTAATTTTTTTGGTTTTACTGGGCACGGGCGGTCTGACCGTGTCGTACTTCTTTGGGCTGGATTGGGTTAATTCAGTAGTACCGACTGTGTCTCTATGCCTAATTATCGGCTGTTGTGCGCTGGGATTTTTTTCGCTCTCGCAAACCGAGAAAGCAAAAAGTAGCGATCCAACCTGTACTACTCCGCGCCTCCGCGTCTCCGTGTGCGTCTCCGTTGCATCCCCTTTCAACTTTCCGCTTTTCCCCAATCTATTACCGATCACGTTTGGAGCTTGGAAGAAGTTGTTGGGCTTCTGGAAAAGAAGCTTCAATCCCATCTAGTTTCTACCTTACCTGACCACTCGCCGACAAAGCAACCCCCACAGCGCACCCAGCCGGTGCGAATATTTCCATTTTCATCACGGACTTTGACGTAATATACGGTTTGACCATCTGCACTGAGGAGGAAAGGGCCTTTCCTTAGCCATCGAATTTCGCCGTGCAAGATAACGCAAGAATTGTCTTGGGCCCATTTTTTCAAAACGACATCCACTCGCGAGTAGTGCTGAACGATGCGCACGCCAAATATGATAGAAACAACCACTCCGACAATGAACGGTAAAATCACAAGTATCGGTGCCTGATTCATGTCAATTTCGGCGCTACCTTCCAGTCTTGTTCAGTTTGGACGGGCTGGCAAACGATTACCGGGATTCAAACTGATACACTATTCGTTAAACCGTACCGTCTCCCCCGCCATCGTTGACAGCCGAATCACCCTCTCCGTCCACCTCCGCTCCCCGCTTCTCGCCACGGCCCACGGATTATGCAGCACCAGTTCCGTTCTGGCTTCGCTGAAGACTTCGATCCACTGAACGCGGCCCTCGGCATGGCGGGCGCTGACGAGGAAGGCCCCGACGGCGCGCAGGTGATGGAACTCCGCCTCCTTGCCCGCGGGCCAGTTGGGGAAGAGCCGCAGTTCACCGGTGTAACTTTGCAGCAGGCACTCGTTGAGGACGACGGGTAGCGCAAAATTCTCAAACCAGACCCCCATCCGCGCCATGAAATCGAACGCGCACTGGTCGTCGTAACGGCCCAGCGATTGCAACGCCATATCGGCGGTGGCGCCGTTCGGCATGAGGCAGTAATTCACCTGGCGCTTGAATTTCTCCAGGTCGAGTCGCCCGAGCCGCGCGCGTTGCAGGTTCAGGAAAACCAGTTCGTTCCCGCCCTCGTTGCGGTGGTTGCGTAGCGTGTTATCCAGGATCGACAGCGTCTCCGGCGGGGAATGAAGGCCGTGCTCCTCGCCGGGGAAAACGGTCATGAGCGAGTTGGGCGTGTTGAAAACCGTCTCGGGATCTTCCCCCGGCACGGAAACGAAGACCCGCCCGCGCGCCGAGTCGGCCGTCGGAATGGCCGGGAGATGCGCCAGCACCTCGCGCACCTGCGCGCGGAGTTCGGATTCGGCCCCGGCCAGGCCCAGGTCGTCGCAGGCCTGGAGCCAGGCGTGGAAAACAAAGCGGGTCAGCGTCAGGTCCACCAGGCAATCGAAATTCTTGTCGAGGCCGGGGCGAAGCCCGCTGTGCAGCTCCGGCGCGACCGTGGGGAAAATATGCCAGCGATCGTCGCCCCATTGCGGGCCGCGCGCCTCGGGGCGCATGAGGTAATCGACCAGGAATTCGCACGCCGCGCGGAGTGGTTCCAGTGCGCGGTCGCGCAGGAAGGTCTTGTCCGCCGTGTACCGGTAGTGCCACCAGAGGCTTTGCACGGTCCACGGTGTCTCGCAGATTTCCCAGCCCCAGGTCGGCACCGGATACGGATGCTGCGTCATGTCCACCGGGTAGGCGCTGTGGGGAAAATAAGCGCCCCGCAAGCCGTAATAGTCGCGGGCATGCTGGCGGCTAACCGGCAGGAGAAAATGGACCAGGTCGACATAGGGCAGGTGCTTCTCGACATGGTTGCTGGAAAAGGCGACCCAGAACGGCTGCTGCGTGTTGTAGTTAAGGTGATAATCGCCGTGCCACGCGGTGCCGATATCGTGGTGGCTCCAGTTGGCAAACAGGCCGGGACAGGTCACGCCCGCCTTCGCCGAGCAGTTGAGGAAATAGAGGTTGTGATACCAGATGCGTTCCAGCTCGGGATCACCCTCGAAGGCCACGCCCGACTTTTCCCAGTAGGCGCGCCAGCCTTCATCGGCCTGCTGCCGCGCGGCGGTGTACGCGGCGGAATCCGGGAGTTCCGCCAGCGGAGCCGGGGCGGTCAGCGGAATGGCGGCGACCGGCCCTTCCGCGAAATCGACGCTCGCCACCCAGGCCTCGCCGGAAACGAAACCCCGTTCCAGCGGCCCCATCCGGACGAGGTTGGCGTCCCAGTTGCGTCGTTCCCGCTCCTCGAGCGGGGCGTTCACCGCAACGTGCAGGCGATACGCCCGGTCGCGGGGCGCGCCCAAGTCGCGATCGTAAAGGTGCGGTTCCAGCGACGGGCAAACCTGGCGCAGGTCCAGCCCGGTTCCGGTTGCCGTCGCGGTCAGCGCGGGAAAGTCGGCCGGGACCCCGTGATCGCGCAGGAGGGCCACGCGCTCAAACGGCGCGGCGCACGGTTCGTCCATGTCATCGACCGTGCGCAACCAGATCCGGTCCGCCTCAAGTTCCACAAATACCTGCACCGTCACCGGCTTCCCTTCGTGAAGCAGGGAGATGTCGCAGCGTCCGTTGCTGACATCGAGCGAATGGCCCAGCATCTCCGTGACCCGCGGATCGAATCCGAACACCACGCTGCCGCAGGGGAGGGGACGCGGGTAGGGCTTCCGGTAGCTTTCGGTCATCTTCTTGCCGTAGGCGTCAAACCACGGATCGTCCTGGAGCGTGGCGAGCGTGGACGGAATCTGCTGCACGCGGGCGAAGATTTCCTGGAACGTGCCGATTTCCTCGCGCGCGGGCTCGGCGAGACGGATGTCCCACACATTGTTGTGGCCGAGGTAAAGCTGCATCGCATCGGGCCGGGTGCAGACCACCACGCCGAGTCCCCCGTTGCCCAGCAGCGCCCCCTCAAAGAAATTAACCGCCGGTTTCCCCATCGCAATCGGGTGCTGCCGCGCGCGTTCCCAGGACGAGAAGACAGGAGGGTTCATGCAATCCAAAGAGTAGAACCTATCCCAAAATTAACCAATTCGAACTGACCATGCTCGCCCAATCTGGAATTTCGGAACGAGTGGCAAGCTTTTCTGCCTTCTTCCCCCCTCGTCCCCTCGTTACGAAGTTGCACTTCGTAATGCCCTTGTCGGCGAAGTTTTACTTCCTCCGGGCTGCTTCCCCCCTCCGCCATCCCTCTTCCGACCTCTGCGTACTCCCCTCCGCAGGAGATCCGTGCGAAACCTTTTTAGTTTTCAGCAAAAAGATCGGGAATTAGGGCTTTAGCCCGTTTTAATGCTCCGTCCAACATCTGCATGTCCCCCAAACGCGGGTACATCGAGCGGCTATAATCCCGCCGCGCCCGCAGGCGAAGGAATTCTGGAATGGAAACCATTCGCAGTTCGATATTGCTGAGCTTCTGGGACACAGGATCGAAATCAAAATTACAAACGTAGAAGTGCGAATGACGATGTGATTGGTCCGTTTCCACTCCAAACGAAATCCAGACCGTGTGCAAAGCGGCTTTTTCATCGAAGATCGTCTCAGTGAACGATGGCCCGTGAAAATGAATAGGGGGCGAGTTGTCGTACTGTTCGGTCGAATCCTCGTAAGGGCATTTCGGAAATCCGGGCGTGGGCCCGAGATCGATCTGATGCCATGCCTTGCCATCAAAGTGAAAAAGGCTGGCGGCGGAGCCGTCCGCCACGTGATAGATCACGGCGAACGTCCTGGAATCGCCCGTCCAGTCCACCCGGTAAATCGCAGTCTGGAAATCGAACCGTTGGCTGGTTTCGCGATTATCGCTATTGAGCACCTCTTGGCCTCTGCTGGAAATCACCGTCGCTGGAACGGCCAGCACGGAATCGGTAATCTTGCCGGAGCGGCAATCCTTGATATCGGCGGTATAGCCGTATTTAGCCGGTGAAAGCTGTAAGGCAAAGTGGCAATCCGGTGAGACAAAAGAGCCGGAGTCGAGCGGTACTGCTTCTCCGTACACGTATTCCTCAGTCACCGCAAAAAACGCCATTAGTAAAGCCACCTGCAGTGCAAATTTCATGGCCAAGGGGTGCCTGTAGAATTGAAGTGAGTCCAATGAAGTGAGAGGCAATCCTTAGCCTCTACACAAGTCAAGTTCGGTTCGAGAAAACGGGTGCCTCCG
>Ga0302319_10018375_pt1 | contig 12759 bp, 4 predicted proteins | sample Bog_T0_2_FD_203319 | JGI IMG/M metagenome (GOLD analysis project Ga0302319, IMG submission 203319) | Peat permafrost microbial communities from Stordalen Mire near Abisko, Sweden - Bog_T0_2 | ecosystem: Environmental > Terrestrial > Soil > Wetlands > Peat | place: Sweden: Abisko, Stordalen Mire...
TCAAAAAATCATCGCAAAAACGACGACTGTCATCCTGAGCACCCAAACTTTCAGTGCAAGTTGCATCTGCAATGAACCTTCCGAACCGAAAAGCGCCCCGGAAGGGCCGCAGGATAATAGCCCAGGGCAAGCGAAGCGCAGTCCTGGGTACAGGGCCAGAATCCTCTCGCGCCCTGTAGGGGCGCTGTCGGATGCTCCCCCGTTCATTAGGTGCAAACGGGGCCCCAGGCGTACTTCAGCCCCAGGGTCCCCAAAGAGCGGTCTTTGCTATTTGGGGGAAGGTTGGGGGTGGTGGGCCGAAAGATCCGCTTTTGCACTCAATGAACCTCCGAGACACGGCCCCAGCAAGGCCTTCCAGCAGCCAATTGGCCGCGCCATCCACGCAGTTTTATACTTGAAGCAGGTGATTAAGATCCATGTCCAAGCGTGAGTTCCAAACAGAAGTCAGCCAACTCCTCCAGCTCATCGTCCACTCCCTCTATTCCCATCCCGAAATCTTCCTGCGCGAACTCATCTCCAACTCCTCTGACGCTCTCGACAAGCTGCGCCATCTGACCCTCGTCGACGACGCCTACAAGCCGCTCCCCTTCAATCCCCGAATAGACCTCGAGCTCGACGAAGAAGCCAAGACCCTTACCATCGCCGACACCGGCATCGGCATGAACGAAGAAGATCTCGTCGCAAATCTCGGCACCATCGCCCGCTCAGGAACCAAAAACTTCCTCTCCCAGCTCTCCGGCGACGCCAAGCGCGATTCCAACCTCATCGGACAGTTCGGCGTCGGCTTCTACAGCGCCTTCATGGTCGCCGACAAAATTGAAGTAGTCTCCCGTAAGGCCGGCGAAGACAAGGCCTGGCGCTGGATCAGCGACGGCAAAACCGGCTTCGACATCGAACCCGCCGAACGCCCCGTTGCCGGCACCACCGTCCTGCTCCATCTCAACGACGAAGGCAAGCAATACGCCAACAGTTGGCGCCTCCAGGAAATCGTCAAAAAGTACTCCAACCACATTGCCTTCCCCATCTTCCTCACCTACGAGAAAAGCGAGTGGAACGCCGAAGAAAAGAAGTCCATCAAGACCCGCGTCACCGAGCAGGTCAACACCGCCAGCGCCCTCTGGCGTCGCCAAAAAAGTGAAATCACAGAAGACGATTACAAGGAGCTCTACAAGTCCCTCACCGGCGACTCCGAAGATCCCCTCTTCTGGTTCCACACCAAGGCCGAAGGCAGCCTAGAATACACCACCCTCTTCTACATCCCCGCCAAGGCCCCGCTTGACCTCTACAACGCGGAATACAAGGCCGGCGTCAAGCTCTACGTCAAGCGCGTCTTCATCACCGACGACGCCAAGGAGCTCCTGCCCCAGTACCTCCGCTTCGTCCGCGGCATCATCGACAGTGAAGACCTACCCCTCAACGTCAGCCGCGAAATCCTCCAGCAGAACCGCATCCTCACCAGCATTCGCACCGCCAGCGTCAAAAAAATCCTCACCGAGCTGAAGAACATCGCCGCCAGCAAGCCCGAGGAGTATCTCAAGTTCATCAAGCAGTACAACCGCCCGCTTAAAGAAGGCCTCTACAGCGACTTCGCCAACCGCGACACGCTTCTCGACCTCATCCGCTTCAAGTCCACCAAGGTTGAGGGCCTCACCAGCCTCGCCGACGCCATGTCCCGCATGAAGGATGGCCAGAAGGCCCTCTACTTCATCACCGGCGGCGCGGAATCCCTCCTCCGCACCTCGCCCCTGCTTGAAATCTACAAGAAGAAGGACATCGAGGTCCTCATCCTCGATGACGACTTCGACGAAGTCATCTTCTCTGGCATTGAGAAGTATGGAGAAATCGACCTGAAGCCGGTCAACAAAACCTCCACCGGCGAAGACCTCAAAGACGAAGCCGAACCCGACAAGACCGCCGCCCTCGAGCCCCTTCTCGCCAAGCTCAAGACGCTCCTCGGCGATCAAGTCAAAGATGTACGCGTCTCAGCCCGCCTTGCTGACAGTCCCTCCTGCATAGTTTCCGATGAAGAAGAGCCATCCCTGCAAATGCAGCAGATCATGCGCGCCATGGGCCAGACAGAATTCCCCGCGCTCAAGCCCACCCTCGAAATCAATCCCGACCATGAAATCGTCAAAAAGCTCCTCGCCCGCCCCGACGATTCGGTCACCGAAGACGCCGCCTGGCTGCTCCTCGACCAGGCGCTCCTCATGGAAGGCGTACCCCTCCAGAACCCCAGCCTTTTCGTCCAGCGCCTAAACCGCATCCTCACCCTTTCCGTATAAAACCGTTTGCACCAACGAGCCGGCAGGGCGAACGATGTTTTGAAAGGGCACGGCTTCAGCTGTGCCGCAACAACCAAACAAACGTAGGGCTTTAGCCCCTGAGGCATGTCCTTGCCAGGGCAATTGGATGAGCGCAATTTGCGGTTCAAGTTAGTTCGGGGCTTTAACGCGCCGTAGGCGCAATGTTCGTTAGCCCAGCGCTTCAGCGCTGGGAAAGGCGCCCCGAATATTCCGTCAGCCCCGTAGGGGCGGTGCGAAAGGCCAGATTGCCATCGAAAAAGCATTCATGCAGGTGCCCAGGCCTTTCCAACCGCGAATACATGCAACCAATCGCCTCCGGTATCCTTAGTAATGACCTGGGGCTCCAGGCCATCCACGTTATGTTAATTTGACTTAACACCCAAGTTTCGACCTGCCGTCCGTCGCATTCCGGCCCGGGGGCACGAACCACGGCAACCCCAAACAATTCCAGACTTGTACCGCATGAGGGTGGATGGGCATACACATTGCGCTGCTTCACAGGACTCAGTACCGCTACGAACGGCCCATCCTCCTTGGGCCACATACAATCCAGCTGCGTCCGGCGCTTCATTGTCGAACTCCAATCCTCAGCTACGCGCTTGACATCACTCCCGCCGAGCACCTGCTCAACTGGCAGCTCGATCCACACAGCAACCGCAAAGCCCGCCTGCTCTTTTCAGCCAAGACCAGCGAATTGGTTGTCGAAGTCAACCTTGTCGCGGATCTCGCCCCGCTAAATCCATTCGAATTCGTCCTCGAATCCGGCGTCGAGTCCTACCCCTTCCGCTATTCCGACGAAACCGCCAGAGACCTTCAGGCCTACCTCGCCCCCGACACCCCCGGACCTCATCTCCTCGCATTCCTCCAGCATTTCCGCAGCGCCCACGACGGAACCATCAACTTTCTCCTCCACCTGAATCGCAAGCTGCGCGAAGAAATCGCCTACGTCACGCGCCTCGAACACGGCGTCCAATCCTGCGAAGAAACCCTCGAGAAGCGCACCGGCTCCTGTCGTGACTCCGCCTGGCTCCTCGTCCAGGTCCTCCGCAACCTCGGCATCGCGGCCCGCTTTGTCTCCGGCTACCTCATGCAACTCGCCGTCGAAGCCCCAGACGGCCCCAAACAGGACTCCGCCGACCTCCACGCCTGGGCCGAAGCCTTCCTTCCCGGTGCCGGCTGGATCGGTCTCGATCCCACCTCCGGCATGGCTACCGCCGAGGGCCACATCCCGCTCGCCTGCACCCCCACCGCCGAGCAGGCCGCCCCCATCTCCGGCACCGCCGAAACCGCCCAGGCCGAGTTCACCTACTCCATGTCCGTGCGCCGCTTGAACGATGCAGGTCGGCCCTCCCACCCATTCACTCAAGAAGCCTGGAGCCAAATCCGCCAACTCGCCCACCACATCGATGCCCAGCTCACAACCCAGGACGTCCGCCTCACCATGGGCGCCGAACCAACCTTCGTCGGCCTCGACGAGCCCGAAAGCCCGCAGTGGAACATCGACGCTCTCGGCGACATCAAACGCCTCCGCGGCATGGCCCTCATTCAGGGCCTGCGTGAGCAAATGGCCCCCGGTGCGCTCCTTCACTACGGCCAGGGCAAGTGGTACCCCGGCGAACCCATCCCCCGCTGGTCCCTCAGCTGTTATTGGCGTTTGGACGGCGTCCCCGTCTGGGAAGACACCACCCTCATCGCCCGCGAAGACCACGAATACGGCTATGGCGTTGCAGATTCCCTCACCTTCATCTCCGCTCTAGCCCGCCGCCTCCAGGCCAGCCCTGAAAACGCCCTTCCCGCCTACAATCCCGACTCCGACCCCACCGAACCCGCCGGCTACATCCTCCCCATTCGCCGCCGCCAGCCCGACGGCCAACTCCGCTGGTCAACCCAGCTCTGGTTTCCACGCCCCGACCGTCTCGAGCTCTTTCAGGGCGATTCCCCCATCGGCTTCCGCATCTCCACCGATTCCGTTCCCTGGGTCGCCCCCGACGAGCTGACTTATGAGCAGGACGCCGCTCCCTACGCCGACAAGCCCATTCTCCCCTCGACCATTTCGCGCCACATGGATCTCTTTGCCGTCGATCCCGCCCCCGACCCGCTCCCAGCCATCACCCGCGACCCCGCCACCGCTCCCCAGCTCATTCGTCCATCCCTTTGCGTCCAGGCCCGTGAAGGCCGCATGCACGTCTTCCTGCCCTATGTCGCCGTCCTCGCCGACTATCTCGACCTCGTTGCAGCAGTCGAAGACACCTGCCACCACCTCAGAATGCCCGTCTACGTCGAAGGCTACGCTCCCGCCGGCGATCCCCGCCTGCGCAACTTCAGCGTTACCCCCGACCCCGGCGTGCTCGAAATCAACCTGCCCCCCGCCTCCAACTGGGACGAGCTCGAACAAATCAACACCGTCCTCGACCAGGAAGCCCGCAAAAACCGCCTCACCTGCGAAAAGTTCAACTACGAAGGCGACCATCTCCCCACCGGAGGCGGATGCCATATCGTCATCGGTGGCGCAACCGTCCTGGACAGCCCCATCCTGCGCCGCCCCCATCTGCTGCGCAGCATGATCACCTTCTGGCAAAACCATCCGTCCCTGTCCTACCTCTTCTCCGGCATGTACGTCGGCCCCACCAGCCAGTGTCCCCGCGTAGACGAAGCCCGCACCGACGCCCTCTACGAGCTCGAAGTCGCCTTCCGCCAGCTCCCGTCCGGCGATTGCCCCGCCTACATCATCGACGGCCTTTTCCGAAACCTCCTCGCCGACGTCACCGGCAACACCCACCGCGCCGAGTTCTGCGTAGACAAGCTCTTTCCCCCCGAAGGTCTCGGTCTCCAACTGGGCCTCCTCGAACTCCGCGCCTTTGAAATGGCGCCCCACGTCCGCATGACGCTGCTGCAAATGCTCCTCATCCGCGGCCTCGTCAGCGCCTTCTGGAACAGCCCCTTCGACAACTCCCTCATCCGCTGGGGCGCTACTCTTCACGACCGCTTCCTGCTCCCCGAAGCTGTCAAACGCGATCTCACCGAAGTCCTCTCCCATCTCCGCCGCGCAGGCTACGCTTTCGAAGACGAATGGTTCCAAACCCACTTCGAATTCCGCTTCCCCAAAATCGGCGCCCTCTCCGCCGAAGGTGTCGAGCTCGAACTCCGCCATGCCCTCGAGCCCTGGAACGTCCTCCCCGAAGAGACCGTATCCGGTCGCACTGTTCGCAGCGTAGACTCGTCCCTGGAGCGTATACAGGTGAAGCTCACCGGCCAAATTCAGCAGGATCGCTATCTCGTCACCTGCAACGGTCGCCGTGTTCCCCTCCAAATCATGCCTTCCCAGACCACAGACCAGGGCAGCGTTGGCGTTGCCGGCATTCGCTTCCGCGCCCGCCGCCTCTCCGTTACCCTCCACCCCACAATTCCCGTGCACGCCCCCCTGGTTTTTGAGCTCATCGATCTCTGGAAGCAACGCTCCATCGCCCAGGGAACCTACTACGTTGCCCGACGCGATGGCATCCTCTACCCCAGCCGCCCCGCTGACGCCGCCGAAGCGACACGCCGCCGAGACGAACGCTTTCAGATCAACAAACCTTCCCCGCGCCCAATTGAATTGCCGGCGAAAGAAACCAACCCCATCTTCCCCTTCACCCTTGACTTGCGCCTTCCCGCTCGACCGAAGGTCGCGCCCACCTACGCGGGGCCTGAGGGATGACGACCGACCTCTATCAGAGCCAGTTGCCCTACGGAAAGGCCTTTAACGAGGCTTCGGCAGATGGCATCAACCCACGCCCCCACTGGACCAGCCTGATGGAATCGCTCCAGACCATTGGCCCTGAGGAACTGGAGCGCCGCTGGGGCCGTGCCGAGCGCCGCATCCGTGAAAATGGCATCACCTACAACATCTACAACGATCCCCTGGGAGCCAATCGCCCCTGGAAAATCGACGTCCTCCCCTTCCTCATCGCTGCCGACGAATGGCGCTACATCGAAGCAGGCATCATCCAGCGCGCCCGCCTGCTCAGCATGCTCCTCGAGGATCTTTACGGCTCTCAAACCCTCCTTGCCAATGGAAGCTTCCCCAGCGAACTCCTCTACGCAAACCCAGCCTTCCTCCGCCCCATGGTCGGAGTCCAGGTCCCCGCGCACAGCTACCTCCACATGCTCGCGGTCGACCTGGCGCGCTCCCCCGACGGCCAATGGTGGGTGCTTTCCGACCGCACCCAGGCACCTTCCGGCAGCGGCTATGCCCTCGAAAACCGCACCATCGTCTCCGACGTTCTCCCGGATCTCTTCAGAAACTCAAATGTTCTCCGCCTCGCCCCCTTCTTCCGCGCCCAGCGCGAAGCCCTCACTGCCCTTGCCGCCTGCAACAATCCCCGCATCGTCCTTCTAACCCCAGGCCCCTACAACGAAACCTACTTCGAACACGCCTACCTCGCCCGCTACCTCGGCTTCACCCTTGTGGAAGGCGCCGACCTCACCGTCCGCGACCGCTGCGTCTTCCTCAAGACCGTCGAAGGCCTGGAACAGGTAGACGTCATCCTCCGCCGCGTCGACGACAGCTTTTGCGACCCCCTCGAGCTCCGCAGTGACTCCCTGCTCGGCATCCCCGGCCTCGTCGACGCCATCGTCGCCGGAAACGTCAAAGTAGCCAACGCCCTCGGCAGCGGACTCATCGAGTCAGCCGCGATCATGCCTTTTCTTCCCGGCCTCTCCACCTACCTCACCGGCGAAAAACTCAAGCTCCCCTCCGTAGCCACCTGGTGGTGCGGCCAGCCCTACGCCCTCGACTGGGTCCTCAATCACCTCGACTCCCTGGTCCTCAAGCCCGCCTTCCCCTCGCGCCGCATGGAGCCCGTCTTCGGCGCCAACCTCGAACCCGGCGCGCGCGACAAGCTGGTCGAACACCTCTGCGCCCGCCCCCATGACTTCGTAGCCCAGGAGCAGGTCACCCTTTCCAGCGCCCCCGTCTGGGAAAAAGGCAATCTCTTCTCCCGCAGCGTTGTGCTCCGCGCTTATGTCCTCAACACCGGCAACGGCTGGACCGCCATCCCCGGCGGCCTCGTCCGTGTCGCCGAGATGGAAGGCTCCGTCGTCTCAATGCAGCGGGGCGGCCACAGCAAAGATGCCTGGGTCCTTTCCGACAGCCCCGTCGATACGTTCAGCATGTTGCACCCCCGCACTGAGCCAGTGACTCTGCGCCGCGAATCCCCCGGTGTCCCCTCGAGCGTCGCCGATAACGTCTTCTGGCTCGGCCGCTACGTCGAGCGCGCTGAATCCGTAGCCCGACTGGTTCGGTCGATGGCCTCCCGCGTCCGCCGCGCCAGTGAGTCGGAACTCACCTGCCTCCTCCGCCTCCACAGCTGCCTGGAATCCCGCCACGCCAAGCTGCCAAAAACCAGAAGGCGACGCATCACTCAGTTGGAATTCGAAAAGGAGCTGGTCTCAGTCATCACCGATCTCAACCGGCCCGACAGCCTCGCCTCCACGCTCGCTGAAATCGCCCGCGTCGGCCTCAGCGTCCGCGAACACCTCTCCGGAGACATGATCTCCCTAATTCATCAACTCCAGGCCTCCTTTCGCGCCGATGCGGCCACTCCGTTTCTCGAGTTTCCGGCAATGCTCACCAAATGCCTCGAGCTTCTCTCAGCCTTCTCCGGCATGGAGCGCGAAAACATCCTTCGCGGCGTAGGCTGGCTGTTCATGAGCACCGGCCGCCGCCTTGAGCGCGCCATCTTCCTGGCCCGCCAGTTGCGCGAGATCACCCGTCCCCTCGGTGAGTCGGACTGGCCCCTGCTTGAGTGCATTCTCCAGGTTGCCGACAGCTCCATGTCCTACCGCGCACGCTACTTCACCACTCTCCAGCCGCTCGCCGTCCTCGACATCCTCATGGCCGACACCAGCAATCCCCGCTCGCTCGACTTCCAACTCACCCACATCGTCCAGCTCTATCGCCAGCTCCCGAGAAACCTCCCAGACGACCTCAACGCCATCCAGGACGCTCTCACCATGCTGCGCAGCTTCGACCTCCGCAAAATCAAACACCCTCTGCCCGGAGCAACAGTCAGCCCCGCCAATGGCCTCGTCCGCCTCGAACGCTTTCTCAAAAGCCTCGAAACCCTGCTGCCCTCGTGGTCCAACAATCTGTCCAGCCGCTATTTCAGCCACGCCCGCACGCTGCCAATCACCGTAAGCTCATAAGCAAATGATTTATAAAATTGTCCATCGCACCACCAGTCACTACCGGTATCCGGTCTCCGTCGGGAAGCATGTTGCATGCCTGCGCCCCAGGTCTCTTCCCACCCAGCAGGTGACCGCAAGCCACCTTGAAATCAAGCCCGCTCCCGCCTCAATCACCGAGCGCATCGACTACTTCGGAAACCTGCACTACTTCTTCACCGTCCAGGAACCGCACAAGGAACTGGTAGTCGAGTCGCGCAGCCAGGTCAAAATCGAGCCGGCCTCCAAGGCCCCGTCTCAGTGCGAATTGTCCTGGGAAGATGCCGTGCGGCTTCTCCCCAAAGATCGCAGCGCCGCCGGCCTCGCCGCCTACCAGTTCGCCTTCGAATCCCCGCGCATCAAGCTCCGCCCCGAGTTCGCCGAATACGCGCTCCAGTCCTTCACGCCGCACTCGTCACTCGTCGAAGGCCTGCTCGACCTCACTGCCCGCATTCATGGCGATTTCCGTTTCGATAAAAAAGTCACCAACGTCCGCACCACCGTCGACGAAGTCTTCGAGAAACGTCGCGGCGTCTGTCAGGACTTTGCCCACTTCCAAATCGCCTGCCTGCGTTCACTCCATCTCCCCGTTCGCTACGTCAGCGGATACCTGCGCACCCATCCACCACCCGGCAAGCCGAGATTGATAGGCGCCGACGCATCGCACGCCTGGGTCTCCGTCTACTGCCCCGGCTCTGGCTGGATCGACCTCGACCCAACCAACAATGTCGTCCCCTCCACCGGCCACGTGACCCTCGCCTGGGGCCGCGACTACGGCGACGTCAGCCCCCTCTACGGCGTCATTCAGGGCGGCGGCAATCACGTCATCGACGTCTCCGTCGACCTCGAACAAATCGAGCCTTGAGTATCCCGTCTCTAAATCTCATAACAAAACAAGAACCTGTCATCCTGAGCATCTTGACTTGCCCTGCAAGTTACACCTTCATTGTGCCGTAGCCACGGACCAGCGCCCCGGAGGGGCCGAAGGATAATAGCCCAGGACAAGCGAAGCGCAGTCCTCGGAAACGGCCCAATCGACGATCTGCGCCCTGTAGGGGTGCTGCGAAAGGGATCTCCAAATGTTTCTCGGTTCCGGGGCGGGGCTTGGGGTGGTGAGTCGAAGGACCTCCATTTTCTCTTTCGCTCATTCCCGAAAATCGCCATTGCACCCGCCTCGCATTCTCCCCCTACTCGCAAGCCACCGACCCCTTCAACTCCGCCGCCGGCAACCCCGACAACTTCTGCTTCTCCAACTGCGCATTCAGCCCCGGCAGATCCGCCTTCAGAACCTCGTTCCACCCCGTGATCACCGTCCCAAGATCCTTGCAATAGTCGTGGAACACCGCCGTCATCGCCGGCGTAGGATCGCTATCCGCGCTGTCCACCGTCGTCGCCAACCCCCCCAGCTGCGAATTGATCTGCAAAAAACTCGGCTGAGGCCGCGCCCCCGGAGGCCCGCCCATTCCCCGATTCTCGCTCCCCTGCAGCCGCACCAGCTTCGCCTCAAAATCACGCAGCGCCTTCACCGTGTCCGCATCGTCCGTCCCCAGCTTCTTCTGGTAGCCGTCAATCGCCTCGCGCACCGCCACCGCCTGGTGATACAGCGTATAAGTCTCCGTTACAGCCGCACTTATTTTCTGATGCAACTCAAACTGCCGCTCCAGCGCCTCCTGGCTCACATTCACCCGCGGATCAATCGCCACTTCCAACGGTTGTTTGTAAGTCTTCCCATCTACCGTCAGCCGCACTTCATACGTCCCCGGAACCACCAGCGAACCCTGCGGCTCTCCCGGTGTGTTCTGGTAAAGCGCCGAGATCGGATAATTGTGCCGCACCGTCTGCGGGCCCGCATAACGCAAATCCCAAACAAAGCGGTTATCCCCCGCATGCTTGGTCAGAATCTGCGGCAGCGCCAGCCAATAGTCCGGCACCGACGGCGGCGGTTCGGTATTCGCCACAGCCGCCCCCGAATCGAACTGCCGCACCAACCCACCCTTGCCGTCATAAATCGCCAGCGTAATGTCCTTCTTCGGTTCCGCCCGTAGATAGAAATTCAGAATCGCCCCATTCGGCGGATTCTGCCCCGCCGGCAACTCCGGAGGAATCGGCGTATCCCCGTTCAAATCCAACTGCACCCGCAGCGTCTTCCCCGGCTTGTAAAGCGTCACCGCCTGCTTCACAACCCCCGCATTCACCTGCCGCAGCGGCGAAATATCATCCAATATCCAGAACGACCTTCCATACGTCGCCGCCACCAGGTCGTTCCCGCGTATCTGCAGATCGCGCACCGAAGTCGTCGGCATATTCAACTGCAAATCGCTCCAATGGTCCCCGTCATCAAACGAAACATACGTTGCATTCTCAGTCCCCGCAAACAGCAATCCCTTGTGCTCCGGATCCTCACGAACCACCCGCGCAAAATCTCCGTTCGCAATCCCCGCGGTGATCACCTGCCACGTCGTCCCAAAATCACGCGTCCGATAAATGTGCGGAGTGGTGTCATTCTCCTCGTGCCGATCCACCGCCGCATAAGCCGTCCCCGCGTCAAAGTGCGAAGCTTCCAGAATGCTGATATTCGAGTACTGGGTCAGCCCCTCCGGCGTAACCTTCGTCCACGTCGCCCCATTGTCCCGCGTCAGTTGAATCAACCCATTCGTAGTCCCCGCCCAAATCTCCCCCGCAGCCACCGCCGATGGCGAAAACGTATTAATCGCGCTCCGATTCGGCGGCGTCAGCGTCTCGCTCGCCTCGCGCGTCTTTGCCGGCTTGCCGTTGTTGGCCGTGTTCGCCTCAGCCGTTACCTTCGCCTGCTGCTCCTCATGCGCATTCGCCTCCGCGCTTCCCGGCCGCTCCGTCAAATCCGGGCTGATCGCCTTCCAGTGCGTCCCCGCGTCCGACGTCTCCAGCAGAAACTGCGTCGCCATATAAAACACATGCCCATCCTGCGGGCTGAAAGCCAGCGGCGGGTTCTGCGCCGTCCGATAGTTCGCCGCCCGGCTCAGCGATGGGGATATCGTCTGCACCTGCCTGTTCACCCGGTTCAGCAGCACCAATCCCCGCGCCGGCCCACCCGCATATACCATGTTCGGGTCCAGCGGCGACGGCACAATATAGCCAAACTCATAAGCCGCCACAGGGTCCCAATCCAGAAACGTAATCGCCCCATAATCCCCGCGGCTTAGTGTCGCAACCGACCCCGAATCCTGCTGCGTCCCATACACCCAGTAAGGCCACCGGTTATCCGTCGACATGTGATAAATCTGCGCCGTCGGCTGGTTGTACCACGTGCTCCACGTCGCGCCCTTGTCCTGGCTGATCGTCGCCCCCTGGTCCGATGCCATAATCATCCGCATCGGGTCCATCGGATCGATCCACAGAGCGTGGTTATCGTCCCCGCCCGGCGCACCCTTGAACGAAATAAACGTGTGCCCGCCATCGGTAGACCGGTACAACGAAGTCTGCGCAACGTAAATCGTGTCCGCGTCCTTCGGATCGATAAACACCCTGCTGAAGTATCCGCTCCCAGTCACCCGCGGATCCGTCGTACTCTTCGCCCAACTCGCGCCCCCATCGTCCGAGCGATAAAATCCCGCGCTCTCGCCGCGCCCCGCCGCAATCACCGCATACACCCGATTGCCGCCCTGCGCCGTGGCCAGCCCAATGCGCCCCAAATCTCCCTCAGGCAGCCCTCCAGCCTTGAGCTGAGTCCAAGTCTCCCCGTTATCCGTAGTCTTGTAAATCGCCCCGCCCTTGGTGCCGGCGATCAAATCGGCCATGTTCCCCGGCGGGCAGTAGTGGTGCCAAAGCGATGCATAGCCAATATTCTTGTTCCCAGGGTCGAACACGACATCAATGCCGCCAATCTCATCCGTTCCAGCCAGCGTCTTCCTCCATGTCTTCCCGCCGTCCGCCGTCTTGAAGATCCCGCGATTCTCATTCTTTGAGAATGTCTTTCCCAGCGCCGCCACCACCACCACATCCGGGTTCGCCGGATCAATCCACATCGCCCCAATGTGCCCCGTCTCTTCAAGCCCCACATGCGCCCACGTCCGGCCCGCGTCCTCGCTCTTCCAAACCCCATCGCCAAAGTTCGCCGCCGACCCCACCATCGAAACATCGCCCGTGCCCACATAAATCACATTTGGACTCGACGGGCTCACCACGATAGCCCCGATCGAGGCAACCTTGATCTGGTCGGCAATCGGTGTCCACACCGTGCCCCCATCTACCGTCTTCCAAACCCCACCGCCCG
>Ga0302319_10018377_pt1 | contig 12758 bp, 13 predicted proteins | sample Bog_T0_2_FD_203319 | JGI IMG/M metagenome (GOLD analysis project Ga0302319, IMG submission 203319) | Peat permafrost microbial communities from Stordalen Mire near Abisko, Sweden - Bog_T0_2 | ecosystem: Environmental > Terrestrial > Soil > Wetlands > Peat | place: Sweden: Abisko, Stordalen Mire...
GCTCGGGATCTACCGTCCGGCGACCGGCCAGTGGTTCCTTGACTACAACGGTAACGGAGTCCTCGATGCGGGCGACAAAACCTATAACTTCGGTGGAGTCCCGGGCGACAAACCAGTCGTGGGCGACTGGAGCGGTTCCGGGACTTCCAAGATCGGCATCTTCCGCTCGGGCTATTTCTGGCTCCTCGATTACGACGGCGACGGCACGTTCGACAACGGCGATCAGGCCTTTGCCTTCGGTGGCGTGGCAGGCGACGTTCCGGTAACCGGCGACTGGACCGGCGACGGGAAAGCGAAAGTCGGCGTGGTTCGTGTATTCTTCCCTGGCGGGACTCCGGCCTTCTGGATTCTCGACGCCAACAACGACCACTCCATCGACGCGGACGACTTGGTCTTCGCGTTCGGCGGCATCACAGGCGATGTCCCGGTCATAGGCGACTGGAACGGCACGGGCTTCGCCAAGGTCGGCATGTTCCGCTCCGGCTTCTTCTGGGTCATCGACAATAACGGGAGCGCACCGACAGTGCTGGGCGGGAACCAGATCGTCGCGTTTGGCTACGGCGGAGTCGCTGGCGACATTCCGGTTGTCGGCAAGTGGTAGCTCGAAAACACGGTATCTTCATTCACATCGATTTTCGCCAATCGAATCAGCAATATAACGCAACAGCCCTTTTCGGCTCATGCATAATAGGCTCGGATGCAACTCATCGAAGAAACCACCGCGGCAATCCGGCAACGGCGACAAAAAAATACCCGCGCCAAACAGAGCCACTCGACCTCAACAAAACAAAGGACCACGCCACAAAAAACAGCACGGGAGAAGCCATTATTAACCCATCTAAAGCCACTTTTTACCCACTCAAAGCCACATTCAACCCATCGCAAAGCCACTCAAAACCCATTCCCGGCACACATCTGGCCCGCTTCGCAACACCCCGGCCCCCACGCGTGTTACTTTCGAACTGGAAGGAGCATCTCGCTCAATGGGTAAATTCCTGCTCGGTCTGCTGACCGGAGCTGTTCTCGTCGTTCTCATCTGCGTCATCGGATTCTTCGCCCTCGCCTCGCTGCGCTCGAAGCCCGCCACGATTGCCGACGGTTCCACGCTGGTCCTCCACCTCTCGGGTGAAGTTCCGGAAAAGCCGCCCATCGAATTCTCGATACCGGGTCTGGGCGACCGGCCCTCGATCACCGTCGAAAACGTCTGGAGCATGCTGCGCCGCGCCGCCGCCGACCCGCGCGTGAAGGCCGTCGTCTTCGAGCCCGAGAGCGTCAGCGCCGGATGGGCCACCATGCAGGAAATCCGCGCCGATCTCGAAACCTTCCGCAAGTCCGGCAAGCCTCTCATCGCCTGGCTCAAATCGCCCAGCCTCCGCGACTACTATATGGCCAGCGCGTGCACGAAAATCTACATGCCGCCCACCGATCTTCTGAACCTCAAAGGCATCGGTTTCCAGCTGACGTATTTCAAAAACACGCTGGATAAACTCGGCGTGCAAATGGACGTCGAACACGCCGGCAAATACAAAGACTACGGCGATCAGTGGACTCGTTCTTCAATGAGCCCGGAAACCAAGGAAGTCATGAACAGCCTGGCCGACGATTTATACGGCGACCTCGTCTCCGTCATCGCCAAAAGCCGGGCGAAAGACGCCGCGGCGGTCCGCGAGATCATCGACAACGGGCCGTTTCTCGCCAAACAGGCCAAAGCCAACGGGCTGATCGACGACCTCCGCTATGAGGACGAAGTCTTCGGCGAAGTGAAAACGGCGCTCCACCAGACGGAACTGAAGAAGGCATCGGAAAAGGAATATTCGGGCGTCACCGACGCTTCCGCGAGCCTCGGCGCCGGCGCCGCCGCGAATACCCAGATTGCGTTTGTCGTCGGCGAAGGGTCAATTACCCGCGGCGACGAAAGCGATGGGCTGCAATCGGGCGCTTTCGACCGCATGCTGGAGAAAGTGGGCAACGATTCCAGCGTCAAGGCGGCGATCGTTCGCATCAATTCCCCCGGCGGTGAAGTCGTGGCCTCCGACGATATGTGGCGCGCCATGAATCAGCTGATGACAAAAAAGCCCGTGGTGATTTCGATGGCGGATACGGCAGCCTCGGGCGGCTATTACATGGCGATGACCGGCAGCCCGATCGTCGCGTACCCGGGCACGGTCACCGGCTCGATCGGCGTCGTCTTCGGCAAGCCGAATCTTCACGGGCTGTACGACAAGCTGGGGATCACCAAGGACACGGTGAGCCGGGGCAAGTTCGCGCTGATCGATTCCGATTACGCGTCGCTGACTCCCGAGGGCCGCGCCAAACTGAAGGAAGGAATCGACGCCACCTATGAAGATTTCCTCGACAAGGTTTCGAAATCGCGGAAGAAGCCGGTGAGCGATATCGAGCCGGTCGCCCAGGGCCGCGTCTGGCTGGGCGATCAGGCAAAAGAAAGAGGTCTGGTCGACGAGCTCGGCGGCATCGACGTTGCCGTGCAGAAAGCCCGTCAGCTGGCCGGAATCCCGGCATCGAGCCACGTGAGTCTGGTGCCCTATCCGGCGAAGAAATCGCTGCTTGAATACATTATGCAGGCGGCCAGCGACGATGGCTCGGATGCCGTGCTTTCCCGCGCCGGTCTGGAGCCTTTGCGCGCCGCGCTGCGCGACAGCCGGCTGCGCGTCTGGATGCGGGGCGGGATGATGCGCATGATGCCGTTTGCCATGGAATTCAAATGAAACGCTTTCAAACGAAAACGATAATCTTCAGCGCCCTCGTCTTTGCGGTGCCCGCAGCTGCGGCCGACCTGTCCGGTTCATGGACAATTGCCGGCGATGTGGTGGGTAACGCGGTCAATATGAGCTGTGCTTTCACGCAGGACGGCGCGAAGGTCACGGGCGCCTGCGATGGCGTCACAACCACGGGGAGCGTGACGGCCGATAAAGTGACCTTTCAGCACACTCAGCAGGGATACGAACTGACGTATTCCGGCACGCTCGATGCGACCGGTAGTTCCATGAAGGGTGAAATCGCGGTCGCCGGAGTGACCGGAACGTTCTCCGCCACGAAGGCCACGCCGGCCCCCGCGGCCAAAGCCGATCTCGCCGGCAACTGGACGTTCAGCGGCGAGGTAGCCGGCAACGCCATCAGCATGAAGTGCGCCTTCAAGAGCGACGGCGACAAGTTCACGGGGACCTGTAAGTATCAGGATCTCGGCGACTGCCCGACTGAAGCATCGGTCGCCGGCACGAAGGTGACCTTCAGAAACAGTGTCCAGCGCGCGCAGCTTTACGACCTGACGTACAACGGCACGCTCGACGCAGCCGGGACCGCGATGAAAGGCGATATCGCGGTCGCGGGCGTTTCCGGAACGTTCTCCGGCACCAAAGACAAGTAGTTTTGGCGCGGGTGATCTTGTCACCTGCCGGCCTGGTTGCGGCTACGCCGGCTTCGAAACCGGCGTCGGCGCCAGTTCGCGGCTGGAAATCACGCGGTCGATAATGCCGTAGTCGACGGCCTGCTCGGAACTCATGATATAGTCGCGATCCACATCGCGGGCCACGCGCTCCAGGGTCTGGCTGCTGGCGTCGGCGAGGATCTTATTCAGGATCTCGCGCATGCGCAGGATTTCCTTGGCGTAGATATCGATATCGGCCGCCTGCCCCGCCAGGCCCTGCATGGACGGCTGGTGGATCATAATGCGCGAATTCGGCAGGCTGAACCGCTTGCCTTTCGTGCCGGCCGCCAGAAGCACCGCGGCCATCGATGCCGCCTGTCCGACGCAGATGGTGACGATGTTGGGGCGCACGAAGGCCATCGTGTCCAGAATCGCCAGGCCCGCGGTGATGGAACCGCCGGGCGAATTGATGTAGATCGAAATGTCGCGCTCCGGATCTTCGGCTTCGAGGAACAGCAGCTGGGCGATGATCAGGTTGGCGACGTTGTCGTCGATCGGGGTACCAAGGAAGATGATGTTTTCCTTGAGCAGACGCGAGTAGATATCGTAGGCGCGTTCGCCCCGCGATGTCTGCTCCACAACCATGGGTACGAGAACGGAATTATTCATGCACTTTCATCATACGACCCGGAAGTTCCCAATGCCGTCATCGGGGCGTGATCAGACCACCGAGCTTGTCCGTCTCTCCGGCCCCCGTGCGCGGGAAACGCACCGAGTACGCCTCGAGGTACTTAAGTCCCGAGCCGGTGTTGTATACGACGATCTTCTCGTCCAGCTTCAGAAACCCTTCGCGGACGAGGCGTTCGGCTGCCGCCACGCAGGCCGCGCCTTCCGGAGCCGCGAAGATGCCTTCCTCCGATGCGAGGCGAATGGCCGCATCCATCAGGTCGCGATCGGACACCGCGATGGCGCAACCGCAGCTTTCGCGGACAGCCTGAAGCGTGAGACGATCGCCCAGAGGCTTCGGTACGCGGAGACCGCTGGCCACGGTGGAGGCGCCAGCCCAGAAGCGGCTGGCCTCGGCGCCTTCCTGAAACGCGCGCACAATGGGCTGGCAACCCTCGGCCTGGACCGCGATCATCTTTGGTCTCTGCGATCCGATCCAGCCCAGCGCTTCCATCTCGGCAAATGCCTTCCACATCCCGATCATGCCGACGCCGCCGCCCGCCGGATACAGGATTGCGCCAGGCAAAGTCCAGTTGAGCTGCTCGGCTACTTCGTAGCCCATCGTCTTCTTGCCCTCGATGCGGTAAGGTTCTTTGAGCGTGCTGATATCGAACCAACCTTCGGATTTGCAGCGCTCGCCGACGATGCGGCCGCAGTCGCTGATCAGCCCGTCGACCAGCGTGACGTGCGCGCCGTACGCTTTGCATTCGATGAAATTGGCTTGCGGCACATCCACCGGCATGTAAATGTGGGCTTCGAGGCCAGCGGCCGCGGCATAAGCCGAGAGCGCGCTGGCGGCATTGCCGGCCGACGGGATGGCAAGGACTTTCACGCCCAGTTCCACGCACATCGAAATGGCGCAGGAGAGCCCGCGAGCTTTGAACGACCCGGTCGGATTCAGACCTTCGTCCTTGACGAGGAGGTCGTGAGCGCCGATGCGCGCCCCGGTGCGCCGCGCAGGCAGGAGAGGCGTCATTCCTTCGCCCAGTGAGACAATGGAGTCTCGACTTTGGACCGGAAGCGCGGGCGCGTAACGCCACATGGAATTGACGGCGGATTTGAGCGACTCACGGGGCCATTCGGTTCGCAGGCGGGCCAGATCGTATCGGACCAGCAGCGGTCCGCCGCATTCGCACAGGTTCCGGATGCTACCGGCTTCGAAGTTTTTGCTGCACAGACTGCACTCGAGATGCGTCATAAGTGGTTGAGGCATGAACAGGATTCTTTATATTATCGGGCTGTGCGCGCTGGCTCTGCCGGTTTGGGGGGCCGAGGAGATCGTGCTGCAAACGGGCTTCCGGCTGCCGGCCGATCGGCATGAGGTGGATGGCGCCAGTATCCGGATTTACTGCGGTGACGGCGTGACGGAGATGGCGCTGAGTCTGGTGGCCAGCGTGGAAACGGTCGAAACACCCGCTCTGCCGGCACCCGCCGCCGCACCCGTTTCCCCTGCGCCAGAGGCCGAGCCAGTGAAGCCCCCGGCGGTCCACCTGACGCCAGCGGCGTTAGCTGAAACGTTGACGCCAGCGGCGTTAGCGCAGAGTGTCGCCCGGAAGTATTCGTTGCCCCCGGCGTTCGTGGCCGGCGTGATGCGCGCCGAGTCGGGCTTTAACCCGGTCGCCCTCTCACCCAAAGGAGCGATCGGGCTGATGCAGTTGATGCCGGGTACGGCCCGGGTGCTGGGAGTCGACCCGAAAAAGCCCGCGGAAAATGCGGACGGAGGCGCGCGGTATTTGCGGGACCTTCTCGAACGGTACGAAGACCGGCCGGATCAGGTCCTGCTGGCGCTGGCGGCTTATAATGCAGGCACTGCGGCTGTCGATCGTTATCACGGCGTGCCGCCTTACCGCGAGACGCGCGAGTACATCCTGCGCGTGCTGAAGGCCTGGAATCCGCCGCCGGTCGCAACGAAAGACCCGCCGGGGCCTTCCCAATAGGCCTTTCAGGGCAAAATTCGAAACTTTTGCGGCTGCCGGTCATCCAACACGGGAATGATCCTCGCAGCCGCTCAATCCGGATCTGGCTACGTCCCGGGGTTCCCGTGGGAGAATGGAGCATTGCGCGATATGGCAACAGGAGCAGTACCAACCGCGCCCGTGGAGGCACCCAGCGACGAACTGGATCTGGTGGCGCGCGCGAAGAAGGGCGACGGGGCCGCATTTTCGGTCCTGATCAACCGTTACGAAGGCAAGATTTTTCGTCTCGCGATGAACATCACCCAGAATCGCGAAGACTCGGAAGACGTGCTTCAGGAAGCCTTCTTCAAGGCTTACGAGCACCTCGATCAGTTCCAGGGGAACTCGAAATTCTATACGTGGATCGTGCGCATCGCCGTCAATCAGGCGCTGATGAAGCTGCGCAAGAGGAAGAGCGACCGCACGATCTCCCTCGATGAGCAGATCGACACCGGTGAAGACATGGTCATCCGCGAAGTGGCGGCCTGGGATCCCGATCCCGAGGAACGCTATTCGCGCGAAGAGATGAACAAGATCCTCACCGAAGCGATCGACGGTTTGCTGCCTATCTACCGGACGGTGTTCACGCTGCGCGACGTGGATGGGTTATCCACCGAAGAGACGGCCGACGCGCTGGACCTCACGGTGCCGGCGGTGAAGAGCCGGTTATTGCGCGCGAGACTGCAGTTGCGCGACAAGCTGACGCGTTTCTTCAAACGCAAAGGAGACGACGCCTTTGCTTACATGTAAAGAGTTTCTCTCGGAACTCACCGATTATCTGGACGAAAAAACCAGCTCCGAGCTGCAGGCGAAGCTGCAACGCCATATCACCGAGTGCCCGAATTGCTGGGTGATCTGCGATACGACGAAAAAGACGATCCAGGTTTATAAGGGCATGGAAAGCTGCACGATTCCCGAAGACGTTCATGAGCGGTTGATGGCGGCGGTCGAGCGCAGGATCGCCGCAGCCAAAGAACGGGCGTAACGGGCACTCGCGACCGGAGGCTTCAGCCGTTGGCGTTGCGCCGGAACGGCCTAACGTCCGGACGCGGGAGGATGTCGCGAGAGAGTTCGGCTGCGGCGCGAGCTTTGCGGCAAAGTATCGATGAGATGCCACACCAGCAGGCTCAGTAGCCATAAAGCGAAGGCCCCGCCTCCGATTCTGCGGAACATCGCGGTTCCCGCCACCAGGCGGAGGATCGGATAACGCGGGCGGTCGCCGCCGCCGTGAATACTCAAAACCGCGCCGGCGACGACGGGTGGTGGCGCCGCGGCATCGGTTGAGGGCGTCAGGAAGCTGTCGTCGCATGCCGCCATCCTGTCGGCGGTGATGCCGGAAAGAGGCCCTGTGTCGGGCTCAGTACAGACCGCGGTCGGCGTATCGGAAAAGGGGCTTTGCGGAAGCCGGACACCGGCGTCAAGCGCCTCGTTGAAAGTCGAAGCCCTGGATTGCGCTGCCGTCATGAAAAGAACGGCGAAACCGAAAAGGGTAACAAATGAAAGGGTCGGGAGAGGCCCCTGAGCGGGGCGATTGCTGTACCGGACCACCCTGGCGGGGCGAGGACTGTACAGGCGAGAAAGAAGTAACAAGATTCCGGGGAATGTCTGGAGGTTAACAGGCCTGCGCCAATCTGGCTATTCCTCTCCGTGAAATTCAGGAGGTATCCCCGTCGACGGAGAAGGGGTAGCTCGTCCGGCAGAGGCGTCGGTGAGCCGCGAGGATTCCGCCCGAGGCTGCGGGAGCCAAACGGAGGAACCCTTTCGCTGCGAAAGCATGGCCCAGGCGAGTAGCGTTAGGATACGGTGGTAGGTGCGGACAAGACGCTTAGCCGCCTGCTCAGTGCCGCGCGACGGTCGTGACGCAAAGGCTTATCAGGCGCGGCAGGCGCAAGCAGTGATTCTCAAACAGAGGCGCGTGGAATGAAATACGAGGTCATCATCTACTGGAGCGACGAAGACGACGCCTTCGTCGCGGATGTCCCGGAACTCCCCGGTTGCATGGCGCACGGGCCAACCCAGGAGAGCGCTCTCCGACGCGCACAGTCGGCTATGGAGCTTTGGCTTGAAACGGCCACGGAATTCGGTCGCGTGGTTCCGGAGCCGCGGGGCAGAAGACTGATCTTCGCCTGAGGCGAGCGCGTGCTTCCTTGCCGGCACAGCGGGCATTCCACTATCGGGTAGTGCCGGAAGCACGACAATCGGGCATGATCGCGTCACGAGCCTGCGGAAGAGAGTATCGATGAAGACAGAGCTGAAAACAGCGCCCGATAGCTGCTGCCGGGCGGCAAGGTTTGCAGCCGACGCCGGATCAGTTCCCGGACGGCCGTTCCACGCGATCGATCAATATGTAACCTTGTGGACCCTTGTCCGGCACGAGCTTCAGCCCCATTTGCTCAAGCGCGGTAAAGATCGACGGGCTCGGTGGAATGTCGCCGGCGGGTTCGACAGCCGGTGCGGCGTTCAGGAACCGCGGCGTATTTTCGTCCGGCAGGTATTCCAGATGGATTCTGAAGACATCGGTGACGCCCGTCTTATCGACGATGTGACGATCCATGCTGCCCGAAAGCGCCTGCGCCAGCCACCTGAGAGTGCCGACCAGATCGTTCACCCGGTTCGGCCCGTTTCTTCCGCCCATTGTGGTGTTGCACGGGGGTTTCGGAAGGGCCAGGTCCGAAAGTGACAGATGCTTCGTGAAGTCGGGCGGCGTGCAACCCTGTTCCATGGGTTTCAATTTGAGACCGCCCTTCGACACCGTCAGCGCGTACATCGCGACCTCTTCGGCCTCGCGATGGGTCTTTAACTGAAACCTGTCTTCAAGAAGGGACTGAAGCAGGGGACCCGTCATCAGCTTCCGGGCGGGAGATCCGGTCGTAGTCGGTCCATTGGCCACGGTATCCCCGGTTTCCGCTTCAATGGTGTAGAAATCCGAATGCGTCCAGGCAGGACCTCCGCGGACGGGCCGCATGTCGGCGAGGCCGTTCGCGTTGATGAGCGGATCGTTTACGGTATACGCCAGCTTGACGAGCGCATCCACGCTCATGCAGTGAACATGCAACCGGCCGGGAGTTGTAGCGTAGTTTCCGCCACCGCTCCTGCCGCCAGGTACAACCGGGCCGTTATCCGACTGGCTGCACAGCTTAATGGAGGCGACGTCGAACTTCGGCGCGGGCGCGCCGTGAATCACCGGGACGCTGCACACGATCACAGCCATCGTTCGCCCGAAAATGGTCATGGCCCCTTCGACGCCGAAAGTTGTACGCCGGTTGCATCCGAATGCCGTCCACGTGCTCATCGCGGGCAAACCTGCCGCAGGCAAAGGGCTGCCCGGGCGCACGGGTAGGGGTCGGGACGGTAAACGCCTTGCGGTCTCACGCGCGATGTATCCCAGACAGTGGAACCGTCGTACGGGTTCTGAGCAAAACCGGCGATTCTGCGGTACAGGACCGCAGCTACATAAACCGATTGAGTAAGCGCAGTGAAAGGCCCTCAGGGCTTTGCGGGCAGCGGTTGCCAGAGCTCAATCTTATTCCCATCCATGTCATAGATCCAGGCAAAGCGACCGTAGGATTCATCCATTCGTTTGGCGTCGATCTTTACTCCCTCCTGACTTAATCGGGCGAGCAGAGCATCCAGATCGTCCACGATGTAGTTGACCATGAACGGCTGCGTGGCCGGGATATAGTCGGTGGAGTCGGAAAAAACAGTCCAGACTGTGACGTGTTCCTTTTGCGGGTCGTCGTGTTCGCGCCACGGAAGCATCGCGCCTCCGCCTTTGTCGGCGATTCCCAGATGCTTCGAATACCATTCGCGCATCTGATCGCGGTTAGCGGATTTGAAGAAGACACCGCCGATTCCAAGGATGCGCCCGCGCTGCTCCATTTTGACGGGCGGCTTCGACTTTTCAGGTTGCGGAGCTTGCACTTCCTGTCCTCCTATTGAACAGACCGAGATGAGCAACAGCGAGCCGAGCGCGATTGTGCTCCAGGGTAGTCCTTGCATGTGTGGATTATACCAGGTCTCGATTCGAATGGAGAAAAACGGTTCGTTCCAGGTTCGCCGCGATTCACCCTTTCTGCCTTGTAAAGTGTCCCGGATTGCGTGTTCACCGGCACGAGGCGTGGATGACTCCTCCAGGACGCAGATTTCTCGTTTTTGCCCGCGAAAGCGATACCGTATGCGGTATCGAATTTTGTGTGTCCGCCGCTGTTAAGACGCTCCCAATAATGCGCAGGACTCAAACAGGCTGGCTGAAGACGGTCACGGATGAATATGGAGTTGACTGGCGGAGACCCGGTCACGGTGGCAGCCACGTTGATCTTCACTGCCGCAGGCGTGCGCGAGATCGTATCGGTTCCCGCGAAACGTCCGATTAAGCCGGTATAGGTCAGACAGTTTCCGGCGTTAATCGACAGCGCTGTGGAGGTGAAAGAGAATGAGCACGAGAACGAATCGAACTCTCGACGCGTACCGGTTCACCGTCCGCCCGCTTTCCAAAGGAGAGGGCTACGGCTATCTGGTGGAGTACCCCGACATTCCGGGATGCATGTCCGACGGCGAGACGATCTAAGAAGCCATCGCTAACGGCAGAGAAACTCTGCGCGATTGCGTTGCAGTACTCCGGGAGTCCGGGCAAAAGGCGCCGGGGCCAGGTATCGAAGCGGCTCAATGGCGGCAGCGTTTGCCGCGAACGCTCTACTCAAAGCTGACGGCGCAGGCGCAGAACGAAGGGGTCAGTATCAATAGCTTCGTTACTGCCATCATCGCGGAGGCGATCGGATCAAGACGAGCAAAGCCCAAGAACCTTCACCGAACCTGAAACGCGGCTTCTGCCGCAGAACTCAGACCTCTCCGGTTTGAAGAACCTGTCAACCGTAATGGCTCCCTCCCCACCCTGGACGCATTTCGAACTTTATCGGATAGGGCGGCCCTTGCCCTTCATCCGGGTGGCCTTCCCGCGTAGCTCGCGCGGGCGGAGGGGGCTTACGGATTGCCTTTTGCCCACCGGGAGCCTACGGCTGATCGTGATACCGTGAAGACTGTTCGACCAGGGAGTGCAGAGCACGCTAAGCCCCACGTGGAGTGACGATGAGACCTTTCCTGCTTAATGCAGTCATCGCCGGATGTCTCCTCCATGTTGCAGGGACACCACTTCATGCCCAGTACCCGCAATCGCTCAGCGTCGACTCGATCGTTGCGAATGCCAATCAAGTGGTCGTCGGACGCATTCTGAATACTGGCGTGACGTCACAAGAAGGAGAAGGAAGACGGGCGGGGGCGATCGTCCTCGCTGTCGAGAAGACCCTAAAGGGGGACCAGGTGCGAGGACCCCTCGATCTTCCCATCGCGAACTTTGGCTCTTTTTATAAAGGGGAGTTCTACCCGGCCAGCTCAGACCCGTTACCCTATTCCCACCGGCTCTTGGTTGCATTGAGCCATGACGCTGCGAGTCCGGCCAGGATCACGGCCATTGACCTCGACGCGGTCTCGTTGGCCGTAATGAGCGCCGATCTCCTCGTGCTGAAGACGTCCGTCGAGGTGATCCGGACCGCGGAAGAAGAGATCCGGCGACGGCCGGCGGGGGCCAAGCGAGTCGACTTCTTCGAATGGCCGGCACCCGGCTACAACGTCAAAGGCGACCCTTTCTGCGGTTATCAAATCATCCTTCCGGTGGACGAACGACTGGAAGAACGCGCCCACGTAATCCTCCGAAGAGGAGCAGATGCAGAACGCCCTATCGCCATAAATGCGCTTCGATTCTTTAAATCGGACCAGAACATCCATTTGGTGACGCAGGCGCTCAGTGATCCGAATGACTCCATTCGCCGCTACGCATACCAGACGCTTAAAGGGTGGGGAATCGACGTGGCAGAACCCGTGACCCACAAATAGGCCCGGAAGACCGAGTACTTTACGGGCGGCCCAGCTAAGTGCTTTCCCGCCGGCCACTCCAGAGTGGTCGCGAATTTGAAGTCTGAGACCATTTTCCTCTCGTGACGGTCCGTCATCCTGGTTTTCTACACGGGAATCTGCGAGAATGCAGGGAACGGTCGCCGCAGGCCGTCATGGTTGGAGCACGGGAGGCTCCCCAGTCTGGACGCATTTCGAACTTTCGCGGCCCAATTGGTCCTGTGATCGAACCCTTGTATTCCTATTGCCTTCAACGTCGTCCGTGAGGGCGCTGACCCGTGTCCTTGGCGGGTACCCAGGCTGGACACGTCTCGAACTCGCAAGGGAGGCCGGGATAGCTTCCGGAAGCGTCACTCAGGACGCGATTCCGATTCTTGATCAGCTAAACTGAGCTGGAGTTCTCTTTATGCCGCTCTCCGGAGGCGACAAACTCGGACCGTACGAGATCCTGGCGCTGATTGGCACAGGTGGGATGGGCCAAGTGTGGAAGGCGCGCGATACGCGGCTGAACCGCATCGTCGCAATCAAGGTCTCCAGCACTGAGTTCAGCGAGCGCTTCGAACGCGAAGCCCGCGCCGTGGCGGCGCTGAACCATCCCAATATATGCCAGCTCTACGATGTCGGGACTCTTCCCGAAGGGGGCGGCTACCTCGTAATGGAATACATCGAAGGCACGCCCATCGCTTTCGTCGATTCGCCGCGCACGTTACTGGCATTGGCCATTCAACTCGCCGACGGTATGGCCGCAGCGCACGCCGCAGGTTTCACGCACCGCGATCTGAAGC
>Ga0302319_10018378_pt1 | contig 12758 bp, 11 predicted proteins | sample Bog_T0_2_FD_203319 | JGI IMG/M metagenome (GOLD analysis project Ga0302319, IMG submission 203319) | Peat permafrost microbial communities from Stordalen Mire near Abisko, Sweden - Bog_T0_2 | ecosystem: Environmental > Terrestrial > Soil > Wetlands > Peat | place: Sweden: Abisko, Stordalen Mire...
GTACTATCTAAAACATGACAAATTTGGTAAGGCCATATGTTATAAGGCAGATGAATCCGGGGATTATGTTGAATTAATTAACGGAGCTTTTGGTAAGATTGGGTTCGACGATATTTATATAATTGTGCAGCATAGTCAATATGACTATCTGATCATACCTATCTACAAAAACTTTACACACTTTCCTGAAAAAGGTATAATAGGCCCTTTAAATTTGATTGAGTTTAATAAACAAAAGTTGAAACTAAATATTAAGGCTGATTTTACGATAAATTCGAATTAATTTTAGATGAAGTTTATTCCTATAAATCTATCGGGAAGAATGTTTGATTTCGGATGTTCGATTTCGGATTTATTTCCCCTGTAAGATCATCCTCGAATCTGTAAGGACAAAAATAGTTAATATTAATACGTTTATTGCGCTACTGTGTTTTTTTCAATACATTACTGAATTCATACTTACATAATCGGAATCCTAAATATAAACCTAAGCTTAACCAAAATAAATAACTTGTTATATCAAGTGGGATTAAAGGAGCAGAAAGTTTCTTATTAACAATCGTCAAAAAAATGCTAAATAACAAAAATATAGTTAAGACTTTTTCATAGGTCGCAAATCGTCTCCAGGGGTCTTTATTCACCATTTTGTTTTTTTAACATAAACCTTATAAAATTAGAAAATAAAAAAAGTAAAATCACCAAAATGCCATACGTCAATATTGCATTATTATATGACTTAAGATATTGTTTAAAAAATAGCTGAGAAATTAATAAAATTCCACATAAAACTGTTGACCAATTTGATACTTGTTTCCAAAAATTCATTTTTTTCTTATGATTATAAGCTAATAACTCTAAAGGTGTTTTTCCCTCCAATATTGGAACGCTAAACTAAATCCTAAATCGAAATTCCCAAATCCGAAATCCCCCTTCACCAAGCCTTATCCCCTACCAATGGCACAAACCTGAAAGCATCCAGGACAATTTTTTCATAATCATTTTCGCCAACTTTTAGTACGGTGATCATTCTTTGTGATTCTTCGTCGCCAACGGGGATTACCAGCAGGCCCCCTATTTTTAATTGTTTTAATAATTCTTCAGGTACGGTCGGCGCGCCGGCGGTGACAATTATTTTATCGTAAGGTGCATATTTTGGTTCTCCTTTTGAGCCGTCGCCCAAAATAAAATCAGGGTGGTAACCCATTTTTGGCAAAACATGTATGGTGCGTTCAAATAATTTTTCCTGCCGTTCAATAGTATAAACTTTGGCGCCAAGCTCCAATAAAATACAACACTGGTACCCGCTGCCGGTGCCAATTTCCAATACCTTGTCGCCTTTGCGGATGTTTAACAGCTGCGTTTGATAAGCTACTGTGTACGGTTGTGAAATTGTTTGCCCCTCACCTATCGGGAAAGCGATGTCTTTATAAGCCTGTACCCAGAAAGTTTCATCAAAAAAGAAATGACGGGGCACTTTGCCTATAGCTTTAAGCACGGATTCATCTTCAATTCCTTTTTTGCATAACAAACCAACCAACTGCTTTCGTGCACCTTTCTCCCTATAATTGTCTATAAACTTATAAGCCATATATGAAGCTAAGTTAATCACAGATTTTAGCTGATTTATTTGATTTCGCAGATTTTTTAATGCCGCCCTGAAAATCAGTGAAAATCAAATAAATCTTTTTAATCCGTGTTCTGTGTTCAATAAGGATCAACGTCCGGTTGTATGATGCTACCCTTACTCAGCTTCGTCGTTTGAAACTGCGTTATCACATCCCTGATAATTGCCTTTGCCTTATTTATGCTCAGGTTATCCTTTTCAAATTTGAGCATAATGGTTTTTATATAATAATTTCTGATTCGGCTGATCAATGGAAATTCTGGCCCTATTACCCGTTCGCCAAAATGTTTACGGAGTTCTGTGGCGAGATATGTTGCCTGGTTATTTACCATTTCAGGGTCTTTGTGCTTTACATCAAGGTTGATGATACGGTAAAACGGAGGATATTTAAAGCTCCGGCGTTCTTCCATCTCCGTAAAATATAAATTTTTATAGTCGTTTTCAATTACCTGTTTTATAATGCGATGGCCGGGATCATAGGTTTGTATAACAACTTTGCCTTGCTTGCCCCTACGCCCAGCCCGGCCGCTAACCTGGGCCAGCATCTGGTAACTGCGTTCATTTGCCCGGTAATCCGGGAATTTTAATAAGCTGTCGGCGTTAATAATACCGATCACAGTCACATCCGAAAAGTCCAATCCTTTGGCAACCATTTGGGTTCCGACCAGTATGTCGATTTTTTTCTCTTCCAGATCATTCAATATATTTTGCAGCGAATTACGTGAACGGGTTGTATCCAGATCCATCCGTGCTATACGGGCATCGGGGAGTAGCATGGCCAGCTCATCTTCAATTTTCTCCGTACCAAAGCCCTTATATTCCAAATGGGTTGATCCGCAGGCCGGACAAATATTAGGGGCGTCTTCTTTATAACCACAATAATGACAGTGCAACTTTCCGCTGCTTTTATGAAACGTTAGGGTAACATCGCAATTGATGCATTTTGGCGTGTAGGCACAAATTTTACACATCAGCACCGGTGCGTACCCCCGGCGGTTTTGGAACAAAATCACCTGTTCTTTATTGGACAGCGCCTGTTTTATATCCGCCATCAGCACGCTGGTAAAGTGCGATTGCATGGTTTTGGCCTTCGTTTCCTCTGTAATGCTTACCACTTCAATTTCCGGCAATTTTACGCCGCCATAGCGTTCGGTGAGTTCGGCAAAACCATACTTGTGGATGCGGGCGTTGTAATAACTTTCAAAACAAGGCGTTGCCGAACCGAGCAAGACTTTAGCCTTATGCATGCTAGCCAAAAAAATGGCAGCGTCGCGGGCGTTATAACGCGGCGCCGGATCATATTGTTTATATGATGTTTCATGCTCTTCGTCAACTATGATCAGCCCCAAATCTTTGAATGGCAAAAACACCGATGAACGTGCGCCCAATACTACTTTGTATTCGTTATTTAATACCTTCTGCCAAACTTCCACCCGCTCATTGTCATTAAACCGGGAATGATACACACCAATTTGAGGCCCAAAATAAACGCGTAACCGCTCAATAATATGCGTAGTGAGCGCTATTTCAGGCAACAGGTATAATACCTGCCTGCCCCTGCTGATCATTTCTTCAATCAGTCGTACATATAGCTGCGTTTTACCGGATGAGGTTACACCGTGTAATAAGATTACTTCCTTTTGGTGAAATTCATCGTTTATATGCTGAAGAACTTCCATTTGCTGTTCGCTCAATTCGAAATTGTCGTAAATATCTTCAGTGTCATAATGTAAACGGCTTACATTAATGTCCTCCTTAATAAATACCTCTTTTTGGATTAACGATTTAATACTTGCATCGCCGGCCCCGCTTTCTTCTATCAGTTCACTTTTAGCTATTGTTTTCTGGTGGCGCGAAAGCTTTATGTACGCCAGTACCGCGTCAGCCTGTTTTGGGGCTCGTTTTTCTAGAATGCTAAACAATTCTTTTAAGTTTTCCTGGTCATGATAAATCGGGTTCAGGGTAATAAAAGCCCGGGTTCGGGGTTTGTAACGTTCGTTTATATCTTCAGAAATGTTAATGATATTTTTTTCAAACAACAGTTTGAGTATGGGCATCACTGTTTTTTGTCCTAACAGCTTTACTATATCGCTAACCGTTAATTCCGGCTGAATATCAAGCGCTTCAACAATTAGAAACTCCTTATCGTGCAACGTTTTACGGTTATATTCAAAGCTTTTGTTGAGCATAACACGTGTTTCACTTGCCAGCTTTAAGGCAGAAGGCAAAGCGGCATTCATCACTTCACCAATAGTACACATATAATATTCGGAAAGCCATTGCCAAAACTGTAATTGACCGTTGGTTATAATCGGTTGGTCATCGAGTATCTCTATAACATATTTTGCCTCATATTTTTCGGGGGCAAGTTTACCCACCGAAGCAATAATGGCTGTATAAAGCTTGCTTTTGCCAAACTGCACAACCGCTCTCTTGCCGATCGCTATCTTATCATTCATGTCAAAGGGGACACGGTAAGTATAGTTTTTAGCGATCGCCAGGGGAAGAATTACTTCAACAAAAAGCGTTTCACGGTCAGTGCGCTGCACATCGGCAAATTCCAACATGAAATTATTTATTATTTTTAAATGCAGCCAGGCCAAGTACCAGCCAGCCGATTATAAAAAACAAGCCACCTAAAGGCGTAACCGGGCCCACAGCAATCAACCAACCCCAGCCTAACAGATCGCGACATGAAAGCAGGTATAAAGAACCTGAAAAAAACACAATGCCAACAGCAAACAGGTAATAAGCGGCAATTGTAAGCTTGTTATTTTTATTTATAAAAGTTGATAAAAACAACAGCGCAAATACGTGATAAAACTGGTATTGAACTGCCGTATGCCATACTTCCAGGTTTTGAGGAGCGAGATAAGCCCTGAGGCCATGCGCGCCAAAAGCCCCCGCTATAACCGCCAGCATTCCGAAAACCGAAGCGGTAATTATTGTTTGATTTTTCATGGGATTTTTAAAAAGCCAAGGTAAGGAAATTGGTGAGTAGTTGATTGGGTGAATGGTTGATTAAGTTGATTCAGTTAGTACTTGGAATACTTTTCTATCCTGAGCCGATCTTGCTAAAAATGACGAATGAACCAATTAACTTAATCAACCATTCACCTAATAAACATAATCAACTAAATTAACCTGGTTGGTGAGTGGTTTATTAAGTTGATTAGGCGAGTAGTTGGAATACTTTTTATTCAGAACTAGTTCTGCTGAAAATGACTAATGAATCATTGAACATAATCAACCACTCTCCTAATCAACATAATCAACTAATTAACCTACATTTGTACATCGGCCGGGCAATGAAAAAACAAATCATTATTACCGTAATCTTATTGGCAGCTACAGCGATTGTAACAGTTCTTTATTTTAAAAACTTAAACCCACCCGGAACCCGTAACAGCCTGGTTATGGAGGCAATACCCGGTAACGCATCCATTATATTTGAGTTTAACAATGATAAAAGTTTTTACGAGATATTTAATGGTAATCAATTATTTCCGGCAGTAGTCGGGAAGCAAAAACTGGATGAACTGGACACTTTGCAGCAAAAACTGCTGTTAAATCCAGTATTGGAAAAATATTTTACAGGTCAAAATATATATATTTCTTTCCACCCTTCAAACAAAAACGACGTTGATCTTCTACTTTCCATCTCCTCATCAACCGGCTATGATCTGTCATTACCAAACCAGTTAACTAAACAGTTAAATAGCGATTTAACGGTTACCCCACTTTACAACAGCGGGAAACAGATTTATAATATCTATATAAAACAATTAAAAAAATCATTTTATATATTTATTAATGAGGACAATATTTTACAGGGCAGTTTTTCGAAACAATTAATCGATCAATGTACAAATTACAAAATCCAAAAAGATAAGCAATCTTTTGTTTTATTGTCCGAACAGCAAAACACAAATTCGCTCGCAAACCTATATGTAAATTATCAACAGCTTTCCATACTATTTAATCAACTTTTTAAAAATAAAAATACAGATATATTCAGAAGTTTCAGGTTGATGCCGGGATTGGCTTCGCTTACATTAAACTACCGGACTGATGCTTTAATGTTTAATGGCTCAACAACTATTGATCATCATAAACCGCCGGGTTATTTCAACCTGTTCTGCTACCAGGAGCCGGTTAGCAATCATCTGAAAGATATATTGCCTTCAACCACTGCCTATTGCACAAGTTTTTCAATTTCCGACCCTATAAAGTTTGAATCAAACCTCGCACAATCGCAAACGGTATCCGGGTTAAAAAAAGAAAGAGAAACTTTGTTTAATCAAATCAAAACAGAAACCGGAATAAATTTGCAACCTGCATTCAGGCAATTACTAGGGAATGAATTTGCGGTTGTAACAACAAAGTACATCGAAAAATTTGCCATAATATCTGTCATTGATGGTTCAAAGCTCAGTTTGTTGCTGTCAGGTATAAGCAAAGCCACTGCCGGAAACGCCGGCATATTTAATTACGATCAGCTACCTCTTTTTTTATTAGGGGATGCGTTCAGCAATTTCAAGCGGCCTTATTTTTTGATAGTTGATAATTATTTAGTACTGGCTAATAGTCCGGGGGAGTTGGCAAGTTATTATGATATATATATAAACCGTAAATTTTTAACGAAAAATGATAATTACAACGAATTCGACAATCTGCTAACCGAACAAAGCAATGTTTCCTTTGTATTTAATTTTAAAAATTCGATGCCAATTCTTAAGAGGGATATGTACCCGGATATTTATGATAATATTCAAAAAAATGAACCGGGATGGAAGAACTTTTATGCGCTATCGTGCCAGCTCACGGCTGCCGACAAGAATTTTTATACAAATTTATGTATCCAGTTGAATTCGGATAGTACACTCAATAAGAAATAAAAAGCCATATGCTAATCGGGCGACCTAAAAAGATGGTTATTTAGCATTATTTTTTTGATAATCGATTTTGTATTTTATCTTTAGGCGGTATATGATATTCAGGGCATATTTTAATATATGAAGAAAACTTTACTTATTTCAGGCTTATTATTATTTTTTACTGTTAAAATCTTTGCCCAGCAATTTTCCCAGTATAATACCAACACACTTTACGATTCTTTTGAAAACCCGTCGCAAAGGGTCTTCATTCCGGATTCAAGCAAACAATTCGCTTTTAATTTATTTGTGCCCAATCTAAGCGCGATGTTCCAAATAACCGGCGACGCGCAGGCATCATTAAAAAGCAGGTATTTTCTCAACAAATATAATAACGCCGCGTTAAGGGTAGATTCAGGCAGGTTCAATCACGTAAACTTAAATGTTAATGTTTACTGGATTATGGCAAAAATGTTTACAAGCCTAAACGGAGACGAAGAACTTGGCTTTTCAGCCCAAACAAAGGCTGAAGGCAGGGGCCTGATCTCCGACGAATCTATAGCAATATTAAATGGTGTTGGAAGTTTCCTTAACGCCACTTCTGGCGCAAATATTTTTAATGGTAATTATTATTTTCAAACTTATCACCAGGTTAGTTTAACTTATAGAGAAAAAATCAACAAACAATTTGCCTTTGGCGTAAAATTAAGCGCGTTGCTTGGTATTCAATATTCAAATTTAAATGTTCAAAGTTCAAACGGCATAATTGATTTCATAAATAATGAGGCCGCTATGACGTTACAGGGAAGGTATTACGGCGCTTATATCCCTGGTGGTAATGTTAATGCAAGCGACTATCTGCCGACTTTAAGAAACCCCGGAGCGGCAATATCCATAGGTTCATCCTACCGCACAGAAGATGGTTTTTTTATCCAGGGAAACGTCAAAGATCTTGGGTTTATACACTGGAGCAGTCGCTCAGATGTCTATAATTTTAATAACGGTACTTTAATTCAAGGATTAGCGACTACAACCAGAGAAGATAGTGTTTACAATGGGATCAAAAGAATATCTCATCACAATCCGACCGAAGAATCTTTTACAACCAATATCAACAGCAAAGCTGAATTAAGCGTTAATAAAAATTTTTGGTTGGACGACAATAAAGAATTCAAATATTCACCGACGCTAATTGCATCCAAAGATTTTTTTGACCCGGGTTTTGTCGCGGCACTGGTAAATCCGGTTCAATATAAAGAATATACAGTCACAGCAACTGCGACATATAACGATTTAAAAGTATTTGCAATCGGGGGACAATTTATGTACAAAACGCCAGATTTCGAAGTATTTTTCGGTAGCGACGAACTCTATCAAAGTATTGGCCTTTTAAGGGACGCCATTAAATCTCCTACAGCATATACTCAAAACAGTTCGTTTACGGGCGCGAGTTTCTATTTGGGCTTTGCTTTAAAGTTTGGCCCTGTAGTAGAACACCCAATGAATTCCAGTTCAATTCCCGACGGCGAAAAAGGCTTTTTGGGTCGCTTGATAGGCCGGTGGTTTAAAACGACTGATTAATTTTTGATTCGTATTTTGGAAGTTATCCCCACCTAATCCGATAGCTATCGGATCCTCCCCGGTTGGGAGGACTTTTAATTTTGTTTAAAAAAACAAAAAGTCTTTCTAAAATGATGCGTTTTAAAGTCTCCCCGCCAACTGGCGGGGGAGATTTAGAGGGGGCTAAAATCCCAAATTACCCGGCCTTTTTCCCTGCAATAAAATCTTTAAGGTAAAAAGGTTCGAAGTACCCAACATCTTCAAATTTATTCTCTTCAAATTTCTTGAATGCTGTTTGGGTAAGATGGGCTGCAGAATTATTAAATCCTTGTAAAAAATGGGCATTGGCATTTCCGCTTAAAACACCCCGGCATTTTTCCGCTCCATCACCAAAAAATAAAATTCTATTGTTTTCAAGCAATCCGGCAAAACTAGTTTCATTAATGATCTCCGCCGCGGTTGGTTTTTTCTGAACGGCAGCCGTATTAAAAACAGCTGTAAATACTTCCATCCTTCGGGCATCAATCATAGGACACAATAGTATCGGTTCGTCACCGTTGTATTTTTCTTTGACGATGGCGCCGTAAACCATTGCTTCTAAAGTATCAACGGCTATCAACGGTATTTCTAATGCAAAACACAAACCCTTCGCAACTGATACCCCAATTCGAAGTCCGGTATATGAGCCGGGGCCGCAACTAACGGCTACCGCATCCAAGTCGCTTAACGGAATTCCCGCGACAGCGGCGACATCTTCAATAAATTTGGTTATAACTTCGGCGTGAATATTTCGCTCATTTATTTCCCTGACGGCTAAAATATTCCCGCCTTTTGCCAACGCGACCGAACAACAAGAAGTGGCAGTTTCAATTTGTAATATCAGGCTCATAGTTAGTCAAAAGTCTTGAGTCAGAAGTCTTAAGTCAACCGAAATCAAAAGTAAATAGCATGAGCCCGACTTCAGACTCAAGACTTTATACTTCGGACTTAAATCAAGGTACAGGGTCGTGTCCATGTCCGCCCCAGGGATTACAGCTTGCAATGCGTTTTAAAGTTAACCATCCTCCTTTAAATGCCCCATATTTTTTTATGGCTTCTATGCCATATTGCGAACAGGTGGGCGTATACCTGCACGAAGCCGAAAATAATGGTGAAATAAGATATTGATACAAGCGAATAAGGATAATAAAAAAATATCCCGCTATTGATTTCAAAATTTCACCGATCACTTTCATTTCACAATTTCCGCCCTCAGCTGCATTAAAAGTTTCAGCATTTTTTTAACTGTAAAAGCATAAGGAGCAATGTCTTTGGCAACGTAACCTAATGAAAGTACAATTTTTTTATCTTCGCTGTTCAGCAATTCATACAAATATTGCTGCTTATTCAGCCGGTAGGATTCGCGCATCCGCCTTTTGATTAAATTGCGGTCTACAGCTTTTTTAAAGCGTTTTTTAGGTACGGAAAAAACTATTTGAACAGGGTACTTTTGGGGCCTGTCGGTCAACAACCACGAAACTTTAAACGGGTAACATAAAAAAGAAGAACCGTTATGATAAAGCTCTTCAATGAGCTTTTTGTTACATAACCGTTCTTCTTTTTCAAAAGTGTACATTGTTGCTGGTCCTGGGCCAAAATTAAACATAGCCGGTCCGGCCCCTATACGAGAGAGAACCCAGCTTTATCCCTTATGGCTACCCTCGTCTGATACTGTAAGTCTTTTCCTGCCTTTAGCCCTTCTTGAAGCTAAAATTCTTCTGCCGTTAGCTGTTGACATACGCTCACGGAAACCGTGCTTATTTCTTCTTTTCCTTTGTGAGGGCTGAAACGTTCTTTTCATGATTATATTATTGTATACGTTGTTTTAAAAACAAGAGCGCAAATTTAGTGTTATTTTTAGTTTTTTCAAAATATTAGTTGAGTAGTTTATTAAGTTTATTAGGTTTGTATGTAAAATTCAGTAACCATTCACCCAATCAACCTAATCAACCGCTTACCAAATGAAACCATTTGTTATTTTAACCTTTATCATACTCCCCTTCTGCGCTTTATCCCAGGATTCGCTTTCCAGTCACTATAAAATTTATAGTTCATTGCAACAAAAAATAGTTTCTGTTGATGATATTATTAAAAACATGGCCAGCGCCGATGTATTGTTTTTTGGTGAGGAACATAATGATTCAACAGGGCATTACCTTGAATACACCTTGTTTAAAAAATTAGCTGAAAGTTATCCGGATAAAGTGGCCCTTTCCATGGAAATGTTTGAAACTGATTGTCAAAACGTTTTGAATGAATACCTTGATGGATTTATAAGGGAAAAGAACTTTATCACCGAGGCCCGCACGTGGCACAATTATAAAGACTATCGTCCATTAATTGAATGGGCCAAAGCCAATCATATCCCGGTTGTAGCGGCAAATGCGCCCGCCCGTTATGTAAATATGACCAATCGGCTGGGCTTAAGCAGCCTGGAGCAATTAGGACCAACTGGCAAATCATACCTTCCACCTCTGCCAATTGATACAGCGACCGGAACTTACTACAATAAATTTGTGGAAATAATGGGAGGCCATAGCGCGATGGGGGGCATGCAAATATTCCAGGCCCAAAACTTATGGGATGCGACAATGGGCTGGTCAATTGCACAGTATACCAAAAAGCACAAGGGTTATAAGATACTTCAGCTAAACGGCAGTTTTCATAGTGAAGAAAAACTGGGTACTGCCGCACAGTTAAAAAAATATGCGCCAAAAGTCCGTGTCCTTAATATCGCTACTTTTGACAACGAGAATTTTGAACACCCGGACTGGAACAAACTCAGCAAAAACGGGGACTATATAATTGTTACCGACCCAAAGGTTGCCAGGACGTTTTAAATATCAAGCTGATAGTTCAGTTACTGAATTACAATATTTGGTAGCTTAACACCAAAAATGTATAACCGGATGATTCGCTTTTAATCGCAGCGTATCATCCGGTTATTTTTTTAGTTTTAAGTCCGTTAACCTGTACCTCTTCAATACAAAAAAAACTCATTTTCAGATAGTACTATTTGCAGGCTCATTCGACAATCAGCAAATATCAACTGACACCGAACGAAACTTGAGTCGCAAAAAATGAAAAATAAACTTTATCTCTTCATCGCAATGATTAGTGTGCTTCAGGTGTTATCCTGTAAAAAGGATGCCGCAACTCAGACACAACCAGCACAACAAATACATTCTTTAGAAACTGGGCTGTTAACTTTTTCCATAAATGGCGAATTACTTAGCGCAGACATCGATACTATACACAATACCATTGTGATTACCGTACCTGATACATTAAATCAGCACAACCTAACTGCTGCATTCACATCAGCCAACCAGGTAAACGCAACTATTAATAATACCGCCGTTAATAACACCTTCGTTTATGATTTTAGCAAAACGGTTAATTTCACAGTCACATCCGCTGATAAAAAGAGTTCAACAACATTCAAAGTAACTGTTCAGAGGGAACTAAATTATTTTGGACTGTCAGGTAATGTAATTGCATCTAAAAGTTTAAACAGAGATTATGGATTTTATTTTGATCAATTTGATGGCAGTATTTTTCAAACACTCAACTGCGGGCCAACGGTGAGTACAATGGCAATTAAATGGGCCGATTCTACATTTACCGGGACGCCGGCATATGCAAGGACCCAGCGCGAACCGCAAGGCGGCTGGTGGACAACCACCGATGTACAGGCCTACCTGGGTGTTAACGGCATAAGCTCCGTTGCAGACACTATTGCAAATTTGGATACTTTGGTTAAAACAAGTATCAATAACAACAATGTGGTCATTCTTTGTCTTGATATGTATTATGTTCCCTATAATACAATTGACTATCAGCACATAAATAAATTCTATAATACAAATGCAGTTGGATGGGGGCATTTTCTATTAGTTAAAGGTTATCTGCAATTTGATAATACTACTTTTTATCTTGAAATATATGACCCATATTCAGAAGGGCAAATCTACACTACCTTAGACGTTGGTCAGCTTAAAGGAAAAGACCGCTATTATTTAAGTGATGGCATTGAACTGGCAACTACTAATTGGTGGCCCTACGCTATCATAGCAGGAATAAAAGGTCAGAAAGTTGTCACTTCGAAACTTTCAAAAACGCTAAGTTTTAGAAAATCTATTCCTGTAGCATATGGGAGGTAGCTGTATGCAAAAGTTCCGGGCAAAACCCAAATAGGTTTAGCAACAGAACAGATTAATTTGATTTTTTTACTTCTGGTTTTTATAGGTTCTTTCTTGTCGCATAATTATTGTTAAGCAAAACAAACATATTTTTTGTTTCTGCATTTTAGTACATTAACCTATTATCCAAACTTGTTTTTAAGTTAGGGGTAATTGATGTATTTTTGGCGTTACAGATTATGCTTAAACAAAATCTTCAACAGAAACTTTTACAGAAACTATCTCCGCAACAAATACAATTTATAAAATTGTTACAGGTGCCTACTGTTTCCTTGGATACCCGGATAAAAGAAGAACTGGAAGAAAATCCCGCACTGGAGGATTTAAGCCTAACAAATTTAAATGAACCCGAAGACCAATATCCGGACCGGGACCCGGAAGATGACAATTACAAAAACGATGAAGAAAAGGGAGAGGCTGATGAATTTAACATTGAGGACTATCTGCAGGAAGACAATG
>Ga0302319_10018379_pt1 | contig 12758 bp, 15 predicted proteins | sample Bog_T0_2_FD_203319 | JGI IMG/M metagenome (GOLD analysis project Ga0302319, IMG submission 203319) | Peat permafrost microbial communities from Stordalen Mire near Abisko, Sweden - Bog_T0_2 | ecosystem: Environmental > Terrestrial > Soil > Wetlands > Peat | place: Sweden: Abisko, Stordalen Mire...
GCCTCCGCCGGTGAACTTGCAGGTGCCTTCAACACCTCCAGCGCGGTTGGGTAATTTCAGGCCGCGCCGAACGGAGCGGATTCGTCCCTGGACTCAGCGCGCAGTTCGCACCTAGTAAGAAATTTGCCAACGATGGCCTTCGTGTTTCGACTTCTCCGTGATCTCGACGCTGAATCACCACAACGTAAAACCAACGATTACGTTGGATTATCGTTGGAATTATGCTAATCTACTCGTGGAGGTTTCGCCATGTCCACCACACTTGCACGCCCTTCCGCCTTGGCCCTTGTTCCAGGACCGACTTGGAACTCGTTTGAGAAGTTCCGCAAAGGGGGAAACACCACGCTTGAGGAAATTCCCGAGCACGGTGTTGGTACGCTCGTCGGCAAGGGTGTCACTTACCGTGTCCTGCGCGACGCCGATTTTCAGCATCTCGTCGGACTGGCAGCGGATGTGCGTCGGCTTCAGCAGGGTTTGAACGTCATTATCCAGGCTGCCAGAGTTGTCGCCAAGCATCCCGATCAGGAGCATGTCGAACTTCTGATCCATTCGGCCGCCTTGTTTGCCGGGTCTCCTGTTTTGCCGACGCGCGACGGGCACGATGCGTTTCAACTGACTCAGGAAGAGATGGATGCACAGGCTTCGGACGGATTCAATCTGGAGAATGCTGCGATTCCGAGGCCCCGGTTCTAAATATGGCATCGTCACTTGGAGAGCTTGAACGGCAATTGCGGTCGATCTCGCACAGCGAGGAGGCGATTCAAGCTGTTCAGGCATTTTCCAATGGGCTGGCTGGCACGAAAGGGCGGCTGGAAGTTTGGAACGCGGTGAACGCGATTGTCCGCAAGCCGATTGACTACGGCGAGACTTCGGCCCTCGGATTCGACACCCCAGATGACCAGTTCTCCGTCCTGCAGGGTGACATCGTTCAAAGCGAGGCAGCGTATTTCTATGGGGAACGCATCGCGGGGATGCCCAAATTCGCGGTCCTGAATTCGTCCTGCGATCTGGTTCCTGGTAGGACGGCACATGCGTCGCTGCTCCGCATTCTTCCGATTCGGAGGGGCGAGGAGAGGGCTAAGGAGAAACTGGGCACACTGCTGAAATTCAGTCGGCGCGACTCCATGTATTTGCCTGCGCTGCCGGACGACACCGAAGATGTCGTGGGCAATGTAATCTCCTTTGAAGGCATCTGCCAGATACGGACTTCTGATCTGTTTCTTGCCAATCGGACCGCCTCATTGTCTGTCGTCGGGTGGCGCATCTTTGCTTCCTTCGTCCGAACGGTGATGGCGCGCGCTAACCCTCGCGAAGTTGAGCTCCGGATGGCAATCGAATAATGCCGCCCGTTCACTAGGACCGAACCACGATTTGTAAGTCCTATGCTCAACGATTGGAGGCACGATAACCAAGAATCCATCCCTGCGGCAACGTGGCACCAAGACTAAGGCACCGCGACGTAGCGCTTTTCGTTACAGCAGTCGTGCGGGACGATCTGGCTCGTGTCCAGAACCGAGAGCAGTGTAGCCGTGTGATGCTCGCCGCTCCGCTTCGAACTGAAAACACAATGCACGCGCACTAGAAGCCATCTCATAAACATTTTGGTCAGTGAAATCTGCGAATCTGGAGTAGCTCAAGGCGTCTCTGCGGACATGGATGGCTGGCCGTTGGGAAGTGACAGAGGAACAGTGGGAGTTGTTGGAGCCGGTCTTGCGTCCGTTGCGGCGCAAGGATAACCGAGGGCGTCCTTGGACTGAGACGCGGGCGGTACTGAACGGTGTGCTGTGGGTGCTCGGTACCGGGGCGCAGTGGGCTGAGATGCCGGAGAAGTTTCCCCGTACCAGACCTGTCATCGCCGGTTTCAGGCGTGGGTGCGCGACGGCAAGTTCGTTGATGCGCTGCGACTGCTGGCAAGGCACTTGCACGAGCGAGGCAAACTCAACCTGGACGAAGCGTTCGTGGATGCAACCTTCGCGAGCGCCAAAGAGGGGGCTTTGCGGTCGGTCCCACGCGGCGCGGCAAGGGCACGAAGATCGTCGCTATCGCCGCTGGCGACGGTCTTCCTCTCGCCGTATCTGTCGAAGGCGCTTCACATGCCGAGTGCCAGCTTGTGGAAGCTGTTTTGGCCGGATGCTTCCTCGATCAACTGCCAGAGCGACTAATCGGCGACAAAGCCTACGATTCGGCCGCCCTGGATGAGCAGATGGCCGAAGAATACGGATCGGAATGATCGCGCCCAACCGCCGCAACCGCAAACAAAAGACCCAGGACGGAAGACAACTCCGCCGCTACCGCAGACGCTGGAAAGTGGAACGACTCTTCGCCTGGATGCACAACTTCCGAAGACTCGTCACTCGATGGGAATACTACATCGAGAACTTCCTGGGCTTCGCGCAACTCGCATGCCTAATCATCCTGCTCAGACATTTATGAGATGGCTTCTAGAAATGCAGGTACCCCACCCTCGCGACGCCTTTATTTTTGTCGCCAGGGTGGGAGTCTGATGCCCCCAGGTCTCGCCATTGAAATACGGGTTCGGAGCAAAAACCGGACTCATCCCTCAGCCGGCGGCTGCCAAAGCTCCACGCGGTTCCCCTCCGGATCCCAAAACCACGCAAACTTTCCATATTCGGAATCGTCGCGTTTCGGATCGATCTTCGCTCCCGCCTCTTCCAGTCTCTCTACCACTTCATCGATCGCATCTACGCGAAAATTCAGCATCGCCCGCTGCGCCGCCTCGCCGAAGTAAGGCGTATCTTCCTTGAAGAATGAAAACACCGTCTGCCCTTGCGCCTCCGGCCCTTCAAAAATCGTTTGCCCATACTCGCTCAGCGGAACGCCCAAAGTCTTGTGGTACCAATCCTGCAATTCCTTCGGTTGCTTGGCCTTCAAAAAGACGCCTCCAACCCCGACTACCTTGCCCATCGCTCTCTCCTCATTCTGCCGATTCAGCCGACCCGTTTCCCAAGTCGATCAACTCTTCCATCTTCGGCTTGTGCTTGGCCTCGCGGCTCTCCGGTTTAGGCTTGTCTTCCAGCACGCGGCTCGGCTTCGGTTGGCCCACCTGGTCGCGCGCATTCGACTTCACCGCCTTGGTTACAGAGAACTTCTCAACTCTTCGTTTGGTCATTGCACTCCCGAGTATGGAATACTTTTGTGCGGGAAGAAAGCTGGAGTTGAGACGAAATGATGGAAGAACGCGAATTTTTTACCGAGACCAACGAACAGAAGACGCACACCCTCGTATGCCCCCACTGCGGCCAGCCCAGCGACCACGTCATCAACTGGGTCGTCCGCCGCAAACGCGCCCAGTTGCCGCGTAACGCCGACGAGCGCGACCGCGCCCGCTTCGCCAAAGCCCAGCCATACATGGTCCGCCGCGACGACATGGTCGCCTGCGGTAACATCCGCTGCCGAAAACGCTTCGAAATCACGCAACTTCAGACCTTGGCTTTCCTCTAACTGCGTGCCCCACCTTCGTGACGCAGTTGTTTTTGTCGCCAGGGTGGGACTCTCATTTGAGAGCTTCTGTTTCCCCACTGCCCGGCCCAAAGTGAAACTCCACCCATTTCCGGGTGGCCCCAAAGTTAAAACGTTTCAAGGACCTTGCGTCCCCACCCCAACGCCCGTTTACAATCGAGTCGAGACATCACCATCGCCCGCCGGAGAGAACCGAACATGGCCAACACCCTGATTCCCGTGGAAGAACGTAACCTCAACCCCGACCAGGTCGAGGCTCTCGACAAGCGCCGCGAGTGGGGACTGACCCTCCAGGTCATCGCCGGCCAGTTCGCCGTGATCGCCACCCTGCTCTCTCTCTGGATCGGCCAGGATCTCACGTACTCGCCCGGCTGGGCTCACCCCATGTTCTACTATTTCGTTATCGCCATCTCCATCGTCCTGGTTTGCGGCGGAGTCGGCACCGTCATGCGCCGCGGCACCGTGCCCATCGACTAATCTCGCACCGGCAACCGCACCCGCAGCGCATCCGGCGCCACGGAAACCCGCATCCGCAACCGGCCCAGCCATTCTCCATCCGCCTCAAAATGTGGCGCCGGGTCGGTTAACGCGGCACAAGAAAAATCGGTCACCTCGGCCATCTTCGCCAGCGGATTGACTCGCTCCAATCCCAGCCATCCGCAAACAAACCAAACCGGCAAAGAAATCATCCCCGGAGGCCGCACCAGCACCAGCCGCAAGCGATCCTCCATCGCCGATCCCCGGCCCGTAATCTTCCCAAATATCCCTCCCAGACTCTCGACGCGCACCGCCATTGCGCAAACCGCCCGCTCGGAAACCTTGCGCCCCGTGGCAGCCTCCACATATTCCACCGCAAACGGCCGAAACCGCCGCGATGCAAACAGCCGCGCCGCATGCAGGTAATACGCCAGCCGTCCCCAGCTCCGCTTATGCCTGGAAGAGAGCTCATAGACCAGAGCCCCATCCGGCCCCGCTCCCGCCATAGCCGCAAAATACCGGCTCCCGCACGCAAACTCAACCTTGCCCACCTTGACCAACTCCGATCTCCCGCGCAACTGCTCGAGCGCAGCCTCCACCGGATCCATCGACAGCCCAAAATGCCGCGCCAAAGCGTTCGCGCTGCCCATCGGCACAATGCCCAGCGCCGCCACCGGAGCACCCACCAGCCCTTGCATCACTTCATGCACCGTCCCGTCACCGCCGCAGGCAAACACCACATCCGCACCGGCACTCGCAGCCGCCCGAGCCTGCATCCCAGCCGAACCCGCGGCCTCGGTCTGGATCACCTCGACCGAATGGCCTAGCCCCGCTAGTGCCTTCACAACGCCAGCAGTCTCCTCCTCGCGGCCACCCCGGCCGCCGCTAGACGCAGGATTGAAGATCAGCACAAGTCGCACGACCCAATTCTACGGTCCAACTGATATGGTTATATCTTTCTAACCTCGGCAAGCATCCAAAAACCATGGTGCAGAAGTCTGGCATCCAATTCCGCTTTGGGATAGCTTAGAAGAATGGCTGCCGTCACCGACATCGCCGCTAGGATCGCGTCCGCAAATCATCCGCGACAGATGCGCGACAGCCACAATCGCCCCATCACCGACCTGCGCGTCTCCATCACCGACCGCTGCAACTACAAGTGCGTCTACTGCCGCACCGGCAACGTGGGCGCCCAGTACGCCGAGCTCTCTACCGCCGACTATCTCCGCCTGATCCGCGCCTTCGTCTCCCTGGGCATTGAGAAGGTCCGCCTCACCGGCGGCGAACCCCTGCTGCGCCGCGACCTGCCTGAAATCGTGCAGGAACTTGCTTCATGGCGCGCCCCCTCCGGCGACAAGCTCGATTTGGCCATCACCACCAACGGACACCTCCTAGAGTCGCTCGCCCAACCCCTTAAAGACGCCGGCCTCAGCCGCGTCACCGTCAGCATGGACGCCGTCGACGAAGCGACCTTCGAGCGCGTCACCCGCATCCCCGGCAGCTACGCGAACGTCCTCCGCGGCATTCGCGCCGCCCAGGCAGCTGGCTTCTCGCGCGTCAAGATCAACAGCGTTTTGCTCCGAGGCTTCAATGACGACCAGGTCGAGGCATTCGCCCACTTTGCCCGCAGCGAAAATGTCATCGTCCGCTTCATCGAGTTCATGCCTCTTGAAGAAGACCGGCTCTGGTCCCCGGAAATGGTCGTCTCCCTGCGCGAAATCGTGACCCGCATCGGCGCCATCCTCCCGCTTGTACCGCTCGCCGCCAACTCCGCCAGCGAAACCGCACGCCGCTACGGTTTCTCGGATAGGCCCGGAGTCGGTGAAATCGGCATCATCGCCCCGGTCACCCAAGCCTTCTGTGGAGCCTGCTCCCGCATCCGCCTCACCTCCGACGGCAAAATCCGCACCTGCCTCTTCTCCAACTTCGAGCACGACCTCTACCGCGAAATGCGCAACGGAGCCACCGACAGCGACCTCCGCCAGTTCATCCTGCGCGCCGTCGAGCAAAAAGAGGCCCGCCACCACATCGGCGAGCCGGGATTCCTAAAGCCCTCCCGCTCCATGGTCCATATCGGGGGTTAAGTCCGCAGATAAACCGGTTTTTCACCATTTTTGGTTCAAAATCGGTATGATTGCGTCAGCGTAATCGATAACCTCTGCTGTCCCGGTTTGTTTCTTACATGCGCTTGCAAATTCCGTTGCCCCACATCTCGCCAATGGCCAAGAGCGTTGCAATCCGGGGCCCCCTGGACGACCTGCTGGTCTTCCATGAATTGGCGCGCTCGCTCATCTCCACACTTGACCTCAACGCCATCCTGCGCACCGTTCTCTCTTCTATGGACCGCTTCATTCAGGCCGATCTCTGGGCGCTCCTCATGGTCGATCCACCTCACCAGGACCTCTATTACGTCGCCGCCAACGGCGGGGAGGATCCGCGCTTCGCTGACATGCGCGTCAAAATAGGGGAAGGACTCGCCGGTTGGGTCGCCAAAACCGGCGAAACTCTCATCATCCCCGAAGCAGCCACAGATCCCCGCCTCGTCGCCGCATCGCAGGGACAAACCTTTTCCGTCCACTCGGCCATTGGCGTGCCCATTCGCGGTCGCAAAGGCACCCACGGCGTTCTGGAAATCTTCAACCCCCACTTTGACAAGCATTCCGACTACACCATCGCCTTCCTGCACATCCTCGTCGACTACGCCGCCATCGCCATAGAGAACGCCCTGGATGTCGCCCACGCCCAGCAACTCACCATCACCGACGACGTCACCGGTCTCTTCAACGCCCGCCATCTTTACGCATTGCTCCAAACAGAACTCGACATCGCTCACAACGAGACCAAACCACTCAGTCTCGTCTTCCTCGACCTCGACCGGTTCAAAGCCGTCAACGATCAGCACGGCCATCTCATCGGCAGCGAACTGCTCGGCCATGTCGGCCGCCGCATCCGCCAGTTCTGCCGTCCCACCGATCTCTGTTTCCGCTACGGCGGCGACGAATTCGTGATCCTCATGCCGTCAACCACCCGCGAAGAATCTCTGCGCCTCACCCGCGCTATTCACCAGAATCTCGAAAAATCCATCTTTACGCTGGAGAGCGGCCTCGCACTTAACATAGGTGCCAGCGCCGGGATCGCCGCCTACCCGGGCGACGGCCGCAGCGTACACGCCATTCTCGGCGCCGCAGACAGACGCATGTACGGCGTAAAAAGCTCCGGACGAGGCCGCGTAGAGGCCTAGTCTTCCCCGAGCTTTTCCCCAACCGCATCCGCCTGCCGCGCCGCCATATCTTCGAGTTGCCGCCGCCAATCCAGCGTGTCAATGAATCCACGCGACTCCCGCCATCCCGGCTCCACAATGATATGCAGCTCCAGAAACACCCGCGTCCCCAGCAGCGACTCAATCTCCTTGCGCGCGCTCGTGCCAATAGCTTTTAATTTAGCCCCACCCTTGCCGATCAGAATCGCCTTCTGCCCATCGCGTTCGCAGTAAATCACCGCCGAGATATTCGTCACCGGTAGCTTCACCTCGGCAAACCCTCCACCCTTCAGCGGCCGCGGCTTCTTCGCCTTGGCCGGCTGAGCAGGAGGCTCCTCAAACTTTTCAATCACCACCGCCGCGGCATACGGAACTTCCTCGCCCGTCTCCATCAAAATCCGCTCGCGAATCAGCTCCGCCACCAAAAATCGCTCCGGCTGATCGGTAAACTGTTCCGGCGGAAAATACCGTTCGCCCACCGGCAGATATTCGACCAGCTTCTCAACCAGCGCCTCAAGACCATCTCGCTTCCGCGCCGAAATCGGCAAAACCTCCGCGAAAGGGAACTGCTTCATCAGCGAATCGATCAAAGGCAAGAGCTGTTCCCGCCGGATCAGATCGATCTTGTTAATGACCAAGAAAACGGGGCAATCCAGCTTGCGAACTAAGTTCAAAACAAACTCATCCTCACTCCGCCAATCCCCGCGCCTGGGTAGGGAATCGGGTATTGAGGTAGGCCGGGGATTTATCCCCGGCATGGAATCGGCAGAAGAGTCGGGGGCTTCAGCCCCTGAGGTATGCCCTTCGCCGTTCATATTCTCTAACTCCGCCGTCTCCGCAATCTTCATCTCCCGGCTAGCATCCACCAGCAGAATCACAATATCCCGAGTCTCCAGCGCGTCATACACCTCCTGCATCATGCGCCGGTCTAACTGCGTCCCCGGCTTATGCACTCCGGGCGTATCCACAAACACAATCTGTGCTGCCGGCTGCTTCTTCTTCGCAGGAACTTCCAACACGCCCGTAATGCGGTTCCGCGTCGTCTGCGGCTTGCTGGTGACAATGGCCACCTTCTCGCCCACCAGCGCATTCAACAGCGTGCTCTTACCGGCATTCGGCCGGCCCAAAATCGAAACAAATCCAGATTTCACTTATCTAACTCCACTTCTCATCCAAAAACCAATTCGGGTGCCCCACCCTCGCGATCTTCTTGCTCTTGCCGCTAGGGTCGGAGGCTTTGTCCCTTTAGCCACTTATAGCTCTTGATAGTCTTTCCAAACTCACTCCGCCAGCGATCCATTCCCCGAATCGCTGCGCGCCTCAACGGTCAAGCCCTCGGCTTCCTGCGCCATCACCGTCACCCGCACCATCTCCACCCGCCGATCCGAAGAAGCCACCACCTCAATCCGCAGCTTACCCACCTCCACCACCTCGCCGGCATGCGGAATCCGCCCATCTGCCTCGCTCACCAGGCCGCCAACCGTCTGTGCCTCATAACTCTCTTCTGGCTGCCAGTCCGCGCCCACCAGCTCTTCCAGCCGATCCACATCAAACCCGCCCGGCACCAGCCAGACTCCCTCGCCCTCGGCCTGCGCATCCTCGACGCGAGCATCATCCTCATCCTCATGCTCGTCGCCGATATTGCCCACAATCTGCTCCAGCAGATCCTCGATCGTCACCAATCCGGCAACCTCGCCGTACTCGTCGATCACGATCCGCATATGCTGCTTTTCGCGCTGCATCTCCCGCAGCAACTCATAGCCCTTCTTCGTCTCCGGAACCAGCGCCGCAGGCCGCTGAATGCTGGCCACCGTCCGTGTCCGTGCCTCAACGTCGGTAATCTGCAGCAAATCGTGCGCAAAGGCAATCCCGGTAATCGCGTCCAGCGTTCCGGCATACACTGGCACGCGGCTGAAGTTATGCTCCTTCAGCTCCTCCAGAAACTCCGCCAGCGTCGTAGACTCCGGCACTGCAAAGATCTGCGGCCGCGGCGTCATAATCTCCTTCACCAGCTTGTCGCCAAACTCCACAGCCGACCGCACCAATTCGCGGTCGCTCTCCTCCAGGATCCCCTCTTCCTCACCCGCCTCCAGCAGCGCTTCCACATCGCCCGCCGTCTCTTCCTCGGCCGTCACCGGCTCTTCGGCCAGCGTTGCAATCGAGAGCATAAAACTCACAAACAGCGTCACCGGGAAGACCAGGAACAGCATCAACCGGACCGGCCAAAGCAGCTGCACCACCCAAAGCCCGCGTGTCCGCTGAAACAACAAGAACGGCACCAACTGCGTGCAGAAAACAGCCACCAGCACCACCGCCAGCACCGACTGCGCAATCTCCTCCAGATTGGGCCAGCCCAGCACCGGATTCGAGCCAAACAGCACTGCTCCCAGTTCTAGTGCCAGTAACCCCATCGCCAGATGCATCAACACCGAAGCCGAAAGAGCCGCACGTTCGCGGTCCATCCACAAGCGCGGTTCCACATGCTGCTCCCACGCATCCAGGTTGTCCTGCACCTCGCGCGAAAGTATCTTGCCAAACTCCGAATACACCCGCGACATATAGGCCGCCAGCGTCAGCACCACCCCCAGCGCAACAAGAATGCATAGCGAAGCAATGCTCATCGCGTGCCTCGCAGCGATGCCGGTCGCGGTCTCGCGCCGAGCGCTGGCCGTTGGGTAGGCCGGGGATTCATCCCCGGCATTCGAACAGCAGAAGCCGGCCGGCCTTTAGGCCCTGAGGTCCGCTTCCCCGGCGTCTCTACCCGCTCAATCAACCCCATCGGCAACCCAAGCTGCGCCCGCAAACGCCGCTCCTTCCGCGCCATCTTCCCATCGTCGACCTCATGATCCATCCCCGCAAGATGCAGCATTCCATGCAGCATCAGCACGCGCAGCTCTACCGAAAGCCGATGCCTCTGTTCCGCAGCCTGCCGCGATGCCGTCTCAACAGAAATGGCCAGATCCCCAGCCACGCCAAATCCCGGTGAAACAGGAAACGAAAGCACATCCGTTGCCTTGTTCATTTTGCGAAACCGCTGGTTTAGCCCGCGAATCCCATCGTCGGTAGTCAGCAGCACCGTGACCTCGCCCTTCAACCCCACGGCCAACTGCGCCTCGCGCAGATAGCGCGCAAGCGTCGGTCGAGCCGGCACCGGCGACTTCAAGGCTCCATCCGCTCGCGTAACTGCAAGCCGCGGAAAGCCAGAAGCCGCCTCCGGTTGGTCTGGGTCAAAGAGGATCATCGTGCGCAGGGACAGCCATTGCAACTGACCCGCTTCTGTTGATGATACGGGAAATTCAAATTTACTGCGGAAATCGGTCATCCAGCGCCATCAAGCAAATAGCGGGACCGGCAGCCCTCCGACGTTCTCCGAATCACGGAAAGCATCGAAAAACTACCAATCCCGCTAACCTGCTAACTCGCTAACCAGCCAACTCGCGGCCCTACTGCGGCTTGACCGAAATCCCCGGCCGCCGCGTCGTCTCGGTTTCCGGCCCATCCACAATCCCCAGCGGCAACTCCTGCTGCTGGCTCTTGCCCTCATAAGCCCGGATAATCCGCTGCACGAGAGAATGTCTGACCACATCCACATCCTCAAAGTGGCAGAACTGAATCCCCTCCACCCCTTTGAGCAGATTGATCGCCTCCACCAGCCCCGACTTCTTCGGATTTGGCAAATCGATCTGCGTGATGTCGCCGGTAATGACCGCCTTCGAATTCTGACCCAGCCGCGTCAGAAACATCTTCATCTGCTCGGTCGTCGTATTCTGCGCCTCGTCCATGATGATGAAGGCATCGCTCAAAGTCCTCCCGCGCATAAACGCCAGCGGAGCGACCTCGATGATGTTTTTCTCCAGCATCTTGTCCACCTTCTCCGGCTCGCACAGGTCGTAAAGTGCGTCATACAGTGGCCGCAGGTACGGATCGACCTTTTCCTGCAAGCTTCCAGGCAAAAATCCCAGCCGCTCGCCAGCTTCCACCGCCGGCCTCACCAGAATGATCCGGCTCACCTTCTTCGCATTCATCGCCGCCACGGCCATGGCCACCGCCAGGTACGTCTTACCCGTACCCGCCGGGCCCACGCCAAAGGTCATGTCGTTCTTCTCGATCGCCTCCAGATACTTGCCCTGGTTTACTGACCGCGCCGTCACCGCGCGCTTCACGCCCGCCGATCCAGCCGCCGATCGCTGTTTCGTCGCGTCCGCCAGTCCCTTCAGCGAAACCGTTGGATCGGCCACAACCAGCTTCAGCATCGAATGCAGTTCGCCGTTGTAAGGGTGAATGCCAGCCTTGCGCAGCGCCTCAAAGTCCGCGAAGATGCGCTTTACCCTGCCTACACTCTCCTCGGGTCCCTGCACATGCACCGCATCCGAGCGAAGATCGATCCGAACGCCCAATGCGTCTTCCATCAAACTCAGGTTTTCGTCGCGGGTCCCGAACAGGGGCTCAAGGTTGGGCGTAATCTCCAGAGCGATCTTCAATGGAATAAACAGCCTCCGTGGCAGTCTGCAAAGCAGACAGCGTCTGTTAGTGGAAATATCGGTTGGTTGGGATTGCGACTTGAGGAGGGGCGGAAGATACGGGAGGCCAAAACGACGGCGCAGGAGGGCCCGTGTGCGGCCAGTCTGCGATGCGGGATGGCGTAGGCGACCAAATCCTGTATCTGCGATGAGAGTAGCGCGACCACGAAACCCAGTCAACCCCGCTTGTGTAAATTAGAGCAACAAACACACCAAAACCAGCAACCGGCCTGTTTTCCTGGCAGCAGACTCATCCCTTCGAAACAAATTCTTCCCGTACACCGACGAATTCTCCTCAATTCGACGTTGCAGCGAGGGAGTTCTCGCGTGTTTTGCGCAGCCTTGGTAGATCGTACTCCGCCCAAAGGGCTAGGAGAGCGATTCGGCAAATTCTCGGTTTAGATGCCGGGCTTACCGCACCTGAGAGGAATATTCAAATGAGCGTTCGCAACCGGATTCGCACCGCCGCCTGTCTCACCCTGGCCTTCTGCACCTGGAATTCAATCATCGCTCAAACCGCTCTCTCTCAGGACCGGGAAGACCCAGCTACGCTGACCCAGTTCGTCCCTTCGCGGGTCGTCGAAGCCGTTGACGATACGAGGCTTGTCTCCCTCCCCGGCAATACCCATTTCCTGGCGCTCGCTCAATTCGACCAAGGACCGGTTGATCAGCAATTACCCCTCGAACGGATAATCCTCGCCCTGAAACGCAGTCCCGAACAGGAAGCCGCGCTGGACAAGCTCCTGACCGAGCAATCCGACCCCAAATCTCCGAATTACCACCACTGGCTGCACGCGGAAGAATTCGGCCGTCTTTATGGCCCTTCGGACAGCGACATTGCCGCAATCACAAACTGGCTACAGAATCATGGATTTCGGATCGATTCGGTTGCCAAAGGTCGAACGAATATCGAATTCTCTGGCAACGCCGCTCAAGTCCAGGAAACATTTCACACCGAGATTCACAACTACGCTGTCCATGGCAAAATGCACATCGCAAACAGCAGCGATCCGCAGATTCCC
>Ga0302319_10018380_pt1 | contig 12757 bp, 11 predicted proteins | sample Bog_T0_2_FD_203319 | JGI IMG/M metagenome (GOLD analysis project Ga0302319, IMG submission 203319) | Peat permafrost microbial communities from Stordalen Mire near Abisko, Sweden - Bog_T0_2 | ecosystem: Environmental > Terrestrial > Soil > Wetlands > Peat | place: Sweden: Abisko, Stordalen Mire...
AATCAAAGAATCCACAGGGCGCATTCTTTGCTGCACGATTTTCCGGCCCGGCGGCAAGAAGCTGCTCGCCAAAGGGCACTTAATAAGCGAAGAGGATGTCCGTCTTCTGGAAACGGAAGGCATGGCAGAGGTTTGGGTAACCCAACTGGACGATGGGGAGATTGGCGAAGATGAAGCGGTGACGCTGGTTTCCCGCGAATTGGGTTGCGGATCCCTGGAGATCCGCCTTGCGGCAGGCGGTCGCGCCAACCTGATTGCAACCGAGCCGTCCTGTACTTTAGTGGATGATGAACTGCTGAAGCAAATTAACTGCACAGCCAGCCTGGCCATCGCCACCGTGCCCAATTTTTCCTACGCCAGAGCGGGCCAAAGAATTGCAACCGTAAAAAGTACTCCTTTTGCAGTTGCAAAGTCCCAACTGGAAGCGGTAATATCAATTCTTACCGAACGAGGACCAATCCTTCAAGCACGGCCGGTGCGGAACCCGGTGGTGGGCGTTTTATATTCCGATCCCGTGAGTGGAGATCGGGCCCGGTTGCTGTTTGAAGGCATTATGCGCCAGAGGTTGGAGCGTCTGGGGACGTCGCCGGCGTTCTGCTTGGCGGCGCTTGAAGACGAAGTATCCGTGGCAAAGGGTTTACAGCATCTGTTGCGGACCAAACCGACGGTGATCCTGGTTGGGTCTACCACTGCTCCGGCCGGTCCGGAAGATGTGGTGGGTCGGGCGATGGCGCGGATAGGCTGTCATATTGAGAGGTTTTTGGCTCCAGTCGAGCCCGGGAATTTGTTTTTGCTGGGTTATAAAGACGATGTTCCCGTAGTGTCGGCTCCGGGGTGTTTCCGCTCCGCCAAGCCCAATGTGGTGGACTTGGTGCTTCCCCCGATGCTGGCCAGATATCGAGTTACAGGTTGGGAGATAGCGTGCCTTGGGCACGGCGGTCTGTTGGCCTAAGCGACTCCTCCACTACCGCAGGCGGTATCCTCCGAGCCGCCTGTGGGTGCTCCTCAGCCGGGCGCCTGACCAGCGTCCGGCTCTTTTTTGGCATCCCACTTTTCCACGCCTTGATGCGCGACAAAGCGAAGCAGATCTTTTACTCGTCCGCCGAGCGCTGGATGGCGTAGATCGGGCGCCAACTCCACCAGAGGCTCCAGGACAAATCTGCGTTCCGCCATCCGCAGATGCGGAATTTGGAGCCGATCCGTCCGAATGATGGAGTGCCCGTACAACAAAATATCGATGTCGATTACCCGTGGACCCTTGTCCACCGATTTCCGCCGTCCCAGTTCTCGCTCGATCTTCTGCGTGCAGCTCAACAATTGCAGCGGGAAGAGCTTGGTCTCGAAAGCGACCACCATGTTCAGAAAGCGAGGTTGATCCACACGGTCCCGGGGGTCGGTTTCATAGATTGAGGACAGCGATACAATTCGCATCCCCTCCGTTGCCAGCCGTTCCACTGCCGTCCGCAAGTGGGCGGCGCGGTCACCGAGGTTCGATCCCAACGATAGGTAAACCGTTTTCAAAACAGACTGCTCTGCAGGCCGCGATCTTTGCGAACAACTTTGAAGTATTCGAAGGCGCGAGTGGTCCCGGTGCGCCCGCGCGGCGTCCGATCGATAAAGCCCAATTGAATCAAATAAGGCTCATAAACTTCTTCGATGGTGTCCGCTTCTTCATCAATCGAGGCAGCGATAGTATTCACGCCCACCGGACCGCCACCGTATTTCTCCAGCAGGGTAAGCATGATTTTTTGATCGATCTCGTCCAGGCCGAAGCGGTCCACTTCCAGGCGATCTAAAGCGGTCGTAGCAACCACTTCGTCGATGTGTCCATCCGCACGCACCTGCGCGTAGTCGCGGACGCGCCGTAGCAGGCGATTAGCAATGCGCGGCGTGCCCCGGCTGCGGCGGGCGATTTCCTCGGCCCCTGCGCGATCGATCACCACATCGAGCAGCGTTGCCGAGCGCTTGACGATGCTCGTCAGCTCCACCACATCATAGTGGTTCAGCCGCAGCACCAACCCAAAGCGGCCCCGCAGAGGAGCGCTGACCAAGCCCTGTCTGGTGGTCGCGCCGATCGCGGTAAAACGCGGCATCGGCATGGAGTGCGTTCGCGCGCCCGGCCCGGTGCCGATTAAAATGTCGATCCGAAAGTCTTCCAGCGCCGCGTACAGTATCTCTTCGACATCCCGTTCCAGGCTGTGGATTTCGTCTATAAAGAAAACCTGCCGCGCTCGGATATTGGTTAATATCCCTGTCAGATCCAACTTTTTCTGCAGAATGGGTCCGGCCGTCTGCTCGAAGCCTGCGCCTAGTTCCAAGGCGATGATATTGGCCAGCGTGGTCTTCCCTAGACCCGGCGGACCGTACAGAAGAACGTGATCCATGGCCTCGCCGCGCTTCTTCGCGGCGTCGATGGCGATCTGTAGATTATCCTTCAGCCTGGCTTGGCCCGTAAAGTCGGAGAGACGCTGAGGCCGTAAACTGGCCTCGACGATTCGCTCGTCTTCGCGGATGGACGAAGAAACGATCCCCCTGTCTGGCATGCGCTACTAGGTTAACAAGCGCCACATCCACGAACCATCTGCGTAAAATTCCGCAAACGCTTTGCGCGGATTCTAAGAAAGCACGGCAGGTGAATGGAATGGCGCGGGCTGCGAATTGCTTAACGATGACTGGAGGCAACGATGTTGAGTAAGATGTTTAGTAAGAAGTTGCTTAGTGGAGTGGCGGTGGTACTGGCGTTCGCGTTCGCGGGCGCATCCCAGGAAAAGAAGGATCTAGCAGGCTTGACGGAGCAGCAGAAGCGAGGACACGAACTGTTCTTGCACGCCACCAAGACCGCCTCGTGCTCGACTTGCCACCTGTTGGCGGGCGAAGGCGTGGCTGTCGGCCCGGACTTAACGAACCTGGCAGGCGTGGCGACGCCGGAAGGCATGCGGGTAGCGATCGAATCGACGCAAACCGTATACGTTGTATCAGTCAAACTGAATAAGGGATCTTCCTTCCCGGCCATGAAGGGTTCCGACGACGGAACTTTCGTCGACTACTTCGACCTTAGCAAGACGCCACCGTTCGATCGCAAGATCGCCAAGAAAGATATAGACTCAGTTACTCAGAACAGCATTTGGAAGCATCCGCCCGGATCCGCCGACTACACCAGCGACGAACTGGCGGACGTGATCTCCTATTTGCGGTATGTAGCCAAGGGCGATCACAAAGCCGTGAAGCTCCAGTAAGGCTTACTTCATCACCACGTCGAACTCGTAGAAGCCCTCGTTCTGTTGGAAGTTGCCGCCGTGGGCGCTTACGGAAAACCAGGCGCGGCCACCGTGGTTCTCCATGATCAGCCCGTTGGCCGGACCACTGCAGCCATCGGAGCCTTTCGCCTTCACGTCCCAACAGGCGATGCCATGGGCGTTGGCGATCTCTACGGCTTGGCAGGACGGATTCGGAATGCTGGCGCCCCATTCCAAATTGGCCGGCAGCACAATGTGATAGCCCTGGTCTGTGCGCTCCACCACGGCGCGCTCCGGCGTACAGAGATTGCGGCCGGGGAGACAGGAGGACATATGAAAGCTGATCTCGGACGCGACTACGGACATATTGGAGGAAACCTCAGCGCTCCCAAACGACCAGTTGAGAATATCGTGATTCTCATAACCGCCACCAGTCGAAGCCGTGAATCCGACCCAGGCGCTCCCGTGCGGATCGATTACGATCGAGAGATCCACCGCCGACTCCAGGACCGGAGAATCGTCCAGAAAGACGGATAGAACCGGCGGTCGAAATAAGATACGCGCGGAATGTACCTGTCCATCCCTCAAACGCACGTGCAACTTCGGAGTGAACGCGAGGCGCGAGGCGGGCCAGCGCATTTCGTCAGGCCGTCCGTAGGTACAAAAAGCGACATAGTTGTCCGAAGGGTCGCCGGCTTCCCTGTTCCGAAAGGTATCGAAGAACACGGCAATGCTCCAGGGAATGCCCGTCTCATGGTGGTAGGTTCGATCCGACACAGCGAACCCACCCGCCGAGCCCTTTCCCCCTAAGGCTTCCGGCCCCGAATTCTGCAGCACGAAGGCGAAACCGTCGGCGCCGTGTCCCAATCCGCCGGACTTAGTGATCTGGAATTGGAAAGTGGTTTCGAACCCGGATGCCACCGACTGCTTCTCGCGCAACCACACCGCGCCGGCCTTATCGCCCCTGGCCGAAGTGAGCCGCAGAGCGTCGCCGGCAATGGCTGCGTCGCCCACCAGGTTAAGTCCATCGGCGACACTGAAGTTCTGAAAGTGAACCGCGAATAGCAGAATGGCCCAGGTTGCTCCCATATGCCTCAGTACGTCGGATCGCCTGCTTAGGATGCAATTATTTCACGGGTGCGCGGGGCTGCTAACCTCAAAAGTTAAATGAAGAAAGTCCTGGCACTCAACCGCGGCGAAATCGCCATCCGCATTCTGCGCGCCGCCAACGAACTGAAGTTGCGGACGGTCGCCGTGTATTCGCAGGAAGACCGCCTCAGCCTGCATCGCTTCAAAGCCGACGAAGCCTACCTGATCGGCGAAGGGAAGGGGCCGGTTCAGGCCTACCTGGACGTCGATGGAATTGTCGCCTTGGCGAAGGAGAAGCACGTAGACGCCATCCATCCGGGCTATGGCTTTCTGGCCGAGAATCCAGCACTGCCCGTAGCTTGCGAAAAGGCCGGCATTACTTTCATAGGACCGAGTGCGGAGTTGCTGGAGCTGCTGGGCGATAAGACGGCCGCGCGCAATCTGGCGATCAAGGCTGGTATCCGAGTGGTGCCCGGAACGCCCGAAGCGGTCTTGACTTCGGACGACGCTCAGAAAATCGCCGGCGGGATCGGCTATCCGCTGATCGTAAAGGCTGCTTTTGGCGGGGGCGGACGCGGTATGCGAGTGGTCGACAACGCGGGCGAACTGGAGCAGAAGCTGGCCGAGGCGCGCGAAGAATCCGGCGCGGCTTTCGGGAACGACGCTGTGTTTTTGGAGCGCTACATCAAGCGGGCGCGACATATTGAGATCCAGATCATAGCCGACCGGCACGGCAACACGCTGCATTTATATGAGCGCGATTGCTCCGTGCAGCGGCGGAATCAGAAGGTGGTAGAGGTTGCGCCGGCGGTGGATCTCGATCCGCGCGTGCGGCGGGAACTGGCCGACGCCGCGGTTGCGCTGGCGAAGGCGGCCGGCTATTACAACGCCGGGACGGTAGAGTTTCTTGTCGACGCCGATACCAACGAGTGGTACTTCATCGAAGTGAACCCGCGCGTTCAAGTGGAGCACACCGTTACCGAGATGGTCACCGGCATCGACATTGTGCGCACCCAAATTTTGATTGCCCAAGGCCACAACCTGCATGGTCCGGAGATCAATCTGCCGCGCCAGGATGCGATTCTGCTCAACGGATTCGCTCTGCAATGCCGCGTTACGACGGAGGACCCGGCCAACCAATTCATTCCCGATTACGGGAAGATTCACACCTATCGGTCGCCGGCGGGCTTCGGGATCCGGCTGGATGGCGCGTCGGCGTATGGCGGCGCGGTGATCACTCCCTATTACGATTCGCTGCTGGTGAAGATGACCTCCTGGGGCCGCAGCTTCCCCGAAGCCTGCCAGCGCATGGATCGGGCATTGCGCGAGTTCCGCATACGCGGCGTGAAGACGAATATCCCGTTCCTCGATAACCTGGTGAATCACCCGAAATTCCAGTCCGGCGAGACGACCACTTCGTTCCTGGCCGATAATCCGGCGCTGTTCAAATTTGTGCCCAGGCGCGACCGGGCGACGAAGCTGCTCGGGTATCTCGCGGAAGTGATCGTCAATCAAAATCCCGAAGTGAAGGATAAGCCCAAGCCCTTGCACATGCGGACGGCTCCGGTTCCGGCGCATGATTCGAGCGCTCCGCCGGATGGGACGAAGCAGTTGCTGGATAGCTTAGGCGCGGATGAGTTTGCACGATGGACAGGGTCGCAGAAGCGGCTGCTGATGACCGATACGACATTTCGCGATGCGCACCAATCGTTGATGGCCACGCGTGTTCGAACGTACGACATGATGGCCATAGCCAACTACGTCGCGCATAAGCTGCATAATCTCTACAGTCTGGAGATGTGGGGGGGCGCTACGTTCGATGTCGCGCTACGCTTCTTGCTGGAAGATCCGTGGATGCGCCTGCGGCGGCTGCGCGAGGCAATTCCGAACCTCTGCTTCCAGATGTTGTTGCGCGCTTCGAATGCAGTCGGCTATACCGCGTACCCCGACAACGTCGTCGAAGAGTTCATCCTGGAAGCAGCGGCGGAAGGCATCGACATTTTTCGCGTGTTCGATTCCTTGAACTGGCTGCCTAGCATGAAAATTCCGATGGAAGCTGTTCGCAAGAGCAGCAGGATCTGCGAAGCAGCCATCTGCTACACAGGCGATATACTCGATCCGGGGCGCGAAAAGTATTCGCTCGGCTATTATGTCCGACTGGCGAAAGAGTTGGAAAAAATGGGAGCGCATGTGCTGGCCATTAAGGACATGGCTGGTCTCTGCAAACCTTATGCGGCTTACAAGTTAGTGAAGACTTTGCGTGAGGAAGTGGGACTGCCAATTCACTTCCATACTCACGATACCAGCGGCATCAACGCATCGTCGATTCTGAAAGCAGCGGAAGCGGGGGTCCACGTAGCCGATGGCGCCATCGCCTCCATGAGCGGGACCACCAGCCAGCCCAACTTGAACTCCATCGTGGCGGCGCTGGAGCACACCGAGCGGGATAGCGAACTCGATTTCGAAGCGCTGAACGTTTGCGCCGACTATTGGGAGACTGTGCGCGGTTACTATAAGCCTTTCGATAATGCGCCTTTGTCGGGGACGGCGGAAGTTTACGAGCACGAAATGCCGGGCGGCCAGTATACGAATCTGCGCGAGCAGGCGGAATCGATGGGATTGGGCGCCCGCTGGCGGGAAATCGCGCGGACTTACGCCGAGGTGAACATGGCTTTCGGTGACATCGTTAAAGTGACGCCGTCGAGCAAAGTGGTCGGCGACATGGCGATCTTCCTGGTCAGCCATAACCTGACCATCGCCGATCTGGAGCGCATGGGCCCGGATCATCATCTGACGCTGCCGAACTCGGTAGTCGAGATGTTTTCAGGATCGCTGGGCGAGCCGGAAGGGGGCTGGCCTCCCAAGCTGCAAGCCGTCATTCTGCGCGGGCACAAGCCGCAGCCGGGACGTCCCGGCGAGCATCTTGCCCCGGTGAATCTGGAACTGACCGCCGAGGAGTTGGAAAAGAAGATCGGTCACCGGGCGACGCGTAGCGACCTGATGAGTTACCTGATGTATCCCGAAGTGTTCACCAAGTTCGCAAAAGTGCGTTCGACGTGGGGGAACGTCGAAGTGCTGCCCACCCCGCAGTTCTTTTATGGCCTGGAGAAAGGCACCGAAGTCACGGTAGAACTGGAGCCGGGCAAGGCGCTGATCATCAAATTCTTAACGGTGAGCGACCCGCAACCGGACGGGACTCGGGTGATTTACTTCGAACTAAACGGGCAGCCGCGGGAAGTGTCGGTGCGCGATCAGAGTTCAACGGCTAAGGTGGAGGCTCGGCAGAAGGCCGATCCGGCGATACCGGGACATGTGGGCGCGCCGATTCCCGGCGCGGTCAGCACCTTATCGGTAGAGTTAGGTGAAGAAGTGAAGAAGGGCGACCGGCTGCTGGTGATGGAAGCTATGAAGATGCAATCGACCATTTATGCTCCCATAGGCGGCAAGATCGCGCAGAAGCTGGTGAATGCGGGCGATAAGGTGGAATCGAAAGATCTGCTACTGGTCATCGAGTAGTTCGGCGTGAACCGCTCGCCAAGCATTATCCTGGTTGCCGCGTTCCTGTTCGTGGCTGCTCTGATTTCCTCCGTGGTCGCGCTATCGCTGCTCGTTCCGGGAACGCCTCTGGATCGAATGTGGGAGCTGAACCGTCCGGCCTATGTTGCTTTCAAGGCGCTGGGACGCGTGTCGGGCCCGCTATTTTTGATGTTGGGCCTGTGCACCGCCGCCACGGGTTTCGGATTGCTGCGCGGCCGCCGCTGGGCGTGGTGGCTGGCGATCGGTTTATTCGCCGTGAACGGCCTGGGAGACATCGTAGGTTTGGCAATCGACGGGAACCTGGTCAGAAGTGCGGCTGGAGTGTCGATCGCAGGGGTCTTCTTGTATTTACTTCTTCGGCGCTTGCCTGCACGGTAATCATTTCGACTTCAGAATCAGCGCTCGTATATAGCCTTCGTTGATATGACAGTTCTCGAACTTGATCTTGGTTAGCAAGTCCGCCAGCGCCGCGCGCGAGTGGTCGTTCGGCGGCCGGTGCGGCATCCGATTTTCCACAGCGCTCACGGAACGTCCGCGTTTGGCGTAGCTCACGATCTCGTCCCAATGCTCGGGCCGTGCGAAGGACGCCATGCAAGAGGTCGCGTCCATCTTCTTATAGGGCCAAAAGGCCCATCCGATGTTGTTCGAGTCCAGCACGGCCCGGAATTTTGCGATCCAGGCGTCGGTGTTCTCCCCGGATTCGCTCATCCAGATAGGGACGTTGTAGCGCTTGCGGAAATCCATATAAGGCTGGATGTCTTTGGCGCTTGGTTCCATCCAGTAACGATGAAACGTGTAAATCGCCTGGGAATCGAACGGCGGCCCGAAGACGCCGAAGTTGGTGTCCCACTGCGCGCCCCCCTGGATTACGATATGGTTCTGATCCACCGCGCGAATTGCGGCAGTTATCTGCTTGTAAACGGGTTCCAACCTTGGATTCAGATGCGCCAGTTGGGGATACTGCGGGATCGGCTCGTTCAGCAGATCGTAACCGATCACCGTCGTCTCGGGGCTATAGTGCTCGGCGATCTCGCGCCAAACGGCGGCGGTCTCGCGCTGATATTCGCTATTCTCGAAGAGCCAAGGGTAGCCCCAACTGTTATCGATATTGGTGCCGGTCTGGCCGCCCGGTGCGCAGTGCATGTCCAGGATCACATACAGCCCCGCGTGCCGGCACCAACCCACGACGCGATCCAGCAGGCCGAATTTCCCGCTGCCCACCAGCCGGTAGTCGAAAGGGATGCGAACCGAATTGAAGCCGGCGCGATGGATGAAGGCTACGTCCGCTTCGGTAATGTAGTTTTCGCGGTACTCCTTCCAAAACCGCTCCGTCTCGGCCGGTCCCACCAGATCGTTGAACAGAGCATCGATTTCCCGCGTCGACGCGGGTCCTTGGTCGAAGCGGAACATGTAGCCTTCGGCGACCAGCCAGTTGCCGAGGTTGATTCCGCGGAGCATCAACTTCTCGCCATTAGGGGAAATCAGATCGCTGCCGCTGACACGCACGAATTGAGTCTCGCCCCCGCAGCTAGCCGCGGTCAGAACAAGGAGCGCCGCAAAGTGCCGCACGCCGGTCCCGTTACTGAAAGGCCGGGCGCGAGTGAGGCTCCGGGTTGCCCTGGTGGCAAGTGAAGCAGCGTACCTCCTGGTGTCCACCGAAATTCTGGTCGTTGATGTTGTGCGTCATGGTAATCATCTTGCGAGCCATGGCTTTCGCGGGCTTGTCGTCGGATTCGAACTTACCCTCGACATGGCACAAGTCGCAATTGGATCCGAGCGACATACTGAACGATCGCATGGCGTTAATGAAATCGGACGCCGGCAGGTCTTTCAGGATCTGCACGTTCTTGTAAGTAGCGCCGGCAGTCGCCTCGGGTTGGCGAAGCGGTTCACCCGCAGAATCCGGCTGCTTGTCGAAAACCAGTAACTGTGCCGTTTCCTTGCCGTTGGCGCTGACGGTATTGTCGACAGTCAGCGTGGCCCCGTCAGCCGACAGCGAGTACTTGGCGGTTATCGTAGACGGACGGCCAGCGGTCTTGGAGTCCAAAACAAGGACCGCGCCGTTCCAGGCGGCGGTGGTTCGCATCGGAAGTCCCCGATACGAGTTCATGGATGGCTTCGAGTCGAGGTTGAAGGTATAGGTCGAGCGCTCCGCGCCGTGCATTCCGCCCATTGCGATTTTTTCAGATAACTTGGTTTCTTGCTGGTCGAGAATCATCAAATAGCTGGACGGCGGAGGTCCAGCGAACTTGCTCTTCTCGGGATTCACTTTCCAGACACCGCTAAGGTTGGGAGTCTGGGCGGCGAGCATGGCGGCCGAGGCAGTCGCGAGTAAAAGAAATTTCATTATGAGCGCTAGTATATTCCATCCCAGGAGGCCGAAATGGCCGAAAAGCACCAGCGTGGTGACTAGCGGCCATTCCTGGTCACGGAAGTCACCCGTAGAATCAGCGAGTTGCGATGGTAAACAGGTTGGTGAAACACGTGCAATCCAACGTTCGTCCGAGTGTTTGAGGCAACTAAACAATGCGAATTTCAGATAAAATAATCAGCGCTGCCTTTGCTATGAGTTTACTGACTCCGGCCGGCATACTTTTTGCGCAAGATCCGAGTCAGGCTCCGCAAAGCGCTCCGGCTCCGAATCCGCCCACGGGCGGATGGCGTCGCGTGACCGATCTTCCTCCGGGACAGCAGAGCGCTCCGGATCCGTCTACTGCCCAATCGCAGTGGCCTGATTCTGGCCAAGCACCGCAAGGTCCGCCTCCCGGTTATCAAAATCAATCGAACTATCCTCCTCCGCCGGGCCAACCTGGGTACCAGGGCCAACCTGGGTACCCGCCCAATCAGGCCGGTTATCCGCCAAACCAGCAAGGTTATCCGCAGAATCAAAATCAGAACAACATGCAGCCGCCTCCCCCGGTTCCGGCGCAACTCACCATTAAGCCGGGTACTTATGTAACGGTTCGGGTGAATCAGCCGCTATCCTCCGACCGGAATCAGGTTGGCGATGCTTTCACTGCGACGCTGGCTCAGCCGGTGGTTGTCGATGGCGTTGTCGTAGCTCAGCGAGGACAGACCATCTATGGTCATGTGACCGAAGCGAAAAAAGCCGGCCGCGTGGAGGGTACCTCGAGGTTGGGTGTCCAATTGACGGAACTCACCCTCGTCGACGGGCAGCAACTGCCGATTCAGTCGCAGATGATCAGCCGCAACGGTCCCACTTCAGTAGGACGGGACGTGGGTGCGATCGCCGGCACCACCGCGGTTGGTGCGGCGGTTGGCGCGGCGGCGGCTTGGGGAAAGGGCGCTGCGATTGGCGCGGGCGCGGGAGCTGTGCTAGGAACTCTGGGAGTTCTTCTGACCAGGGGTCAGCCAACGATCCTCTATCCAGAATCTGTTTTAACATTTCGGGTTGAACAGCCGGTAACGATCGCTACCGACCATGCTCCCGACGCCTTCCGGTATGTGGACCCCTATGATTACAACGGTCCGCCGTCCTATCAAGGCATGTCGCGTCCGATGGGTCCGATGGGACCTGGTCCTTACGGTTATGCTGCTGCTCCTGCGCCCTATTATTACGGGTATGCGGCTCCGTATCCGTACTACTATGCGCCTTTTGGCTTCTATTTTGGCCACCGAGCTTACTACGGTGGCGCTTACTTTGGCCGTGGATACTATCGCGGCTGGCGCAGATGAGAAGTGAGTTGATTGGTGGATTTGCGAGGTTTAATTATGCGTAAGTTATTGATGGTTGCGCTGTTATCTTTGACTCTGGCCGCGACTGGATTTGCCCAGCGTGGCGGCGGTGGAGGCCGGGGAGGTGGCGGCGGTGGTCACGCTGCCATGTCCGGCGGTGGCGGTTATGGTGGCCACGCTTATGGCGGTGGTGGTTACGGGGGTCGCGCTTATGGTGGTGGTGGATATGCAGGCCGCGGGTATGGCGGATACGGCTATGGTGGTTATCGCGGCGGCTACTATGGCGGTCGTGGTTACTACGGCGGTTACGGTTGGGGCGGCGGCTGGGGGCTTGGTTTCTACAATCCTTGGTATTACGGCGCCGGTTACTATCCTGGCTACTATGGCTACGGCGGTTACGATCCTTATTACAGCGGTTACGGATATGGATATCCGGCTTACGGATACCCTGCGTATCCTTACTATGGCGGAGTAGGCGTTGTGATCGGTGGCGGCTGGCATCGCTTCCGATAAGGGTGTTAATGGGGGGGCGGAACTACTATCCGCCCCGCAATGAGTTTAAGCTGGAAGCTTGTGAACGTTCCCCACGGTCCGCGTTTCCACCCGCACTCCATCAACGTAGTCGGGAATATGCTCGTTCGCAGTCAGCGGGCGGCGCAGATTGACCGCAACGGCGTAACCCTGATCGCCGCTGGTGATCCCAATACCGTTTACGGCATCATGTTCAGAGAGTAGGGCGCGCAACGTTTCCTTGGCGGCACGCGCCTGTTCGATGGTTATAGCAGGCACTCCTCCTATTACACCAAAAGATCGCAGTTGAGCGCGTCGAGAACCGGCCGAATGGGATTGACGTAGGTTAATCCGAAGTTATTCGCGCCGCCGGTGTCGCTCCCTGCGAACAGGAGTCCAATGGCCTCGCCGGCAGAATTCACCACCAGCGATCCGCTGTCCCCGCCTTGGCTGAATCCCGTCAGATCCACTCCGTCTACCTCGATCTGGCCATTGAATTGAATATCGCCGATGTCATAACCGACTACGACGTTATCGAGTTCCACCGCAGTGACCGTTGCGGCTGTCGTTCCCGTGGTTCGGCCGGTCTTGGAGACCCGGTCACCCGGCTGAGCTTCCGCAGATGCCACACCACGAAGCGGTCCGAGCCCGTCGATCATATTGGACACAACGTCTGTGCCGGTTACAAC
>Ga0302319_10018381_pt1 | contig 12757 bp, 9 predicted proteins | sample Bog_T0_2_FD_203319 | JGI IMG/M metagenome (GOLD analysis project Ga0302319, IMG submission 203319) | Peat permafrost microbial communities from Stordalen Mire near Abisko, Sweden - Bog_T0_2 | ecosystem: Environmental > Terrestrial > Soil > Wetlands > Peat | place: Sweden: Abisko, Stordalen Mire...
CCCCGGAGCGCGTGGTATCCCGTTACCTCGCCGCCATGTCCGAAAAAGACGCTGCGTACCTCCACTTGAAGCACAAGGACGAGCTGGATCGGCCCGCCGGACCCCATTTAGCGCCGGAAGTGGTCACCACGATCCCGAATATCGATCACCGATTTGGGGATGCCCGCGCCGAAGTGCTGGGCATCGCTGTCCTCGATGAGCGAGGTGCGCCAATTCACATCCTGGAGCCGCAATCCTCCATTCTGGTGCGGATCAGCGTCCGCTCCCTCCAGAGTCTGTCGATGCCCAACGTGGGGTTCATGCTGCGCAATCATCTTGGGCTCGATTTCGCAGGCACCAATACGGCGCGCGAAGGATTTGACCTACCGCCCATGGCCCCCGGGGACATTTACACCGTCGATTTTCACCTGGACCTGCCACATTTGTACCCGTCGGCGTTTTCCTTCTCGCCCGCCATTGCCGACGGCAGCCTGCTCAGCTATACGATTTGCGACTGGATCGACAATGCCATTACGCTCCAGATGAGTAAGACCAACCAACCGGTCTATGGGCATATCCACTTGCCGTGCCGCGTGGAGTTGAATCGCCAGCTGAAGCAGGGCGAATCCGGAGCTGCGGCTTGATGGAATTTACGGGGGAACGGGTAATCCCCGGCCAGGTGGAGGCGGATCTGTGGAGCGAACATTTCGCCCGCTACGCGTTCGCCCGGCGCTATGCCGGGGGAAAGACTGTACTCGATGCAGGCTGCGGCAGCGGATATGGGTCGGCTGAGCTGGCTAATGAAGCTGCACTTGTTACGGGCGTCGATTTTTCTGCGGATGCAGTCAGCTACTCAGCCGACAATTATCGCCTGCTGAAGAACCTGCATTTCGTCGCGGGTTCCTGTGAAGCCCTGCCATTAAACGACGCCGCTTTCGATCTCGTCGTGGGCTTTGAGGTCATCGAGCATCTCGCGGACTATCGCGCATTCGTGTCTGAGGCGGCTCGAGTGTTGAAGCCAGATGGGTTATTCATTGTTTCAACGCCGAACAAGTCCTATTACGCCGAAACCCGAGCCGAAACCGGTCCGAACTATTACCATCAACATGAATTCGAAGCGGAAGAGTTTGAATGTGAGCTAAAAAGGGAGTTTCGCCATGTCTGCGTCATGGTGCAGAATCGCGTGGCTTCGTTTGCCTTCTATCGCGTGAAGTCGTTTTGGCCTACCGATGCCCGCATGGATGGAAGCGCGGGCTCAACCGGGGATGCGCATTTCTTCATTGCGATGTGTTCCCAACAACCCTTGCCCGAGCTGCGGTCGTTTGCTTTTATTCCTAAAGCAACGAATCTGTTGCGGGAACGCGAGGAGTACATCCGCCTGTTGCAGGGGCAGGTCGCGCGAGCTCGCCAGGACCGCGATACAGTTCTCGATCTGTTCCGCCGGCAAACTGCCGAATTAGAGGAGCACAACCGTTGGGCGGACGAGTTGAACCAGCAACTCGGATCCGCGAACGCTCGTGTGGTGGAGCTTCAGAACGAGTTGGCGCATGAGCAAGCGGCGGCCAATCGCATGGCCGTCGACTACGAACAGAAAGTCCGCGAGCTCGAACAGGAAAGCGAGGCCCGGCTTCAGTGGGGCAGGGAAACGGAGGCGCGGCTCACCGGCGAACTCCAGCGGAAGTTAACGGAACTGGCGGAATGCGTCCGGTTGCTCGATTTGGCTGAGGCGACGGTAACCGAACGGACGCGCTGGGCGCAAGAGGCAGAAAGAAAACGCCAGGAATTGGCATCGATTTTAGATGCGGTGCGCTCGTCGCGCTGGGTGAAGATGGGGCGGCAAGTCGGGCTCGGCCCTGCCGTACAGGAGCCCTGACGGCCGCGCGTGCGAACTTTCCTGCTCATCCTATGGCGGCTGATCCGGTCGCTTCCTCTGCTGCTGATTTCGCCTTTCATCGCGATGTTGCTTCTGTTGGCATTTGCGCTAGCCGACCTGGTTGCCTGGCTGCGGAAGAGTAAACCGCCCAGCGCGCCCGAGCGCCCCTCCACGCTCGCAGCCAGCGTTGTGATCCCCAACTGGAACGGCCGCGATCTGCTAGAAAAGTACCTGCCGTCCGTGGTAGAAGCGATGAGCGGGAACCCGGCAAACGAAGTTATCGTAATCGATAACGGCTCCGCCGATGGCAGCGCTGAGTTTGTACGGACCCACTTTCCCTCTGTGCGACTGCTGGCGCTCGATCGGAATCTAGGCTTCGGCGGTGGATCGAATGCCGGATTCCGCTCTGCCAAAAACGACATCGTCGTGCTGCTGAACAGCGACATGCGGGTGGAACCCGGCTTTCTGCAGCCGTTGCTTGATGCGTTCACCGACGAACACGTATTCGCCGTAGGCTGCCAGATCTTTTTTAGCGACCCCAACAAGCTGCGCGAAGAAACCGGGCTTACTCAAAGCTGGTGGGAGGGCGGAGCCCTTCGGGTGCGCCACCGCGACGATCCAGCGATTCAGTCCGCCTATCCGTGCTCCTATCCCGGCGGTGGGTCGAGCGCTTTCGACCGCCGTAAATTCCTGGAGCTGGGTGGTTTCGATTCCTTGCTCTCGCCCTTCTATTTGGAAGATACCGACCTCGGCTACATGGCTTGGAAGCGCGGATGGAAGGTGCTGTACCAGCCACGTAGTATTGTCTTCCACGAGCATCGCGGGACCATCGGCAAAACCTTCGCGAGGCACCATATCGATTTGGTTCTTAAGAAGAATTTCATACTCTTTTGTTGGAAGAATATCCACGAATGGCGGATGCTATTTTCCCATATATTCTTTTTATTCGCCGGATCGGCGGTCAGCCAGGTCTTTGGAGATTCGCCTGAACGGCCGAACTACTCCGGGCTATGGAAGGCCTTGCGCCAGTTTCCCACGGCTTTGCGGTCGCGGGTGCGCGCTCGTGGGCTGGCAACGGTTACCGACACGGAAGCCTTCCGTCGGCCGCTTGGCGGATATTTCCGGGACCGTTTTCAGACGCTCGCCCAGAATCCCGATCGGCTGAAAGTTCTGTTCCTATCGCCCTATCCGATTTGGCCTCCTATCCATGGCGGAGCCGTTTTCATGTCCCAGACAGTCAAGTATTTGGCGCGCCTGACGGATTTAAACCTCATCATCCTGCTGGATCACGCGTGGGAACGGGAACCGCACCGGGAAATCGAAGCCTTAACGCGTTCCACCGAATTCCTGGTCCGTCCGGAAGAGAAACAGAAAACCATCGCATCCATCTCGCCGCATGCGGTAACCGAATTTGCCAGCCGGGATCTGGAATGGCTGATCCACCGTCAAATTCTTACCCAAGACATCGATGTACTTCAGATCGAATATACGGCGCTGGCTCAATACGCCATGGATTTTCGTCAAATCGCCTGCATTCTATTCGAACACGACGTTTATTTTCAGTCCATCGGCAGGCAATTTCCTAAAATGCGCGGCCTCCTGCAGCGGTTGCAGGCCGCGTACGAGTATCTGCGAGCCCTGCGTTTCGAATTGGGCGTTCTTTCGAAGTTCGACCGCATTCAGGTTTGCAGCCCGGCGAACGCATCGTACCTGACCAGCTTTCTACCCGAATTGGCGAACCGCATCGACGACGGCCTTAGGGCCGGCATCGATACCAGTGAGTACAAGTTCCAGACCGATGGGCGCGAGCCGTTCACAATGCTGTTCCTCGGCAGTTTTCGCCATACGCCGAACCAAGTGGCTCTACGATGGTTTATCGCCGACGTGCTTCCCCAAGTGCTGCAGACGTGTCCCCAGGCGCGATTGGTCCTCGTCGGTTCCGAACCTCCGCCGCGGCACAGCTTGCCGGAAATGGGTCAGTCGATTGAACTGCGGGGATTCGTTGTAGACGTGCATGAACCGCTCGCCCGCTATGCGGTGTTCGTTTGCCCGATTCTCGGCGGCTCCGGTATGCGCGTAAAGCTCTTAGAAGCTTTCGCCTCGGGGGTACCCGTGGTCTCAACGCCCTTGGGAGCGGAAGGTTTGACCGAAACGGACGGTGAGATTTGTGCCCTCGCCGGCGATCCACAAGCTTTCGCCGCGCACATCCTCGAGCTCTTTCGAGATCCACAGAAAGCGGCGGATCTCGCCTGCCGGGCGCGCCGGTTCGTGGTCGAAAACAAGGATATGAAAGTGATCACCGGCGGCTTGGTGGAGAGCTATCGGGAGGTGGTGAAACGAAAGCGAAGCCGGATTAGTTCTGCTCCGAAGCCGGCTTTAGATCGTGCTTCAGCTGATTGACTACCTTCTCTGCAATCTTGTTTAACTCGTCCGCCGACGTGCTCTTCGGTTTCTCGTAATCGGACCAGATCACGCTGCGGGTCCTGCGGTCGACGAGAAAAAACGTGCCCTTGCCTCGTCCGAACGAAGTCACCCGCATCAACTGCTCCCTCTGCGAATCGGCTTTATCTTTCGCTGCCTTTTCCTTATCTTTAGCGGCGGCGGCGTCTGCCTTGTCTTTGGCGGACTTGTCTTTAGCGGCGTCCGCGGCATCAGTGGATTTCTTCGGCATGTCGTCATCATCCGCCGCTTTTTCTTCCGTATCAGCTGCGGGAGGCGCCTCTACCATCTTGTGCGGCGGGCCGTAAAGAAGATCCAGCCGCTTTTCGAAGGGTTCACCGATCTTATCCGTGAGGATCGTGTCGGCACTCAGCGGGTCCGCTACCACTTGCATCTTGCCCATACGGGTGAGCCGGTTCGCCAGGAATTGGTCCATTCCGCCGCTCATGGGAAGGATGTAAATCGATTGCACTTTTTCCAACTGGGGGTTTACGCTCGCCACTGCCAGCGCGGAAAACGTCGCAAAGTGCAAAAACATGCGCATGACATCATGATAGCTTGGATATTCCGCGTGTATAAAGATCAGAAGATCACGGTGATCATTCCGTGTCTGAACGAGGAACAGGGAATTGAGAAGGTTTTGAAGCGGATGCCGGCATTCGTCGACCAGGTGATCGTGGTCGACAATGGCTCAACCGACCGGACTTCCGATGTTTCCCAGGCATTGGGGGCGGAGGTGATTCGCGAGCCTGTGCGCGGTTACGGCCGCGCGTATAAACGAGGCTTTGCCGACGCCACCGGAGACGTGATCGTAACGCTGGACGGCGATCACAGCTACCCGCCCGACGCCATTTCGTATTTGCTGGAGGCGTTTCTACACCTGGAGGTCGATTTTCTGAACGCTTCGCGTTTTCCGGTCCAGGACTCCAAGGCGATGAGCTTGAAACACCGCTTTGGCAATCTGGTTTTATCGCTCGCCATGTCGATGTTCTTCTTTCAATGGGTCAGCGATTCGCAGTCCGGCATGTGGGTGTTCCGAAGGTCCATTCTGAAGGACATGATCCTCGAATCGGACGGCATGGCTTTTTCCGAAGAGATCAAGATCGAGGCCATCCGCAATCGGCGCATCCGCTTTCGCGAGATCTCCATTCTGTATTCCTCGCGGCTCGGTGAAATCAAGCTGAATCCATGGCGCGACGGCTTCTACAATCTATGGTTCCTGGCCAAGAAGCGATTTGCGCGTCGGTGATCATTCCGAACTGGAACGGCGCGGCGCTGCTGAAGCCGCTGCTTGCTTCGCTGCGGAGCCAGGAGGGCGTGGGCGAAGTGATTATAGTGGACAACGGAAGCACCGACAATTCGCTGGAAGTGGCGCGGGAGGCGGGAGCGCGGGTGATCGAGCTACGCTCTAACGCCGGATTCGCCGCCGCCGTGAACCGCGGCATCGAAGCGTCCACGGGAGTTTGGCTCGTCATTCTGAACAACGACGTGGAACTCGGCTCCCACTGGGTGAAGTCCCTGATCACCGCGGCGAACTCCGCCGGTGCGTGGTTTGCCACGGGAAAGCTTCTGGACTCCCGCAGGCCGGAGTTGATCGAAGGAACCTATGATGCGATCTGCGCCGGCGCTACGGCCTGGCGCTGCGGAGCGGGCCGTCCGGACCAGGCGTTTTGGAATCGCGAGCAAACCATTCGCATGGCGCCGTTCACCGCCATTCTGGTGCGCAACGAATTGTTCGATCGCGTTGGCCTGCTGGGCGAAGCTTTCGAATCGTACCTCGAAGATATTGATTTTGGACTTCGTTGTGCAATAAAGGGCTTTTCCGGCATCTATGTTCCAAGCGCGGTTGGGTATCATCGCGGATCCGCTACTTTGGGCCGATGGCATCCGAGTACCATAAGAAGGATCTCCCGCAATCAGGTGCTGCTGGTGGCTCGTCACTACCCGGCCGGTTGGATTTTTAGGTGCGGCTGGCGGGTACTGGTGGCCCAGGGTTTATGGGGCTTGGTCGCGATGCGACATGGCGCGGTCTGGCCGTGGATTCTGGGCAAGCTGGAAGGATTGCGAATATTTCGCGCCCATCGCGGAGCGGGCGACCGGGCGTTATTCGCGATTCTGGAAAAGAGTGAGAACGAAATCCGAGAGCTCCAAAGGCAGACCGGGCAGGATCTGTATTGGAAGCTCTACTTTGCTCTCACATGAGCGTGAGGCTGGCGGTGGTGGTGGTGACCTACAACTCGGGCGCGGTGATCGGAGAGTGTCTGGATAGCTGCTCGCACATCAAGACGGTGGTGGTCGACAATGCATCGCAGGATGACACGCTGGAACAGGTGCGGCTCCGGCCAGGGGTGGAAGTTATCGCGAACATCGACAACAGAGGTTTTGCGGCGGCGGTGAATCAGGGTGTTCGCCAGAATAACGCCACCTTCATCCTGCTATTGAATCCAGACGTGAAACTCCGGTCGAATGTAGACCCGCTACTCGAAGCGTGCGGGCAGCAGGGAATCGGCTTGGCTACGGGCCAGTTGCTAAGTGAGGGCGGCGAGCCACAGACCGGATTCCACGTCCGTCGCCTGCCCAGTCCGGCTGCGTTGGCCTGCGAAGTCTTAGGCCTGAATCGCTTATTTCCCTGGAATCCGGTCAACCGCGAATACCGCTGCCTGGATCTGGACCCAACTCAACCAGCGGACGTGGAGCAGCCCGCCGGGGCATTCCTTCTCTTCCGAAGAGAAGTCTGGGAGCGGCTGGACGGATTCGACGAACGCTTTTATCCGCTGTGGTTCGAAGATGTCGATTTCTGTAAAAGAAGCCTGGATCTGGGGTGGAAGATCCGCTATCTGCAGCAGGTTCAGGCCGTTCACCGAGGCGGGCATAGTATCTCCCAACTGGCCTGGGCCAACCGGGAGCACTACTGGTATGTTAGCCTTCTAAAGTATGCTTCTAAGCACTTCCGTTCGAGCGAGTTCCGAGGAATGAGCGTGGCGGTCGCCGTAGGTTCCCTGATCCGTACATTTTTTGCGATATTCCAGAAGCGAAGTTTTGAACCTTGCGCGGTCTACGCGAGCGTATTCCGGCTCGGCGTAGCGTGTGCGTTTTACGGAAAGATGCCGCAATCGTCAATTATCGGCCAGTCCGGCGGTGAGCAGTAGGGTGAGGAACATTCATAGCGCTAATTCAAGAAGATAACCCCCATTCATGTCCTATAACGATCGCGTTAGCGTAACCATCGTCACCTACAACAGCGGCCGCTTCATCAAGCGGTGCTTGGAATCGGTTCTCGCGCAGAAATATCCCTTCAAGGAAATCATCGTCATCGACAATGCCTCGACCGACGGGACCATCGACATCCTGGAACAGTTCGAGGATTCCTGCCAGATTATTTATAACGACGAGAACATTGGTTTCGCCGCTGCGCAGAACCAAGCCATTCGCATGGGCAACGGCGAGTGGGTGTTGACCCTGAATCCGGATGTGCTGCTGCTTCCCGGCTTTATCCAATCGCTGGTGGATACCGGGCAAATCGACCCCAAAGTCGGTACGGTTTGCGGCAAGCTGTTAACGATTCTGGCCACTTTCGATCTGCCGGATAGGCCGTTGGTCGACTCCACTGGAATCTACTTCACGCCGATGATGCGCCACTTGGACAGAGGCAGCCAGGAGGTAGACAACGGCCACTACCTGAACTACGAGTACGTTTTTGGGGCAACGGCGGCCGCCGCACTGTACCGGCGCTCGATGATCGAAGACCTTTCGATGGAGGAGGACGAATTTTTCGATCCGGACTTTTTTGTTTACCGCGAAGATGCGGACGTGGCCTGGCGAGCCCAGCTCTTAGGCTGGCGCTGCATCTACACTCCGCACGCGCGGGGCTATCATGTGCGCAATGTGCTGCCGGGGAACCGCCGGGCGCTGCCGTCCGTGATCAACATGCACTCGGTGAAGAACCGGTTCCTGATGCGCATCAAGAACATGACGGCCGATCTGTACGTGCGGAATTTCCTGTCCATCACCACCCGCGATCTGGTGGTGATTTCGTGCTGCCTGTTCCGTGAGCAATCGTCGTTGAAAGCGTTCTGGTACGTGACGCGGAACTGGAAGCGGGTTTATTCCAAACGCAAACAGATCATGGAGCGGCGCAAGGTGGACGACGATTACATCGCCAGCTGGTTCCGTTATGAGCCAGTCAGCCTGCCGGCCCCGAAACCAAAGCTCGCCGGTACGAAAGCCGCTGCCCGCGCCGTAGGCCGATCTAAAGCGGTGCGCGGATAAGGCTCGGTTGCTTCGAATTGCCATCGTAGGCACCCGTGGAATTCCAGCTCACTACGGCGGCTTTGAAACTTTCGCCGAAGAACTCGCCACTCGCCTGGCACTGCGCGGACATGCGGTTACCGTCTACTGCCGTGAACGATCGAGCGAGTCCGATTATCGCGGCGTACACCTCCAGTATTTGCCCACTTTGCGCCACAAGTACCTCGATACTATCTTTCACACTGGCCTGTCGACCGTTCATCTGCTGCTGCACCGGCAGGATGTAGTCTTGTACTGCAACGCCGCCAACGCAATCTTCACGATCTGGCCGCGGATCGCCGGCATCCCGGTGGCCTTGAACGTCGACGGCCTGGAGCGCAAGCGCAAGAAATGGAATTGGCTGGCTAAATCCTGGTACCTCATCTCCGAACATCTGGCGACGGCGCTACCGACTGCCGTCGTCACAGATGCCCAGGCAATCCAGAGTTATTATCGGGCCCGTTACTCTAAAACAACTACGTTCATTCCTTACGGAGCGGATGTTGGGCCGGTAGAAAATAGCGGGACTCTGGAGCGGCTGGGACTGGAGCGTGGAGGGTACTTCCTGTATGTCAGCCGTATGGAGCCCGAGAATAATGCCCTGCTGGTGCGGGAAGCTTTTGAGAAGGTTTCCACTAGCCTGAAGCTGGCGCTGGTTGGGGATGCGCCTTATGCGGACGACTACATCCGTGAGGTTCGAAACACCAAGGACAACCGCGTGGTGATGCCGGGCGCGATTTATGGGGCCGGCTATCGCGATCTGCAGTCCAACTCGTTTGCCTATATTCATGCCACGGAAGTGGGGGGCACGCATCCGGCGCTGATCGAGGCTATGGGCTGCGGAGCCGTGGTCTTGTATCTGCAGACGGCGGAGAACGAGGAAGTGGCGGGAGATGCCGGCATCCCGTTTGAGCCGGAGACTTTGAGGGCGAGGCTGGACGAAGTGCTGAAGATGGGGGAGGGGGAGAGGGCGGTGTACCGCGAGCGGGCACGCGCGCGGGTGGCGGAACGGTATAGTTGGGACGCGGTGACGGGTCAGTATGAGGAGTTGTTGATGGGCCTGGCAAGAGAGAGGTGAGGAGCGGAGCAGTACTTCGAGCGTTCGCAGCCCCCTTAAGTGGAGTTTCCGGGAGTAATCTTTCAGAACGGGACTCCCAGCGAGTAAGCGCTTTTCGGCTCGAAGGTTTATGCGTGTGAGACTGAAACTATATCCATGAAACCCCTGTGGCCCACGGTTCTCTTTCATCTCTCGAAACCGGGGACAAGCGCAACAAAGCTTGTTTGTGGTGGGCAGAATCTCTACTCATTGGCGCCGATGGTCGTGGACCCGAAGGCTACAACGCTGGTCCGCGCGCTATCCAGTCATTGACGACTCGATGGCTGAGGATTGAAAGCTGCGCCAGGGGCACTCCAATCTTGGCGCCAAATTGGCTCGATTCGAAGCCAGCGGACGCAACCCGCTTTGACGTCCGTCTATCCAACCGGATTGGGAATGTCTCGGCAACATTCCTTGACGCTGAGGGGGAAGCGGGCCAAATGCTCATTCGCCCGACGATTTGCGGACGCCGCCGAAACAGCGGCCATGCTTCTTCATGTCGGGCAGGAATGCGCCTGACGCATTTGGGACATACTTTCTTCCCATCCCTGCATTACAGGATTATCCCGCCAGTTTCGAGATGTCGTTGTAAATTGCGAACGCGACCACAGCCATCAGGAAAACGAAGCCAAGTTTGAACACGGTTTCTTTTACCTTCAGGCTCAAGTCGCGGCGCATCAGCATTTCCACCAATAGCATCAGGATGACGCCTCCGTCCAGAATCGGGATCGGGAGCATGTTCACCACTGCCAAGTTCAGGCTGACCATGGCCATCAGATCGAAGAACGCCATGGCGCCTTCGCGGGCGGCCGCGCCGGACGCGCGAGCAATGCCAATCGGACTCTGTAACGACTTCGGCGACATCTTGCGTTCGGCAATGCCGCGCAGGAATTCGTAGATCAGAGTAGCGGTCTTGGCGTTCCGGCGAACGGATTCCCTGAGCGCGTCGGGAAACGGCAGTTTCGTAAAAACGACCGGCGACTTTAACTGCACCCCGATCATCCAGCGAGTTTGTCCCTCGCTCACAGACTTGGCGGGCGTCACCTTTACTGTGTTGCTTTTTCCGTCTCGGACGTACTCCAACTGGGCAGGTTTTCCACCGTTGGCCGTAATCGTCTCGAGCAGCATCTGAATATTACCGATGGGCACTCCATTCACTGACTTAAGAATGTCGCCCGCGCGAAGACCAACTTTGGCGGCATCCATGCCAGCGATGACATCTGCGACCAGAACCTGATTCTTCAGGTCCCAACCGGCGTTACCGATACCTTCTTTCGCTTCGAGCGCGGGAGTCACGATGAATCGGAGTTTCTGGCCGTCTCGATCCACCCAAACGTACAGCTGATGCTGGGCGCTGGCGAGTTCCTTGATGGAAACGTCTTCCCAGGTCGGATCGACCGTATCGTCGATCTGGACGATTTTGTCGCCCGCTATCAATCCAGCGTTGGCGGCCGCGCTACCGGGCTGCAAATAGCCAATCACAGGGTCGGTCGGATTGGGAACTTTGGGGTAGCGAATCATGAACATCCCGGTGAGGACCGCGACGGCCAACAGGATATTCATAAAAGGGCCCGCGAAAGCGATGATCATGCGCTGCCAGCGTGGTTTGGCCAACAAACCGCGCGGATCGCTGGCGTTATCGTCGCCGGTTTGTTCGCCGGCCATTTTGACGTAGCCGCCGAAGAGGATAGCGGAAAATCGGAAATCGGTTTCGCCGCGCCGAAAACCAAACAGCCGGGGACCGAAGCCGAAGCTGAACGTTTCCACGCGCACGTCGAACAATCGTGCTGCCCAAAAATGACCCAACTCGTGGATCAGGATCATAACCCCGATCAGGACGAGAAACCACCAAACATTCTGTAACAAGACCATGCTTATGCCTTTAATGATACGGGACTGCGGGACTGGAGCACTGGACGAACCTCGCGCGAGTACTCCGCTACGGCTTGCCGCGCGACCGCCCGGGATTCCTCGTCGATTTGGAGCACTTCACCGACGCTGCCCGGCTCGCGGTTCGGGAACCGGTCAAGAGTTTTTTCGACCACTCTAGCGATCGAGGGGAAAGAAATTTGCCCGCTTAGGAATGCCTCCACCGCAATCTCATCAGCCGCATTCAGGGTGCAGGTGGCCGAGCCACCGGCTCTTTGAGCGTCGTAGGCCAGCGATAGCGCCCGGAATTTATGGACATCCGGTGGGTAGAAAGTCCACGCCCTGGGTTCGGTCCAATCGAGCTTAGGCACGGGCGCCGACTCGCGGGCGGGGTAGGTGAGCGCGTACTGGATCGGCATTCGCATGTCGGTCGCCGAGATTTGAGCAATCACGCTGCCGTCATTATATTCGACCATCGCGTGGACGGTGGACTGGGGGTGAACTACCACGTCGACTTCATCTGGGGATAAGTCGAATAGCCAACAAGCCTCAATAACTTCGAAGCCCTTGTTCATTAAAGTGGCGGAATCGATGGTGATTCTCCGGCCCATTTTCCAGGTTGGATGTTTGAGCGCCTGCGCGGGCGCAATACTTTCTAGTTCAGCGGCGGGTGTTTCGCGGAAGGGACCACCGGAAGCCGTCAACAAAAGGCGCGTGACTTCCCCGCGAGTTCCGGCTCGGAGACATTGGTGAGCGCCGTTATGCTCACTATCGACGGGAATCAGTTCGGTGCCGGACGCGGCAGCGGCCTCGGTGACCAACCGGCCGCTGGCGACAAGAACCTCTTTATTTGCCAACCCGACGCGTTTTCCCAGGCGGATCGCTTCGTAAGTAGCTTCCAATCCCGCCACGCCGACGATAGCGGACATCAGGAAATCGACCTCTGGAGCTGTGGCGGCATCCACCCGCCCTTGCGCTCCGCAGGCCAATTCAGGCCACTCGCTCTTCGGCAACCCGCTGGCTGCCAATGCATCTATGAGATTCCGTAGAACTTGGTCCGATGCAACTACCGCTACACGAGGACGGAACTGGAAAATCTGACTGGCGAGGAGATCGACGTTCTGACCAGCAACTAAAGCGAAAACTTGATATCGGTCGGGATGTCGGCCAACGACATCCAGCGTGGACACGCCAATGGAACCCGTTGATCCGAG
>Ga0302319_10018385_pt1 | contig 12755 bp, 8 predicted proteins | sample Bog_T0_2_FD_203319 | JGI IMG/M metagenome (GOLD analysis project Ga0302319, IMG submission 203319) | Peat permafrost microbial communities from Stordalen Mire near Abisko, Sweden - Bog_T0_2 | ecosystem: Environmental > Terrestrial > Soil > Wetlands > Peat | place: Sweden: Abisko, Stordalen Mire...
ATTCCAAATAGCCGGCCGCCCGTTGGTACACAGGCTCCGGGATCTACGCACATGTTCGGCTGTGCGCAATGGAGGCTGTGCATGTGGCACAGTGGGGAGTCTTCGTCAGCACGCAAGCTCTCGATGATGGCAAGGCCCAGCTGCTCGCAAGTATTGAATTATGCAACGAGACGCGGGAGTCTGCCGACGTGGAAGTGGCGGCCGAGGTGGTCAATCCCGAAGGAAGGATTGCCGCCCGCTCGCAGAGTGTTTGCCAGATCGCGCCCACGAGTGTTGCATCTGCCGAGCAAACGTTCATCGTGTCGCGACCAGATCTTTGGTCGCCAGAGTCTCCGTCGATGTATCAACTTCGATTGAAGGTCAGTCACGACGGCAGCATTGTGGACGAGTATGAGATTCCGTTCGGGATTCGCACCGCGACTTTTGACGCAGATCGCGGATTTCTTCTGAATGGAGAGCCTCTAAAGCTGCATGGCGTTGCGGATCATTACTGTGCCGCAGCTGTAGGAGCTGCGATTCCGGATGCGCTGCTCGAATGGCAGTTGCGGATGCACAAGGAGATGGGGGTAAATGCGATTCGAACAGCGCACCATCCGCGGCCTCCAATCTTCTATGATCTCTGCGACCGCATGGGCCTGATGGTGATGAACGAGTTCTTCGATGGCTGGCATAAAAAGGCTGCACAGGACTATGGTGCTCGATTCTTTGACACCTGGTGGAGACGGGATGCGACCGATTGTGTTCGCCGGGACAGAAATCACCCGTGTGTGATCGCGTGGAGTATAGGCAATGAGACCGGAACCAAAGACACGTTCGGTATCGCTGCACTGGTCCACTCGATGGATGAGACACGCTTAGTTACCGGAGGGCAAGTGATCGAGGGAGTGGATGTCGCCGGCTTCAACGGGCCCGGAGGAGTTCCAGGGACCTTGGAGAAGTATCACGAGGCCAATCCCCACTGTCGGATTGTGCTGACGGAAGAGCCGCACACCTTGCAGACCCGCGGCTTTTATCGGGTACTGACGTGGTGGCGCGATAAGGATCGGCCGCGATATGACTTTCCGGCGTACGGAACTGCTCAAATTTTTACCGACGGCAATGAATGGTACAACTCATCGTATGACAATGCCTGTGTGCGGATGACGGCGCGAACTTCGTTGAAGCGAACGCAGTCCTGGCCTTGGTTGGCCGGCGAATTCCGGTGGTCAGGATTCGACTACCTGGGAGAGGCGGGCTTCACGGGAAGTCACTGGCCGGCGCGGATGTGGAACTATGGCGTCATCGATCTTGGGGGGATTCCGAAGGACCACTTCTATTTGTATAAGGCTTCATGGACAAAGAAACCTATGGTTCATCTTCTGCCCCATTGGACCCATCCTGGCATGGAGGGGACCACGATTCCCGTTGTGGCGTATTCGAACGCAAACGAAGTTGAGCTGATCTTAAATGATGAATCCCTCGGGCGGAAGAGGCCGAGCGCTCTGGGAGACTTTGTCTGGAAGGTGCCGTATAGACCGGGCAAACTTCACGCAGTGGCCTATATTGATTCGAGGATCGTCGCAGAGACTGCATTCAGGACAGCCGGGCCGCCCTCGGGGGTTGCCCTCAAAGTGAATAAGTCCGGACTTCGTCCCAACAGGCGCGATATTGCCGTGCTCACCTGCTGGGCGACGGATGGGGATGGCGTGCCGGTACCATGGTCCATGAATAGAGTTGAGTTCAAGATGGCCGGTCCGGTTCGAACGCTCGGATTCGAAAACGGAGATCCCCTGGATACGATGCGGAACGCGGAGCCATGTCGAAGACTCTTCTATGGGTTCTGTCGCGGCTTTTTCCAAGGAACCTCCGAAGCCGGGCCGATCGAGGTTACATCCTTCGGAATCCTTGGGGACGAGCTCTTCCCGGTCTCGACGACGGTGGCCATCGCGAGCCAGCGGATTGCCTTGCGCGGTCAACTGCGAAAAAGTGCTGTCGATATTCGTTTTACGATTGACGGGTCTCGGCCAGATGGAGGCTCGAGGCGATATGAGCAGCCATTTCAGGTCACCGAATCGACGACCGTGAGGGCATTGCTACTTCGCGACGGGTTGCCATTTCTGAACTCAGAGGCTCGGTTTTTGAAAGGGGAGAAGCCGGTCGTGACCGACCCACGATGGCAAGGGCAGGGCGCGGTCGGGGCGTATGCCGGTCCGTTCGACGCTCATGTGGTTGGAAGATGGCTTGATGGAGACATGGCGTACGAATTGAAACCAGGGGGCACCGTGATGCGCATCTACGGAACAGATGCAATTCCGAAGGGGTTCTGGTGGTATTCGATCTCAATGGACGCTTTTGAATCGAACGACCTGGGCCACGGGCAGATGCGTCTGTCCTCTGGCTCATCGGACCTGGAGATTCAGCTTACGAATCGCGCAGGAGACGTCCTGCGGCTGAGGGGAAGCCAGCAGGACCGGGAGTGGAAGAGAGCACGTTAGGCTCATCATACTTTGGATATTTCCAGGCACCTTTCGGGCGGCGTAGTGTTCTGATGGTTCTCCAACTAGAAGGATAGACATGCGTAAACCAAGGACGGGGATCGATCGACGTAACTTTATCAAGGGGCTTGGGATGCTCGCCGCAGCAGTGTCGACGCAAGGCACCGGCCGGGGCGCGGCACGGGGCCGTGTCGGCAAACCCAATATCGTCATTATCCTGTCGGATGACGTCGGTTATGGCGACCTTTCCTGTTACGGGGCCACGCATGTTCACACGCCGCGCATCGATTCGCTGGCAACTGAGGGACTTCGCTTCACCGACGCGCATTCCGATTCCGCAACGTGTACTCCATCACGCTATGCGATGCTGACGGGCACCTACGCCTGGCGCAAGGACAATGTCCGCATCCTTCCGGGCGACGCCAGGATGTTGATTGAACCAGGGCAAGCGACGATTGCGTCTGTGCTCAAGAGCGTGGGGTATGCCACTGGACTTGTGGGGAAGTGGCACCTGGGTCTGGGGGACGGGAAGATCGACTGGAATGGCGACATCGAGCCTGGCCCCTGCGAAGTGGGATTCGACGATGCGTTTTTCTTTCCTGCAACGGCTGACCGCGTTCCAACGGTCTACGTACACAACCATCGAGTGGTCAACCTCGATCCAAAGGACCCCCTTTACGTGTCCTACGATGTGAAGATCGGGACCGATCCTACAGGCAAAGAAGATCCGGAGCTTCTGAAGATGAAGCTGAGCGAAGGACACGACGGAACAATCGTGGACGGCATCAGCCGGATCGGCTTCGAATCAGGGGGCAAGACGGCGCGGTGGGTCGATGAGGAGATTGCCCCAACCTTTACCGCAAAGGCCGTTGAGTTCATTGAGAAGAACCAGCATCGGCCGTTCCTGCTCTACTTCACACCAAGTGACATTCATGTGCCGCGAGCGCCGGCAGCGCAATTCGCCGGCAAGAACGAGTGCGGCGTGCGATGCGATGTCATCGATCAGTTGGACTGGAGTGTTGGGCAGATAATTGATACTCTCAGGCGTCTGCACCTCGATGAGGACACGCTCGTTCTGTTCACTTCGGACAATGGACCGGTGGTGAACGACGGGTACGACGACGGCTCCGACCGGAAGTTGGATGGCCACAAACCGGCTGGCCCATTCCGAGGGGGGAAGTATGTGATCTATGAGGGCGGCACGACGCTGCCCATGATCGTCCGCTGGAAGGGACGCGTCGCACCGGCCGACTCTCATGCCTTGATGACTCAGGTCGATCTGCTGGCTAGTCTGGCCACGCTGGTACATGCGAAGATTCCCAAAGGGGCGGCCGTTGACAGTGAGAATGCTCTTCCGGCGCTGCTTGGTGAATCCGCGCATGGGCGCGACCGGATCGTTGAAGAGGCGACGGTACTGGCGATACGCGATGGAAACTGGAAGCTCATTGACCGCTCCCAACGTCCAGGAGTCCACACCAAGGTTGAGACGCATCCTGACGCCAACGCCGCCATCGCCAACAGGTCCGGGTCAAGAAAACTGCCTACCGCACCGGTAGAGCTGTATGACATTTCACTCGACCCAGGGGAGACCAACAATGTTGCGGCGCAACACCCCGACGTAGTGGAGCGGCTGAGGTTGGCTCTGGAGCAGCTACGAATGCAGAGTCACTCGTAACTTGATTGTGCGGACATCCTCCGAAGCCGTTCCGGAGCGGAATGCCGCTACCAATGTCATAGATGGAGCAGTCCGCGCTGTAGCGCCGCGACGACTGCCTGCGTGCGATCATTGACATTCAAGCGAAGAAGAATGACGCTGACCCTACTTCGACTCTTCAACTTGTTAATGAAAACAATATCGCCTATGACAAAGGTCTGGACGACAATGCTCAGCCGCAGCGGTTTGTGGCGTCCTACATTTATGCACTGCCGAGTGCAAGACTATGGGGGCTTTTTGGCACCGAGGTCTTGAGCGGATGGCAGATCAACGGCCTGACGATCCTGGGTGGCGGCAGTCCATTCACGATTACCTCTGGGACAGATGAGAATCTGGATGGCACGACCAATGACCGTCCGAATCAAGTTGGCAACCCGGTTATTTCAGGAGCGCAGAGCAGAGTCCAAAAGATATCGGGATTCTTCAATAAGGCTGCGTTCGCCGCGGTTCCCGCAGGAACGGCTTACGGAAACGTTAGTCGGGCTTCGCTGCTGGGTCCACCTCAGTACGACACCGACCTGGCGCTCTTCAAGACCTTCCACCTCTATAAGGAGCATGCCATACTATTTCGTGCTGAGGCCTTCAATGCTTTCAACTATGTGAACCTGAACAATCCCAACGGGGTGATGACGAATGCCAAGTTCAGCACAATCACCGGAGCCGGTGCCCCGCGTATCTTCCAATTCGCGCTGAGGTACTCATTCTGATAGCGCGCTTATGAGCCTAAGTTCTCACGGCTGCAGTCAAGCCGATAGATTAGCCGCCCGACAGTGGTCGCTGCTTGGACCGATCAGATCGCGAGCTTTCGCAATGTTGTACTTTATTGCGAGAGATTCGTCTAACCGCTAGAAGTGGGAACTTAGCCGAATGAATCGCAGAGAGTTTGTCAGAGACGGTTTGGCTGTAACGGTTGCGGCAGGTCTTGGCCCTAAGTCCGGTAAAGGCGAGACAGCAAAGACAAGGAAGCCCAATTTGTTGTATGTCTTCAGCGACGAGCATCGCGCATGCTCTTTGCCTGGAGAACCGTTCAACGACGTGATCGCTCCCAACCTGGCGAAGTTCGCCAAGGAGAATCTGTCATTCAATCAGTGCATATCGAATTATCCAGTGTGCTCTCCCTATCGGGGAATTCTGTTGACCGGGAAGTGGCCTTATCAGAATGGAATCATCGACAATGAACTTCAACTGCCTGATCATTCCGGCTCGATCGGCGAGACGTTCCGTGATGCCGGTTACTACACCGGCTACGTAGGGAAATGGCACCTTTCAAGCCACGACAACATTTTCATCCCCTCGGGCCCCGGTCGCCAGGGCTTCGAGGACTGGCACCTGTGGGCGAACACGAATCCGCACTTCGACAAGTCGTTCACCTTTGATCCGAAGACAGGGGAGAAGATTCAGCCGAAGGGCTACAATGCTACGCTCATGACAGACACAGCGATAAAGTTCATCGAGGAGAGAAAGGCAAGCTCCCAGACCCAGCCATGGATGCTGATCCTCTCCTGGAATCCACCGCACCCCCCATTCAACGACGCTCCCCGCGAGGAGATGAAACTGTATGACCCTGCGGCAATGGCGCTTCGGCCCAACATCAAGTGGGATACGGGCTTTACGCCGATAGTGAAGTCCGAGGAGCGGCTGCGGCAGGCGCAGCAAGGGTACTATGCCCACATCAGCGCGGTGGATGCGGAGTTCGCGCGGGTTTTGAAGGTGCTTGACGAAACTGGTCAAGCCGAGGACACGATCGTCATTTATACATCGGATCATGGCGAGATGATGGGCTCGCATGGCTATCAGGGGAAGCGGATGCCCAACGAAGAGTCTTGCCGGGTACCTTTCTTCGTTCGGTATCCCGGGGTGACTCCTAGAGTGAAGCGATCAGACATCTTGTTCTCTGCGATTGATATCTACCCGACATTGTGTGGACTTGTGGGCATTCCGGTCCCAGCGCATTGCAAAGGGCATGATCTCTCCGCCGCGATGCGAGGGCAAAAGGCAACTGCGCCTGAGAGTGTTTTCCTGATGCATATCCAAAAGGACAATGCGAGCGGAGGAGCTGAGAATGCGGCGCCTATATTCCGCGGAGTCCGGACGAATCGCTATACGTACGCCGTGGCAGACAACGGTCGCTGGGTTCTCTATGACAACAAAGAAGACCCCTACCAGCAGCATAATTTGATTGCCGACACAACCCGCAAGGCGCTGATGCACGATATGGACGGGATCGTGATGGATTGGATGAAGAAAGCTTCAGATCCCTTTCCCTACAGTACGCTGGTGGACAAGCAGTCGAACTACGCGCAGTGACACAGGCCGCATCCTCTGATGCAGCCAATCGAAGGAATCCCCGCATGAGCGAAGAGAACAAGCCCGCTGCATCCCCAACACGTAGAGACTTCCTGCGTAACGCAGCTTTGGCCACGGGTGCGGTCGCCGCCTCAGCCACTGTAGCCGCAGGCGAAGGTACCGCTCCTCCGGCTCACCGGCCCAACGTGCTGATGATCTGCGCCGACCAGTTTCGCGCTGATTTCTTAGGTGCGAACCACGAGAATCCTTCCGTTAAGACCCCGCATATCGACGCTCTCGCGGCACGTGGCGTGAACTTTAGTCAATGCATGTCGAATCAGCCACTTTGTTCGCCGTCGCGGGCATCGTTTCTCACCGGACGATACGCAACGGAGACGTCGGTCTGGAAGCTCGGCCTTGAACTCGACCATTCCCTGCCAACCATTGCTACAGAGTTCCGCAAGAATGGCTACACTGCGAACTTTATGGGAAAGTGGCATGTGTCGCAGACGGACCTTCCAGACGGCAAGAAGCAGAATGGCTGGATTCCGGCGGGTCCATCTCGTGGCGGGTTCGACGACTTGTGGGAGGGCGCGAACGTGCTCGAAATTGTCTCGCATCCTTATGAAGGAAACTATTGGAATAACGAGGGCGAGAATATAGGGTTCAAGGACGAATACCGGGTCGACTTCATCGCGAATCGAGCGGTTCAATTTATCGAACAAGAGCACGCTAAGCCGTGGTTTCTTTTCGTGTCGCAGCTTGAACCCCATCATCAAAATGGGCTGGATGCCTTCGTGCCGCCCAAACGATACGAAAAGGGCTATGACAACGCCTATATCCCAGAGGATCTTCGCAACCTTCCCGGTAACTGGCCTTCCCACCTTCCGGGCTATTACGGCTGCGTGCAGGCCATTGACGACTGCGTCGGCTCCCTGGTTGGTGCGCTCGAGAAAACCGGTCAACTGGATAACACCCTGATCCTGTTCTTTTCGGACCATGGCTGCACGTTCCGGTCTCGCATCGGGGAGTACAAACGCTCTCCGCACGATGCATCTATCCGGGTGCCGTTTGTCGTTGCGGGCTCTGGATTCGAACAATCCATGAAGGTCGATCAGGTGGTGTCGCTTCTGGATCTGGCTCCGACGCTTCTGAACGGCGCAGGTCTTCAGCCCCCCGCAAGCATGCGTGGGAAGCCGCTCAAATCGCTCGTGCAGGAGCCGGCGGCGCGCAATACCTGGGACTCGACCGCGTATTTCCAGATCAGTGAATCGATCTGCGGACGGGGTATCCGCACACCCGAGTGGTGCTACTGCGCCTTTGACCCAAGTGTCCCGAGCGGCGAGGCCGCAGGCAGCAAGGTCTACCAGGATTTCGCCCTCTATTCCGTATCCGGCGACCCGGCGCAGATGGTCAATCTGGTCGGCAGGGCACAATACAAGGCGATTGCCGACAAGCTTCGCGAAGAACTGCGGAGACGTATTGTTGCCGCGGGCGAACCGGAAGCCACAATCACGCCGATTCATTACTATGCCTAGCGGCAGGCTATCGCAACTTATGTGAGGTGAGGGATTATGAGTGAGTTTTCTCGCAGAGGCTTTCTGGGGCGATCGGCTGCGACGGTGCTGAGCGCGGCGGTTGCGCCAATGGACACTGCAACGGCTAGCGGCGGCCAAGCCTCAGGACAGCCGAGCAGAACCGCGCCCCCTGCGAAGCAGAATATTGTCTGCTTCATGCCGGATGAACTCCGGGCCGATGTGCTGGGCTGTTACGGCAATGCCATCGCGAAGACACCGAACTTCGATAAGCTTGCGAGTTTGGGTGCGCTCTTTGAAGAGTGTCATGTGCAGTTTCCAATTTGCGGAGCGTCGCGCTGCTCCATGTTGACGGGATGGCCGACATCTGTTCGCGGGCACCGCTCGCAGATGTACTTTCTGCGACCGGACGAGCCCAATCTCTTCCGGTATCTTCGGCAAGCGGGATATGACGTGTTCTGGCTTGGCAAGAACGATGCGTTAGCGGCGCGAAGCTTCGATGATTCGGTGACAAGCTGGCCGGGACCGGGACCGGGACCGGGAACGGGCGGTGGCGAAGGCGAAGGCATTAGAGCCCCGGGTCCGCTGGCCTTCATCCGTGAAATACCGCCAAGCGATCGTCGCGAGGGCGGCGACTACCACAACATTGAGGCTGCGAAGCGCATCCTGGAACGCAAGGAGTCGGACCGCCCGTTCTTTCTATTTCTCGCGCTGACGTCACCGCATCCCCCTTACAACGCGCCCGAGGGGTTTGCTGGATTGCACAACCCCGCCGATGTTAAGGACTTGCTGCCGCCCAATCTGCCAAACCGCCCGCTTCATCTGGAGCGTATGCGGCAGGTCTCTGGATTGGCGACACTGTCATCCGACGGTTATCGAAAGATTCGAGCTGCATATCTCGATAAGACTTCTTATGCTGATTGGCTTCTGGGCGAGTTGATGGAGGCGATGGAAAAGACGAATCACGTCGCGGATACATCTCTATTTGTGCTTTCAGACCATGGCGACTACGCGGGAGATTTCGGGCTGGTGGAGAAGTGGCCATCCGGGATGGAGCGCTGCATGACTCATGTGCCTATGATCGCTCGCGTGCCGGGTGGCAAAGCCGGTCACCGAATCTCCGAGCCGATCGAGCTTTTTGACTTTATGGCGACGTCCCTGGAACTCGCCGGCACGCAGGCGAGTCATACTCACTTTGCACGTTCGCTCATGCCTCAGATTCTCGGTGCCGCTGGAGATCGCCAGCGCGGGGCGTTTACGGAGGGCGGCTTCAACATCTATGAGCCCCAATGCTTCGAACCTTTCGGGTCGAAGAATGGATGGTATTATGATCGGCTGCATCTACAGATCACGGAACCAAAGACCGTTTCGCGAGTCGCTGCGGTGAGCACGACCGAGTACACTTTCGTCTCGCGCCCACAAGGGCAGTCAGAGCTTTACCTGCATATAGATGATCCAACCGAGCGAAACAATCGCTACGGAGAAGCGTCGGTCGGCAAGGTACAGCAGCAAGCAGAACAGCGACTGCTGCACTGGTATCTTGACACGAGCGGAATCGCTCCTATGGATCGCGACCCCCGTGGGTTTCCGCCCGTGGACAACATGCCGGATTTTCCTGCCAATTCTGCCAGTGCCATACTCGATGCGGGTTGAATCGAGAGTTGAGATTACCTCAGAGTTGCAGGCAGGGAAGGTCCCAATGGTCAAGCTGGGCGGCACGGTCGAAGTCAAGAAGAAAGGCTCCTGTTGTGCCCCGACAGCTTCCTTAGCGGGACGGGGTGGTGTAGCGCCTTCAGGGGAGATTCTCAATCGAGTGTCGCGCGGAGTGATCCTGGCACGCATGCGGCCGTTGCCCGGAGGCGAATTCCTCATGGGCTCGAATAGCCCCGAAGGCTTCGTCCAGGATGGCGAGGGTCCGGTACGTTCCGTGCTGTTAGACCCCTTCTCGATTGATATTCACCCGGTCACAAACGAGGCATTTGAGGAATTCGTTGCGGATGCCGGTTATGTCACGGAGGCCGAACGCTTTGGATGGTCGTTCGTGTTTTGGAGCCACATTCCGAAGCGGTCTTTCAATGATCTCGTGGAAGACACCGTCGCGGCGGCACCGTGGTGGTGCAAGGTGGCTGGAGCTATGTGGAATGCTCCCGAGGGCCCGGGTTCGGACATTCTCCAACGGCGCGATCATCCAGTGGTGCATGTCACGTGGAATGATGCCAATGCCTTCTGTCAATGGTCTGGCCAGCGCCTTCCGACCGAAGCGGAGTGGGAGTTTGCGGCGAGAGGAGGCCTTGAGCAGAAAAGCTATCCGTGGGGCGACAAGCTGAGGCCGGGCGGCGAACATCGTTGCAACATCTGGCAAGGGGAGTTCCCCAAGCACGACAGCGCTGATGATGGCTATGCCGGAACGTGTCCCGTGGACGCATTTCCGCCCAATGGGTATGGACTCTACTCGGTTACCGGAAACACCTGGGAATGGTGCGCGGACTGGTTTGACCCGGTGCATCATCCGACGGCTGACCGCAGGAATCCAAAGGGACCGCCATCCGGTGCAGCGCGTGTCATGAAGGGCGGCTCTTTCCTATGCCACAAGTCTTATTGCAATCGGTACCGAGTGGCCGCTCGCAGCTCAAATACTCCGCAGAGTTCAACCTCCAATATCGGGTTCCGCTGCGCGCTTTGATCCGACCCCGTTTGTCAGTGCCGGGCTGAGACCGGTGTCCCAGATGCAGACCTTGGTTGATCTCACCAAACTCTTACCCGCATTGCTGTGAAATGGTTGGGCCGCCTGACGAGCAGTAGCCGCTGAGCGAGGGGCGTCCCAATTGAGACCATCATCAATGGTCATTGGCCTCTGATATGGAGTGACCGTGTCAATGCGCGCGGCCTGTGGGTTTGTTGTTGTTGTTTTCGTCGTTTTTCGAGGACAGAGCGAGCAGCAGTCGGGGCAGATTTCAGCGACGATTGATCAGTCTGATATTCGCGGGTCGAAACCGCATAATCTTGATCCGTCGGGAGCTGCCTCTGACTGTTATCGCGAGTCCGGCTGAGCCTGTCGCATAGGCCAAACGAGGATTCTCCTTCGTGCTTACCCCGGCTGCTGCTCGCTCTGTGCTCGATTTGGACGACAATTTTCATCAGTAAGTTCGCTTTTGTCTTTTCCTTGTCAGGAAGTTTTTTGCTTTTCTTCAAGCTGCTATTCGCTGGCTGACAGTCGCTTCCGCTTTAGTGCCTATAGCCCAGATAAAACCCAGCAGTTCGCGGCCCACCGCTGTGACGATCTTTCTCTTGTCTTTACCCTTGGCCGCCAGTCTCGCGTATCGCTTATGCAGTCGGTGTTGTGCCTTCCATGCAATCTCTTTAGCCTCATCCGATGCGCTCTGCTGTCGTTTGCGCAACCCGGCCCAGATGGCAGGAGGACGTTGATAACTCCATGCTGCTTCGACGACGATCCGTCTCAGGTGAGCGTTGCCCGTCTTCGTGATGCTGCCTCGTCGAGTCCGCGTGCCACTCGAGTTCTCGCTTGGCACAGCGCCGCAATAGCCCATCAGCTCACGAGCACCTGCAAAGCGAGAGATCTGGCCTAACTCAGCCGCGATCGTCACCGCCGAAATCTGCGCGATGCCGCGCAGAGCCTGCAGATCTGTGATGACTTCCTGCAATGAGGGCGAGGCCAGCTTGACCGCCTCGGCGATGGCCTGCTCCAGTCGCAGAACCCGTTCCCGCATGTGCTCGACTTCGTGCAGATAGTCCAGCCGCGTGGACTCTTGAGCCATCTGTGTAAAGCGTATCTGCGACACCCAGATCAGATGGAGATGAGTCCAGGCTCTAACTCCAGACGGCGGACGCTGGCCCGAGCGCAGTAGAAACTTGCCCAGCCGGTGACGAGCTCGCAACTCATCCTGCTTGGCCGCCTCACGCGCCCGCACCAGATCGCGGAGCGCCTCAGAGCCCGCGTCCGGAACCCAGACCGCTGTCAGGTCCCCGGATCGGTAGCTTCGCGCCAGCTTCTCAGCATCGCGTCGATCGGTCTTCACCCGGTCGCCGGCCTTCACCGGAACCAGAGACGGGGCGATCACCTCGCACTGCACACCCAATTCCGCCAACTGCCAGTAAAGGACATACCCAGTCGGTCCGGCTTCATAGCAGACCCGCAACTTCTCCGCTGGACCTAGCTTCTTGATCAGCTTGCGTACCGACTCCATCCGGTTGAGAATCGTGCCAAGACTTCGTACCTCGCCATCCGGTTCGGCTATCGCTGCTGCAATCGTTTCGGCATGGACATCCATGCCCAGAAATCGTAACTTCTCCTTCATGACCGGCTCCCTTCCGCTTGTGGCTCTGGACTGTGGTTCTATGCGAACTCACAGCCTAACCCACGGTCGGCGCATCGGCGCCGGTCACTCCATAATGACTGTCACCGTCAACCGAAGACGATTTGAAGTCCGGAATACCTGTCACTCAAGAGTGATCGCACTTCCCTCAAATCTTGGTGCAAGTCAGCTTCTCGGCACCAATCAAACCCGTCGCAGCCAAATGCGGAATTGGAGCTGTATCTCGTCAGTCGAAGCCAACTGAGACGGGGAGGTCGATTAAACATTTTGCCCCTTGGTGAAAATCCTCATCGAACCAGATCCGCCCTCCCGCTCGTTCGATAACCAGCTTTGCTATTGCGAGGCCGAGGCCCACACCGCTGGTGCCGGCCATGGCGCGATCGCAGCTGGTATAAAAGCGGTCGAATACTTT
>Ga0302319_10018387_pt1 | contig 12754 bp, 11 predicted proteins | sample Bog_T0_2_FD_203319 | JGI IMG/M metagenome (GOLD analysis project Ga0302319, IMG submission 203319) | Peat permafrost microbial communities from Stordalen Mire near Abisko, Sweden - Bog_T0_2 | ecosystem: Environmental > Terrestrial > Soil > Wetlands > Peat | place: Sweden: Abisko, Stordalen Mire...
TTTTGGTGGTATCGGGGTTCGCCTCGGCTTGGCTCCGCCAGGTTCCCGTGGAAGCGCGCGTGGTTCAGATTGTTTTTGTCGGACTCGCGGCCTTAACGGTTCCGCATATGGCTCTGGTGGAGCGTGTTCGTTTTTCCGGCTGGGTGAAACGAGCGGCCGGCAGTTGAGCGAGCTTCCTACCATTCCGCGATGTCCTGCAAAACGGGAGCCCACTCTTTTTGCCGGGGATCGATCAGTTCAATGTGTCCGGCGCCTTCGATCCTGGTGAGCGTGGCGTTGCGGGAGGCGCGTGCAAAACGCTCACTGATTTCGAAGGGAACGTCGACATCGGCGGTGCCATGTACCAAGTGCTGCGGCACTTTCATGGGGAGCAATTCGATAGGCGAGGCCGTGGCGTAGCGCTCCGGCACTCGCTCGGGAGGGCCTGCCAGGAATTCCTCGACCACCAATTTGCCCAGCTTTAGCTCCCAGGCACGCCGCAGATCGCATACGCCGGCTAAAGAGACCACACCGACGAGTGGGAGTGCATCCTGTGCGGCCGCCCAGAGAGCTAACTGGCCGCCGGCGGAATGCCCGACGAGAACACTACGCGTGAGATCGAGGTGATATTGCGGTGCAAGCTTAGCGAGATGTCTGGCGCCGACGAGCACATCTTCTAGCGTTCCGGGCCAGCCGCCCCCCTCCTCGCCGATGCGGCGATATTCCAGGCTCCATGTTGCAAAGCCTGCGTCTGTCAAGGCTGCGCAGAAGTGCCCGGCGTGGGTCAGATCGTACTTCACGCGCCAGAAGCCTCCGTGGATATAGATAACAGTGGGATGTGGGCCGTGGCCTTTGGGGATGCGGAGATCGCCAAACTGATTTTGCTTTGTGCCGTAGGCGATACGAGCGTCGGCTGGCGGCGGCGGTAAGTCTTCTATGCTCTGCATTACTTAAAATTTATAAACTCCCAAGGCGAAACTTCACTGCCGCGCGGAATGGGCACTTCTATCAACACCGGGAAGTTGGCGGCTAAGGCCTTTTGCAACACGGGCCGCAAGGCTGCGGGCGAAGCGGCGCGGTACGCTTCGACGCCAAACGATTCGGCGAGTTTCACGAAATCGGGGTTTTGCAATTCCGAGCACATGATGCGGTTGTCGAAGCCCATCTGCTGATCGCGCAGCACATTGCCGAAGGCGTTGTTGTTGAAGACTAAGGTGACCAGATTGATCTTTTCCTGCACCGCGGAGGCGAGTTCCGGCAGCGCAAAGAGAAATCCGCCGTCACTGCTGGCGCAGATCACGGCCTTATCCGGATTAGCAACCTTTACTCCCAGTGCCGTTGGGAAAGCATAACCTAGCGTGCCGGAGAATGCCTCTGTCACATAGGTTCGCGGTTCGAAAACCGGAAAAGCAAACCAAGACGCGAAGCCGATTTGATTCACTTCGCGGACGAAGAAACCATCACGCGGCAGCACTTCGCGGATCACTTCGAGATAAGCCACCATCGGCTGAATTTTCTGAATGGCACTGGTAGCGAGTTTCTTCGCGTCCGCGATGTACGCGCGTTCGCCAGGGGGCTTGATGCCGAGGCGGAGCAACGCGTCTAGAAGCGCTTTTGCGGCCAGCCGTGAATCGGCGACGATGGGCACGTGCGGACGGAAGCGGCGCATTTCCTCAGGATCGATATCGATGCGAATGAGTTGCGGCGGAGCCTCGGCCACGTCGCAGTATTGCATGTAATTCTCGTTCCATCGAAGATAGGGAAGCTCCAGGCGCGAGCCGATGCCGAGCAGAACATCGACCTGCGGCCAGAGGCGCGAGGCCGCGTAGTTGGAAAGACCGAGATCGTTGTCTTCGGGCATAATGCCGCGGCCGCCGCGAAATGCGGTCACGGGCGCGTCGAGCGCTTCAGCCAAGGCTCGCACTTCAGCAGCCGCATGTTGCGCGCCGCTGCCCACCATAATGAGGGGACGTTTGGCGCTGGCAAGCAGCTTAGCGGCTGCTTCAATGGCACTCGGTTCCGGCGTCGGCGGCGGATCTATCTGTGCCGGCTCGGCTGACGCCACTATTTCACGGCTTGCCAAAACATCCCAGGCAATCTCAACAGCCACAGGTCCGCGCCGGCCGGACAGCATTTGACGGAATGCTTCGTTGATGATGGCCGGCGCATCGGCTGGCCGGTCGATTTTTTCAGCCCATTTGACGATGGAACGAAGTGTGGCGAGTTGATCCGGCATTTCGTGCAAGTGGCCGCGGCGTTTGCCGATAAACGGGGTGGGCACCTCGCCGGTTATGCAGAATACAGGCGCATTGGCGGCCCAAGCGGTGTTGAGCGCGGCACCGGCATTGAGAACGCCCGGGCCAGGCACTACCGAAAAGACTCCTGGCCGGCCAGTGGATGCGGCAAAGCCATATGCCATATAACCGCAACCCTGTTCGTGACGCGCGGCGACCGTGCGGATCAGTTGACGGCGGCGGTAGAGGGCGTCGAAAAGCGGATACATCTGCACACCCGGCAGGCCGAAGACGGTATGGACGCCGTTCGCTTCGAGCGCGGCGACAATGGCATCGCCGGCGGTCATCTGGGTGGACATCTGGATTTATTGTCCAATAGCGCGCATCGGTTTTAATAGAGACTGGGAGTGAGAGCTTAGTGACGAAGATGAACATTGCATTGATCTGGGGAGTTCTATGGGTCAACTCGACCAGTGCGCTGCTGCCAGCGCGCTTTGCGCCTTTCGAAGCCTGGAAAGCGGCCGTCGTCAGTGGTGACGAAGCCGCTCTGGCAAAGCTTTACAGCAGCAATCCGGAAGCAATTGCGCAGGCCGGGAATGAGCGCATCGCACTCAAAGACGAATGGTTGTTCTGGGCGCAGTTGAAGAGCGGCAGCATAACGGAGTTCCATCCGCGCGTTCTGGAGATCACTACGTTAAAGGACAATACCCAACTTTTGTTGCGGGTGTCGGCCAAGTCGGGCGGTTCGCCGATAGTTCTCAGCATGCGGCAAGCGTGGGTGCAGCAAGCCGATGGCTGGAAGATGGTCGCGTCGCGGCGGAGTGCCGGCTTCTCTGACGAACAAACGCGCCGGCTGCCGCAGCCGCCTGCCCCAAACGTGAACCTGTATCCGGACCCGCGCGCGGCGCAAGCGGAACTGCAGGCCGCGCTCGCCAAGTCCGCCAAGGAAAAGAAGCGTGTCATCGTAGTTTTTGGCGGGAATTGGTGCTACGACTGCCATGTGCTCGATGCCACGTTTCACTCCAAAGAATTCGCGCCGCTGGTCGATGCAAATTACGTCGTCGTCCACATCAACATCGGAGATGATGGCAAGGATAACAACGATCTAGCCGCGCGTCTGGGCGTAGCGCTGGATAAAGGCGTGCCCAGCTTGGGTGTGCTCGATCCGGACGGGAAAGTTGTCTATGCGCAAAAGGCGGGCGAGTTCGAATCCACCGTCAAGATTGGCCCGGAGGACGTCCGTGCTTTCCTCGAAAAGTGGCGTCGCAAGAGCTGAAATGCCGGGCTACTTCTCAAACCGCTTAAAGATCAAACAGCCGTTCGTCCCGCCAAAGCCGAAACTATTCGATAGCGCGTATTCAATCTCCAAAGGCCGCGCTTTGTTCGGCACATAATCGAGGTCGCAATCCGGATCGGGGAATTCGTAGTTGATCGTTGGCGGTGCAACGCTATCGCGGATCGCCAAAACCGTCACCCCCGCCTCCAATCCGCCGGCGCCTCCCAACAAGTGCCCCGTCATGGACTTGGTGGAACTCACCGCCAGTTTCGCCGCATGATCGCCGAAAGCACGCTTGATGGCCAGCGTTTCGGCGCGGTCGCCCAACCCGGTAGAGGTGCCATGCGCATTGATGTATTGGATCTGCGTTGGTTCGATCCCCGCGTCTTTCAAAGCGTTGCGCATCACGCGGTAGCCGCCGTTGCCGTCTTCCGGCGGGGCGGTGATGTGATGGGCATCGGCGCTCATGCCGTAACCGACAATCTCGGCCAGGATGGGCGCCTGCCGGCGGCGCGCGCGTTCCAGCTCTTCCAGCACCAAAATGCCCGACCCCTCGCCGATGACGAACCCGTCGCGTTCTTTATCCCAAGGACGCGAGGCCCGCTGTGGCTCATCATTGCGGGTGGAGAGCGCGCGCATGGCGGCAAATCCACCCACCCCCATGGGCGTGATGCAAGCTTCACTTCCGCCGCAAATCATGGCATCGGCATAACCATGCTGAATCAGGCGGAACGAATCGCCAATCGAATGCGCGCTCGTGGTACAGGCCGTCGCCGTGGCCGAATTTGGTCCTTTGGCGTTATAGCGAATAGAGACATACCCGCTTGCCAAATTGACAATGACGGCTGGAATAAAAAACGGCGAAATGCGGCTCGGGCCACGTTCCAGCAGGATCTTGTGCTCGCGCTCAATCACTTCAAAAGCGCCAATACCGCTGCCGATATACACGCCAACGTTTTCGGAGTCTTCTTCGGTAACTTCCAAATTCGCCGATTTAACCGCAAACTCGCTGGCCGCAATCGCGAACTGAATGAAGCGGCCCATCTTCTTCACGTCTTTCTTTTCGACGTATGTCAGCGGGTCAAAATTCTTGACCTCGCCGGCGATGCGCGCGGCATATTCGGTAACGTCAAACTGGGTAATCGGCGCAATGCCGCTCTGGCCGTTCCGCAACGCCGTCCAACATTGCTCGGTACCAGTGCCAACTGACGAAATCAGCCCCACTCCGGTGACAACTACTCTTCTCTGCGCCATTGGTCAGGCAGCGGCTTATTTCTTTTTCGACTCGATATAGTCGATGGCGTTTTGCACGGTCTTGATTTTCTCGGCATCTTCGTCCGGGATGTCGAGGCCAAAGGCTTCTTCAAAAGCCATCACGAGTTCCACGATGTCAAGCGAATCGGCACCCAGATCGTCAACGAACGACGCGCTCGGCTCAACCTGGTTCTCGTCCACCCCAAGCTGCTCCACAATAATCTGTTTAACTTTTTCTGCTACCGGCATTTAAATTTATTTTCTCCTGTGCTTCCAGCTGCGCTGGCTGGCCATGGCCGCGCCATGCGAAACCCAACACACTAAGCTACCGCATCGCCGAAAAAAATCTTCGCCTAGCGCCGCCCCCTTGGCAGAGCGCCCGTTGTCATCCTCGCAAGCTATACCAGATTTTAGCCGATTGGAACGTAGAATGAGAACTTGGCACGCAAGCGCATCATTTACCTGCACGGGTTTGCCTCCAGCCCGCAGTCAAGAAAAGCCCGCTTCTTTGCCGCGAAGTTCTCGACCGAAGGCTTCATGGTGGAAATTCCGGACTTGGCGGCGGGTGACTTCGAGCATTTGACGCTGAGTGGGCAGCTGCGGATTGTGGCGGAACTGCTTGAAGGCGGCCCGGCGATTTTGATTGGCTCGAGTTTGGGCGGCTATCTGGCGGCGCTAGCCGCCGCCAGGTATTCCCAAGTGGAGAAAGTAATAATGCTGGCCCCCGCTTTCGGCTTTTATGATCTTTGGCAAGCCGAAATGGGCAAAGAAAAATTTCAGGAATGGAGAGAAAACCGGACGATCTCCATCTTTCACTATGGAGAGGGTAAGGAGGCGCCGCTAGCTTTTGACCTGATGGAGGATGCCGCTAGGTACGAAGCTTTTCCAAATGTTCGCCAATTGGGTTTGATTTTTCACGGAGTGAACGATCCAGTGGTAGCGGTGGCGCAGTCGCGCCGATTTGCCGCCGCGCGGGACAATATACAATTATTGGAATTTCAATCCGGACACGAATTAACGGACGTATTGGACGATATGTGGAGTGAAGCTAGGGCGTTCTTAGTAGCGCACTAGTTAGGTAGAGAGTTTATAAATGATTGCGATGACATATCGCGATGGCGGGTGGACGCCATTTGGAGACGAAATCGGGTAGACTGGTAGTACCGATGATCAAGAGGGCAATAATTCTTTGCAACTGTGATTTTCGGTATCGCGTCCTACCAACGAGCATAGTGTGATCTCACGTAAGGGAACGGGTGAGGGTGTCTTTGAGCAGCATGGTAGAACAAAAGGAAGCGCCGAGCAGAAATATGGAGCCTAGAACAGGTCAAACAGACGTAAAGCTCCTGATGTCGACGGACATTGAGTTGCCTTGGTATAAGTCTGTTTTCAAGAGTATTGGCGAGGCGATCAATCCGCCCAAACTTCCGCCTTTGGAACTGACCTCAAGACCCCTTGAAGGCGAGGATTTGGCCCATTTCGAGAAGATTGAGCAGCCGTGGTTCAAATCGCTGATCAGCAATGTTCGCGATTTGATTAGCCCTCCCAAGCTTCCGCCGTTGGAAGTCACGTCTAAAGCGGTGGAAGTACCCGAAATTTGGGGCGCTTACGCCGGCGGGCAAGGCCGCTCGTTTTTGGCGTCGGTGTTGATTCAGATCGGCGTCGTTGCTTTAATTTTTGCCATCTTTCAGGTGCCTGCGGTAGCTAAGAAGGCCAAACAGGTCACCGACCTTTATTTCCAGCCAGTCCAAGAGTTCAAACCGAAACTGCCCAAGGCGGCGGAAAAGGCTGGCGGTGGTGGCGGCCAGAAAGATTTGAAGCCGGCCAGCCATGGCGAAGCGCCGAAGTTTGCCCGTAAGCAGTTCATGCCTCCGGCGCTTGCCATTCCCCACCCACAGCTGCCACTGGTGCCTACCATTACTGCTCCCGCTCCCCAAATTGTTGCCGACCAGTATGGCGATCCGCTCAGCAAAATGGATGAAAGCAGTTTTGGCAACGGAAGAGGGACAGGGCTCGGCAACGGCAGCGGAGATGGCTATGGACCGGGCGATGGCCACGGAACCGGCGGCGGCGCGTACCGGATTGGCGGCGATGTCTCGGCGCCTGTACTGATTTCCAAGATTGAGCCGGAATATTCAGAAGAAGCCCGCAAAGCCAAGTATTCGGGCAGCGTCCTGCTCTCCATCGTGGTGGATCAAAATGGACTGCCTCGCGACATTAAAGTTGTTAGACCGCTCGGCTTGGGTCTTGATCAGAAAGCTATTGAAGCCGTCATGAAATGGCGGTTCCGCCCTGGCATGAAAGGCGGCCGCGCCGTGGCGGTTCAAGCGCAGGTTGAAGTCAGCTTCCGGTTACTCTAAGCGTTGTATTCTTGTGCGCGTTTAGCGCGGCATTCCGCGCAAGGACAGATTCGGCGCAAATGGTCGAATGAGTAAATGCCGGTGCTGTGTCCATCACTCCACTGGATGCGCACGGCATATTGACCTACCTCTTCCACTGAATTCATCTTCAGCGTAGGTTTGTACATGGGAAACAACTCCTGTTTCACATAATTCGTCTTCTGCGGTTCGGTGCCATGAGCTCCGGTGCAAGTGGCACACGGGCATTCGTCGCGTAAGTAAGGCAGCGTGTAGTCGCTGTGGTGGCCGTCGCGCCAATCAATTTTGATCCCAGTGGACTTGGAGATGGCGATGTGTTCCGGATCGAGTTCTACTTGTATTTGCATTGAAATTTGGTTCGAAATTTAGGTTGCGCTTTGCATGCGCTCGATGTCGCGCACTCCCGGAATGCGCCGAAAAGCGGTGATGACGCGTTCAAGCTGCTTTTTATCGCGGACATCCAGGGTGATTTCGATGATGGCGCTATCGTCTGTGCGCTTGTCGTCCGCGCGCGCTTCGAGAGTGCGGATGTTGCTCGATTCGGCACTCAATATCGAAGTGAGCTGATGCAGAATGCCGGGCCTGTCGTCCGTATGGATCATCACCCTAACGGGCAGCGGGTCGTTCGCGCTGCGCGCCCAATCCACCGCAATCTTGCGCTCACTCTCGTACATCAGCTTCTGTACGTTGACGCACTGAACCGAATGCACCGCGATGCCTTTGCCGCGGGTGATGTAACCCACAATCGGCTCGCCGCGCACCGGATTGCAGCATTTAGCGCGATAAACAAGAACGTCATCCGCGCCTTTTACGTGAATGACCAGATCCTGATCGCCCAATGGCGATCCGGGCGAGGGCTGCGGGCCCTTGCCGGCAGGCGGGACGATCGGCTCTTCCGGCGGCGCTTGCCGCACTTCCTCCGGCGCCACTTTCTGCAGCACCTGGCGCGCTGAAAAGCGTCCGAATCCCAGCGCCGCGTAGAGATCCTCGGCCTTGCTGACGCCGTATTCGGACGCAACCGATTCCAGATCGTGATTCGAAATGCGGCCTAGGCTCACACCGAGCCGCCGTGCTTCTTTTTCGAGCGATTTCTGGCCGATCTCAACAGCCTTGGCGCGTTCCACCGCATTGATGACATGGCGGATCTTGTTGCGCGCTTTCGAAGTCTTGACCACCGCCAGCCAATCGCGGCTGGGCTGATGGCCGGCTTGCGTCAATATTTCCACTACATCGCCATTGCGCAGCGTTGTTTTGAGCGGCTTCATGGCGCCGTTCACGCGCGCGCCGACGCAGGTCGTGCCCACGTCGCTGTGAATCGCGTAGGCGAAATCGATTGGCGTAGCTTCGCGCGGCAACACGATGACGCGCCCTTTCGGGGTGAAGGTGTAAACCTCTTCCGAATAGAGATCGACTTTGAGCGTGGAAAGGAACTCGCCGGAATCGCTCATGTCGCGCTGCCATTCAACCAGTTGGCGCAGCCACGCAATGCGCTGGTCGTCCTGGTCCGGGCCTTTACTGCCTTCTTTATATTTCCAGTGCGCGGCGATACCTTCTTCGGCGATGCGGTGCATTTCTTCGGTGCGGATCTGCACTTCAAACGTCATGCCGCCCGGCCCGATCACGGAGGTGTGCAGCGATTGATACAGATTCGGCCGCGGCATGGCGATGAAATCCTTGATGCGGCCCGGAATGGGATGCCATTCGTTATGAATCACGCCCAGCGCCGCATAGCAGTTCTTGACCGAATCGGTAATGATGCGAATGGCCAGAATGTCGTACACCTGATCGAGCGTGATGCGCTGGCGCTTGAGCTTGAGATAAACCGAATAGGCCCTCTTCACGCGGCCGTTGACGCGCGCCGGAATATCTTCACGCTGCAGCTTATGCTCGATCTCAGTTTTCAGCTGCAGAAGATACTCCTCGTGCTGCTGGCGCTTAGCGTCGATCTCGCGCATCAGGTCGGCGGCGGCTTCGGGTTGCAGCGCCTGAAACGACAGATCCTCCAACTCACCGCGAATTTTGCCCATGCCGAGGCGGTGCGCGATAGGCGCGTAGATATCGAGCGTTTCCTGGGCAATCGCTTCACGTTTTTCGGGCGGCATGGCGTCGATTGTGCGCATGTTGTGCAGCCGGTCGGCCAGTTTGACGATCACCACGCGAATGTCGCTGGTCATCGCCAGCAGCATTTTACGCAAGCTCTCCGCCTGCCGGTCTTCGCGGTTGGCGAAGCTGATTTTACTCAACTTGGTGACGCCATCCACGCAGCGCGCCACGTCTTCACCGAATTTCTCGCGAATCTCCTCGAGCATGACGGGCGTATCTTCCACCACGTCATGCAGCAGGCCGGTTTCCAGGCTGACGAGATCCATTTGCATGTCGGCGAGGATGTGCGCCACGGCTAGCGGATGGGTAATATACGGCTCGCCGGTTTTGCGCTTCTGGCCGCGATGCTGCTCGGCTGAAAACCGGTAGGCGCGCTGAAGGGGCGCGAGATCTTCCCTGGGCCGCAGCGCGCGCACCTTCTCTTCGAGGGTGTGGTAAAGATCCTCAACTTGGGGAGGTTCCAAAACGCTGGTGGACATGGGAAGGCTTACCTACTAGTGTAGTGGCGAAGGTTCGGATAAGCCGAAATAAATGCGCGACAGGGCTTTTGGATAGAGTGGGAACTGATCGACCAACTGCATGAGCTATCAGCCTAATCCCAAACGCTATGATCAAGCGCCCTTTCGGCGCTGCGGCCGTTCCGGCATCGTGCTGCCTCCCATCTCACTCGGTTTATGGCAGAACTTTGGCGGTGAGGATGTCTTTGAGACCGGCCGCGCCGTAATCCGCCGCGCTTTCGACCGCGGAGTGACGCATTTTGATCTAGCCAATAATTACGGGCCGCCGTATGGCTCTGCCGAGGAGAACTTCGGCCAGATTCTGCGCAAAGACTTCCGCGATCATCGCGATGAAATGATCATTTCCTCGAAGGCCGGCTGGGACATGTGGCCTGGGCCTTATGGCATCGGCGGTTCGCGCAAGTATCTCATTGCCTCACTCGATCAAAGCCTCAAGCGCATGGGCCTCGACTACGTGGACATATTTTATTCGCATCGACCCTCAGACGACGTTCCGCTGGAAGAAACGATGGGCGCGCTCGCTCATCTGGTCCGGCAGGGCAAGGCGCTCTATGCCGGTATCTCTTCGTACGGTCCGGAACGCACCCGCAAGGCGGAGAAAATTCTGCGCGATTTGGGCGTCCCGCTGCTGATTCATCAGCCCTCTTACTCGATGCTGAATCGCTGGGTCGAGCAAGGGCTACTGGACACGCTCGATTCCCTTGGGGTGGGCTGCATTGCTTTCTCGCCGCTGGCGCAGGGGCTGCTCAGCGATAAATATTTGAATGGAATTCCGCCCAACTCGCGCGCCAACCTCGACTCTAGCTTCAGCCGTGAGTTTTTGACAGAGGAAACGCTTGGCCGGGTGCGCGCACTGAACGGCATTGCCGCGGCGCGTGGGCAAAGTTTGGCGCAACTGGCCATTGCCTGGGTGTTGCGCGATGCGCGTGTGACTTCCGCTCTGATCGGCGCACGCAATGTAGCGCAACTCGATAATTCGCTCGATGCTCTCAACAACAGCGCGTTCTCGGCGGACGAACTCAAACAAATCGACAGCTTCGCGGTGGACGCCGGCATCGACCTTTGGCGGAGTGTTTCGGCGGAATAGATTTTTCTTGGAAGGTTGATAAGAAGCTACTTCACTACGATGTTCACCAGACGATCCGGCACGGTGATGACCTTTACGATTTGTTTGCCTTCGATGAACGATTTGACCTTGTCATTGGCGAAGGCGAGTTTTTCCAAATCCTCTTTCGGCGTTCCATGCGGAGTTTTGACATGGCCGCGCAGCTTGCCGTTGACTTGAACGGGGATCTCGACCAGATCGTCTTTGGCCAACTCCGGATCGAACACGGGCCAAGGATGGCGGAAGACCGGCCCTTCGTTGCCTAATTCTGCCCATAGATCTTGTGCAGTGTAGGGAGCGAACGGGGCAAGCAGCAGCGTGAGGCTCCGGCAAATTTCGTGCATCGCCTTGTCCGACAAGCCGGCTTCGAGCGAATACAATTCGTTCACCAGCTCCATGAGCGAAGCAATGGAGGTATTGAAATGCCAGCGGCTATCGAAATCGCTGGTGATCTTGCCGATGGTTTGATGAAGCTTGCGCAGCGCGGCGCGGTCGGACTCAGTTTGTTCGCCGGAACGGGTGCGATGAGAATGACGCGTGACGAAGCGGTAGAGGCGGCCGAGGAAACGTTGAATGCCGGAGACGCCATCTTCCTGCCAATCGAGGTCGCGATCGGGCGGGGCCGCGAACAATGAATACAAGCGCGCGGCGTCCGCGCCGAATTTCGCCACCATATCGTCGGGTGAAACCACGTTGCCCAGGCTTTTCGACATCTTCGCCCCATCTTTGATGACCATGCCCTGGGTGAAGAGGCGCTTCACGGGTTCATCATTCTTGATCAAGCCAATGTCGCGCATAACTTTGGTCCAGAAGCGCGAGTAAATCAGATGCAGAATGGCGTGTTCGACGCCGCCGACGTATTGATCGATGGGAAACCAGCGCGCGATGATGGCGGAGCTGAAAGGCGCCATATCGTTATGTGCGTCGCAATAGCGATAGAAATACCAGGAGGAATCGACGAAGGTGTCCATGGTGTCGCTTTCGCGGCGGGCTGGTTCGCCGCATTGCGGGCATTTGACGTTGATGAAAGAAGGGACGCTTTCGAGGGGCGAACGGCCTTTGCCTGTGATCTTGACATCGAGCGGAAGAATCACCGGCAGATCTTTTTCGGCGACGGGCACGATGCCACATTTAGCGCAATGCACCATGGGAATGGGCGTGCCCCAATAGCGCTGGCGAGAGATGCCCCAGTCTTTGATCCGATAGGTAATCGATTCGTTGCCAAAGCCTTTCGCCTGCGCGAAGGCGGCCATTTTCTTGCGGGCGTCGACACTGGCGAGACCGGACCAAACGCCCGAGTTCTGGACAATGCCGTATTCACAGAACGGTTCCTGCATGGAGATGCCATCGGCGAGCGCGCCGTCGGCGGGACGAATCACGGGTGTTACCGGAATGCCGTATTCGCGGCAGAATTCGAAATCGCGTTCATCATGCGCGGGCACGGCCATGATGGCGCCGGTGCCATAGCCCATCAATACAAAGTTGCCGATCCAAATGGGCACTTGCGCACCATTGAACGGATGAATGGCGTACTTGCCGGTAAATTGGCCGACCTTCTTCACGTTGCCGGGATCTTGACGGGCCGTGAAATCAATCATTTCTTTCAGCTTTAGGCGCTCGCTCTCATCGGTGACGAGTTGTTCGAGCAGCGGATGTTCGGGCGCGAGGATCAAACACGTTGCGCCGTAGATGGTATCGATGCGCGTGGTGAAGACGCGGATTTGGCGGCGTCATCGGCCAAGGCGAAATCGACTTCGGCGCCTTCGGAGCGGCCAATCCAGTTGCGCTGCATGGCGAGCACGCGCTCGGGCCAGCCGCCTTCGAGTTGCTTCATGGCGTCGAGGAGCTCGGCGGCATAGGCGGTGATTTTGAGGAACCATTGCTGCATGGCGCACTGTTCGACGGGG
>Ga0302319_10018389_pt1 | contig 12753 bp, 11 predicted proteins | sample Bog_T0_2_FD_203319 | JGI IMG/M metagenome (GOLD analysis project Ga0302319, IMG submission 203319) | Peat permafrost microbial communities from Stordalen Mire near Abisko, Sweden - Bog_T0_2 | ecosystem: Environmental > Terrestrial > Soil > Wetlands > Peat | place: Sweden: Abisko, Stordalen Mire...
ATGGAGGAGATCGGCAGGGGCAGGTCACACCGTCAAGCTCGATATCTCCAGCCGCAAGCACCACGCCTCGGAAATCTAGTAGGTGATCTTGGGCTGCAGCTTGCGGGCCTGCGCGATCAACTGCTCGACCGACTTTTCCGAAGGCAGGACGCGGACGAGTTTGCGTCTGGTATTTACTTCTTTCATGTTCTGCGCCAGCCGCGCCGGATTGCGCAGGGCGAGCTCGCGAACCGTGGTCACGCCGGCTGCGCGCACCAGCCCGACCTTGGCCTTGCCCATGCCGGGAATCCGCATGTAATCCGATACATTGGCCCATTCCAGCAGCTGCTGCTCGCTGATGCCGGTCTTCGCCGCCAGCGCCTTGCGGCCCTTGACGGTACGGGCCGCCTCGAGCAGTCCGTCTGTGGTGCGAATGCCCAGCGATTTCAGTTTGGACGCTGCGAAGGATGGCAGGCCATCAATCTTGGAGATTGGATATGTCATGGTACTCGATATGAAAAAGGTGCTTTAAGCGAACTGGCTGAGGCCCGGTGTCCCCTTAATGATCTCGCCCATTTGGTCCGCTCCGATTTTGTCGCGGCCGAACCTGAAAAGTTCACGCGCGACGCTCTGAATCTCGCCCATGCCCAGGCCGAGCCCCATCAGCCTGGTGCCGAGCGCCATCAGGCCCCCGCCCATCAACCTTCCGAGACCGCTGCTTTTGCCGGAGGCCGCGATCACGGCCTCCGCGCCCGGAATATGGTCGATCAATACCTGAACCTTGTCGGAAGGACCCTCGTTGCGAAGGAAACCCAGAATAATCCCGACCGTTTTTTCAGCGACAACATTATCGATGCCGGCCTTGACGGCCAGCTGCCCAATCAACTCGTCCATATTGGCCCGCCCTCTGCCCCGATTACGCGCCGGATCCTTGCTTGTGAATTGATCTTGATCTTCCGCGCCGCGAATTACAAGCGATGACCGCATTCGAGGTCCCGATTCGCCTTCGATCCGGCGGCAAGTGTTGCAGCGATGCAAGAGCAGGAGCGAAATTCGCTGAAAAATTGTCGCGGCTCCGGAGTTTCCTTCCGACTTTGGCTGGATGTTCGCCAGATGCCGGTCGAACCGGTTTCGATGGACCGGGTCTCCAACGTCCGCGAGGCGGTCGTTGACCGGTTTCAATCGGCTTGCAAGATGCAGTATGATGCCGGCGTCCGGCGGCTTGACCCCAGACGCGCGCGAATAGGCGACGGAATGGCGACCCCCGATAACAAGCCCGCCGATACCGACGAGAAAATCTTCATCGGCAAGGGTGAGGAGCCGGCATGGCTGACGCTCGCGCTGGCCAATCGGCATGGGCTCGTCACCGGCGCCACCGGAACCGGAAAAACCGTCTCGCTCCAGGTGATGGCCGAGGGGTTTGCACGGGCCGGTGTTCCGGTATTTGCCGCCGACATCAAGGGAGACCTCTCCGGAATCTCCGAGGTCGGCGAGGCCAAGGACTTCGTCGTCAAACGGGCCGCCGATATGGGCCTTAGCTTCCAGCCCGACCAGTTTTCGACCGTGTTCTGGGACGTTTTCGGCGAGCAGGGGCATCCGGTGCGTGCCACCGTCACAGAAATGGGCCCCTTGTTGCTGTCGCGGATGCTCGACCTCAACGATGTGCAGGAAGGCGTGTTGAACGTCGCGTTCCGTGTGGCCGACGACAACGGCATGGCCCTGATTGATATGAAGGACCTGCGGGCGCTGCTGGATGCGATCGCGCCGGACACTGGCAAGAAGGGCGCCGGCGACGATGATGCCCTGGCCCCGATCCGCAAGGCCGCGCAGGCCTTCGGTAACGTCACGCGGGCGACGGTCGGGACCATTCAACGTCAGCTTCTGGTGTTGGAAAACCAGGGTGGGGCCAAGTTCTTCGGTGAGCCGGCGCTGACGCTTAAGGATTTCATGCGCACCGACCGCGACGGCCGGGGCATGGTCAACATCCTGGCGGCGGACAAGCTGATGCAGAGCCCGCGGCTGTACGCGACCTTCCTGCTGTGGATGCTTTCGGAGTTGTTCGAGGAACTGCCCGAGGCCGGCGATCCGCCGAAACCCAAGCTCGTGTTCTTCTTCGATGAGGCGCACCTGTTGTTCAACGATGCGCCGAAGGCGCTGATGGACAAGATCGAGCAGGTGGTCCGGCTGATACGCTCCAAGGGAGTGGGCGTCTATTTCGTGACGCAAAACCCCGTCGACGTGCCGGAAACGGTGCTGTCTCAGCTGGGCAACCGCGTGCAGCACGCGTTGCGGGCGTTCACCCCGCGAGACCAGAAGGCGGTGGCCGCCGCCGCGCAGACGTTCCGGCCCAATCCGAAGCTCGACACCGCCCGGGTCATCATGGAGCTGGGCAAGGGCGAAGCGCTGGTGTCGTTCCTGGAAGGTGGCGGGACGCCGGCGATGGTCGAGCGCGTCATGGTCCGGCCGCCCTCGGCGCGGATCGGCCCGGTTACGCCAGAGGAACGCAAGGCGATCATCGACAACAGCCCCTTCAAGGGCAAATACGACTCCGCCATCGACGCGGAGTCCGCCTACGAGGTCCTGCAAAAGCGCGTCGCCGGAACCGCGGCAGCAGCGGCCGGATCCGGCGGCGGAATTCTCGGGCAGATCGGCTCGATCGTGGGCACGATCTTCGGTACCAACGTGCCGCGTGGAAGGTTGTCGACCGAGCAGGTGATCGCGCGAAGCGTCACGCGCTCGGTCACCAACCAGGTGGTCGGCGGGGTGGTTGCCGATCTCGGCAAATCGGTCGGTGGCTCGGTGGGCGGTTCGGTCGGCCGCGCGCTGGTGCGCGGCGCGCTCGGCGGATTGCTGCGGCGATAGAATTTTCAAGTCTTTGCGATCACCTGTTTTGGGGTGATCTCCCTCTTATGTCCGGAAAGTTGCGAGTGCTGAGAATTCCATCGCTGCGAGCCCCGCTCGATATCCTGTTTCTGGTCTGCTGCATTGCACTAACATTCGACGTGCTCGGCCCCGAGATCTGGGGGAGCGGAAAGACCAAGGACTATCCGCTCTGGTTCTGGGCTGGCCAGCAGGTGCTGCAGGGCGGTGACCTCTATCCCAGCGATCCCGGCGCCTATTTCGAGTTCATCTATCCGCCGATATCGGCAGTGCTGCTGGCGATCCCGGCCTGGTTCGGCAAGCTGCCGCTCTATGCGCTGTTGTCGCTGTTGAACGCGGCGGCGTGGTGGATGACGGCGCAATTCTCCAACGCGATGACGGGGGCGGGACGGACTCCTGGCCCGTGGCTGTTCGCGCTGCCGGGCTTTGCGACGGTCACCTTCGTCGCCGATACGTTCGATCTCGGCCAACCCAACCTGATGCTGCTGGCGATGATGCTGTTCGGGTTCTGGTTGCTGCAGCACGAGCGCCCGTGGAAGGCGGGATGCATGTTCGCGCTGGCCACGGCGATCAAGGTGTTCCCGGTGGCGGTGTTGCCCTATCTGGTCTGGCGAAGGCGGTGGGCATCGGCCGCCAGCATGGTCGTCTTCCTCGGCATCTTCCTGTTCGTGATTCCGGCGCCGGTGCGTGGATTTCAACGCAACTTTGCCGAGTTGTCGACGTGGTTTCACGGCATGGTGGGATCAAGTTCGGAGCAGGGTTTCGGGCAGCGCGGCGAGCAGAACTGGTCGTGGGTCAATCAATCCATCATCGCGGTGACGCATCGGCTGACGCGTCCGGTCAACTACAACCAGAACAATCCGGCCAAGCCGCCGGCCTACATCAATCTGGTCGATGTCAGCTTCAAGACCGCGAACGGGATCGTGCTGGCGATATCGCTCGCGATTGGGCTCGGGTTCATCGCGGTCATGCCGGCGCGAGCGCGAGTCACACCGCGTTCCAATGCCGAGGAACTCGGAATCCTGTTCTGCCTGATGACGGTGGCGTCGCCGCTGGCCCGGCAGTATTATTTCATTTGGCTGTTCCTTCCGGTGACCGTCCTGGTCCATCGGGCCGCCTATGATGCCCGCGCGGGCGTGCGTGCGGGCAGTTGGACGGCGCTGGCGATCGCGGGATTGCTGATGTGCCTGTCGCTTCCGTTTTTCCCGAACAGTCTGCAGGCCTACGGGAACAACCTTGCCGCCACCGCCGTGATCGCCGGGGCACTCGTCTGGCACATCCTTCATCCGGTCTCGGAAGCTGGCATCGTGCCCGCGACACAGATACAACTCCAACTGCATAACGAACCCAGCTAAGGGAACCCGCCAATGTCCAACTCGCTGCAATTGCAACCGGTCCTTGATCGCATCGATGCCGATTTCGAAGACAGCCTCGAGCGGCTGTTTGCTTTGCTGCGGATCAAGTCGATCTCGGCCGATGCTGCCTTCGCCGGCGACTGCAAGGCGGCCGCCGATCATTTGGCCAAAGACATCGCGACGCTGGGTTTTTCGACCGAGGTCAGGCCGACGGCCGGGCATCCGGCCATCGTCGCCAGAAGCAACGGCAATGGCAACGGCGGCGCCCGGCCGCACGTGCTGTTCTACGGTCATTACGACGTGCAGCCGGTCGATCCGCTCAATCTCTGGCACCGTCCGCCGTTCGAACCCGCCGTCACCACCCATGCCGACGGCCGCAAGATCATCGTCGCGCGCGGCGCCGAGGACGACAAGGGGCAGTTGATGACCTTCATCGAGGCCTGCCGGGCCTGGAAATCGGTCACCGGGGCGCTGCCGGTCGACATCACCATCGTCATCGAGGGCGAGGAGGAGATCGGGTCGAAGAATTTCGTTCCGTTTCTCGAGCAGATCAAGGACGAGCTCAAGGCCGATTTCGCGCTGGTGTGCGACACCAGCATGTGGGACCCGAATACGCCGGCGATCACCACCTCGCTGCGCGGGCTGGTCTATGACGAGGTCAAGGTCAAGGCAGCCAACCGCGACCTGCATTCCGGCATCTTCGGTGGCGGCGCACAAAATCCGATCCGGGTGCTGACCCGTATCCTGGGCGGCATTTTCGACGACGATGGCCACATCACCATTCCCGGCTTCTATGACGGCGTGAAGGACCTTCCGCCCGAAATCCTCGCGCAATGGTCGAAACTCGATCTGACGCCTGAGAGCTTTCTCAAACCGATCGGGCTCTCGATTCCCGCCGGCGAAAAAGGCCGCCTACTGATCGAACAGCTCTCATCACGGCCGACCTGCGACATCAATGGCATCTTCGGCGGCTACACCGGCGAAGGATCGAAGACGGTGATCCCGGCGGAGGCCTCCGCCAAGATCTCGTTCCGTCTGGTGGTGGGGCAAGAGCCCGACAAGATCCGCAAGGCCTTCCGCGACTATGTCGCCGCGCGGCTGCCGGGAGACTGCACGGCCGAATTCGGTGATCATTCCAGCGCGCCCGCGATCGCGCTCGACTGGAACATGAAGCCGCTCGCCGCCGCGCAGCGCGCCCTGACCGAGGAATGGGGCAAGGAAGCGGTGCTGATGGGCTCGGGCGCGTCGATCCCGATCGTCGCGGATTTCAAGCGTACGCTCGGTCTGGACACCGTGCTAGTCGGCTTCGGCCTCGACGACGACAACATCCATTCGCCCAACGAAAAATACGACCTGAAGAGTTTTCACAAGGGCATTCGTTCGTGGGCGCGAATTCTCGGCGCGTTTGCCGAAACGCCGCGGTAAAGGGGTGGCGAGCAGACAGGTCCGGCCGAGGCGATCCTGCTTTCCCTGCGCTATGGTTTACGGCTTACCTACTCCGCGCTCCCTGGTGGCCGGGCTTTCTCGCTACTATCATCTCCGGGAAGCTTGCTTCTCAAGAATTTGACGCAAGCGTCGGGGGCCCAGGACCACACGGATTCGCCGTCCGCAGCGCTCGTCATTCGCCGCACCCGCGTCCACCGCTTCCCACCGCGGCCTTCGTGACGATCGCGATCCGCCCTCGACATCGGGTGAGACACGCGAAGCTAAATCACTGATTTGCGCGACATGTTAAGCGGAATATTTTTCGCAACGAAGCTGGACAGGTTTTTGGGTGATTTGCCCGTCGGGTTGTTTTGTTGCAGTCTCGCCGCAAGATTGCGCTTGCGGTGGGGGCGAAGCAGTTTGCGGCACGCCATGTCGGCAGGCATGCGTCGACGGGAATTACAGTGACAGTGCTTTAACCGTGCCCCATACATCTGCGCAGCGGACGGATTGGCTTGTCTGTTACGCCGGGCCCTTGCACGGATATTGTTGTGTGGCTTAGGTTGCAGCCTTCCTCTCTACTGGATTGGCTGCCGTTGGGCGATTTCATCCAAATTGTCGGACTTTCGATCAGCGTTAGCTTGGCCGCGACGGCCTTCGCTGCAGCCGTCGGCCTGCCTGCCGGGACTGTTCTCGCAATTGTTCCGTTTTGCGGACGGCGACTGATGGTCGTCCTGATCAACGCGTTCTTCGGTTTGCCCCCGGTCGTTGTCGGTCTTATCCTGTATCTTGGGCTCTCGCGGTCGGGACCGCTTGGCTTTCTTTCTCTGCTCTTTACACCGACAGCCATGGTGATCGCGCAAACGATGCTCGCGATCCCTATCATCACGGCGCTGGTGCATCGCGCCGCCGAGAGAGCCTGGGCGCGTTACGGCGACGAGCTGATCACGGATGGTGCGACGCGATTGCAGGCCGCGCCGCAAATTCTGATGATCATTCGCGCAGACCTCGTGACGGCCCTCCTGGCGGGCTTTGGACGCACGGTGTCAGAAGTCGGCGCGGTGATCCTCGTCGGCGGCAACATTCGCGGCCTGACGAGGACGATGACCACGACCATTGCACTTCAGACAAGCCAGGGCGACTTGTCGTTGGCTCTGGCTCTCGGCACGGTGTTGGTCGGGATCAGCATCTCGATCAGCGCGGCGGTCTTTGCATTGGCCGGACGGGCGCGAACGGCGGGGAGCGACGAGGTATGATCAACTTTCGGAATGTCTTGGCGCTGATCGCGACGGTCGCGGTGATAAATTCGAGCTCTTCAGCCGAACAATCCATCGTTTTGGCTTCGACAACCTCGGTCGAGGCGTCCGGGCTATTGGCGAACATCCTTCCGCATTTCGCGGCCAGGACCGGCATCGCGGTGAATGTCGTCGCGCAAGGTACGGGCAAGGCCCTGGACACGGCGCGGCGGGGCGACGCCGATCTCTTGCTCGTTCACGATCCAGAGGCGGAACAACAGTTTATGGATGAAGGCCAGGGTTCGACGCGCCGGCAGATCGCATGGAACGACTTTATCATCGTCGGGCCATCGGCTGATCCGGCTCATGTGACGGGCGGCAACGACAGTGTGGCGGCATTGAAGGCGATTTATGCGGCGCAAGCGCTGTTCGTATCGCGTGGCGACAAGAGCGGTACCAACGCAGCCGAGCTTCGGCTTTGGAAAATCGCCGGACAAGTGCCGGACACCCTCGACAAGCAGAAATGGTATCGCGATATTGGCGGCGGCATGGGCCAGGCTCTCAATGCGGCGAGCGCGATGAATGCCTACACGCTGTCGGACCGTGGCACGTGGCTTAGCTTTAACAACAAGGGGTCGCTGGTCGTCGCCATTGAGGGCGACCCTCGTCTGATCAATCGGTATGATGTGATCGAATTGAATCCCAGGGAGCACGGGGACGCCAAGCTGGCCGCCGCCAAAGTGTTTGCAGATTGGCTGGTCTCGCCCGAGGGACAGCAAGCAATCGGTGCGTATCAGCTGAACGGACAGAAATTGTTCAACCCTTCCGCTGGCTCGCCGAAGTAATCCCCTTTTTAATACCGAGCTGAACGATTACATCCGCGCCGGTTATTCATTGGCCCTCGGCCAGTCAGGCGCGGCGCGTGACTTACGCCCAGCGCCGAGCCGCTTTTCTTCAACCTTGCCGCCCTTGGGCCGCCGCTCCCGAGTCGCCGTTCTCCGTCATCCTCACCGTGTCGCGCGCCAAGCGAAAACGCCGCCCGGAATTGGGCGGCGTTTTGATTCGTAGCGCAGAGGTTATTGAGGATAATCCTAAACTAAATTCGGAGAATTTCAATTCCTGTAGCTGGGGTCGAGGCGGTCGAGCTTGCGCAGCAGCGCCGGCCATACCAGCGTCGTCGAGCGCAGTTCCTGGCGTTCGGGGTTGTCGAGCAGTCTGGCGTTCTTGTCGACCACGGCCGGGTCGACCGGATAGGCCGTCGGCCCCAGAATGCGGGTGCGCACCTGCATGGTGCAGGCCCGCTCCAGATGGAACATGCGCTCGAAGGCCGAGGCGACCGAGCGGCCGACAGTCAGCGTGCCGTGGTTGCGCAGCAGCATGTGGTTTTTGGTGCCGAGGTCCTTCTGAAGCCGCGGGCGTTCGTCATGGTCGAGCGCGATGCCTTCATAGTCATGATAGGCCAGATCATAGGTGACGAGCTGCGCGGTCTGGTTCAGCGGTAGCAGGCCTTCCAGGGAGCTCGCCACCGCGGTGCCGTCGGGCGTGTGCAGATGAAGCACGCAGCCGGCATCCTCGCGCACCTCGTGGATCGCCGAGTGGATGGTGAATCCCGCCGGGTTGATGCTGTAGGGGCTTTTTGTCAATTGGTTGCCGTCGAGGTCGACCTTCACGAGGCTGGAGGCGGTGATCTCGTCGAACATCATGCCGTAGGGGTTGATCAGGAAATGATGTTCCGGTCCCGGCACCCGTGCGGAGATATGGGTGTCGACCAGATCGTCCCAACCGTAATGCGCGATCAGCCGGTAGCAGGCGGCGAGATTGACCCGCTGGCTCCATTCGGCCTCCGTCATGTTTGACGGTACTTCCTTCAGGCGAGCTTCCGCTGGCGACATGATCCGTCCTCTCCCGTGAACGTTGATTTTCGCCGTGAGATTAACCGTGCATGAGGCGCGCGGCAAGGCGCGCCGCAGGCGTGGCAGTCATGCCTCCCGGGCGAAGCGCGATCCGCGCGCCAGCAGCGTCGCGTTGACCTCGGCCGGGCGCTCCTATTGAAGCCGGTGGCCGGCATCCTCCATCGGCCGGACGCAGCGCAGGTCGGTGCATGGCACCCAACTTTGGACATCGTCGGTCTCAGGCATTGGAACGGACATGGCGCGAGCGGGCCAAGGTCTAAATTGATCCGTCGAGGACCCAGCGCACATTTAACGCCTCGGTGCCGTTTTGCCTATTGTTACACAGGTAGAAATCCGTGCATTATGCCCGTTGAAAATTCAATTGCTAATGGAAATGAGAGGCCAGGACCATGCCAAAGAAAACCGCACCGAAGCCTATCGGCAGCCGCAAAAAAAAATCGAAAGATGAAACCTCAAATCCGCGCTCGACCGGAAAGTACGACAACGAGCTTGGCAAGCGCATCCGGCTGCGCAGGGTCGAGCTAGGTATTTCGCAATCTGAGCTTGCCGACAAGCTCGGTGTCAGCTTCCAGCAGGTGCAGAAATACGAGAAGGGCGTCAACCGGGTTGGGGCTGCTCGATTGCAGCAAGTCGCCACGGCGCTTGATGTCCCTGTGACGTTTTTCTTCGACGGTGATGGCAAGTCGCGAGAGGTCGAAAGCTTGCTCTTTATCGATAGCTCTTTCAGCCTTCGACTGTTACGGGCTTATTCCTCTGTACAGAGCCAAGCGGTACAGCGCCAGTTTGTGTCGCTGATCGAAAGCATCGCAGCCAATGAATGATTCCAGAGGTTGGCGCCTCCATGATCAATGCGCCAACCTCGCTTTCGGCCCGAAACGTCACTCGCGGCCCGCGCCAAACGTTTCGAAGGAACGAGCCATTCAGATAAAAACGACGATCGATGCGCCGCGATGAATGCCCGTACAATTACCGATTATTAACCGTGTTGACCTACCCTGAGCGGGACGGAGTCTGGGCCTCGAGTCTTTATGCAACTGCTGGCGAGCCGAAAATATTCCGTGATCGACTATCAGACGATGAGCGAATTCATCGGAAACGAACGGCTTTTCCGAACACCTGCCGGCGCATTCGTGTTGCATTTGTCATCGGAAAGGAAGCTCGAAGCCGAGGAGCGAATTATAAGGCTGAACGTGCGGGATGCCATAACGTGGCTCAATCAAACGCCAGATGAGTTCGGTTGTTTTTGGGAGTACGCTGTGGATGCTCGCCCTAACAAGAATTGAATTCGCATAGGCCCAAAAATCTTAGGGCTGCAACGCATCAAGGTTTAATGGAAAGGCGCTCGAACACTCGTAAGTCTGTACTAATGAGTGGAGCGATTCAGGCCGCCCGCGATACAATTAACTGCTTGATCCGCGACATTTCTATTTCTGGGGCCGCGCTGGAAGTTACGAATACCCACGACATTCCCGAGCGTTTCGATCTTGCCTTTAAGGCGGACGATACGCAGATTCCCTGTCACGTCGTCTGGCGCCAAGAGGAGAGGATTGGAGTGGCCTTTGACTAATCACCGACGACGAGGTGATCGCCAATAGCGCGTATTTCGTTGCGGTGCACGAGTCCGGAACTGGCAGATTTTGTTGCGAAAGTCGAAAATCGCACACCCCCCAAAAAAATCCCGCGAAAGTCAATTCTTAGGCACGTTTAATCTGCAAACGGCCGTAGCACCAACACGAAGGCGTTTTGTCGATTTTCGGAAAAGCGATATGGTTGTTCACGTCGCTAGGCGCGAAGCCCGTCAGCGGCTCCGGCAATTTTCGTTCGTCAGCCCGAAAATGCTTTTTCAGCAAAATCAGCACTGATCGGACGTGACGCAGTAGTCGCACCATGTCCATTATGGGGGACGGCGGACGACATTTGCTCGCAGCTGTGTTGCCTCGACCTGTTGAGCCGGCAACCAGAACCGGAAGTCATCCTGGCCTTACGCTCGCCAGAGATCCGATGGCTCGGTGCGGAACAGCGGCGTTAGGCCGTACGGATCCCTGCCTGCATAGGTTAACAAATAAATAGATCAAAATCTGTACGTTTCACTCAGCTAGCGCAGCGCTGACCTGTTTTGCAACGCGCTGGTCCGGTTTTCGAAGTTGTCTATTTCCAGGCTCCATCGCATTTGAAGTGCCAACGAAGGCATGGGACGGATCATGCAGCAGGCGGCTTCCATTATCGACGAGCTTGAAGAGGCAGTCAGAAGCGGCTCGTCGGCGAAACGAGTCAGCACCCTTCGACAGGTCACGGACCTTTTCCTGCATGACGGTGAGCGCCTGAGCGAAGACCAGGTCAGGGTGTTCGACGATGTCATATGCCATCTCGCCGCTCGTGTTGAAACACGAGTAAAAGCCGAACTTGGCGCGCGGTTCGCGTCGCTTGAGTACGCCCCGCAGGGCGTAATCGAGCAGCTCGCACGCGATGATGAAATTGCCGTGGCTGGCACCGTACTAGCTGGCTCAAGCGTTCTTACGACCAGTGCGCTCGTCGAAATCGCCAAGACCAAGGGACAGGAACATCTTCTCGCCATCTCCGGCCGGACAAATTTGCCGGAGGCCGTCACCGACGTGATCGTCGATCGAGGTGAACGCAGGGTCATCAGAAAACTTGCCGACAACGCAAGCGCGCGCTTTTCCGATACCGGCTATGAGAGCTTGGTCGCTCGCGCCGAAGCCGACGACGAACTCACCGAGATAATAGGGCTTCGGATCGACCTTCCGGTCAAATTTCTCCGCGATCTTTTGCAGCGCGCAACCGAGGCGGTGCGCGCTCGACTGGCCCAAGCTGCTCCCGCGGCGCTGCAGGAAGAGATCCAGCGCGTCCTGACAATGATCGCCGACAAGGCGCGAGGGGAACGCTCGCCAATCCGGGATTTCAGCCGAGCCGAAGCAGTGGTGAGGCGAATGAAGGGCCTGAACGAACTCAACGACACTGCCGTCACCAGGTTTGCTGAAGCCAAACGGTTCGACGAAGTGGCTGCGTCACTAGCCATTCTCAACAACAGCGCACCGACCGACATGATGGCGCGGCTACTAGAAGGGATCCGCACCGATCTTATCCTGATTCCCTGCAAATCCGCCGGATTGGGCTGGCCGACAGTCGAGGCGATTCTTTACAATCGGCCGGTCAGGCACCGTATCGATGAAGCGACGCTGAAGCTTGCGTTGAAGGATTACGGCAAGTTGTCCGCAGAAACCGCCGAACGCACCCTGCGTTTCTGGCAGCTCCACAACAGGATGGAGAAGTAGACTCCGATGCCACAGCCGCGCCTATACAAGCGAGTTCAACCAGCTGGTTTGATGTCCAACAAGGCCAAGATCCTTGTGGCGCCGAAATCGGCTCCTGTTGACTGCCGGCTTATTGATTATTCTGCCGGCGGAGCATGTCTTGAACTGTTTCCGATGGTGACGCTGCCCGCTCGTTTTGAGCTTCTCTATGGCAACGTCAGAAAGAAGTGCCGCGTTGTCTGGCGCCGCGGAATTCGAATTGGCGTCGCATTCTAATTGAGGTCGCCGGTCGCTTATTGGCGACGAATATCCGTAGCATATGCCGTGACAATTCACAGATTAAGACAATCAGTACGAATATTGCTCCGACGTTGCACATCGTATTTGGGGAGGGCGTGGTGGACGATCAGCGCAAATCACCGAGGCAGAGAAGTCGATTTCAGAGTTTTGTCCGCGTTCTCAAGCGAGGTGCCTATATTGATTGTGTCGTCCGCGACATCTCTGAAACGGGCGCACGGTTAGGCATTGTCAGGAAATAAGGTAGTCAATCACGGCTTGGGTCGCTTGTGGATTGGAGCGATGGTGTAGTTCCACTCCCCGTGGAAGTCATGGGGAAAGATGTTGACGGCAGCGAGCTGATCGTTGGAAACGCGTAGGCCTTTGGGATATTCGTTTTCATCGAGCTCCGCGCGCA
>Ga0302319_10018392_pt1 | contig 12752 bp, 14 predicted proteins | sample Bog_T0_2_FD_203319 | JGI IMG/M metagenome (GOLD analysis project Ga0302319, IMG submission 203319) | Peat permafrost microbial communities from Stordalen Mire near Abisko, Sweden - Bog_T0_2 | ecosystem: Environmental > Terrestrial > Soil > Wetlands > Peat | place: Sweden: Abisko, Stordalen Mire...
ACGGCGCGAGCGCACCCGGACCTCGGCGATTTAAAACGGCCCCGGGCTCAGGGGACATGGAGCGAGGCGGGGGCGGAATCGACTCCTCTTGCTACTTAACATAATAATTATTGTGCGTAACTCATTTAAGGATAATGAGTTGCAACTTATAAGTCCCCGATTAATGAATCTATTCCGGCCCAAGCAAGTCAGATGGTGATCACGCGATAACTGAGGGGCAGTTTGAATTCATCGCAGAGACGTTGCAGGTAAGTCTCGTCCTCTGCACCGAGCGCAGTGCGACCAACAATTACTAAGCTGTCGGGACATCTGCCTGCCCGCGCGGGGTGGTATGCATATTCCAGAATTTGCCCTAGGGCCTGGCGAATCACAGCACGGGGATTCAAGTCGGTTTTGATTTCGTAGAATATCAAACTCTCATCTGTTTCCACGCGCGCAACCTGCCGTGGGAAGCCACATCGCTCTGTCCTCCGGAATATCAGACCGATCCGCCTCCAAAGCATGTTGCTGTTGTGAAGCAATTCGAGGGCAAACGGCTAAAGATCCGTGGCCAGGGCAACAAAGATCAGTTTTTCGTCACAGAAGGGCAGCTGCGATATCTGGAGCCAAGTGCTGCGCTGGTTTGCGACGACGCTAATCTCGCATACATCGAAGTTGAGCCGGAGGTAATGCAGGTTCTTGCTGCTGCGCGCGGAAGTGATTTGAACGCCGTCCAGATGCGATCGATCCTGCAGGGCCGCGAACGCTAGGATCGTCACCCTACAGACACTACTTCCAAACGCTAACCGGCAAAGTTGTCCGCCAATCCGTTCCCGTCTATATTTATCGCAATCCCGAGGGCGTCGCCATCGCCGGCTATCAGCATGAAGCAGGGTAATCCCTCCGCTTGCATGAAGAGTGAACATTTTACGATTGCACGCCAATCGCGTCTGCTCGGGGAAACCCTGCATCCTTTGGGATGGGAATGCCATTCACCGACGTAGACGACGTTACCCATCGTTCGTCTCGATATTGCATTGACCCTTTCCGCAAGGCCCTGGTGACCACGGACGAATCCCACCGGCCATTCCCTGCTGTCGGGCGGTGCCGGCAAGACGTCGATGATGCAAATCTGCCGATGCTCGCGATCAACGACCCCGACCATCACTCCACCCGTCTCCGCAGGCAACCGTTGACCCCTCAGGCGATGCATCTCGGCCGAAGCTCCGGGGTGAATCCGAATCGTCCAACCGCCGATCACGATTTCTCGTGGGCGGCTTACTGGGATGTTGATCCGATCGATTTGGTTATCCGGAGTCAGTCTGAATATCCGCACGGAAGCCCCATCCTCAGCCAAGTCCGCTCGGATCACGCGAGCGGCAACCCCCGAGTGAACCGCCACCGCATCCTGCGCGAGCACAAAAGTCGTCTCGCGGCAGCCTGTGCCGTAGCGGCGCGAATCGGGCTGAGCTTGTCCAAAATGCTTAGCTAAACGATCGTCAAAAGCGACGGCGCGAAGGTATTCAGCCTCGAGCCAAAATAGCGTGCTGCTGCGCCTGCTATCCTCCATGAGGAGGACGAGTGCATCCCCCTCGGGATTGAGAAAGGCGGAGCAGCGGCGAGCCCCTGCGCCCCGGAACGACGTGATATGGCGCTCGACAGCAACCGACGCGGAGAAGTCCATGATGATATCGGCGCCGCACAGCACGTCGGCGAGCCGGGCTTGCTGGTCGCCAGGGAGAAGCACGTTGCACGGGAGCGTAGCGGGGCTGCTTTCGGAGGCGAATAACTGCCTGAAGATATCTGATACGATATGCGCCTTGTTGAATCCGATCGCCCACCAGCCCGCGAGGTGCCTGGCCATATTGTGGGCTTCAAAGGTGTCTGGATCGATGAGGGTCCATCTTCCGAACCCGGAGCGAATCAGGTGGTTGGCGACCTGGGAACCTAACGCTCCCATTCCGATTGCTACAATTCGTAGGTCGTTAGGGCGATGGCCGTTCATGGTGGCCGCGGCATGGCGGACCAAGGCCCACCGGACTGACATTGGGATAAGGGGTATGGCGGCAAGATACTCAGCGTTCCGAATCTTCTCCCTTCGGACGGGAACATGGATCCCTCCCTGCAACTCGTATGACATCTCAGTTTCGAGCAACTGGGCCGCCTTGGCTCCAAGGATAAACGCGAAATGGTCCGTTGTCTCCTGCGGCCCTCCAAAGTGACGGCGCTTGGGGAGCTGCAACACAAGAACAAGTTGGCTTTCGGAAAACTTGGGGCCCCGAAGTTCCGCGAGAATGGGTGTAAGCCGCTCGCAAACCGCCTCGACGAGCGAAAAGCCAAGTCCCTGGACCATCTCCTCCAGCTCGCGGAGGTTGTCGGGGTGCTTTCTCATGATGCCGTGGGTGGTCACGGGCCCCCGTATGAATATGAGCGGCAGGTTCAGGACCTTATTGGGTGGGCCTGGGTCATCCTCTGTGGCTATCAGGTAGCGATTCCCCTCGGGTTCCGAACGGACGATGACGAAGAAGCGGCGGACCCAGCACGCAGCCCCATTTCCGGCATCCATGTCGGGAAGGACCAAGTGCCAGGATGCGGGCGGCATCAATGGCTCGAGGGGCTGGTCCGGGCGGTGAAGTGTCCCGCTGGCGGTTCCTCCCATCCATTCGCGAATCCGCTCGACGAACAGGCGCGGTGCCCAGTTGGAACGCTCATCGGGCCACGGTCGCTCGTACAGGCAGAGCTCCCTGGGGAATTCTTGGCCGCCCAAAATCAGGTGCGGGACCATGGGAAAGTCGCCCCTCAAGGCAAATACGCGCGGAGCCTTCTCCGGGCTACAGAAATCTATCCGAACGCGCTCCGTGTCGCGTATTGGGAAAAGAGGCTTTTGGGGGAGATTTACGTCGATCTCAATTTCGAGGGAATCGACGAGGCCGTCCGGTGACATGCCGGACGAGATCAAGGAGGCAAAGATCAGATCGCGGCGGGCCTGGAGATAATTCCTAAGGGCGTCGCCAAATTCGGACATGGAGAGCTCCTAGCCGACGCGGGGCGCCGGCATGCTGACCAGCCCCCCGCCGCCAACTACAGAAGTGGTGATCACTCGGCCGCCTGCACCGCCAATCTCGATGATGAGCCGCTTGGGGTAGGAACGATTGGGATGCTCCATGGTAGTCAGGAATTTCCCGGTCCCCGGACGCAGCGCCCTCAGGTAGGTGTTCTTGGCCTGAAAGTGGGGCGGCTGGTCCGAATCCTCGTTGTCGATGGGTTCACTTGTTGAAATCACCATCGCCCGGGAGCCCGCTTGTTCGAGGAGCCAGCTGATGTTTGCCGAGGTCGGGGTCTCGATCTTGCCTTTGTCCTCCCCGAGGGAAAGGTAGCTGCAGTGGTGAGGGAGCTTGTAAATATCCCATCCCAGACGGCTTTCGTTTCCCTTCCGACGGGTGATTTTGACAATCCACTCCCAGTTATCGGCCACGGTGTCTGCCGCCATGAGAAGCCGGGTGTCGCCGGCCTTGAAGGTGGCCTGGATAACAAGGGAGTGTTCGTTCCGATCGAGAACAACGTCCCCATCTCGCTCGGCGAATGGCGAATGGATGAAGATCTCGACGCCGTCCGCGTCCTTGCTAAAGCCCGGAGCGATCTGGCCCGCATCGGTGATAAGGTGGAGGCGAGAATCGAGGGTCAGTCCCTCCCCCTCGAGCCATTCTTTGAGGTGTGCCGGCCGGGAGAATACACGGATGCCATATCCTTTGCGCAGCCGATGCCTCGCCTCCTGGCGGATGACACGGGCATCGTCCTCTGCCCCCTCCTCCACAATCGCGGCAGCAGGAACCCAGAGTTCGTCGATCTTCACGCGGTCTTTGGACTGATACGCCTCAGCGTGATCGAGCCAGAAGAACTCTCCCGCACCTTTGGTGTGGTCGTTGTCGAGGTGGGTGAACCCGACGACTTCGATGCGGTTGCGGTCTGGCCAGCCGATGTCCTCCTTCAGGGCAGGCGGCAGGTCAATCCGCTTGTCGTCGCGATTGCCGGGGTCGCGCATATTGGCGTAGTCGACAAGGAGGAATTTCCGGTCGAGCGTAATCAGTGCCGTGTCGGCATTTCCGAGGGGATAGAATGTGAGTTTTGGCATAAAGTCGTGGTCGGTGCAGGGGGTCGGCTAGGTTGCCGCTTTAACCTCCTTGGCGAGCGAGCGAAGGTAGGTGTCGCCGAAGGAATTGATCCTCGTCAGGTCGGCACCATGCGCGTTTGCGAACCGGGCGTTCTGGACGTAGACGTCGATCCCATCGTCCACGCTTTCGAGGATGATGTTTCCGGCCTGGTTATTCGTGATGATCGGGAGGTCCCGGCGGGACCACTCGTCGTAGGCCAGGTGCTCCGAACTGGCGCAGCCGAACAGGGTCAGCTTCGGGTTGACCGTGTCGAGAAAATCGAAATTGGCCCTGGAGTGCCGGCCGTGGTGAGGCGCAAGGAGGACAGAGCAGTCCCGAATCGCCTCGCCGTGGTGCTCGAGGACGTGGGCCCAGGTGTCGTCATGGGCGTCCCCCGGGATGAGGATCTTTCCGCCGGGGCTCCGGTAAAGCAGCATTAGGGAGGCGTCGTTCACGCTTTCGTCGTCGTCCGCCGCGTCGATGAGGTCCTTATCCGGGGCGAGGACATGCAGGCCACAGCCGCCGGCCTTGTCGTCCTCGCCGAGGTTCGCGAACTTGAACTTGTGGCCCGCTCGGACGGACATGACATGAGTATCTTTCTCCGATCCATCGCGCACCGTGACGTAGCGATCCCAATCGGCCTCGCTGTAACCCCCGCCTTCGAACGAGGGCTTGGCCCGGCGCACACCAGAGTCCCAAAAGTTTCCGACGGGGAAGGCGTCCATCAGGCCGTCGAATCCGTCTAGATGGTCCATGTCGGGGTGCGTGAGAATAAACCTGAAAATGGAGCTCACCCCCACCTTGGCCAGATACTCGATCGGGTTCGTCGGCTTCTTGGCCATTCCGAAGTTCCCCTGGGCGGCTGCGAAGTTTGCGAGTATTTCGTCGACCATCCGTTTGGTCGGGTCACGGCCAGACTCGTCAGGCGAAACGTAGTTGCCATTGCAGATGTCGATCAGAGTGGTCAGGCGGCCGGCGGCCCCGGTGGCGAAGGAGTGCTGGATGAGGGTGCAGTCGCCCTCCCCGACATTTAGGAAGTGTATTGTGGACATCTGGGTGTGTGTTAGGATTTCTTTCGAGGAGCTCTTGCCGGAGCCGGTGTGTCGATCGCTTCGAAGAGCCGCTCGGCGTATGCGAACGCAGGTATCCTGACGGAGTCGGCATCGACGCGCAGCAGCCATACGAGCAGGGTGCCGAGATTAAGGGCGAAACAGATCCAAGGAATGAGCTGCGCCGCGCCGGTTCGCGAAGCATGCCATGCTGCGATTGCCGCGAGTGCTAGTCCAAGCAGCGCCGCGAACACGCCTAGACGGCGGAGTGCGTATAGATTGCGGCAGAAGCCATATGAGGTGTTCTCCTTGAAAAGGAGGGCATACGTCCGAACGTCGCGGGTTCTCCCGATGGCTACCTTGGTCGCATCCTCATAGGCGAGGTCTGCCGCCTTCGGGTCGGCGTTCTCCTCCTCTGCCGTGGGCAGCGTGGCCCCCCTAAGTTTTCCGAGCGCCTTGTGCCAGCGCGCTCGCATGAAGGGGTTCGCACGGCCACGGTGACGGAGAAGCTGAGTTGTCGGAGCGCCTCCCCACGATTCCCAAAGCCGCGGTTCAATCACACGTCCTGACCGCCGGGCAAGAATTGCCAATAGATAGGTGCCCCCGGCCGTTCCGAATAATCCCCATAGGGCCGATGCCCATGGCCATTGACCCGCTGTCCAGGCAAACATACCGACCGCAAGCGGAAACAGGGCGATAAGTGCCGGCTGAAGCCGTGCGCGGAACGAATAGGGGTCAAAGAGGGTCAGGGACCGTGTCGGAATGTCTGTCATGTGGATTGCTAGGTGGTGTTTGGCATGTGTGAATAAGTTGGATAGGTTGGGTAAAGTAACACCGGAAAATGCCCAAATCAACGGAAATCAGCAAAAAACGGCCTTTCGATACTGTGCAGTTGACGCAAACAACCATTTCCGCAGGATATGAGCACTTTGGTTCCTTCCGGCGACATGGTTTAAAACCCCAATGCTACTAGAATTCACAACCGCCAATTACCGTTCCTTCCGCGACCGAGTGACCCTGTCACTCGTGGCTTCGCGAGATGACTCATTGGAAGATGAGAACGTCGGAACTGAATCCAGCTATCGTGCCATCCGTGCGGCCTCGATTTACGGGTCCAATGGGAGCGGCAAATCGAATCTACTCTCCGCAATAGGTCGCATGCGCCGATGGGTACTTAATTCGTCCAAGGACAGCCAGCAGGGCGAACAGATTCCGGTATCGCCGTTCCGGCTCAACACGCAAACGGAATCGGCCGCTAGCTTATTTGAAGCCGTGTTCCTGGTCGGCGCTCAGAAATACCGCTACGGGTTCGAAGCGACAACCGCCGGGGTATTGAGCGAGTGGCTGCTGGTGCAGGCTGATTCCATCCGCGAAACGACCCTCTTTGTTCGTAAGGACGGGCAAATAAAGCCAGGGACAGAATTCCCTGAGGGCAAGGGCCTCGAGGAGCGCACGCGCCCAAATGCCCTTTTCCTTTCCGTCGCCGCTCAATTTAACGGGAAGATCGCCAGCAAGGTTGTCGCTTGGTTCGAGAGCATCCGAATAATGTCAGGCCTTCAGGAGGGTCCGCCCACACGCTTCACTGCGGAAGCACTCGGAAATCCGACAAATCGCGCGATCATTCGGGAAATGGTGCGGCAGGCGGACATTGGCATAGAGGACATCCAGGAGCGGGAGACGGATCCCGCGCAACTACAGCTCGCATTTCCGCCCGAGATTCCGGAGTCAATGCGCGAGCGCATTATTGAGGACATGCGTCGGCCGGCGCTGAAGACGTATCACCGTAAGTTCGATGGTGATCGGCGGACTGAGGAGCTAGTGGAATTCGATTTGAGCCGTGACGAATCGGCCGGCACTAAGAAATTTGTTCAACTTCTCGGGCCCTTCCTCGATACCCTGGAACGCGGTTCGCTTCTCGTAGTAGACGAGTTCGAGGCACGTCTGCACCCAAAACTTAGTCGCACGCTGGTTCGGCTATTCAATTCGACGGTGAACCAGAAGAATGCGCAGCTTGTTTTTGCATCCCATGATCCTGGCCTACTGAACCCTCGCTATCTGCGGCGGGACCAGGTCTGGTTTGTGGAAAAGGCCGAATCGGGCGCGTCGTCACTCTATCCATTGAGCGACTTTTCGGTCCGCAAGGGCTCTTTGTTTGAAAAGGAGTATCTGGCGGGCGAATTTGGCGCGGTTCCCCACCTTGGCGATATGCAGGAGGTTCTTCTACGTGCCCCCAAGGAATGAGTCACCCTGGTTGCCACGCCAGGACCAGCCGACGCGACGAGCCGCGTTTCGACCGCTTCGGCGGGTATTGATTGTCTGCGAAGACGAGAAGAGCTCGAAACTCTACCTGGATTCATTTCCAGTCGATCGTCGCCGCATTGAAATCCTAACTGTTGGCACGGGGCGCAACACCGATTCGCTTGTCGAGCACGCGATAGGCCTGAAGCGGAATGCCGCTGCGAGGCAGGATCCATACAACGATGTGTTTTGCGTATTCGACCGCGACAGTTTCCCTGCGCAAAACTTCAATCGGGCGTTCCAACTCGCGCTCAATGCCAGTATTCGGGCAATCTGGGCGAACGAGGCGTTTGAGCTTTGGTATCTCCTACACTTCGACTTTATCAACACGGCCATCCCACGCGCCGAGTACGGCGAACGCTTGGAGCGGCGCCTTTTGATTGGGTACCAGAAAAACGATCCAACAATCTACGACCGACTTCGGGATTTCCAATCCGTCGCAACACGAAATGCGGTTCGTCTCAGGAAGCACTGGATCGAGGTTCGCCGACGCGGGTGCAACCCGGAAAGTTGCAACCCCTCCACAAACATCCAGGACCTGGTCGAGTTTCTCAATCAGCTGGCTGAACTCGGGGAGACCGAGGATCCCGAGACTTAGGCGGGAAGGATCGACAGTCCTCCCGCTGGACCTACCGGAGAATTTCTCTTAAGCTATGAGTAGAGGCGGACACGGAAACGCCGCTAATCGTTGAAAATCAGCGGCGTTTTTCGGAGTGGCGTCCCCACTGGGATTCGAACTCCCTCGAGTCAGTTGGCCAAGAACCGCACTCGCCAAGCCTCGGCGGTTCATCGTAACGTTGCCCGAAATGACGTCGAGGAAACCCAAGGAGGCCAATTTCGCGATGGAAAGCAATTCGATGAATCGAAATCTTGGTGCCGCGAAGGCGGCCAAGCAGGACGAGTTCTACACCCAGTATGTCGACATCCAGAAAGAGATCGAGGCCTACCTCGAGTTCGACCCTGACACCTTCCGCGGCAAGGTCGTCTATTGCAACTGCGACGACCCCTTCGAGAGCAATTTTTTCAAGTACTTCGCCGCCAACTTCAACAAGCTCGGCCTCAAAAAGCTCGTCACCACCAGCTACGACGGCTCCCCCATCGCCGGCGCACAACTCACGTTCGGTGAGTACGACGAGGGCAATGGCAAGCGCCAAAAACCCAAGGCGATCGCTTTCGAGATCCAGGAAGTGAAGGATGTTAATGGGGACGGCGCGACTGGCATCGAAGACGTCAGGCTTTTCCTGAAACAGAATCCCCACACCCGCAAAAGTCTCGCGGGAGGCGGTGACTTCCGCAGCGCCGAGTGCGTCGAGTTGCTCAAACAAGCGGACATCGTGGTGACCAACCCGCCCTTTTCACTTTTCAAGGAATACGTCGCTAAGCTCGTGGAGCACGGGAAGAAGTTTCTCATCATCGGCAACGTGCAGGCGATCACTTACCTAGAGATCTTCCCGCTGATCAAGGACAACAAGTTGTGGCTGGGCGCCACGATCCACAGCGGCGACCGCGAATTCCGCGTTCCTGCCCATTACCCGCTGAAAGCGGCCGGTTGCCGTATCGATGAAAATGGGGTCAAGTACATCCGCGTCAAAGGCGTCCGCTGGTATACAAACTTGGACCATGGGCGCCGCCACCAGCGGCTGGAGTGCATGACCATGGCGGACAACTTGCGGTTCAGCAAGCATAAGGAGATAAAGGGCAAAGCGGAGTACGACCGGTACGACAACTCTGACGCAATCGAAGTGCCGTTCAGTGACGCGATTCCCAGTGACTACGACGGCGTCATGGGCGTCCCAATCTCTTTCCTTGACAAGTACAACCCCGACCAGTTCGAGATCATCGGAAACAGCGACGACGCGGACATGATGCGTGAGATCGGAGTCCGCGCCCTCGGTAGGGAGTTCATCAGCGCATATCGCGCTCGTGGAGGTACTGGACACTACAGCCCGGGCATGCGGATGCTTGGTCTGCTCGAACCTCAGCCGCGCGTCGTTTTTAAGCGCATTCTAATTCGCCACCGCCGTCGCACCCGACCCGCAAGAGGGACAAAAAAGTGAATACCACGTTGAGAACCAACATCACCGTCGCCGACATCTGCGACGGGTTTGTGTATAACCAATTGGAGGGCAAAGGGCTGTTCGGGCTGGGCGGGAAGCTCACCATTCAGCCGGAGTACCAGCGCAACTACCTCTATGCGGATGGCGGCGGCAAGAGAGAAGCGGCGGTCATCGAATCGCTGCTGATGGGGTATCCGTTGGGACTGATCTATTTCAACAAAATCGCGCAGGACAAGTTCGAGGTGCTGGACGGCCAGCAACGTATCACCAGTATCGGACGGTTCGTTACGAACAAATTTGCGATCATGGACAACGGCAATCCGAAGAACTTCGATAGCCTGCCCGCCGACCAGCGGACCAAGATTCTCGGCTCGGGATTGCTGATTTACGAATGCGAGGGGACCGAGACTGAGATCAAGCAGTGGTTTGAGACGATCAACATCGCAGGTGTGCCGCTCAACCCCCAAGAGCTCTTGAATGCCATTTACTCAGGGCCGTTCGTGACGTTGGCGAAGGCCGAATTCAGCAACAGCCAGAACGCGAACATCCAGAAATGGAGCGCCTACGTCAAGGGCAGCGCGAACCGGCAGGAGTTCTTGGAGCGGGCGCTGGACTGGGTGAGCAAGGGCGAGATCGGAAGCTACATGAGCGCTCATCGCACCGACCACAACATCAACGAGTTGAAGATATACTTCAACACTGTGATCGACTGGGTTTCAACAGTGTTTGTCGACGTTCTTCCAGAAATGCGTGGATTAGAGTGGGGCAAGCTTTACGAGGAGCACCACGGCAAGTCCTACGATCCGAAGAAGATGTCGGACGATGTAAAAAAGCACGCCGCCGATGATTTTGTGAAAAGCCGCAAGGGAATTTTTGAGTTTCTACTAGGCGGCTCGGTCGATACGAAGTTGTTGGAGGTCCGGGTCTTCGACACACCGATCAAGCGGGCCACATACGCTAAGCAGACGCAAGCAGCTGAGCGCAAGGGCGAGTCCAACTGCCCGCTCTGCGCGGTTGGGCACGGCGCGAACAAGAGCAGGATCTATAAATTTGACGAAATGGACGCCGACCACGTTGCAGCATGGAGCAAGGGCGGCGAAAGTTCGGCCAAGAACTGCCAGATGCTTTGCATCACCCACAATCGGGCCAAAGGTAATCGATAAAATGCGCGTGCCACATCTGCTGCGATGAATTCCCGCACCCAGTTGGCGCACTGTGCGCGACAACAGCATTTCATTTCTCCAAAAGCAGCCCCACTGATCCTTTTTGAATTCCTCCTTTCAAATTTCATCAACGACGCGTTCGACTTCGGATAGCACAACTACAATACCGCGAAAAAACCCATCCTGCTGCATTGATCCCTGGGATTCACATCAACCCGCGACTCGTTGAAGCTGTTCGATTTGTCCCCACAAAGTCGCTAACGATCAATCCCTGCGCTTCGGATTTTCCCGAGCATTTGACCCGGTGCCCGCGCGGCAATGTGCTCGGTCGCTCGCTTCGTCAGAAGATCGAGGCTCGTTTTCCCTTCAACGAAATCCCTGGCAGCAACGCGCAACGGGATCTTGGTCATTCCGGAGCCGCCCGTATCGTTCACGATTCCAAGCGCCTTCTGTGTAATCTTCTCCTGATCCACGCAGCTCGCCTTGAGCCATTCATTATGGAGGGCTGTCAGTGCTTCAACGATTGCAGCTGCAGCGGGCGCGGCTGAACGGGCTGCCGTCCGCTCAGACATGGGACGCATTAACGGGTGATTGACAACACGTGTGGCCCGCGCGAGCTCCTGTTCTAAAGGAAGGATGTACTCGAATGCCAGCCGCGGACGACTGGCAACGATTGCCGGAGCCTCGATGCGAATATCCTTCTCGATCCGGAGGCCGACAGATTCCGCGACCAGGCGCGTCATTCCGGTGAGGTCATTGTTCCTAATCGCGGAATTCAGTGCCTCAATATACTCGCGCTTATTCTCGACTATGCGTCGGAACAGGGGCTCCGGGTTACCAAGGACTTTCTGCACCTGGTCCATCATAATGGCGCGGCCAAGGCGTCCATTGCCGTCGTTGAACGGGTGTATCCCGACGAAACGCGCGTGGTAGAAAGCAACGGCGGCGCATCTTTCCAAATCGTTCGTTGCCTGGGAAAACATCTGCCTGGCTTCGACGGCCAGGCGGGCATACTCGATCTGGATGCGCTGGGCGTCAGCCCCCAGGTGGCCTCCAAAGATGACCGTCTCCCCCACCCTGCGGACCCGGCCGGAGTCGACGGTAACACCCTCAAAAATCGTTTGATGGGCCTGCGCGACCTGCTCAAGGAGAGGGATCACACCGGAATTCTGTCGCAGCCATTTCTGGGCGACACCGATGCCGGCCAGAGTCTTCGCGCGGTACTCCTCGAGGCTCTTTGTCCCAGGCGCCACCTTCGACTGGAGATTTGCCCAATCTGCCCGTTCCCGCGCAGCCTTATCGAAGGCCGCGACGAACGGGTTTCCCTCGGCCATGACTACTTACCTTCCGATGCCTGGATGACTTTACGTGCTTCTGCGATCTCGGGCTCGGTGCAGTTGTACCCCTCAACGGCCTGGTTCATCACGGCGCACCGGAGGACATGCTCATTGTAGTCCCCGACGGGCTTACCTAGCGGCGGCTCCTTGCGAAGAAATTCGTCGCGGAAAGGGGCCGGCATGGGGGCATTCGGGATCATGGCGGAACGTTTGTCGCTCCAACGATCGGCCTCAACCCCAAAACGGGCATTCGCCGTTCGGGATAGGTTGCTATCGCTCCAGGCCGGAGCTCCGGCCTTTGCCAAGAACGCGGTCGACCGGCAGTGCGGCGACGTGCTCAGCCGCCCGGCGTGTCAGAAGATCGACGCTCCCCTGCCCCTCCAGAAAATCCCGGGCTGCGCTGCGTAGGGGGATCCCCGTCCTCCCCGGCCCGCCAAGCTCGTCCACAATGCCCAGGCCCTTACGAACGATGCCAGGGCGTTCGATGTACCCGGCTGTGGACCACTGTTCGCGGAGTTTGGTCATCTCTTCGACGATCGCGAAAGCCTGAATGCTGCGACCTTCTGCGCGATAATCGCCTCCGCGTAAGCTGCTACTTTCGCCCGGAAGTCCGGCGGGAATTGCGGCGCCGGCTCGATCTTGTCGTTGTGCCGTTTCAAGGCCTCGAGGGCCGATTGCAGCTCCTCGCGCTGGCTCGTCGTAAGCGAGTCCAAGTTCG
>Ga0302319_10018393_pt1 | contig 12752 bp, 9 predicted proteins | sample Bog_T0_2_FD_203319 | JGI IMG/M metagenome (GOLD analysis project Ga0302319, IMG submission 203319) | Peat permafrost microbial communities from Stordalen Mire near Abisko, Sweden - Bog_T0_2 | ecosystem: Environmental > Terrestrial > Soil > Wetlands > Peat | place: Sweden: Abisko, Stordalen Mire...
CGGCCAAAATCTTTCAGAAACGATTTTCGCCCATCATCGTGTTAACGACAAAACGTGCGCCGGGAAAACAACTTGCGCAACTTCGCAAAAACACGGATGCCATAAAAATAACCGGCAGTGCAGAGATTGACATGCGCGCCTCGTTACGCTGGCTTTTTGAAAAATGGGGCGTAAGGCGGCTTTTGTGCGAAGGCGGCGGTGAATTGAATGATGCCTTGTTCCGGGCCGGCGTGGTGGATGAAATTCACCTCACGATTTGCCCGAAAATCTTTGGTGGACGCAATGCGCCCACCATCGCCGACGGTCAAGGTTTCCCGCGGCTGGCAAACGCCGCAAAGTTCAAAATGCTCTCTAAAAAGCTGATAAAGGGCGAGTTATTCACCGTGTTTTCGCGGCACAAATAACTGGTTTTTCCAAGATTTTACTTAAGCGCGGCGGTTTTTGACCGCAGATTTGAGGCTTGGGGGATTTTTCAGGTGGTATCGCCATCACCAACTCAATTCAAGGGAGTGACTTTCAGGTTGCGGAAGGCGACCGCACCGTGGTCGCCCTGCAGGTAGATGGGGCCGGTGGGATGTTCCGGAGCCTTGCGGCTCACGTTTGTGCCATGGGCGATTTCGACATTGTCCTGAACGACCTGGCCGTTGAGGGTGACTTTTACAAATTTTGCGTTGGCCGTTTTCTTTCCGGTATCATCAAAGCGCGGGGCGCGGAAATCAATCACCAGTTTCTGCCATTCGCCGGGTGGCTTGCAGGCATTGACCGAGGGTGGAGTTTCGCTGTAGACCGCGCCGCAATCGGTCTTGCTGGGCGTCGCCACGCCGTAACTGTCGAAGATCTGTATTTCGTAAATGTTCATCATCTTGACTCCGGAATTGGAATCCACGGAACTCCCGGGTGTGGATTTGCCAACGAGAAATTCCACTTCCACGGTGCAATCGCCGAACACGGCCTCAGAGGAGAGATTGACCGTGCGGTTGGTGGAGATCAAATCCGTTCCGGGCCCGACTACTTTCAATTTGGCCGGATGATCGGGATCCATGGCGGCTTCCCCGTAAACCCATTGGCTGTCCCCCTTGCCGATGATCTTCCAACCAATCAGGTCTTTGCCATCAATCAATGAGACGGTCTTGGCTGTATCTTCAGCCAGAAGAACCGAGTTAACGGCAAGGAATGAGACGCATCCAGCAAGCAGCGCCAACGTTCGAAAGATGGAATTCATGGGGGGATGATAAGGTGCATCGCGGCGGTTAGTCAATCAGACTGCGGCGAGCGGGGGTTTCATGCTGAAAACTGTCCTTGTCTCCGTCCCCAGGCGCAGCAGTTTGAAACTGCCAAGCCGTTTGAAATTCCTGGACCCTGCCGGTCAGCGATATTTGCTGCGGCCGAGGACGGCCGCGCCCCGGCCCCTTTTTGAAAACACTCCATCGCAATCTTTGGCGTAATTCAAAAAAAATCGAGTCAGGAGCGGGCTGAAGTGGCCGCGCGCACGGCGGGGGCTACCCGGGCGCCGACCAGTTCGATGGCGCGCAGCAGCTTCGCCTGGGGCAATTCAGCCACGTCCATCTGGAAGGTAATGCGGGAGATGCCGCCGAGCTCTTCGCTGTGGCGCAGAATTTTTTCCGCCACTTCTTCAGGATTGCCCACGAGCAGCGCGCCATGTCGTCCGCGAACCGCGTCGAAGTGCGCGTGCGTGACCGGCGGCCAGCCGCGTTCCTTGCCGATGTTGGTAAACGATTTGGCATAACCCGGAAAAAAATCGTCAACCGCCTGCTGTGTGGTTTCAGCAACATAGCCCAGGGCATGGACGCCGACTTTAAGCTGTTCCGGCGCGTGCCCCGCCCGCCGCCCAAAATCCCGATAGACATCCACGAGCGGGCGGAATCGCCGCGTCTCGCCGCCGATGATGGCGATCATGAGTGGCAAACCCAGCATGCCGGCGCGGGCAAACGATTCGGGCGTGCCGCCGACACCCAGCCAGATCGGCAGCGGATTCTGCATGGGCCGGGGATAAACTCCCTGGCCGGTCAGCGGCGCCCGGTGCTCGCCGGACCAGTGAACGAACTCGCTTTCACGCAGCTTCAAAAGCAAATCCAGCTTTTCGGCGAACAGCGAATCATAATCCTTGAGGTGCAATCCAAACAACGGAAACGACTCGGTAAAGGAACCGCGGCCCACGACCATTTCCGCCCGCCCCTGCGAGAGCAGATCGAGGGTCGCAAAGTTCTGGAATACCCGCACGGGATCGGCGGCGCTCAACACCGTAACCGCGCTCGTAAGCCGGATACGCTGGGTGCGGGCGGCTGCCGCGCCGAGTATGACCGCCGGTGCCGAATCGAGAAATTCCCGCCGATGATGTTCCCCCACTCCGAACACGTCGAGTCCCGCCTGGTCCGCGAGCTCAATTCGCTGAACCAAATGACGGATGCTGTCCGAGGCAGCCACTTCAGTACCACGGCTGTCATCTGCCATGCGGGCAGCGAAACTATCAACGCCCACCTGCATTGCTTTGGTGTGCCGCTCGGAGACCGGCTTCCCGGATTCAGCGCGGCTCGGTTTGTTCGCTTCGGTTAACTCTGTCATGGTGAGACAATACCTCTCCCGCGGGGCTTCGATGAAATACTATTTTTCTTGGCTGAGCATAACTTGCAACGATGCTCGAAAAAAACATCATACGGCGTTGCTCCGCAACCCGCCGCAGAGAAAGGGGACCCGGAATTTAAACTGGAATTTAAACTGGTGGACAGCAGGCAGTATGTGTGGAACACTTAACGTGTATTGAAGAGCAACACCGATTGGCAGCCAAAAAAATTTGTTACTCTAATAATTGCCGGAGCGAAGATTTCGAGCTGCCTCACCCCAAAGGAACCGGTTGGTTCACGAAACTAACGGTGGTTCGACCTGCCAGCGGAAACCGGGTCCGCCCATGTTGTCCGTGAAGCCGGCGCCCAGCGCCGCCCGCCATTTTTTTATCCAATTATTATGAACATCCTGATTGAAAACAACGAAACCCTCGAGTACCTGATGCCAACGGGGAAATGGTCCAAAAATCCACTGCAGGGAAAACTGTTTCCGGCCACCGCCACGGCATTCCGCGCGGCGCGGCAGGAAGCCATAGGGAAATTCAACATTGTATTTTATATTCCAGATACAAACCAGTTTGTGAATCTGGATCACGGCCGCGGTGCCGGCATGCCGGAAGCGGGGGAAAAACCAGCCGAACTGGCCGATCAACCAAAGCCGTAAACGCGGCGGACTTTTCGTGGCGCAGGTTGTCAGTCGAGATGGCGGGCAATCCCGCGCCTGTCCTACAGCCTGCCGCTCTTCAATGCAGCCGCCAAGTGATGCGCGCCTTGTTCAGGTCGTAGGGCGACATCTCCATTTTTACGCGGTCACCCGCGGTGAGCCGCACCCAGCGTTTGCGCATTTTGCCGCAAACGGTGGCGAGCACCACGTGCTTGTTGTCGAGCTCCACCCGAAACATGGTTCCGGGCAGCACAATGGCGATACGGCCTTCTACTTCGATAGCTTGTTCTTTACTGGGCGCTGGCATGGTATAATTGATTAAATCAAAAACACGGGGTTCGGTTCACGAACTCCGTGAAATTCTGCAAAATGATATATAAATGATTAATTGCGATTACGATCTCCGCCGAATTCACGGCGACGTCCACCACCACCGCCGCCACCGGGGGGACGTGCCTCCCGCGGCTGGGCCACATTGACCGTCAAGGCGCGTCCGCCCAGCTGTTTGCCGTTCAAGCCGGCGATGGCCGCCTGGGCCTCTTCAACGCTGCTCATGGTGATAAACGCGAAACCGCGTGGCCGATTGGTCATGCGGTCCATCATCAGGTTGGCCTCGGTGACACTGCCAAACGCGGCAAAGGCGTCCTGCAGATCATTTTCAGTGGTGTCGAAGGAAAGATTTCCGACGAATAACTTGTTACTCATATGGTAGCTAGTTGTCCTAGACTGAGTTGACTTTAACCAGACTGTTTCCGTTCTTCGGATTTCAAATCTTCACTGAACCACGTTCACCTGAGGATTCACCATGCCTTGAAAGAGATAATCCATCTATCAGACCATCTGAATCTAACAGCTTTCGCCCCAATAGCAATATTATTCGCCAAGTTTGCCAGAATCACACGGAAAAAGGGCGGGTTTCTTGCGAAACCCGCCCGTGGAGTCAAAGAACCGGCTGACTGGCGCCTTTTACGGCTGGCGCAGAATGTAGAACAACAGATTCGTGCCCGGCGTAGAATTGGTGTACGAGTAATTCCCCGAGCCTGCCGGACTTTCAACGGTCGTACCGACGACCGGCCAGGTTGAAACCGGCGCCGCCAGCGTGTTGGTAGCCAGCACCGAGAAGCTCAACCCGGTAATGTTGGTGAAGGCAAACGCGAACTTGTTGCCACTGGCCACCTTGGCCCCGTTCAACAGGGAATGGATGGGCGCGGGGATGTTAAACGTCGAGCTCGTTACCCCGGTCAATCCGGTCGAGGTGAAGGAGATGGTGGCACCCGTCACGGCGCTGTTGCCGAAAGCAGTCAGACCGCTAAAGGTGGCCTTGCCTGAAGACGCGGCCTTCGTGGTGGTGCCCCCAAGGGTCCAGGAGCCCGCGCCCACTTGAGCCACAATGCTGGAAGACGCCGTCGTTACCGTATTACCGTTCTGATCTTCCACCAACACTACCGGTTGAGTAGCCAGGGCAGCGCCGTCAGCAGTCGGTGCTTTGGGTTGGGTCGAGATAGCTAATTTGGCGGCCGCACCGACGATCGTGGCGGTGATTGAGTTGGAGCTATATCCCGTTGCGCTGATCGCAATGGTGATGGTTCCAGGGCTTTGCAACAGCGCGGATGCCGATGGATTGAGCACCAGCTTGCCCGCGGAATTGGTCGTAACAGCCCCAAGCGGCAGGGGTGAGCCGTTCACCGTAACGGCGGTAATGGACGAACGCCAGAGCGGATCGTCCGGCGTGTTTGTGATCGTGAACGAAGTGTAGCTATTAGTCGCAATATAGCTCTGCGCCGTGAGGAGGGGCGGCGGAATGAACTGATTGGTGTAAGGAAGCAGTTGCGGCACAAATGTAACACCTTCAACCGAGGTGCCGGCAGGGGCTTTATAGATCACGTTGCTGGAAATGATGCTGATCGGACCATTGACCGTCGCGTCAGTCAGCCGGATCAGGCTGTTGCCGCTCTTGCCCCCGCTGCCATCCGCGTAATAAAGATAGACGCCGCCAGCGCCGTTGGTGGTGGCGAACAGGGTGTCGCAGTTGTCCCCGTTGGTATAGGCGCCAATGGCAGTCCAAGTATAGCCATCGCTGTTCAATGACCACTTATTGATGACGCCGCTGGTTCCATTGGTCCCACCACTTTGATCTATGACATACAGGATACTGTAAGTCGTTCCACCGTTGGTGGTAATCATATAGAAATCCTGGGCCAGTCCGTCGTCGGGGGGAGTGAACGTGTCGTGGAGTTCGGGGCCGTTCTCGTAAGGAGAACCCCAATCTATGCTATTTCCACCGAGGTCGGTATTCGCGAAGATGTAGAGCGATGCGGTCGGGGGAAATGCCACTTTGGCAGTTTGAACCCAAGCGGAACCTCCAAACGACTTGGCTGACAAGTTGTTTTGCTGGTAAACCAAAGTGCTGTTGACGTATAACCCGCCTTTGTCACAAATCAGGAAGTCAGTGTTATCCGGGCTGCAAGCGGCACGAGCCTGGCTGCCACCAAACGAGGTGGAGACGTAGCTGACCGGCGAGGTAAACAGGTTCGTGTAATTCAGCGTTCCAACGGCGCGGTTGAGGTTGAACGTTTCGTCCGGCGTGGCTGAACTGCCATCCTGCCAGGCATCAAAAACCAGGAAAGTTCCGTCATCGCTTAACGTCAGCTTGCCCGCGCTGCCGGCGGAGGAGAACCGCAGGGCATTGGTTCCCGTGGCGCTGATGGGAACAATGTTGACCGGCGCAGTCTGGGCGCCGGCGGAGGGCTTAACTTCAATGACGCTGAAGGTCGTGTTGTTTGACACCGTGTCAATTTGCAGGACCGCCAGATTTCCGGGCGTCCACGGAACGGGCGGGGCGCCAATGTTAAAGCTGGTCGAATAAAAATTGGTGGTTGTCCCGAGCGTGCCCGAATTGGTGTAGCCGGTCACCGTGTATTTGATGGCCGCATTGGCAACCGCCACCGTGCCGGTGACCGTGGCGGTCAGATCGGTAAAGACACAAAAGCCGTTGACAATCGGCTGAATCGTGGAGCCGCCCAAAGTCCAGGCGGTCGAGTTGCTCACGCTCGCGGTAACCACCAGGTTGACATAGGGGTTCGTGGTGCCATTGCCATATTGATCGGTCAGGCCGATGGCAGGATTGACCTCCAATGTGCCGCCGCTGGCAGAGGGGCCGGCGAGCGGGGTGATCAGCAGTTGCTTGGCCACACCTGTGCCAACAAATTGGCTGACCTTGGCGCTGGTATAGCCCGTGGCAAAGATCACGATGTTATCCAGTCCGCTGAGCTGCAAAACAGCCGCCTGCGCCGGAGTAAATACGATGTTGGTCGAAGTAACGGTATAACCCGCGCCATTGGTCAGCAGGACACCGTTCGCATAGACGCTGTTAATCGCCGCCGCCCAGGCCGGATTCGAGGCGAAAGTATTGGTGAAGGGACCATCCACAGTCGCCACGGGAGCGTTGGTGATGGTCGGCGCATAAAGGCCTTCAAACTGGCCGTTGACGGAAATGTTGTCCAAACGGCAATTGCCGGAATTGTTGTTATAGGGCTGGCCCAGATAGTTCACGCAGTCGGCCCCAGTGGCAGCATTGACAATCCGGAATCCAAAGTTGGGATTGTTGTCCACACCGGGAACGCCGGTGAAATCAATGGTCATGTTGTTAAAGAAAACTGAACCATAAGTGTTCCAAAAATAGGTGCCCGTCACGGTATTAACACTGTATGATGGGCTGGTGACAGAGTTGGTCACAATAAACGTCGGATTGGCCGCATAAGACAGGTTGTTGGCCACATTCGTCGTCGTCACCCATCCGTCGGTGGTGTAAAGGACGCACATTTTCGCCTCGCCCTGGGTCGTGAAATAAAGATCGAAGTTAACCAAGACGTTGCTGTAATTGACCGTGCTGACATCAATCTCGGCGCCCTGGCTGCCAATGGGCTGCGTGGAAAGCCAGCCATTGCCCGGCTGCCCGCGCAGACGCCAGACATCTTGGCCGGCCGGGCCGGTTGAACTGTAGGGTGCTCCGTTGGCGGTGATATCCGCGGCATTGGTGCTGTTGCTGGGTGAAAAGGTGGGAGAAATCAACGGGTTGGCGGGCGTGCCGAAACCAAAGCACGTGGCGACTGCTGTGTTGTTGGAGATGGCGGGAAGCGGGCTGTTGTCCGGCGCAACCGGGCCAATGTTGTCAAACGTCCACTCGGCGACAGTGTCGTAGGAAATGCCCTGGACCACGACATTGTCCAACGTCCACGTGCCGCTGTTGTTGACGTATTGGGCTCCGGTCGTATCGAGGCAATTAGTGCCCGTCGCGGCGTTCACGATGCGGATGGCAAAACCGGGATCGTTGTCAACACCCGAAACCCCGCTCAAGCTAATCGTCACTTGATTATCCCAGGCAGCCGTCCCGTTGTTTGTCAGGATGATGTAGGTGCCCACCACCAGGCTGTTGGTGGTAATGGTGTTGGTGGCGAGGACGCCCGAATTTCCGGGCGAGATGATGGTGGCGTTCTGCCAAATCGAGCCTTCGGTCGTGTATTGAACCTGAAGCGCTGCTTCCGCATTCACAGTGGCATAAACATCAAAGGAAGCTTGAATTTGGTAATACCCGACCGTGTTGACGGCAAACTTGGCGCCTTGCGTGCCAATCGCGCCACTGGTGGTAAAACCGCTCAATTGCCAACTGTTGGGACCACCACTGCCAGTTGAACTCCCGGCCAACGACACCACACTCGGGCTGTTGCCCAAGCCGACGGCACTGGCGGTGCCCGCTCCGGCAGAGGCTTGGGGACTGTTGTTGACTCCGGGTGACAGGTTGTCAAAAGTCCAAGCGGCAAGGGTGTTTTGTGCTTCAGCCCCGGACAGGGAAGCCAGAAGCAGTGATGCCATGCAGGCAAGGTTTTTTAGTTTCATTTTTACGTTTGGTTTGTTTTGCGTTCTTTGTGTGTTGGTCCTGTTAAAATTCAGTAAAATCCGTTCGATGCACTCCCATCTGTGCTCAGGAACGGTGATTATCCATTTTTAGGTTACAAACAAATGACCCAATGGTGACGATTTGGTGACAAAAATCCCGGCCCGAAACTCTTTTGACGCATGTTACAAATTCGTAACATTTCCGACATCAGACCGTAACATTCAGTTGACAACCTAGCGCGGTGAAAGGGATTAATAATTCAAATAATGACGTCAAACGTTCCGGCGCATTTACGCTGATCGAACTTCTCGTAGTAATTGCCATCATTGCCATTTTGGCGGCAATGCTCCTGCCGGCCCTGTCCAAGGCCAAGGCCAAGGCTCAACAGGTCTCCTGCTTGAATAATTTAAAGCAATGGGGACTGGCTGACTCCATGTACGTGGACGACAACAACCAAACATTTCCATACGCGAGATACCAGCCCCCCGCCGCTTCTGGAGATCAGGACAATCCGACCTGGGCTGATATTGACTCTTATCATAATGCCGTCCACCCGGCCCTCGGTGATGATGTGTGGTTCAATGCCCTGCCTCCTCTCGTCGCCAGCAAGCCCATGTATGAATGGGCTTTGGCGGGAAACTTGGAATTATTTAACAATACCAAGAGCATTTTCACCTGCCCGACCGCCACGGCCCAGGGCATTGATCCCGCCGACCAAAACCCTAACCATGGCGACATGGTTCCCGGTGCGCGGCCGTTGTTCAGCTACGGAATGAATTCAAAAGCCACCGCCAACGAGTCTGGCGGGGCAGCCGTTGATCTGCAGGCCAAAACCATGATGGTAGCTCATCCTTCCTCTTTTGTGCTTTTCGCGGACACCCGCAACCGGTCCGCAGAATTACCATATTTCGCCAGCGGGGCAAACGTGTATCCCGGCGGCAACTCGATTGATCTCGCCACCCCTCAATCGTACACCACGCGCTTCTCCTCACGGCACAATAGCGGCGGCCAAATCAGCTTCAGTGACGCTCATGCGGCTTACTACAAATACAGTTATGTCGTCTCCGACGGTACTGCCATCTCTCCGAGCGGCCCATCGGCCGGGCAAACCGTCCCTGCCGGCCACGACCCCGGTAAACCGGACATCAATTGGGATATCCAAGGTTTCCCAGTCATTAATTAATTTTAAGCGCACTTAGTCTCCTGCACCCCGAATGAAATTCTCACCGAAGGCGTTCTTGTTTCCACGCGCGGTTATTTTTGCTGCGATTTTTGCCGTCACCGTTGCCGGCACATTCGCGAAAGACGCCGCGACGCTCAATTATCTCAAGGCCGGCAAGCCCGATGCCGCCACCCTGCTCGCGCCGCCGCCCTTGTTGTCTTCGGCAGAGCAGGCGGCGGACTTGGCCGAGGTGCATGCCGTTTACAGTGCCGCCAGCAGTAATGACATGGCCGCGGCGTATTCGGAAAAAAGCTTTACGGTCTTCAATTTCGCCGAAGCCGCCGGTCCATTTTTCGTGGAAAGCAATCTGCCCAGGACCGCCGCCTTTTTTGAAAAGGTCCAGTCGGATGCCGCCGCCATAACGGATGCCGGCAAGGATTTTTTTAAGCGTCCGCGGCCTTATACCACCGACCCCAGCCTCGCCAACGGCAAGCTGGAAAAAAGCTTCAGTTATCCCAGCGGCCACTCGACTGAGTCCATGGTTCTGGCGCTGGTGCTCGCGGATTTGCTGCCAGAAAAGCACGATGCCATCATTGCCCATGCCCGCGCCATGGGCTGGCACCGGGTGGAGATTGCGCGGCACTATCCCACGGACATCTACGCGGGCCGGGTGCTCGCCATTGCCATCGTCAAACAATTCAAGAAAAGCGACGCCTTCCAGAAGGATTTTGACGCCGTGAAGGACGAACTGGCCGCCGCCCAAAAATAAAACACCGGATCTGGGCGGCTTTGGCGGAACAATTCAGAAGACTTTGAACGCAAAGACGCCAAGGTGCAAAGCCGCAAAGTTTCGAGCCCGCATATTTGGTTCCAAGCCGGGACGTCACCCTTTGGCTATCGCCAGCAACAGCAGTTTCGTTGTGAGGATTAACTTTGCCCTCCTGGCGTCTTTGCCACTTGGCGTCTTTGCGTTGAATTCCGGCTGCATCGTTCCCGCTCAGGGAGCCTTCTCAATCTGTATCCGCGCAGGATCATTTACACCTAGTTCCAGCAGGACGGCATTGGTGTAGATGGCAAAATTCGTCGGCATGGACGGTTCATTCAGCAGCCGGCGCTGAAGCATCAGTTCCTTGAGGCCCATCACGTCAATGGCCACCGGGTCCCGGGCGAACCAGATTTCATTGCGTACAGTGGAGAACTGCAGGTAGCCCGCCGGCCCGCCTTGATATTGCGCGAGCAAGGCGTCGGTGACATTTAACACCACCCGGTCGCCAATCAACGGCAACGCGTAAATCTCCGGCAGGGCCACGGACAGGCGATCCGAGTTTCCCTCAAAACGCCGGGTATTGTCCACGCTGCCGAGCGCCAGGCTGAAAAACTGCCCGCAGATGCCGGCGGAGTTTTCATTCATCAACGGCGCCACCGAAATGATTTTGGTCATGTGCTGGCTCACCAGTTTGGAGAGGTAGGATTTTTTTCCGAGGCTGAAATCCTTGTTGGTTTTGCCGAATTCCAGGTCGCCCCAGACCAATTGGCCGACCACGGGCGAATCCGGGAGGTAAAAGGCATTGGTATCGTAGCCCGCTTCTTCCGCACCCGCCACGAGCACACCCAGTCTCTGTCCCAATTTATAAAATCCCGCCCTTTCCAGGTCACCGGCGTGCCGGTCCCAGATAATGATCTGGTCGGGCGGCTGGCCGGCTGCCAGCAGTCCGCGAACGATGGCCGCCACGACGGCGGGCCGCGTGCCGCAAACAGGGCCAGGCGCAGAAAAAACCTTGATGCCCACAATGTCCTTGCGGGATACCAGGCTCCGCCATGCGTTGCTCACGGTGGCCTGGCTCGTAAAAAAAGTCAGCCCCCGGTTGAAAGCCTCCTCCACCCGGGCCTCATCGGGCACATAGGCGTCCAGCAGATGATCACCCTGCGCCACGGTGACGCGCACCACCGAATTGGTGGCGTGCAGCGGGACGTTCTCCTGCGCCCCGGCGGGAACCAGCCAGCCGAGCAGGAGAAAAAACAGACATTGGAATCGTGCGTTTCTTGACACTTGCGAGCGCGGATGATACCACCATCGCCGATGCTGGCCCAAATAAATTCTGTTCGCGGCGCGATTTTCCTCCTGGCGCTGGCACTGGTGTTTTCCGGCTGCACGCCGGCGGGGCCGCGCGCGCTCTTGAAAGGGAAAAAATATCTCGACCGCGGCGACATCACCGCCGCCGTCACGCAGTTGAAACGGGCAACTACGCTGCTGTCCACGAACGCAAATGCGTGGAATTATTATGGCGTGGCCCTGCAACGGGCCGGCCAGCCGGACGACGCTGCCGCCGCCTATCAAACAGCGCTGAAGCTCGACCATGAGCTCGTCGAAGCCCATTATAATCTCGGCCTGCTTTGGCTCGAACAAAACAAGCCCGAGGCCGCCAAGGAGGAATTCACCACCTACACCATGCGCCGGCCAAACGATCCGGTCGGCTGGTTGAAGCTGGGCTTCGCACAACTGGAAGCCAGGGACACCCTGATGGCCGAGCGTAGTTTCAGCACCGTGCATGCATTGAAGGGTCACGAGGCCGAAGCCTGGAACGGTTTTGGGCTCGCCTCGGTCCAACTCGGCAAGTTCAAAGATGCCACTGAATTCTTCGTTGCCGCGGTCCAAACAAACGCCGATTTTGCGCCGGCAATCCTCAATCTCGCCACGGTTTACCAGCAGTACTTGCACGACAACCGCGCTGCGCTGGCGAATTATCAGGCGTATCTCGCGCTCACACCGCGCCCGGCCAATTACAACGACGTCAAAGCCATCGTCGCCAACATCGAGCAAAGCGACGTTGCCAGCACGGTAATGACTCCCGCCGTGATTAAAACCTCCAACCCGCCGGCCGAGCCCAAGCCGAAAGTTAACATCGTCACCGTAACGCATCCGGCACCCACGATCCGCCCTGAAACCGAGGAAACCTCCGCCAATCACGCTGCCCAACGCACCACCGGCGGTTCAACGCCTGCACCGGCACCCACCGTGGTATCGGTCCCAAGCGAAATGGTGCAAGTCCCCCCGGAACCGCAAATTGTCACCTCGCCCAGAACCAATCCGCCCAATCGCCCCACGATTGTGAGCACGCCGCGTAAGCCCGTGACCAATACCGTGGCCAGCCGAGAACCTCTCGAAGTGCCCATGCCGGAAGAGCCGCCCAAAACTGGCTTTTGGCACCGGTTCTTTGCCTCCGACAAAAGCGACGGTTCCGGCAAGCGCTATCGCGAAGACACCGTAACGCCCATACCTCCCGCCGCCACGGACGAACCGGCTGGCACCAAGGCGGAGGATCAAAAACCTGCGGAACCGAAGGCAACGCCCGTTTCGGCCTTTTCCCACTATAACTATACCTCCCCACAAAAACCGGTGGAGGGTGACCGCCGCGCCGCCGAGGGTGCCTTCACCAAGGCGCGGCT
>Ga0302319_10018394_pt1 | contig 12752 bp, 8 predicted proteins | sample Bog_T0_2_FD_203319 | JGI IMG/M metagenome (GOLD analysis project Ga0302319, IMG submission 203319) | Peat permafrost microbial communities from Stordalen Mire near Abisko, Sweden - Bog_T0_2 | ecosystem: Environmental > Terrestrial > Soil > Wetlands > Peat | place: Sweden: Abisko, Stordalen Mire...
GGCGTAGCCAGAACATTGGTAAACGTGGAGGTATTGAGCACCGTGTTGGCGACGCTGCATACCGCAAGCCCGATGTAGGCATTCGTAGCCATCGTGATGGAGTTCGTGCCCAGCACCGTCCAGCCCGCCCCGTTGGTCGAGTAATAACCGACAAAGCTGCTGCCGATTCGGTCCAATCGCACCCAGTACGGTGCCTGCAGGCCGGTTGTGCCGCTGATATAACTAGCCGAACCGCCCGTGGCCGCCCGCTCCTCGAAGGCCACCCCATTGGTCGAGCTGGCGGTGACCGGCGATAGAAATACGATGGCATACGTGGAATTCGCGTTGGTGGACTCGCGAAACATGACCCCGGCCTTGGCCCATGGCGCCGTGGCCCCAACCCCCAAAACCTCCGCCTGAATGCTGCCATTGCCGCTGGCCGGCTGATAAACATAGCGGAACGCGTCGGCGGCATTCCAGATGTCCGCCCCCGAGCCGGCCACGGTGAACAATCCGTTGGTGTCGGCCGCGCTACCGGGCACCCCGACCGCGCCAATGTCCGCCGTCGCCCAAGGACTCGGCAGGAGGTTCCCCGGCGCGTTCGAATTGGAATTGGAACTGCCAGTCAGGGAGATGAGCACATCATCCAGGAACACGGTGTTGTCGCCGCCATTGGCGTCCGTGCCCACAAATCCCAGGGTCTGACTGGCAGCGGTGGCGGTAAACGCGGCCGAGTAGGTGGCATAATTGGTGGCGCTGCCCGACGGACTAAAACTGCCGATCACCGTGTTGCCAATAGTTACATTCCAGGTTTGCCCGCCGTTGTTGTAAATGCCGCGTTGGGCCGCCGAAAAGGTGATCAGGTAATTGCTTCCGGGAACAAATCCGGAAAGCGCCTGGCTGATGGTTCCCGTGGCCTGCAAGAATGCGACCTGCGTGCCGTTCGGCGCATTCTGATTGGCGAAGGTGAAGGCGCTGCCATTGGCCGCAATGCCCGAACCACTCGAGCCCGATTGGGCGGCGAAGGTCCAGGCCGCGCCCGCCGGAGCATACTCATATGCCGCCATCGACGGCGTCTCGAAACTAAAGTTGCCGACGTTCACGGCCGTGGCTACCGGGGTCGCGGCGATGGGCGTTGAGCTGGCCCCCACCCCGCCGGTCCCGAACGCACTGACCACATAGTAATAAGTCGCACCATTCACCACGGTGCTGTCGGTAAAATTGGCCGCCGCCGAGGTGCCAATGATCACGAACGGCCCGCTACTGCTCGTCGCCCGCCCCACCTGATAACCGGTGGTGGCCTGGGACGGGGTCCACGTCAGCGCGATCTGCGCATTGCCGGCGATGGCCGTCAAGCCCGTTGGCGCGGCGGGCGGATTCGGAGCAACCGCGATGCGCACATTGTCGAGGAAGATGGTGTTGTCTCCGCCACGCGTGTCAGTGCCCACAAATCCCAGGGTTTGGCTGGCGGCCGTGGCTTTGAAGCCGACCCGATAATCGGTATAACTGGTGGCGCCAGCCGCGGGACCAAAGCTGCCAATCACGGTATTGCCAATCGTCACGTTCCAAGTCTGTCCACCATTGTTGTAAATGCCGCGTTGGGCCGCCGAAAAGGTGATCGCATAGCTGGTTCCCGATACAAATCCTGAAATGCTCTGTGCGATCGTCCCCGTGGTTTGCAAAAACGCGACCTGCGAGCCGTTCGGCGCATTCGGATTGGCGGAGGTGAACGCGCTGTTATTCGCCGCGATGCCTGAACCACTCGCGCCCGATTGGGCGGCAAAGGTCCAGGATCCGCCGGTGGGTTTATATTGGTAGGTGCCCACACTCGGGGTCTCAAAACTGAAGTTGGAAACCGTCAATCCGGAGGCAAAAAAGGCATTGATGAGGCCGGACCCGTTGGGGGTGCCCCAGCCGGTGCAGAGATCGTAACCCGGCACGGCATAGAATGCGTTCGTGCTCTTGGTGCTCGTGTTGTTGCCCGCCGTGATATCATGGAAAGCCGAGTTGTAATTGCTTCCCAGGCCGGTGGCGTAAACCGTTGGATTGATAAAACCAATGGACGGCAATCCTTTGGATGCAGCCTGCTGGTTGACCAGGGCCATGAATCCCGCCCACAACGGTGAGGCGCAACTGGTGCCGCCAAATGCTCCGGAACCGCCGCTGTTGTAAAGCACCCAGACATTGTCCGCCGTCAGCGCCACGTCCGGAAGATTCCGCATGGTGGTGGAGCCCTGGTTCGAGCTCATTTTCACACCCTGCTGCCAGCTGGGAATGGAATAGGTGGTGCTGGTGCCCCCGCTGCTGCCGGTCCCGTTACCCCAGTTCCACACGGTCTCCGACACATAAGAACCGTTCGCCCCGCCGCTGGTGGTCAAAGTGGTTCCCCCCACAATCGTAATGTAAGGCGCATCCGTCGGGGTTTGCACCGGGTTGGAGGCGGCGTTATAAGCATCCGAGTCCCCGGAAGCGTTGAAGCAGGACTGGCCCTGCGCCGCAAGTTGCTGGTAGATTTGCAAGGTGGTGGAATCAATCCCGAACGTCCAGGAGGTACTGACTTGCTTGGCCAGGTTGTCCGTGGCAATGCGATTATACATATCGTCGGGACTCGAACCGTAATAAGTGATGACCTGGGCCAGCCCGGGCGCCATGGAAATCGCCATTTCAATGTCCAAGGCAGGTTCGGCGCCGCCGTCGTTGGCGGTGATGCTACCAATGCCATCCAATAGCACATTGTTGAGCGGAACATTGGGCAAACCGTAATTGCTTTCATACGATTGAATGTCGCTGGGATTATAGCCGGCAAATTGCACCAGCGCGACCGACTGACCCGTGCCGGTCAAGGTCACGCCGGGAACATAAGCCGCGCGGAAATTACTGCCCACCAACGTGTTGCCCGGTCCCGACCCAGTCCCTTGCGCCGCCGCCGCCGCCGCCGCAGACACCGGCTTTGGCAAGGGATGACTTAACGGGCGCGGCGCGGCAAAATTATCCAGGCCGGCGATGTGCAGGACCGGCACCGTCAAATTCAGTTGCGGTTCTCGGTCGGCGGAAAAAAATTCCCGCGCCTCGGTGGGATGTTGATAAACATGCATTTGCACGTGAAATGTCCGCTCGATGTCAGCCACAGAACCTTCCACGTCCACCAACATCCGGTTGGCCGGAGTGTCCTTCAGGGTGAATCCGTTGGCTTTAAGAAACGACGCCACGGCGGCATAATCCTGGGGCGTGGACCCGAACTGGGTGGTGAATTCTTCCGGCGTCAAAAAATGGCGGAAATTGGGGCTCGCCGGGTTGTAAAGATCCTGCAGCAACTGATCGAGGGCCGGCTGATTTTGCAGGGGCAGGCCAATGGCCAGTTGCAGGCGATTGGTCGATTCCAACCGGCGCAATGCCTGTAACTTCGACACCGCCGCCGGCACATGGCCATGGAGAGCTTGCAAGACTGCTGGCTGGCACCAGATCTTGGGCGTGAGCGTGAGAAAAAGGGCGAGCAGGGATAAAGGAATTCGTTTCATGGAGGGTATAGTTTACTGATTCGATGCCTTGTGTCGAAGGGCAATCCGGGTCAAGACGCCAACCGACAGCAATAGTGTCTCCAAAATCTCCCGCCGTGTATATCCCCAAATGTGGTAGTTCATGCATCCCCCAAATGGACGAAGCTTAGCGGGATCATGTCGTGGTGACCCGCAAGGAGATTACCGCCGGCATGCGTGATTTCTTCTCCCTCCCCTTGCCTTGTGCGGTTTGGGAAAAAAACAAAGCTTTCCGGGACCCGAAATTGGTCAGTTTTGCTGAACTTTAACCGACGCACTTCCGGGGCGAAGGCAAAACTCAAGGCTATGTCCGGAAGGTAGGGGTGTGAGACAGAAACCTTCGATTTAATGGATTCGCGCATTTTTTTCTGGCCATAGTATCTACGCATGTAGATACTATGTTCATGAGCACTCCCAATCCTTTAACCAGCATTCTCCAGCAAATCGCCGACATCCAATCCATGGAACGCGGCAAACTCTCGATCATCAAGGAGGGGGCTTCCGGCCCATTTTATAAGCTGCAAGCCCGCGAAAAGGGCAAGAACCTGACCCGTTACGTTCCGCGCGAGCAGGCCCCGGCGGTGCAGGAGGCCATTGAAGGCTATCAGCGCTTTGAAGCCCTCACCCAGGAATATGCCCATCAAGTGATCGCCAACACGCGAGCGTCCCTAGCAGCGAGCTTAAAAAAAAAGCCTGCCCGCCGGAAATCCGCCTCGCTCAAGAGGAAGAAATCCAGGGCCTGATTGGCCGGTTCCAGTCTCAAACCCCGACCGGAACGGCGGTGGCTGAGTTGGAAGTATTGGTGCGCACAGCCATTCTCAAGCCGGCCAACGAACTGGTCGGTTGGTTGTTGCAGACCGCCGCCGACCGGGTCGATGCTGCTTACCAACCCAAGCCCGGCGAACATTACAAGGGAAGGCCATCCCTGGGGATCCAAACTATTTTCGGCGCCTTCACGCTGACCCGCGATTATTATTACCATCCCGGCAAAGATCAGGGCCACTTTCCGGCCGACGCCGCTTTGGGTTTGGAAAACGGCTGTACGCCCGCCTTGACCAAGCTCATCTGTCTGGAGGGAGCGGACGAACCGGCTTTTGAAAAAGCGGAAAATCATTTGAAGCAAACCGGCGGCATTGAGGTTTCGGCCCGGCAAATCCAGCGCCTGGTCCAGCGCGTGGGAGTCGAGGCGCAAGCCTGGCAGGAACGTCCTGCCCAACCCGGGAAATGCGACGCCAAAGTCCTCTACGTCAGCGCCGACGGCACGGGGGGGCCCATGGTTCCCGAGGAGTTGAAGGGGCGGCGTGGCAAACAACCCGATGGCACGGCCAAAACCCGGCAGGCTTATCTGGGCTGTGTCTTCACCCAGCACAAGGTGGACGAAGAGGGACACCCGGTACGCGATTACCAATCCACGACTTATGTTTCCTGCATCCGGCCCATTGACGAGTTTGGCCCCCTATTGCGCCAAGAGGCCATTCGCCGCGGGATGGGCGCGGTCAAGGAAGTGGTATTGTTAATTGATGGCGCGGCGGGCTTGGAACACATGGGTCGGGACTGCTTCAAGGACTGCGTGCAAATCGTGGATTTTTATCACGCGATGGAACATGCCGCCTTGGTGTTGGCGGCGCTAATCGGCAAGAATCATCCGGATTACAAGAAACGCCTGCGCCGGTGGGCCAAGCGGATGCTCAAGGACAAAGTGCGAAGTTTAATTGAGGAAGCCCGGCTGGAAAGCGCCGGCTTGGCGCAAGCGGCGGAGGTGGAGCAGGAACTGGGATACTTCGTGCGCAATGCCGAGCGAATGCAGTACGGCAGTTATCGCGTCAAAGGCTATTTCATCGGTTCAGGCGTCGTGGAGGCCGGATGCAAAGCGGTGATTGGCTCCCGCTGTAAACAGTCGGGCATGCGCTGGTCAAAGTCCGGTGCTCAAAACATCCTCGCTTTGCGATGCATTCACAGCAGCCACCGCCTTGAAGAGTTTTGGAAATACCGCCTCAATGCCCTCGCCTCCCTCAATGATCCCTTGGCCCTCTCTGCCTAATTGAAGATTTTTGTCCCACACCCTCCCGCTTCAACCAAGCCGTCGAGGACGGCCGCAAAGCCAACGGCGCTCAGCTGGTGATCGACCAGACGCTGACGGAAATTGACCAGGGTGGTGGGATGGAAGGTCGGATCGCCCAACTGCCGATTCAGCGCAAAGTTCCATCCGGCATGATAACGCAGCATCGCGACGGCAGCCCGGTCTGGCTCACCGTCCAGAAACTGAAGAATGCTCACGCCCAGCAGCAGCAACGGCTCAATCGCCGGTCGGCCTTCCTCGGCGCGGTAGGTCGCCGCCAGCTGCGCCCGGGCTTTCACCAAGCGGGGGTAGACCTGCGTCGCAAAGAGTCGGTAGCGGTCATTTTCCGGAAACAGGCTGGCGGACAGGGCCGCGGTCGAAAACAAAAAAGATTGGGTGGAGAACTCCGGTAGGCTCATAATGGGCGGCGACAAGACATGTTGGATGCAGATACCCTATGGGGTAGCTATGATTATGCAAGCCGAATATTTAATGAAAGTACAAGTGATCCGCTCGAAACAGCAGCCGCCCCGCTTCTATGTGAACATCCCGCTGCCGTTGGCCGCCGCGCTGGACCTGGAAGCGGGGGAGAGCGTTCAATGGCAACTGCTGGAACGCACGGACCTGAGACTACGTCGGCTACAGGCTAAAAACCCGGCCGCACGTCCGAAAAAATAGCCCACGCCTTTGTTACCAACAGAGTGAATGCTGTCAACCAAAATAGTGAATGCCGTTGCCGCCCAAACGCAGCCGCGATCCGCATTGGCGCCGAGCCGGGATCGGCGTTGGGCGCCAATCCATGATCCAAACCGACAAAAAACCATGACTCACAACGTAAAAATCGCCCGCCTCCCGCGCCCCCTGCGCGATCAACTCAACCGCCGCCTTGCCCGGAACGAGGATAGTGCCATCCTCATTGATTCGCTCAATGGCGCGCCCGAAGTCAAAGTCCTCCTGGCCCGCGACTTCGCCGGCGAACCCATCACTCAACAAAACCTCCACGAATGGCGCAACAGCGGCTTCGTCGAATGGCAGTCCCGCCAGGATCTGTTCGCCGAAGCCGCTGAACTGACCGATGCGAACGGTGAATGGGACGCCCTCGCCGCCAACGACTTTACCGAACGACTGGCCGCCGTGCTGGTCGTACGCTATGCCGATGCCCTCGCCGGCTGGAACGGCGGCGACGACGAGGCTTTCCGCCTCAAACTGCGCGACTTGCGCCGCTTTAACCAGGACCTCGCCGTTTTGCGGCGGTATAACCAGACCGCCGCCCGCTTGAAAATACAGCAGCTGTCCTGCAACCAAAAGGGGAAGCAAAGCACCGAAGCCACAGCCTCGCCCCGGGCACAGTCCGAAGTCAGCACACCCGCCCAGGACGAGCGCTTCGCCCGGCGCCGGCCGGCAGCGGAAATCGCCCCAGGAATCGCCCCAAAGCCAGCCGGTGGCCTCCCTCCAACCTCATCGCCCTGCGCGCCTGCGACCGTGGCGCCCCAGGCGGCGGCAACTCCTGGGAATGCACCTGCCACAACTGCTCCCGACCTGAAGGTCGTCGCCGTCGTCGCCAACACCGGATCACTCGTTCTGGATCAGGATTTGGCACGAAATTGCCCACCCGGGCTGCCGCCCATGGCGCCCCAACCGGGGTTTGGGTCAAACCAGGTAAAACCAAATCCACTGAATTCCGTGCTTGGTAAAACCAGGTAAAACCAATTGCACTGGAACCCCGCACTTCATTCGTCTGAAGTTCGCCCCATCCTCAGCGCCAGGGGCGCGAAATATTTGTAGAACCAAACGCCAAAAAAAATCTTAACCCCAGCGGGGTGGCATGAACCGTCGTTCCACCGCCGCCTCACTGGTAAAACCAATGCCAGGCCGAGGTGCGGCTAAAACCAAAACATGAAATCTCGTAACGAACTCCACGCTTTAGGTTGGGTCCCCTGCCCCGGCGTCTTTTTAGCCAGGTTCGGGTAAAACCAAAAATGAACCCATCACATCATGCTCCACGCTTGCCGCCCAATCCCCCTGACCCGGCGTTCCCGCTGGGTGGAACCGGCCACTGGCCGGTATCCTCCGGCCCGTCCTTCGTAGCAGTATTGCGGAGGATGGACGGCCCGCCGGACGAAACGGAGCAACGATTATGTCGGCACATTCCGCCCAAAAAATGCGGTGCCTGTCTCCGCTCCGGTCGTCTGCCAGGCCGGGGTTCGGCCCAATGCCACGCCGAGGTGCGGCGTGGTAAAACCAGGTAAAACCAATTGCACTGGAACCCCGCACTTCATTCGTCTGAAGTTCGCCCCATTCTCAGCGCCAGGGGTGCGAAATATTTGTAGAACCAAACGCCATAAAAAATCTTAACCCCAGCGGGGTGGCATAAACCGTCGATCCACCGTCGCCCTACTGGTAAAACCAATGCTAGGCCGTTCGGCTAAAACCAAAAATGAACCCATCCCATCTTGCCCCCTCGTTGTATGCGGAGATTGGAATTGACCATGTCCTGCCTTGAACTTCCCTCAAAATCGCTTAATTTGGCCGCCCATGAAAGACGAGGCACCACGCGGATTCAGTACCCAGGCAGTCCATACCGGTCGCGGATTCACCGGCCATACCGGAGCCGTGATGCCCCCGGTTTACCTCACCTCCACGTTTGAGCGCGGAAACGCCGACGGGTTTGATTACACCCGCTCGGGCAATCCCAACTTCCGGCTGCTGGATGAATCCGTGGCGGCCTTGGAAGGAACCCGCTTTGCCACCTGCTTTGCCAGCGGCGTGTCGGCCATTACGGCCGTGGTGTCCACCCTCAAAAGCGGCGACCTCGTGCTGGCCGAGGAAAATGTCTACGGCTGCACCTACCGGATGTTTGATAAAGTGTTCGCCAAGTTTGGTTTGCAGGTCCGCTACCTGGATTTGAGCCGCTCCGAAAATTGGACCGAAATCCGCCGGAGCCGCCCGGCCTTGCTCTGGCTGGAAAGCCCCACCAATCCCCTGCTGAAAATCGTCGATATCGCCGGCCTCGCTGCCGTGGCCGCGGAGACCGGCACGACCGTGCTCGTGGATAACACCTTCGCCTCGCCCTATCTCCAGCGGCCCATCGCGCTGGGCGCCACGCTCTCACTCTCTTCCACCACCAAATATATCAACGGCCACAGCGATTGCCTCGGTGGCACCGTGGCCACCAACGACCCCGTCTGGCATGAACGCATGGTGTTCGCCCAGAAGGCGCTCGGGTTGCAGCCCTCGCCGTTCGACGCCTGGCTCACCACGCGCGGACAGCGCACCCTGGCCCTCCGCATGGAGCAACATTGCTCCAACGCGCTGGCCCTCGCCCAATGGCTCGAGACCCGGAAAGGCCTTCGCCGGGTGCGCTATCCGTTCCTCCCCAGCCATCCGCAATATGAACTGGCCCGCCGACAGATGAAAGCCGGCTCGGGACTCATTGTCGCCGAATTGGATTGCGCCGTGGATGGGGCGCTCGAATTTTGCCGGCAACTCCGGCTGTTCACCCTCGCCGAAAGCCTCGGCGGCGTGGAGAGCCTCATTTGCCATCCGGCTTCCATGACCCACGCCTCCGTACCGCCGGATGTCCGCCGCCAGGTGGGCATCAGCGACGGACTGCTGCGTTTTTCCGTGGGTATCGAGGATGAGGCGGACCTCCGCCAGGACATCGACGAAGCCTTGAAGAAAGTGGTCGGATGAACACACGCGATTTGTTGACCCAGCCCTTCTGGGACGGAAACGAACTGGGCCACGCCATCCCGGACTCCACTCATGCGGTTTCTGTGGCGTTGCCGCGCTGGCGCGACGTTGTGGGATACGAGGAGAAAGACCCCGAAGTCATCCGCCGTCTGACTTCAGGTTATCCGCGCTTTGTCATCCATCCCCTGGTGGCCAGTCTGGTGGACACCCTGGATCAAAGTGCCGCCAACTGTCTGCCGTTTCCCTCGCTCCAAATCGCCGAGGCCTGCGCCGCCTTTGTGCGGCGATGGGCGGGCGCCAGCGCTTCCGTCCAGGCCGCGCCCGGTTTTCATGCCGTGATCACCAATGCTGAAGGCGCGTCCACCCTGAAGGCGTTTTGGCAGCACACCGGTCTGATTGTTTCCAGCCGCCAGGCCCAGGCGATTCTGGAAGGACGACCGGATGTTTCAGATGCGGCCGCAGTCCGCGAGTCGCTGCGGCAACAATTGGCCGGATTCTACGATTGCGCGCCGGACGATGTCTTCCTGACGCCCACCGGCATGGCCGCGATGTTCACCGCGCTGGAAGCCCTGAAGGCGCGCGCGCCGGGATTGCCAACCGCGCAACTCGGTTTTCCCTATGTGGATACCTTGAAGCTCCAGCAAAAAATCGGGCACGGCGGGCTCCTGTTGCACCATCTGGACAAGGTGGAAAACGAATTGCGTGAACTGCTCCGGAGCCAGCCACTCGCCGGCTGTTTTTGCGAACTTCCGGGCAATCCCCTGCTCGGCTCCGCCGACGTCCGCCAAGTCACGCCCATCCTGCGCGAACACCGCGTGCCTCTGGTGGTGGACGACGTCGTGGCCACGCCGTTCAACATCGATCTCAGCCGCCATGCCGACCTGATCGCCACCAGCCTCACCAAATTCATCGGCGGCACTGGCGATGTCATGGGCGGGGCGTTGATCTGCAATCCGCATTCCCCCTATCATCGTGAGTTAAAGTCCCTGGTAAGGAGGCAACACGAGGAACTGTTATGGGGCGGAGATGCGGTGGTGCTGGAAAAACAGGCGCTTGATTTTCCGGAACGGATGAAACGGCACAACCAAAACGGACTCTGGCTCGCGGAACAGCTGCGCGGGCATCCGGCCGTGGAAAAAGTCTGGTATCCCAAGTGGGAGTTCAGCGAGGTGTATGAAAGCGTCCGGCGTCCTACGGGCGGCTGGGGGGCACTGGTCACCTTCCTGCCCCGTCAGGCGGAAACGCAGTCGCCCAAAATCTTCGATGCGCTCCGGATCTGCAAAGGACCCAGCCTGGGAACGGTCTTTACGCTGGCCTGTCCCTTCACGCTGCTGGCCCATTACAGTGAATTGGAATGGGCTGAATCCTGTGGCGTCTCCCGTAATCTGATCCGCGTCTCGGCCGGATTGGAGGATCCCGCCGACCTGTGGCAACGGTTTGAGCAGGCGCTAAATGCGACCGGGGAGAGCCAGGGATAGCCATCGCGACCCGCCGCCCGGAACCGGACCAGACCGCCCGTTCGCCCACGAGTGGTTTTCCATCTTAATAGCGAACCATTCAACTCGCATAATTCTCCATCCCCGCACACGAACAAACCGGGTTGCGATCTCCAAAAACATTGTCCACCCGGCTGACGTGCGGCCAGAATTTATAATCGTGCAGGCTCTTCACCGGAAACGCCGCCTGCTCGCGCGAGTACGGATGGCTCCAGTGATCGCTGGCAACCTGGTCGGCGGTGTGCGGGGCATTCTTGAGCAGGTTGTTTTTCACATCCACCACGCCGGATTCCACGGCGGTCATTTCCGCGTGAATCGCAATCATCGCATCGCAGAAGCGGTCCAGCTCGTATTTCGATTCGCTTTCCGTTGGTTCCACCATGAGCGTGCCAGCCACCGGCCAGGAAAGCGTGGGCGCGTGGAAACTGTAATCCATGAGGCGCTTGGCCACGTCCTCCGCGGTGACATTGTGGAACGCGCGCAAGTCCAGGATGCATTCATGCGCTACCAAGCCGTGGTTCCGGTAAAGCGTCGGGAAATGATTCTCCAGGCGCTTGGACACATAGTTCGCGTTGAGGATGGCATATTTCGTCGCCTCGGTCAGGCCGTCCGGACCCATCATCGCGATGTACATCCAGGAAATCGGCAGGATGCTCGCGCTACCCCACGGCGCCGCACTCACCGGACCGATGTGCTGCTTGGAATGTTCGTCACCGAGCCGCGCCATGAATTGCGGATGGCTGGGCAGAAAATGAACCAGGTGCCTGGCCACGCCGATCGGCCCCACGCCCGGACCGCCGCCGCCATGCGGAATGCAAAACGTCTTGTGCAGGTTCAAATGGCACACATCCGCCCCAATGAATCCAGGCGACGTCAGCCCCACCTGGGCGTTCATGTTCGCCCCGTCCATGTAAACCTGCCCGCCATGGGCATGAATGAGATCGCAAATGTCACGTATGGTTTCCTCAAACACCCCGTGCGTGCTGGGATAGGTGACCATGAGGCAGGACAATTCATGCTGGTGCGCCTCTGCCTTCGTGCGCAAATCGGCCACATCAATATTCCCGTTCGCATCGCAGGCCACCGTCACGATTTTCATCCCGGCCATCGCCGCGCTGGCGGGGTTGGTGCCGTGCGCGGAGGTGGGAATGAGACAAACGTTGCGATGCGCCTCGCCGCGGGATTCATGATAGGCACGAATCACGAGCAGACCCGCATACTCACCCTGCGAACCGGCATTGGGCTGCAAGGAAATACCCGCAAAACCCGTGCATTCCTCCAGCCAGTCTTCCAGGTTCTGAAACAAAATCTGGTACCCGCGGGCCTGGCTCAGCGGCGCAAACGGATGGATCCTGGAAAACTCCGGCCAGGACACCGGATACATCTCCGCCGCCGCATTCAACTTCATCGTGCAGGAACCGAGCGGAATCATCGAGGCCGTAAGAGAAAGATCGCGCGACTCCAGCCGCTTGATGTAGCGCAGCATTTCGGTTTCGCTGTGGTAACGGTTGAATACCGGGTGCTGGAGAAATTGGGATTGCCGTTTGAAGGAATCGCGGAACCCAAGCACCAAAGTGTCGAGGTTCTTGCCGGCCTGGAACGGTTCCACCGGCTGGTTGGCAAAAATGGCAATCAATTCCGACAATCCGGCCGTGTACGAGGTTTCATCAAACGAAACCAGCATCAGGTTGTCCCCGTGCGGCCGAAGGTTGATGGCCCGTTTGGCCGCGCGCTCCAGAATTTCATCCCGCACCTTGGCGGATCCGCACACCACCCCCACCGTGTCGAAAAACTCCGCGCTTGCCACCGTGAACCCTTCCGCCATGACCGCTCCCACAAACTGGTCCGCCAGGAGATGCACCCGCCGGGCAATGTTCTTCAACCCTTCCGGCCCGTGATAACAAGCATACAGCGACGCCATGTTCGCCAGCAATGCCTGCGCGGTGCAGATGTTGCTGGTGGCCTTCTCGCGGCGGATATGCTGCTCGC
>Ga0302319_10018399_pt1 | contig 12749 bp, 9 predicted proteins | sample Bog_T0_2_FD_203319 | JGI IMG/M metagenome (GOLD analysis project Ga0302319, IMG submission 203319) | Peat permafrost microbial communities from Stordalen Mire near Abisko, Sweden - Bog_T0_2 | ecosystem: Environmental > Terrestrial > Soil > Wetlands > Peat | place: Sweden: Abisko, Stordalen Mire...
ATGGCGCACATCACCTGGGGTGGCAATCCCGACCCCGCTTAGCTCATTTTCGGGAATGGCATGGCCGGCCGCCTTTTTGGCGACGACAACATCGAGATCCTTGATCCAACGCTCGTGAAATCCGGCAGAACGGTTCTCCGGCGCCTTCTGCAGCCGCAAAAGGCAAAATGCAACCTCGCGCGAAATGGTCCGGACGGAGTCCAAGAATGGCGCTTCTGGGATGCGGCCCTCGTGCACATATTTGCTGCGGGCGTTGTAGATCCGCTGCAGTTCCTTCCACATCGACGGGTAGTCCTTGTCCAGAGCCTCGTGAACCAATGCGGCGCCCCTAGTTGAGATGCCCGATGTTGACGCGTTCGGGTCGCCGAGTAACAGGTCCAGTGCGATGACAAAGTGAACGAAGGCTTCCGACTTTCGGTTCGCCGCAGCATGTCTCTCCGCCAAAGCCAGAAAGTGGGTAAATGTCTTGATGCTCTGATAGACTTCGGAGGTAGAATCCCCGGCATAGCTAAAGTGCTTTTTCAGAAAGGTTTCAGTCGCGGGGACTCCAAGATGTGCCCCACCAAGGTTGACTTCCAGTCGGAGCCGGGCTGTCGGGCTCACAAAACCCGCATTTTGCCCTCCGATCTTACGATAGATGGAGACCAGGTGGGATCCAAGGAATTCCTCGAGCCTGTTCATCTCGATCCAGGCGGAACCGAGTGCCATCGGCAACTCTTGTACCGCAGCGAACTCGGTAAAAAAGTCCTCAAAATACAACGCCGAAAGGGCAGCAAAGTAACGATCTATGATCCGAGAGCGGAGAGCGAAAAGATCGCTGGCAGTTGCCCACCTGCCTTCGGAAAACAGGAGCCGCTGCCACTGGATCACCTTGACCGTGCGATGCTCCCGTTCAAATGAGAATGGAATCGCTCGAAGGGTCGCCTCATAGCGGTCAAAAAAGTCAGAGCCCGCTCGCCTGCACTGATACGCGAGGCGCTCCGGATCGAAAGGGCCTGTCATGAATGACCCAATCCGTCCCGGAGAAAAGTTGCCGCTTTGCTTGGGAAACTCAGCCGTTGAGATGAGATAGTGCTGCGTCAGTTCTGCGCTGGCTATCTCACCGAAAACCTCGTTGAACTGGGACACTGATGAGCCCGGCTGTCGCTGCGCGATGACAAAGGCGGCCACGACAATCCCCGCGATTTCAACGTTTGCCGGATGCCCCTTGCTTTTCATCTCCGTGACGATCTTTCGCAGAAGCGACTCCATGCCGAGGCTTGCGCTCTCAACGTACCAAAACGTTAACGCCGGCAGCGGGATCATCTCTGCGCCCATCGAGACAGACTCGCTAGGCAGAGCCCGAAATTCTCGCACGCCAACGACGGCATCCGCCGGTTTGGTCGTCGAGAACGAACCGAGAACTGCCTCAAAATCCGGCGTCGAAGGAAGCGGCATTGGCGGTAACTTGGGCAAAACCTCTACCCAATGCCAGCCATAGATTGCGGTTCCCTCGGCTTCCCCAGCAGCGGACCATCGTGCCAGAGGTCCTTCAAGACGACTTCATATCGGTTGAAATCGATCGAGGCCTGCCGCACTCGAATGTGACTCATATCCCATGGCTACCGCAGCCGACGGAAAAGCCCCAGGCGATAACGAACCGACGAGCGCTTGCCGTCATCAGTGAGCGGTGGGATGTAGCCTTGCGCCCACCGCCCGCCTACGTGAAAGACGATGCACTTGAACTGCGGCAGCCGCGTGAAAATCCCGGTGTGGAAGACATGCCGTAGCTCGCGTTTGACCGTCACCGCCGAGTCCTTGCTGCTGTAACTGTGGCTTTTCTCAACCTGCCACTCCTTGCCAAAGATGTTGGCCGCCAGCTCACGTCCTGTCTCGTCCCGAATCGCACCGACCACGTGATTGTTCAGGTTGGTGATGATCGTTTCCGTTAAGTCACGCCGCCCCTTCACAGCCGGCAGCATCGAAGAATAGCTTTGCATCGCCAGGATCAGCGTGCCCCTAGCCTCCCGAATCTTATCGAGGGCGTTGTGGTCCGCCAAACCCTCTTCCGCCGCGAGAATACTGTTCTGGCCCTCGTCGGCCAAAAGCACGATCGGCGTCAACTTTTCCCGCTCAGTCTCGTCGAACTCATCGAAACGCCGCAGCAGATGGTAGTAGCCCGCGAACTTGAACCAGGCGATGACGTAACGCCGCTGGGTCAGGTACGCCTGCGGAATCGACGGGCAGAGAATCTTGCCGTCATCCACCGCTCGCAGTTCGAGTGTGGGCTTCGGATTGCCCAAAAGCTCGCGCAGCGGCCCGGCCGCGTAAGGGTAAAGATAGAGTTCCGTCGTCGATTTGATGCCCGACCTCTCGTCGCCAGCCTTGCGGTCGAAGGTGCGCCAGAAGCTGAGCAGCCCGGCACAGCGGGCCGAGCCGTTCGCGAGCCCGTCGAGCTTCTCGATGGTCCGGTCGTAGGTGTTGTCGTCGGCGATGAAGTCAAACGCCCCGCCCAGGGTGGGCACGTCGCCGACCGCCTCCAGCGTCGTGAAGATGGCGGCGATGACCTTTCTTCCCTGGAGCTTGAAGAAGGAATTGTTGGTCTCCTGCCCGCAGGCCACGGCCGTGTCGATCACAAGCTGGGCATACGTCTCCCAGGAAATCGACCGGTCGCCGATCAGGTTCATCGTGTGGGCCGGCGCCTCCCCGCCGCCGGGCCGCCGCGGCCGCAGGACGATCAGTTTCTCCGGCTGGCCGTTCGCCACGCATATCCTGGCCAGGACCTTGTGAAAATTCGCCTTCTCGTCGATCGCGATGCAGCCGAAGCCGGGCACCGAATGCATGAGCTGGATCACAAGCGTTCGGATCACTCCGGCCGTCTTGCCCGAGCCCGACCGCCCGACCACGGCCCAATGGGTCAGAAACTCCTCCAGGGTCCACGACAACCCGAGGAGCCTGATGACATGCTTTCCTCCCGGCCGGTCCGGCGCCGGTTCCGCCAGGGCGCAAAGCTGCAAAAGCCCCGCGGCCAAAGAGGCTCCGGCAAGCACCCGCTCGCGGAAGACGTAGGCCATTGCAGCCACCCCCGCGGCGAGGGCGAAAAGGGCGAAACGAGGCTCCCGCCCGGCACTCATGCCCTGGGCTCCCCGATGCCCTTCCGGCCGCTCCTCTTCTTCACCCCCGACTTCAGGAGAAAGCGGCAAAACCGGCCGATCTCCTCCTCGTCGGTGGCGATCTTGAGCGCGGTCAGCTGATCGGCGATCTGCCGATAGGAGAGGCGGTGGGTTTTGCGCAGGGCGCGGATTTCGTCGGCGAGGGCCTCCAGTGCCGTGCCGCGGAACGGATTGGCCCGCTTCTCCTTCAATTCGCCCAAGACGGCCGCGAGCTGGCTCTTGGCGCTTTGCAGCTGGGAGTTTTCCATTGCTTTATTCATTTAATAACTGAATAACTGTCGCCGTCAAGCAATCCCGCATCCCCACCGGCGACCATGAGCCCCAGATCCGACAAGAAGCCGAATTCCGGCACTGCGCCCGCGGAAGCCGCCGCCGCGCCGCGGGCAGGCAGGGAAGCCTGCTTTGTCCGGGAGAACGGGAGCGCCGCGATGTGCTCCTTCCAGACCGGGGAGGGCGCCACCTGGATGCTGCCGCTCGGCCAGCTTTCGGCGGCCGAGAGCGATGCCGACGGCAAGACACTGCGCCTGATCTTTGCCGGTGCGGAGGTCCGCCTCGAAGGCTCCCATCTCGAAAAAGTCGGGGAAGCGATCGCGCGCGGGCATGCCTTCCGGGTCTGCGCCGTCAACCCCTCCTACAAGAGCGAGTACGAACCGGAGGTCTTTGTTTCGCTGGTCGAGGTCACCGGCGCCAAGCCGCCAGGAGACGAGGCGGACGGCCTCGCTTCCCGATGAAGGCGGCACGCAGGACCCCGCGGCTCCTTGCCGGCGACCTTCCAGCGGTCGGCGAACTGATGCGCGAGCTGACGCTCCCGGACGATGCGGCCGACCTTTGGGCCTTGGCGGACCTTTGCCGGCGCTCGCTGCGCGTTCGCTCCTGGCTGTTCGGGCGCTTCGCCAAGGAGCCGGCCACCCAGGCAGCCTTCCGCCTCTTTCTCGCCAACCCCGGCCCGGTTCATCCGCCGCCCTGGAGGCGGCCCTCGGTCCCTGTCGCAATTGCCGCCGCAGGTGGCCCCCACGGCGGCCTTTCCGAGATGGAGGTCCTCGCCCTGATCAAAGGCTACCAGGCGGGTCCGCTTGATGTCATGGCCTTCGTCCTCGTCCGGCTTTGGCGGCGGTTTGCCGGCTCGGGCCGCCGGGAGATCCCCTTCGCCCTTCAGGCCGCGACCGCAAGGTATTGGGCCGCTCTGGCAGGCGACAGCGCAGGCCGGATGGGCCGTGATCTGGCCGGTGTTCTCCAGTTCTTCCGGGAACGGTCCGGCCGCGCGATCGGCGAGGCCGATTTCGGCCACGCGAGCACCTGGAAAATCCATCTTCTCGTTTACCTCCTCGATCATCCGCGGGCGTGCTACAAGCTGGGCGAACTGCACGGCAGCCTGCCGGCGAAATACCGTCATGTGGACCGGCGCGAGTTGCGCGACTTTTGCCAGCGTCACGGCATCCGCCGCGACCCGCGGTCCGGGCGGCCCGTGGGCGCAATTTCGACGCCCAAAGAGCTCGGTCGGCTGGCGAGGCCGCCCCTGCGATGAAAGCGCCCAAATTTCGCCCTTGGCGTGTCACTGCGGGGCCGGTTGCCGGCCGGCGACGGCTGTCGCCCGATCGTTGCGCTGAGCGCAAGGGGTTATGTGTAGCCGTAAATTGGGAAACAAGGCTTTGTTTCCCAGTCATCCGGGTCTCCGGAGAATTCCAGAGGGTTTCCCGATGATTTCTCCGTTCACCCAGACCGACGTTGCCGGGGTGCGGCAGTACTTCAAGGAGCACCTGGCCGTAGGGGACTATTACTCCCAGAAAAACACCGCAACCGGCCAATGGTTTGGCGAGGGAGCCGCACGTCTGAACCTCACCGGAAAGGTGGAGGAAACGGCCTTCATGGACCTTTGCGCAGGCAACGACCCCAACACGGGGAAAAGGCTCACGGCGCGCCGCAATTCGGTCCGGCATGAGGACGGGAAAAGGGTCGCCAACAAGCGGGTCCTTTTCGACTGGACGATCAGCCCGCCAAAGAGCGTTTCCCTTGCCGCCCTGCTCCAGGATTCGCGGATCATCGCCGCCCATGACCGGGCCGTATACGCGACCCTGCGCGAGCTTGAATCCTTCGCGGAAACGCGGGTCCGCCGGGACGGAGCCGCGGACGGAAGCCGCCCGACCGGCAACCTGGTCGCCGCCTGTTTCCGCCACGACACGAGCCGGGAGCTGGACCCGCAGCTTCATACCCATTGCGTCATCTTCAACGCGACCTACGACTCGGTGGAAGCGCGCTGGAAGGCGCTGCAAACGCACGGCATGTTCAAGGCCCGGAGGTTCGCGAACGGCGTCTACGAACACGAGCTGTGCCGCGAATTGCACGGGCTTGGCTATCGCACCCGGCCGGCCGGGAAGAACTTCGAGATCGAGGGGATTTCCCCGGAGGTGATCGACCGCTTTTCCAAGCGCCATCGGCAAATCGACGCTGAGATGGAAAAACGGGGGGCAGGCGAGAAACCGGCGGGCAACATCAAGAACCTCCGCAAACAGGTGGCGCGCGACCGGCGTCGCCGAAAGATCAAGGAGGCGACCGCGGAAAACCTGCGCCAGTCCTGGGTTGACCAGCTCGCACCTGCCGAACGGACGGCTCTGAACGGGCTGGCCAAATCGCCCGGCGACCCCGGCGAGACCCGCGCCGACGCCCCCGCCCTTCTTGCCTGGGCAGAGCGGCACGTATTCGAACGCAATGCCGTCGTGCCGCAGCACGAACTCCTGTCATCGGCGCTCGTCCGCGGCCGGGGCCTGTCCTTCAGCCTCACCGACCTGCGGGAGGCGCTGAAAGCCATGCCAACGGTGTTCTTTCTCGAAGACAACCAGGTCACCTCGCGCGAGCTGGTCCGCCTGGAAATGGAATTGGACCAGGCCGCCCGGAAGGGGGTGCAAGCGCATGCTCCGCTTAACTCGAAATTCACCCCGGATAGCGGGCTTTCCGACGAGCAGCGCAGGGCCGTGGGCAAGATTCTGGACAGCCGGTCCTTCATCACGCTCTTCCGCGGCTCGGCCGGCACGGGGAAGACAACCGCGCTCCGGGAGGTCTATCGCGGCCTCCTGGAGGCGCATAGGCCCGTCGTGGTGCTCGCGCCCCAGCGCCAGCAGGTGATCGATCTGCAAAACGACGGGCTTCCCGCCCAAACGCTGGCGCAGTTCTTCAACCGACCCGAACTCCCGGAACAGGCGGTGATCCTGGCCGATGAGAGCGGGCAAGTCGGCATCCGCGACATGCACCGCCTGGCCTTTCTTGCCCGCGACAAGGGCGCCCGTCTGATCCTCTCCGGCGACACGCGTCAGCATGGGGCGGTCGCGGCCTCCGACGCCCTGGTCCTCCTGGAACGCTACGCTCGGGTTCCCGTGGCGAAGCTGAAAACGATCCGGCGGCAGGACCCGCGCCTCGTCGGGCCTTCGGAGAGAAAGGCGGTCGCCGCCTACCGCTCCGCCGTCCGCCTGGCCTCCCGCGGCAAGGCCGCGGAGGCTTTGGACGCCCTGGACCACCTGGGCTGGGTCCTCGAGCACCATCCTGACGAGGGGCGGCGCCTTCTGGCCCAGAGTTACCTCCAGGCCCTCGAACGGCAAGAGCGGCCCCTAATCGCCGCCCAAACCTGGCGTGAGGTAGATGCGGTCAATTCAGCCGTGCGCGCGGCGCTGGGCGGGGCCGGGCGCCTCGGCCCGTCCGCCCGGCTGTCTTCGTACCGGGCCGCCGACCTTACCGCCGCGGAAAAGCAGGACGCGGACAGCTATTCCGCAGGGTCCAAGGTCTATTTCCTCAGAAGCTACGGTCGCCACCGCCGCGGCGAGATTTGCCCGGTCGCCGGGGCGAATGCCAAGGGCATCATCCTTCTGGGAAACGGCCGCCGCACCATGCTCTCCTACCGCTATGCCGACCGCCTGGCCCCGGTCGAGGAGCGACCCCTCGACCTCGCGCCCGGAGACCGGCTCCAGCTCAAGATGAACGGGCGGTCCCTGGACGGCCAATCCCTCGCCAACGGAGAACTCGTCACCGTCCGTGAAGTCCGGCCCGATGGCGCCATCGAGATCGAAACGGACCGCGGCCGCCGAAAAACGCTTGGCCCCAGCCAGCGCGTCTTCAACTACGGGTATGCCACCACGTCCTACGGAAGCCAGGGAAAGACCGTTGACACGGTCCTTTTCTCCGACGCCGGCTCCAAGCTCGCGACGCACCAGAAGCAGTTCTACGTCACGATTTCGCGGGGGCGCCGCCGGGCTCTCATCTTCACCCCCGACAAGGCCGCCCTTCGCCGAGCCGTGTCAGCCGAGGGTCACCGCCCCCTGGCCATCGAGGGCGCGAAACAAGGGGCGGCGGGCCGCCGCCGCGCGACCGTGGCGGACTGGCATCGTCAGCAGATCGCCCGTCTGGCTTCCCGTCCCACCCAAAACACGGGAATCCGCCGGTGAACGCCATGCCCGGGAATTCCACTGCCGCAAGCCCCTCCGACCCGTCACCGCAACGGGAGGTTCCGCTGCGAGTCTTTCTTGAGACGTTCGATCTTTACATCCGCAGCGTCTCTGAAATCTCCGCCGAGACGGGCATCTGCGGCCTGAGCGTCGAGACCCTGATGGCCTACTGGCTCGCCCTTCCCGAGGCCGATGAGCTGATCTATGGCTTCATCCGGGGCGACCCCACTCTCTTCCCGAATCAGGTCCGCGACCTTTTCGACCGCGAAACGCGCAGGCTCGAACTCGATCCCGCCGAGCCGCCCCAAATGCGTTCGACCACACCGATTGCCGCGACGGCCGGGGCTCCGAATGGCGATGGAAACGGGCCGCGCCGCGGATCGAATCTGGAGAATTTCATCAAGGAAAACCCGGAAGTCTTCCGTCAGGTGCAAGACTCGCCAAAGTCGTTTCTGGTCCGCTGGGTGATGCTCCATTTGATGGAGCGAGCCCAGGCCCGCGAACGCGGTCAACGTGTCGTCCACGATTTTTTTGCGGACCACCCGGAATATCGCGAACGGCTGCGTGTCTTGACCGTAAAGTCCACTAGCCCGATTCGGCCATACCGCCCGAATTCAGCGCGCTTGGGGCTCTAGCCGACCGCATCGGCGGCACGTTTGGGCCCTGGTCAGGTTTTAATCCAAGCCATGATTCGGGGCGGCTTGAAGCCCGGCAGCACCGATTTCCCGTGAGGCACTTCAATGCGGCAGAGTTTCTTGCGAAATGGACGGCAATCGTCTCCGCGATAACCATGCGCTCGACGGGTGAGAGTATGATGGTAAATGTAATGAGAGATGCCTGACGATCTTCTGACACTTTTGTTAGCGCAATTTCGATAGAGGCAAAAAAACTGGGGACCCCATGGCCATCGCCTCGCCTCCTCTTTGCGAATCCCGCCGGACTACCGACTGCATTGGACGACCGCACCGTGTGTCAGCGGCGGGGCTAATGCAGCCAGGTAAGGCGGGGTCAAAAGCAGCCACCTTGAGCGGGTAGTTTACGCCGAGGGCGAAGATAGTTTCGCCTGAGGGGTAATGAACCGCCTCAACGTGAGTCTCCAACAATCGATAATCGCCCTGGCCGAACATGGCTGGCCCAAGCGTCGGATCGCCCGAGAGCTGCAGGTAGATCGTGCGACCGTGACGCGCCAGCTGGCGACGGCAGCAAATGCAGCCACCAACCCCGCCCTCGGGTCCGGGGACTCGGATCCGCCAAAACCAGCCACGAACCCCGCCCTCGGGTCGGGCGAGGTTGCGGGGGTAAATGCAGCCACCAACTCCGCCCTCGGCGCCAGACCCGGTCCACCGAGCTTATGCACGCCGTTCGCGGCCGAGATCGCCGCGGCCGTCGAGGCTGGGCTCTCCGCCAAGCGGATTCATCAGGATCTGATCTGCGAGCATGGTTTCCATGGCGGGTATACCTCGGTCAAACAGTTCGTGCGTCGCCTCGCCGCCACGGTCGAGCTGCCGTTTCGTCGGATGGAGTGTGATCCCGGCGCAGAGCTGCAGTTCGACTTCGGTACCGGCACCTGGGTCGTCGCCGAGGGCAAGCGGCGGCGGCCCCATCTGTTTCGCGCGGTGCTCAGTCACTCGCGCAAGGGCTACAGCGAGGTCGTCTGGCGCCAGGACACTGAGACGGTGATTCGTTGCCTGGAGAACGCGTTTCGGGCGTTTGGCGGCGTCGCTGCGACCGTCGTCCCGGACAACCTGAAGGCGGCGGTCCTGCAGGCGGACTGGTTCGACCCCGAGCTCAATCCGAAGCTCTGCGACTTTTGTGCGCACTACGGCACGGCGCTGCTGCCGACGCGGCCGGGGATGCCCCGTCACAAAGGCAAGATTGAGGCCGGGGTAAAATATACCCAGGCCAATGCCCTCAAAGGGCGGCAGTTCGACAGCCTCGCCGCGCAAAATGCGTTTCTGGCAGAGTGGGAACGCACCGTCGCCGACACCCGCATCCATGGTACGATCCGCCAGCAGGTCGGCGCGTATTTTTTGCAGGCCGAGCGGACGGCCCTCAGGCCGCTGCCGGCGAGCCTGTTCCCGTGCTTCGCCGAGGCGAAGCGCTCGGTGCATCGCGACGGTTACGTCGCGTTCCGCCAGTCCTTCTACTCCGCGCCGCCCGAGTATGTCGGCTGTGAGGTGTGGCTGCGTGCCGAGGCGCGGCTCGTTCGGCTCTACAACCTGCGGATGGAGCCTATCGGCGTCCATGCGCGGGCCGAGCCCGGGCGCTTCGCCACCGCCGACGCCCACCTGCATAGCCGCAAGCGCGCGATCATCGAACGCGGCGCCGATTACCTGCTCGAACACTGCCGCTTGCTCGGCGCCCAGTGCGGGGCGTGGGCCGAGGGCCTGATGGCCCAGCGCGGTCCAATCGGCATGCGGGTCCTACAGGGACTGCTCGCGCTTGCGCGGGAACATCCGATCGCGGCCCTTGAGCACGCCTGCGGCCGCGCCGTCCATCTCGGGCTGTGGCGCTTGCGCGATGTGCGCCGACTGGTGCAGCAAGGCGAGCAGGTCACGCAAATCGACTTCCTGCAGACCCATCCGCTCATCCGCGATCTGAGCCACTACCAGCTTCAACCATGAACCAACTCCACTCCCTCCTGCATGAACTCCGGTTGTCCGGGCTGAAAGACACGCTGTCAGTCCGACTCCAAGAAGCCGCTTCCAATCGCCTGGCCCATGAGGAGTTTTTGACTCTCGTGTTGCAGGACGAAGTTAACGTCCGCCTTCAGCGCCAAATCCAGCGCCGCGTCAAGGTGGCGGACTTCCGCACCCTCAAGCCCCTCGACGAGTTTGACTGGCGCTTCAATCCATCGATCTCCAAGAAGCAGATCTACGAGCTGGCCGCCGGCCACTTTATCCGGGCAAAAACCGACGCGCTGTTCATTGGCCCTCCGGGGGTCGGCAAAACCATGCTGGCGCAGGCCATCGGGTACGAGGCGATCAAGCAGGGCTTCGTTGTCTGCTACCGCTCGATCTTCGACTTGGTCCGCGACTTCCTGGCCGACGATGCCCTCCAGCAGCGCGATCGCGTGCTCAAGCAATACATCAAGCCCGACCTCCTGATCATCGACGACATGGGCCTGCGGGCCCTGCCCAAGCACTCCGGAGAATACCTGCTCGAGGTCATCATGCGCCGCTACGAAACCCGCTCCACCATCATGACCAGCAACCGCCCGCTCGAGGACTGGGGAAAACTCCTCCAGGACGTCCCCACCGCGGGGGCCGTCCTCGACCGCTTCCTCCATCACGCCGCCGTCGTCACCATCACCGGCGAAAGCTACCGCCTCAAGGACGCCGCTCTCGCCAAACCCAAGACCAAACCGAACTGAACAGCCCTGTCGCAAGGCCGCCTCGCGCTCCGCGACTCGCCGGCACCCGGCCAAAACGCCTGCCCACATCCCCATTGGCTTTGAAGCAAGAAATCCGCCCGCCGGCCCGCCCGATTCAATTTTAACCTTGTCCCTCTTCACCAATCTAACATGACCAGCACACCCACTCGGGGTGGTTGCATTTAACCCCGCCCATCGTGGCTGCATTTAACCCCGGCGATGACAGCGATCCCTCGAATTGGTACGGAAAAGCTAAAAGCACAGCCGAAAATTGACCCAAAAGGGTCCCTTTTTCAAACACCTGTTCGATCGCTGCGCTAGCGCAAAGTTCATCTATTCCAGATATGTAGATCCACTGGTGCCAGCACATGCCCTACCTACCGAGCAGGCGCGCTGTGCGCCTCAATGCCTGGGGCGGCTGTCCGAATCGACGCAGAAAGGCGCGTCTCATTCGTTCAGGATCCGAGAAGCCCGCCGACGCGGCGATATCTTCGATTGGTTCTGTTCCTTCCTCCACACGGAGTCGAGCGGTTTCGGTTCGTAGCCGCTCGATGGCCTTGGCCGGGGTCTCTCCAGTCTCAGCCCGAAACTCCCGACTGAACTGACGCGGGCTGATACATGCTGCCTCGGCTAGGCGCTCAACAGAGAGCGATTCTGAGAGATGCTCTTTAGCGAAGGCTAACGTTCGGCGGATGCGGTCCGATTCCGGTTCCAACTCCAGCATGGCGGAGAACTGCGACTGTCCCCCTGAACGGCGGTGATAGACAACAAGTTCCTTCGCGACTGCGCGCGACACGTCGATGCCGAGATCTTCCTCGATCAAGGCGAGCGCCAAATCGATCCCCGCGGTTATGCCGGCAGATGTCCATACCGAGCCGTCTTTGATAAAGATACGATCGCCATCAACCTTTACCTTGGGAAAGTCGCGCTGGAACTTTGCCGCAACGCCCCAATGGGTCGTAGCACGGCGACCGTTGAGAAGGCCCATGGCAGCCAAAATGAAGGCTCCAGAGCAAACGCTTGCCAAGCGTTGCGAACGCGCAGCAAGTGACCGAACAGCATCGAGAGAATTGACGGCGCTCGCCAATATGTGCGCACCTTGCCCGCCAACGACAATCAGCGTGTCTAGACGCTGATTCCTTATTGGAACCGTGGAGATTTTCACCTTCGCGGTACTGGCAACCAAGCCGCCGTTCTCCGACATAATGTGCAGGCGATAAGGCCCAGGCTGCGGGCTGCGCCCAGCCATCTCAAATGCGACGAGTGGACCCGTGAGGTCAAGAAGCTGGAAGCCCGGAAAGATGAAGAATCCAATATTTCTGATCATGGCTGTAATCGAGGGAAGTATGGCCTTTGAGCCACGATGGTGGGAGTGTATACTGCTCCAGTCAATCAGTAGATTTCACATGACCAATTCCATTATTATCGTAATTCCCGTGTACAATGGGGTAACCCACCTCGACTTCACGGGTCCACACCAGGTCTTTGCCCGCCTCCAAGATGCGAAGATCGTCGTTGCTTCGGTGGGTGCCGCTCCGGTCACGGCAGACGGCCTGACGTTCACCAATCTCTCCAATCTCGAAGCGGTCGAGAGTTGTGATGTTCTGTGCGTGCCGGGGGGCTACGGCTGCACTGACGCTATGCAAAGTGAAGTCTATATGACCGCGATCCTCCGCCTTGCCGCCACTGCCCGTTACATCACCTCAGTCTGTACGGGTTCGCTAATTCTCGGTGCGGCGGGTCTGCTTCGGGGTAAGCGCGCCACCTGTCATTGGGCTTGGCGCGACTGCCTTT
>Ga0302319_10018400_pt1 | contig 12749 bp, 11 predicted proteins | sample Bog_T0_2_FD_203319 | JGI IMG/M metagenome (GOLD analysis project Ga0302319, IMG submission 203319) | Peat permafrost microbial communities from Stordalen Mire near Abisko, Sweden - Bog_T0_2 | ecosystem: Environmental > Terrestrial > Soil > Wetlands > Peat | place: Sweden: Abisko, Stordalen Mire...
CTGGAAGTGTTGGCAGGCGCGGCCCCACTGCTGCGGGAGCAAAGAGTCCACTTCATCCTGAGCGAGTGCGAGCCGTTTGTGCGCGAGAAAGAATACGTCAGCTTTCAGGCCCTTGGTGAGTTTCTTGCGGACTATGGCTATAGCCTTTTTGGAGTGTACGATCAACATCTGGAATGGGAGGGCAGGAATATACTCTGGTATTGGAACGCGCTCTTTATCTGCGAAAAGCTGGTCGCACCAGGCGCCAGATGGCCGTGATTGACCTCATCCGCATGATGACCGGTGAATGAGCCACGGAGGCGTCGCTGCGTGGTTGTGTGCATCAATAATGGAACCGCCGTTGGGACCAATTGCGTAAGAGCAGAGATCGGGGATCGAGCAGCCAAGGCCAGGACGTCCGATGGATTTACGGGCTTCGATTGCAACTGGAACGGCAGGAATCTGAATACGAATTTGAGGAGACTTTAGAAAACCATGAAAAAGCGAGCGGGAATTATTGCATTGTGTACATTGTTCGCGGCTTATTGCGCGATTTATCTTTCGCCGGCCGGCGCACAGAACGCAGCCCCTGCGGACACCGGGAAGACCACTCAACTGCCGTCAGGTTTGGACAAGCAGTTCATGGACACGACCGCGGACCCCTGCGTGAACTTCGCTGAATACGCCTGCGGGAAGTTTTCCAAGCTGTATCCGATCCCTCCGGACAAATCGAGTTACGGATCGTTTTATATCGTCTACGATCACACGCAGGCTGCGCTTCGCCAGCTGCTTGAGAAAGTTGAGGCCGACAATCCCGCGCGCACGGCGAACGAGCAGAAGATTGGTGATTTCTACGCGACCTGCATGAATCAGGATGTAATTCAGGCGGCAGGCCTGAAGCCGCTGCAGCCCGAATTCGACCGCATTGCGGCCTTGAAGAGCAAGAGCGAACTTACCGGACTATTGGCACACGAACAGTTGATCAATGTGGGCGCATTCTTCAACTACGGCGAGCAGCAGGACTTCAAAGATGCGCGCAAGCAGATTGCGGTGGTGGATCAGGGCGGACGGGGATTGCCGGAGCGCGACTACTATTTTCGCACTGGCGCTGCTGCGGAAAAGACGCGTCAGCAATACGTTCAGCACATAACCAACATGTTGAAGCTGCTGGGCGAGCCTGAAACTGTCGCGTTGGCTTACGCCACGAGGATCATGGTGTTGGAAACTGCGCTGGCGAAGGTCTCAATGGACATCACGTCGCAGCGCGATCCGAAAAACATCTATCACCCCATGCCGGTAACAGGGTTGACCCAACTGGCGCCTGTCATCTCCTGGCCCAGTTTCTTCGAGCTCACGGGAGCGCCCCCGGTAAGCGATCTGAACGTTACCAATCCGGACTTCTTCAAGGGCATGAACGCGGTGATTGAAAGCACCGACCTGGATACCATAAGGGCGTATCTGCGCTGGCAGCTCATCAATGGGATTGCCACCACCGCGCTGCCCACGGCGCTGGACGATGAGGACTTCGACTTCCACGGTCACGACCTCAGCGGCCAACCCCAGCAACGGTCTCGCTGGGAACGTTGCGCCTCGGCCACGGACGGAGCGTTGGGTGAAGCGTTGGGCGAAGTGTACGTGAAGGCCTATTTTCCCGCGGAGAGCAAGCAGAGGACCGTGCAGATGGTCCATGACATTGAAGATGCAATGGACCGGGACATCGGCACGCTGGCATGGATGAGCGGGGAAACCAAGGCCAAAGCCAGGGAGAAGCTTCACCAGGTTGCCGACAAGATCGCCTATCCCGATCACTTCAGGGACTACTCGTCGCTGAAAGTAGTGCGGGGAGATGCGCTGGGCAACTCAATCCGCGCGGTGGAGTTTGAGAACCACAGGCAATTGGCGAAGATTGGCCAGCCGGTCGATCGCCAGGAATGGGGTATGTCTCCGCCCACGATCAATGCCTACTACAACCCGAGCATGAACGACATCAACTTTCCGGCGGGCATTCTTCAGTCGCCGTTTTTTGATCCGGGCGCGACCGATGCGGAAGTGTACGGACATATCGGCGCAGTGGTGGGCCATGAGTTGACGCACGGATTTGACGACCAGGGACGGAAGTTCGACGGGAACGGCAATCTTGCCGACTGGTGGACGACCGATGATGGGAAGAAGTTCGACGCGATGACGGATTGCGAAGTGAAGGAATACGGCAACTTCACGGCGATTGACGATGTGAAGTTGAACGGCAAGCTTACCCTGGGCGAGAACACGGCGGACAACGGCGGCATTCGCCTGGCGTACATGGCGTTTCTTGCAGATGCGAAGCGCAAGGACATTGACCTGAACGCAAAGGATGATAGCGGATTCACGCCGGTGCAGCAGTTCTTTCTCGCGTTCGGGCAGAACTGGTGCGGAAGCATGCGTCCCGAACGATTGCGACTGCAGGTGCAGACCGATCCGCACTCGCCGGAGGAGTTTCGCATCAAGGGCGTGATCCAGAACATGCCGGAGTTTGGGCAGGCATTCGGTTGCAAGGTGGGGCAGCCGATGATGCCGGCCGACGCTTGCCACGTTTGGTAACACGGCGCGAACATTCACCGTTACGGCGTGAACAGGAAGAGGAGAATGAGTTGGCGGTAATGATCGATCTGCGTTCGGATACTGTAACGCGGCCTTCGCAGGCCATGCGTGCAGCAATGGCAGCGGCCGAGGTGGGCGACGACGTGTACGGGGAGGACCCCACCGTTAATCTGCTGGAAAAGCGCGCAGCGGAGGCCTTTGGCCGCGAAGCCGCGCTCTTTGTGCCTTCAGGCACGATGGGCAACCAGATTGCCATCCGTCTGCACACGCAGCCGGGACAGGAAGTGATCGCCGAGTCGCGGGCGCACATCCTGGACTGGGAGATGGCGACGACCGCAGTCTTCTCCGGCTGCCTGGTGCGCTCCGTTATTGCCGACCGCGGCATTCTGACGTGGAGACACATTGAGCCGGTGATTTACGGGCGTGGGTCGTTTCGGGCAGCCACGGGTCTGATCGAAATCGAGAACACGGCCAACCTTGCAGGCGGAAGCGTCACGCCTCTGCCTGTCCTGGAAGAAATATGGGCGGGCGCAAGAGAGCGCAGGCTTCCGGTGCACCTGGACGGTGCACGAATCTTCAACGCGGCGACTGCGCTCGGGGTGGACGTGAAGACGCTGACGCGCGGATTCGACACCGTGATGTTTTGTCTTTCGAAGGGGCTGGGTGCACCGGTGGGATCAATGCTCACCGGTTCCGCTGAGCTAATGGGCCAGGCGCGCATCTATCGCAAGGCGCTCGGGGGTGGAATGCGGCAGGCAGGCGTGCTGGCCGCGGCGGGCCTGATTGCGCTGGAGCAGGGACCTGCCCGTCTGCATGAAGACCACGCCAACGCACGCCTGCTGGCTGAAGCTCTTTCCAACATGGAAGGCGTGTCCATCAATCTCGATGCAGTGGAAACGAACATCATCATCTTTAGTTTGACCGGCCGGCTGACTGCTGCGGAGCTTGTCTCGCGTTTGAAGGATCGCGGAATCCTGGCCAGCACGGTTGGTCCCGATGCGATCCGGCTGGTAACCCACCTGGATGTGAGCCGCAGAGACTGCGTTAACGCTGCCGAAGCGCTGACGGAAGAGATTGAAGCGGCTGCGCCTGTGGCCTGAATCCAGCGGGAGTTTTTCCACATCATGCAGGCCACCTGAGCCTCCAGCATCGCATCCAAGTCGATGGCGGAGACCCATGCTCGTGGACCGTCGAACGATTGCGAAGCGCAACTTTCCCCGCGCCGAGCCGTTGATACATGCAACGGGCCGGAAGTCATGCGAGGCTCCAGAGAAAGCTTGATTTCCGGTGACGCTCAACCCATGGAGGAGTTCAATGAACGTGAAGAAGATAGCACTGGCTCTGTTGCTCGCTCTCACTTTTGTGCCCGCGGCTTCGTATGCGCAGGTTGTGATTCGCGTAGGGCCACCGGCGCCGGTGGTCGAAAACCCCGGTCCGCCGCCGCAAGCTGGTTTCGTGTGGGTCTCCGGCTACCACCGCTATGAAGGGGACCACTACGTTTGGACACCGGGCCACTGGGATCATCCGCCCCATCCCGGCGCGCATTGGGTTGCGCACCGCTGGGTACATCGCCACGGTCAATGGGTCCTGGTTGAAGGGCATTGGCGTTGAAACGAAGCCAGTCCGAATAAAGAAAGCGGGGTGCATAGGCCCCGCTTTCCTGTGCCGCCCGATTGACAATCCTTTCGATTTCGACGACGCCTAGCTGATTTCGATCACATCTGTCGCCGCGGCCGCCGCAGCTTCTGCGCGCACCATCACTTTTTCCGCGATCGCATAGAACTCGGCCGCCTGCGGGCTCTTGGGTCCGGCCAGTGCGACAGGCAGTCCACGGTCGCCGCCTTCGCGGATGGCAGGCACCAGCTCGATTGACCCCAGAAATGGAATGTTGAACTGCTGCGCAGTTCTTTCAGCGCCACCGCGGGAGAAGATGTCGATCTCATGGTGGCAGTGCGGGCAGGTGAAGTGGCTCATGTTTTCGACGATGCCGAGCACCTCCACGTTGACCTGCGCAAACATCTGCAGCGCTTTGCGGGCGTCCTCAAGGCTCACATCGCTCGGCGTTGACACCACAACGGCCCCGGTCAGCGGGACAGTCTGCACCAGCGAGATGACCACATCGCCTGTGCCTGGCGGCAGGTCGACGATCAGGTAGTCAAGTTCTCCCCACTCCACCTGCTGCAGGAATTGCCGGATGATCTGATGCAGCATGGGTCCGCGCATCACCAGAGGCTTGTCGCCCGGTGAGATGTAGCCGATCGAAATTGTCTTGATCCCATGGGTCAGGTTCGGTTCGATGCGGTTGCCCTCGCCGACCTTGGGCTGCTGTGTCGAGCCCATCATGAGGGGTACATTGGGGCCGTAGATATCGGCATCGATGAGGCCCACGCGCTGGCCGAGCCGGGAGAGCGCAATGGCCAGGTTCACGGCGACGGTGGTCTTGCCGACTCCGCCCTTTCCGGAACCGATGGCTACGATTTTGGAGACGCCGGGCAAGGCCACCGGCGACGGCATGGCTGGTGAATGCGCCATATTGTTCTGTTGCTCCTTTTGGAAACCTGTTTCAATACGATCTGTTCTTGTTAATTATCAATTGCGGTGGTCCTATGAGTCTTCCTGGGCGGCAGTAGCCAGGCGCGCCTCTTTGCGGCGATGGGACTCAGCCTCACGGTGTTCGCGCCGCCGCAGCGCGCCTTCATAACGGCGAAGTTCGTCGGGGGACTCAGGGATGAGCTCGGGCACTCTTTGCCGGCGGCCCTCCTTGTCGATCGCCACAAAGACCAGGTAAGCGCTGGCCACGTGCGAATGCGAGGCAGTCTGCGTGTTTTCCGCCCACACCTTGACGCCGACTTCCATTGAAGTTGAAAAGGCGCGGTTGACGCTGGACTTGAGAGTGAGCAGATCGCCCAGATGTACCGGCCGGATAAAGTCGATATGGTCCATCGCCGCGGTGACAACGTGGGTCCGCGAGTGACGGTAAGCAGCCATGGCGCCCGTCAAATCGATAAAGTGCATCAGCCGTCCGCCCAGCAGGTTACCCAGCGTATTCGTGTCGTTGGGCAGAATGATCTCTGTCATCTCCGACTGCGTGCTGGCCACCGTGCGGGCGGTAGGATTTGTTTCCGCCAAAGCCATTCTGCAAAGCCTCCCGTGCGTGTTCTATTGCTCATCTTGGGCGTCTGAACCACGCGCCAGCTACAATAAAGCCACCGGCAGCGGACACTGACAGGCCGATTGAGCGAAGCATCCAGTTCCAGTTTCGGCAATCCCAGTGAAATGTGCAAATTGCCCAGCCGCCGATCGAACGCAAAATGGGACCGGAGCCGACCAAAATGGACAAGATCGCAGGACTGAAAGAGATTCTGGCACTGGACCCGAAGAACAGCTTTGCCCGTTATGGAATAGCCATGGAGCTGGCCAACCGCGGCGAAACAGCGGCAGCCGTGGCGGAGTTCGACGCGCTGCTGGCGAACGATCCGGACTACACCGCGGGGTACTTCATGGCTGCGCAAACGCTCACCAAAGACGGACGGTCGGCTGAGGCGATTGAACGGCTGAAGGCAGGAATCGGTTGCGCTGCGAGAAGCGGCAACAGCCACGCCCTGAGCGAAATGCAGGGCATGCTCGACGAACTGGACCGTTAGGTCACTTTCTGACGAAATTGACCGCAGGGCCGTTCTTTCCTTTGCCTCAAGTTTTGCACGGAATGGCTCGAATTGACCTTTATTCCCGGCCCAACGCCGGTGGAATGCTCACATGCCCAAACGTTACTTCGCGCTCGACGTAGTTTGTCCTATTTGCGCTGCTCGTCCCAGGGAGAGATGCACAGCGAGCACGGGCGCCGCTCGTTTTGAATCGCACGCTGAACGCAAGTGGATCGCCAAGGACCACAACCCAAAGCGTTTGCTTCCGCAGCCACTCGCGGGCAAAGACGCACTCGCCGCCAAGGACGCAGCCTCGGCAAGCGCAGTGCCGCGGGCAAAGGATTAATGGAAATCCTGACGGAGAATTCACTTCCCGCTGATCTCAAGGTCGCTTCATCCATCCCGACTCTCAGTGCGAAAAAACAGTCCCGCATTCCGCCGTGGCGCGAATTGTGTAATCTCTTTTCTTCGCGAACGCATCTATACTGACACTATGGCGAAATATTCCGTCGTCGTTCCCTTTAACAACGAAGAGGAGAACGTTACTGCTCTATATGCTCGCCTGAAGCAAGTTATGGAGCAGGTAACCGACAGCTTTGAACTGGTGCTGGTGGACGATGGTTCCACGGACCGTACTTACAAGCTGCTGGAAGAGATTGCGGCGGTGGACAGCCGGGTGCTGGTGGTGAAGCTGCGCCGGAACTTCGGGCAGACTTCGGCGCTTGCGGCAGGTTTCGACCATGCGTCTGGCGAATTTATCCTGGCGATGGACGGAGATCTGCAACACGACCCGAACGATATTCCGAACTTCCTTGAAAAGCTGGAAGAGGGCTACGACGTGGTTTCCGGCTGGCGCAGGGCGCGCATTGACAGCTTCCTGATGAGACGCCTCCCGTCGCGCTGTGCCAACTGGCTGATGGCCAAGCTGTCTGGCGTGGAAATTCACGACTTCGGGACCACGTTCAAAGCGTATCGGCGGGAAGTGATCCAGAACATTCCGCTTTACGGTGAAATGCATCGCTTCATCCCGGTGCTGGCGAGCTGGTATGGCGCGTCGATCTGCGAGATTCCGATCAGGAACCTGAACCGCGAGCGGGGCAAGAGCCACTACGGCCTGGGGCGCACCTTCAGCGTCTTCTTCGATCTGCTGACCATCCGGTTCCTGTACCTATACATGGGCCGTCCACTGCATTTTTTCGGCGGCTTCGGTGCATTGGGCATCCTGGCCGGCAGCGTGATCTCAGCGTTTCTGCTGGGCATCAAGGTGATGAATCCCCACGTGAATTTGATGGAACAGCATGGGCCGATCTTCGTGATTGGCGGGGTGCTCATCGTGGCAGGCATCCAGATGCTTGCGATCGGTCTGCTCGGCGAGTTGCAGGTGCGGCACTATCACACGGTGCAGAATCGCGCGCCTTACACGGTCGACCGGCTGGTGCGGCTCGCGTCACCGGAAGAGGAAGGCATGCTGTCAGAACGGCGCGAAGACGATTTTTAAGCTCCCTTGGAACAATCATGAATTGAAAAGCCCCGCCTGGATGTGGTCCCGGCGGGGCTCAATGTTTGCGGGCGAGGCTTAGATTTCGATTGCGTTTCCATGCTTCCACGTGAACGCCCTTGCAGTGCTTGGGCCTCAAGGTGCATTCTGTGCGTGACATGAAAGCCATACAAATTCACGAAATTGGCGGGCCACAGGTTTTAGAGCTCGTGGAACTGCCCATTCCGCAGCCAGGGCCGGGCCAGGTGTTGATCCGGATTGAGGCGATCGGGGTCAACTTCATTGAACTCTACTTCCGCAAGGGCGTGTACAAGGCTTCGCTGCCTCTTATCCCGGGCAGTGAGGCGGCGGGCACGGTGGAGGAGCTCGGACCGGGAGTCACCGGGTTTGCTGCGGGAGACGCAGTGGCGTCAGTGAGCGTGCTGGGTAGCTATGCCGAGTATGCGCTGGTTCCCGCGGCGCAACTGGTCAAGACGCCGCCTGGCCTGAATCCCGAAAAAGCTGCTGCCGCGATGCTGCAAGGGATGACGGCGCATTATCTTGCTCACTCCACCGTCCAGTTGAAGGCGGGAGACACGGTGCTGGTGCATGCCGGCGCGGGCGGAGTGGGGTTGCTGCTGACGCAGATGGCCGTTCGACTGGGCGCGCGCGTGATTACCACTGTTTCCACGGAGGCCAAAGCCGAGTTGTCGCGCGACGCGGGCGCTTCCGACGTGATTGACTACACCGAGCAGGACTTTGAGACGGAGGTTAAGCGGCTCACAAACGGGAAGGGTGTCGACGTCGTCTACGACTCGGTGGGCAAGACCACTTTCGAGAAGAGCCTGAACTGCCTGAGGCCGCGCGGTCTGGTGGCGCTGTTTGGCGCATCCAGCGGGCCGGTACCGCCGTTCGATCTGATTCAATTGAGCGGCAAAGGATCGCTGTTTGTTACCCGGCCCACGCTGTGGCATTACGTGGCGACACGCGCGGAGTTGGAGTGGCGCTCAGGCGACGTACTGGGCTGGGCCGCCACGGGCGAGCTGAAACTGAGGACCGAACATCTCTATCCGCTGGCCGATGCCGCACAAGCGCAGACGGATCTTGAAGCCCGCAAGACTACGGGAAAGATCCTGCTGGAACCTTGACCGCCTGTATCCGCGACAGAGAAAGAGCCGGTGGCGATGCAGTAGATTGGAACCAGAGGTCGGGCGATGATTGGCACTAATTACAAGTGTGAGATTTGCGGGACGGAGAGCGACAATCCGGTGCGGTGGATTGTGATTCATTGCAGCAACGCGCAGTTGACGGTTTTCAAATGGACGAAGGAATCGGCCGACGCGCCCCACGCACGGCACTACTGCGGCGAAGCCCACGCACAGGTTTATATCAGCCGGTGGTTTGAATCGTACTGCGGGTGAGCGGTGAGCGGACCGCGACAACACAAACCTCAATTTAAGGGCACTCTCCATAGAAGCGCAGGGCGATTCGTGTCAGCGTATCCGCGTCGTTGGCCTTCCACGCTTCGCCTCGTTGCGCTGGCGTGAAGTAAAAATCCAGATACTCCAACTTTTTGGCGCAAACCAAGTCGGAACCCTCGTCTCCAATGAGGATTTGATCGGATTCGGCTCCCTCTCGATTGAAGTTCACACTTCTTGACTGAAGGTAGTTTTCCACTGCGTTGCGCGATGTCCCGATCTTCAGATTTGCAGAATAGGATTCGAGGGCGGCCTGGTAGCTGGCAGCACGCGCGTGCTGGACGTGGACTCCCCATGCCGAGCCCAGAGCGACGCAAGCGATGAGAGCGCAGGCTGCGATTAGAGTTATTTGGCGCCAGCGCATCCTACAGGTCCTTTTTCAGGATGTTGGCTCCGCATTTCTCGCTCATGGAGTTCTTCCCGTGATTGGGACGGCGCCCAGTTGAGATCGAATCCCTTCTGGAGACGAGCGATGGAACGCTTGCGGGCCTTGAGCAGGAGAGCAGCGTCGATTTTAATAGTGACGATGGTCATCCCCTCTTCGCCTCGCTTCGTAAAGCACCAGTTTAGATGTTTCACTCCGTAGGCTCAAGTTACCTGGGCCGACACTGCCGGGAGTAGTTACGGCCTACGCTATTCAGGCCTTGAGTTTGGTGGGGGCGGGGCCGGTGGACTCGCGGATGACGAGTTCGGGGGCCATGACAATTTCAGCGGGGAACTGTGTTTCGCGATTGGCGATGCGTTCGAGGAGGATTTGCGCGCCGCGTTTGCCCATCTCGAGGAGGGGCTGGCGGACGGTGGTGAGGGAGGGTGTGGAATAGGCCGCGGACTGGATGTCGTCAAATCCGACGACGGAGACATCTCCGGGGACGTCGAGTCCGGCGTCTTTGAGGGCGCGGATGGCGCCGATGGCGGCGATGTCGTTGAAGCAGAAGATGGCGGTGAAGTCGTGGTTTTTTTCGAGAAGGGCCTGCATGGGCTTGTGGCCGATTTCGGGGGCCATGGGGTGGTAGCCGTCCTTCATGGACCAGCCGGCGGAGTCAATGCGGATGACGAGGGCGGGATCGATTTTGAGGCCGATTTCGCGAGCGACGATCTGGATGGATTCCCAGCGGAACTCGGAATCGGGGATGGCGCGGGGGCCGCGCATGAAGGCGATGCGGCGATGGCCGCTGGAGTAAAGATGGGTGAGCGCCTGCTGCACGGCGAGATGGTGGTCAAGGACGATGTTGGTTACGTTTTCAACCGGGCTGTGGGCGGAGATGGCGACGACGGGGACGGGGACATCGATGTGGTCGGCGGGGGTGTTGAGGAGCAGAAAACCGTCGACGGCGCGCTCGACCAGCATGCGCGGGTATTTTTCAATGAGCTCGCGCTTCCAGTCGTGGCACGAGGTGAAGTAGAAGTAATGGGCGGCGGTGAGCTCCTGGACAACGCCGCTCATGACGCGGGTGAAGTAGCCTTCGCTGAGATCGGGGGCGAGGACGCCGACGCTCATGGAGCGGCTTTGGCGGAGGGAGCGGGCGAAGTAATTGGGGCGATAGTTGAGCCGCGTGGCTGCCTCAGTGACCCGGTCGCGGGTGTCCTGGGGGATGGATTTGGCGGATGGCGAGTCATTCAGGACGAGAGAGATGGTGGTCTGCGAGAGCCCGAGGTAATCGGCCAGCATTCTGAGGTTGACGTGCCCTGGTGGCGTAGAAATCTTTCCCTTTGCCATGTTGGAGTTTTAACACGTTTTCTGAGTGGGAAACAGTGTTTCCCGTTTGGTATATCGATTTTCGTCCTGCTCGGGTGGAATGAGCGAGGGTAAGCGAGGTGTGGACGGGGCCATGTACGGTTCTTATTTCGTCGGGACGTTGATTTGGTTGGGGCCGGGGTTGAGGGGCCAGGTTTTGCCGTTGTACTGGAAGGTTCCAGCGAGGGTGCCGGGGAGGGTGATGGTTGCGGCGAACGCGGCGTTGGTGCGGTGGTAGTCCACCTTGATGTCGCCTTGCGGATGGGGGTAGGTGGCGGTGAGCGAGGGTAGATTGCCGAGGTGTGGAGCGATGCGGACGGTGGAGAAGCCGGGACTGGCGGGCTGGATGCCGGCGACGAGGGTGAGCAGGTCATAGATGGGATGAGCGGACCAGGCGTGGGAGTCGGAGCGGGTGTTGCCGGGAGTCTCAGGCCAGGTGCTGAAGTGGAGGGGCAGGAGCTGGCGCCAGGGGTCGAGGGACTTCAGGTATTCATCGGACATGCCGGCATGGTCGAGGGCCCGGGCGAGGTAAAAGCGGAAGTAATAAGAGGAGCTGAGAGTGCCGCCGGGAGTTGAACCGGGGTTGATGGCCAGGACCTGGCTGAGGACTTGCGGCTGGCGATCTTTGGGGATGACGTCATAGAGGACGGCGAGGACGTTGGCTTGCTGGCTGAAGGATTTCTGGTCGGGGGTGTCGGCGAGGAGGCCGCGCGAGGTGGACCAGCACTTGCTATACAGGCCGGTGCGGACGCGAGTGGCGCGGGCCTGGTAGCGGGAAGCGAAGAGCGGGTCGCCGAGGGCGGCTTCGAGGTCGGCGTCGTCGTTGAGAGCGCCGAGGTATTCGAGGGTGGTTACGCAGGACTCGTGATTGGCATCGTAGGTGGGGATTTCGCCTTTGGAGACCCAGTCAATGAAGCTCCACCACGGGATTTCGCGGAGCAGGCCGTCGGGCTGCTCGTAAGTGGCGAACCAGTTGAGGACGGTGCGGGTTCCGGGGACTAAAGAGCGAACGAAATCGGGATCGGGGCGGTAGAGCCAGTTGTCGTGGAGCATGCCGATGTAGAGCAGGGAAAAGGTGGGGATGGTTTGCGGCAGGGAGCTGGGATAGCGGCTGCGGGTGATGCCGTCGGGGGTGCGTGACTGGTCGAAGGCGAGGAGAGCCTGGCGGGCGAGGCGGTCGTCGCCGGCGACGGCGTAGGAGATGAGGGCCTGAATGCGGGTGTCGCCGATGTACTGGAGCTGCTCGTAGTAGGGGGTGTCCATGTAGGTTTCATGGGCGTCATCGCGGGCGGTGCGCCAACTGATGTCCCAGATTTTGGCCAGGTCGGGGTCGGGGGATGTGAAGGTGGCGCGTTCTTCGAAGGGATAGGCGGTGAAATTGGCGGTGAGGGATTCGAGGGTGAGGGGGTCGGCGGCGGTGGTGATGTCGAGGTCGAGATAGCGCCAGGTGCGCCACCAGAGAGGCTCGAAGGTGCGGTGCGGGCCGCCGTCGGGGAGAAAGAGGTCGCTGAGGCCGATGGCGGTGCGGCCGGCGACTTCGTCGCGGTCGCCCTTGTGGTGGTCTTTGTCGTAGAGGGCTTCAGCGTAGGTTAGGCGTATTTTTGCGCCTTTGCCGCCGGAGACGGTGAGTTGGGGATAGGCGGTGGTGAGGGTTTTGCGGTCGAGAAGGATGTGGAGGTGAACTCCGGGCGGCAGACCGGCTGGCGCGCCTGGAAAGTGGACGAGACTTGGTTGCTCGGTGGCGATGCTATCGAGTCGCACAACCTCGCCGGGACTGGTGGGAGAGTATTCCATGTGGGGCAGTGCGTCGGGGACGAGGCCCCAGGGATTGTCGCCGGTGGTGTCTGCGGAGTGGG
>Ga0302319_10018402_pt1 | contig 12748 bp, 10 predicted proteins | sample Bog_T0_2_FD_203319 | JGI IMG/M metagenome (GOLD analysis project Ga0302319, IMG submission 203319) | Peat permafrost microbial communities from Stordalen Mire near Abisko, Sweden - Bog_T0_2 | ecosystem: Environmental > Terrestrial > Soil > Wetlands > Peat | place: Sweden: Abisko, Stordalen Mire...
TTTTTCATCAAGAAAAAAGCCACCTTGAACACTCTCAACAAGAGCACGTTTACTCTGGTTTCGCTCTAAGGTCACCGCAGCAACTGGTCAACAGACGAACATAGATCGTCTCACCATTGGCTGCCAGGTTGTTCCCCATGACGGTGGTTGCCGTCGTGGGGCGGGTTTCGTAGAGATTATCCAAGCCCAAAGTGGTTCCCAGCCACAGGTTGTAGTAGGTGGCCCCGGCAACGAGCGTAGCGCACTAAGCCTTTAACGGCTCACTTTGAGCACCCACGCCGGCTGCTGCCGCAGGTTCTCAGGCAGATCGGGCAGATCAACCGCCACCCCGCCAGCCACGGGCTTAAACTTCAGCTCCCCCTGCGATCCCAGTAGCGTAACCCGCGTCACCCCGCTCAGATCCTTGAGCAGGAACCTCCCGTTCGTCCACTGTGGCAGAATGGCATACACATCAGTTCCTTTGCTGGTGAAGAATGCCTCGATCCCCGCCTTTCCCGGATCCGGCCGGGCTGCAAGCTTTGACACATCATAGGCCGTTGAGAACTCCGTGTTGTAAGCAATCTTTGGCTGTTCCCCGGCGCTCCACTGCTTGGCAACCCGCCACGGCCTGGTGCCGTAAATCGCCTCGCCGTTGACGTTGAGCCATGTGCCCATCTGCGTGAGCCGCTCCTGCATTATGACCGGAATCGTGCCATCCGCATTTGGCCCGATATCGAGCAGCAGGTTGCCGCCGCGGCTCACAATATCCGCCAGTATAATGACCAGCTCGCGGCCAGTGTGGTAGTCCTCCAGCTTTTCCGCCCGGTTATAGCCATAACTGAAACCCATGCCGCGGCTCTCTTCCCAGGGATGGTCCATGCCGCTCATCCCCGGCGTATACTCCGTGGTCCAGTAGCCGCCATGCTTGTGGCGCGTGTCGCTGCCCCAGCGGTCGTTGACCACTACGTCGTCTTTCACCGGCGACTCGTTGAAGAGCCACGCCAGCAGCTCCGGACTGCGCCACTCGGCCGAGGTCTGCTCCCATTCGCCGTCGCTGAAAATGATGGAAGGTTTGTAGCGCGTCACCACATCCTTGAACTGCGGGAACATATGTTCGCTCACGTAGCGCGGCTTGTCCTTCAGCCACAGCGGGTTGTACCACTCATAGAGCGAGTAATAGAACCCCATGCGCAGCCCCTTGCGCCGCACCGCATCGCTCAGGTCGCCCAACAGGTCGCGCTTCGGCCCTGTCTCCACCGCATTCCATGGCCTGCCCCATGTTGTAGAGGCTTCCTTGCTGGGCCATAGCGCAAACCCCTCGTGATGCTTCGAGGTCAGCACTACATACTTCGCTCCTGAACGCACAAACAAATCCGCCCACTGGTCCGGATCGAAGAGCTCTGCCCTGAACTGCGGCGCAAAGTTCTCGTAGGCGTAGCCGGCGCCGTACTGCTTCTGGTGGTATGCCCAGGTTCCCGTTTCGACCCCATTGGCCTTGGGGTTGTCGCGGCCTTCGCTCATCTGGTTCCAATACCACTCCGCGTAGGCCAGCTTGCCTGGAATCACCGGCGCATATGCAGGCACCGAGTAAACGCCCCAATGGATGAAAATTCCGAATTTTGCGTCCGAGAACCAGGCTGGGGTAGCCCGCTTGTCGATCGACTCCCAGTTCGGCTGATAGCTCTGCGCGAGCAGGCAGACAGGTCCGCACACAAAAAGCAGAAAATAAACCATCAAAGGAAGGATCAGAGACCTGCGCAAGTGCGCCAGGCGGTAGTTCTCAATGCTCATAATTCTTGTCATTCTGGTCTGTCTCACTTTCTGTCCGGAATTCAGCCGGCCCATTCATCCCTGCGATGTATCCACCGACGATCATGAACGGCATGCCGTCGTGATCGACAAGATAGCGGTGATTCGAGCAAAAAATGCGGCGGGAGCCGAGACCGGGGCGCTTTGCTGCGCAACCAGCAAAGAATCCGAGATCGCCGGGGCAACGAGAATCGGCATTGCGCCGGAGTGCGACTTCGGAAGTTATGAATTCGTCGCTGCATTCCTTCATCAAGTGTATTGTAATTTCTTAAAGAGCGGACATGCGAGGAGCCGGGCCTTCACCGTCTCCATCAGGTACTTGGCGATCACATCGCACATGGTCTGCGCCACACGCTCCGGCAAAGGCAGCACTGGATTGAGTGTCTTATTATTGAGTGCCCTGATCGCTGGCTCGATATGCTGCCACATGGCAGTCTTGGCAGGGTAGTAATCTGTGCTATGCGTCTCCACCTTCATAACGTCTTTTATGTGACAGCGCCACGCCCAAACATCCTCCCACCCGGTGCGCTTCTGGCGCTGGAGGCTGCCTCGCTGGTATCTTTGAGTCATGTGCCGCTCCCTCAACCTCGATCACTTTGTCAGCAACAAGATGAGCGCCCTTTTGCCTTCAGGGATGAGAGTGATTAGAGTTATTGCAGTAAGTTGTTCATTCTAAACGTGGCCCCGTAGCTCAGGTGGATAGAGCAGCAGTTTCCTAAACTGCGTGTCGGAAGTTCGAGTCTTCCCGGGGTCACCATTCCGCCTGTTGAACAAAATCGCTTGAGGGTCGAGGCGTTCCGCGCTGAGATGGAGTGACCCTGTCAACGCGTTCTCACTTTTGTTCATTCCTTGGCCGCCTCCGCAACTCCCTCGAAGCCCTGTGATTAAGCGACTTCCAGATCAATCCCATGATCTCGGCTTGTATGTGGTTGGGCGACTTTACCCCAGCAGCGAATCGACGAAGGCCTCCGGCGAGAACTCCAACAGGTCGGTCATCTGCTCGCCGACGCCGACAAAAAGCACCGGCAGGTTGAGCTCCTGGGCGATGGCGACGCAGATGCCGCCCTTGGCCGTGCCGTCGAGCTTGGTGAGAAGGATACCGGTGACGCCCACCGATTGCGTGAACTGGCGGGCCTGGTTGAGGCCGTTCTGGCCGGTGGTCGCGTCCATCACCAGCAGCACCTGGTGGGGCGCGCCGGGGATGAGTTTGGCGGCCGTGCGGCGCATCTTGTCCAGCTCGTCCATGAGGCCGGCCTTGGTGTGCAGGCGGCCGGCGGTGTCCACAATGAGCTGGTCGATCTGGCGAGCCGTGGCGGCGGTGGCGGCGTCATAGAGGACAGCGGAGGGGTCGCCGCCGGGCCGGGTCTTGATCATCTCGACGCCGGAGCGGGCGGCCCAGATTTCAAGCTGTTCGATGGCCGCCGCGCGGAAGGTGTCAGCGGCGCAGAGCAGCACGCTGCGCCCCTGGGCGCGATGCCATGCGGCGAGCTTGCCGGCCGAGGTCGTCTTGCCGGTGCCGTTGACGCCGACGAGAAAAGTGACGACGGGCGGCGCCTGCGGTGGGTCAGCCAAAATCTGCGGGGCACGGAGAATGGCGATCAATTGCTCCTTCAAGAGGACGCGCAGTTCGTCGCCGCCGTTGATCGCCTGGCGGCGGGCGCGGTCGCGCAGAGCGTACAGAATGGCGGTCGTCGTCTGCACGCCCAAATCGCTGGTAAGCAGCGCTGTTTCAAGGTTTTCGAGCGTCGATTCATCCACCGTGCGGGTGAGGGCGGCGATGGTTTCGATCTTGGCCGAGAGCGACTCGCGGGTGCGCGCGACCGCCTGCTTCATGCGGCTGAAGAGGCCGGATTTCGGGCTATCGTCCGCAGCCGCATCGAGTGCGGTTGAGGGGGGGGCCGGAGTGTCTTTTCTGCCGCCGAAGAGCTTCATTGTGGGCTTGCCTCTTTAAGTTTAGAGCATCAGGCGAGCAACGGCGGGGGTGGCTAGCTCGCCGGACGTGCAGAAAACCGTCCCCCTGCTTATCAAAACCTGGTTTGGGTTTGTCAAAACCAAGTTTGGCAAAGTTGGCCAATGGCTCTATACTGCAATGGAGGTGTCCCATGCCCACTCGCAATGTCAGCCTGCCTGAAAAGCTGGATCAGTTTATTACCGCCAAAGTTGAGGCTGGAGATTATGCCAACGCCAGTGAAGTAATGCGGACTGCCCTACGCCTGCTGGAAAAGGAAGAGCGAGAGTACGAGGAGAAGTTGGCTGCGCTGCGAACAGCGATCACCGAGGGGGACGCCAGCGAAGATGCCGAAGATGGGGTCTTCGAACGTCTCTTCGCCTATATCGACGAATTAGCCGCGCGGAAGGAAGAGACCATTGCCGAAGTTCAATGTCTCTAGATCCGCTCAATCCGATATGCGAACCATCGCTCGCTACACCCTAGAAATTTGGGGTGTAGATCAAGCCATCCGCTACGCCCGCAGTCTGCGAGATACCTTTCAGATTCTCGCGGAAAATCCTAGAATGGGGCGGCCCTGCGCGGCAATCAGTCCAGGCCTCCGCAGGCACGAACAAGGAAAGCACGTAGTGTTTTACCGAGTGACGCCGGGCGGAGTTCGTATTGTGCGCGTTCTGCACCAGCAGATGATACCGGCCAAGTCGCGCTTTGAGCCGTGACGGTCTGACGGCACATCCCCGCGACTCTCCAATCCAGTTTTTTTGCGCCGATAATCATCCGACCGCCAGCCACTATGGCTTCTTCTGGTGCGCGTCCTGCCACTGCTTGATGCGCTCATCGATCTCCGCGCGTTGAGCGGGACTCAGTGCCGCTGCCGCGACATTCCGGAAATAGGTTGCCTGGTCCTGCATCTTTTCTATCAAATTCGGCAATGCAATACTCAACCAGAAGTAGGTCTCGTCGGCTTGCTCGTGAATCTCCATCGCTAAGTCATACTGCGCGATCGGCATTCCCTGCTCAGCTGCCTTGCGTAGCCACACTACAGCCAGTGCCTTGTCCTTCTTCACTCCATGGTAGCCGCCATCGTAGTCCAATCCCAGCTGGAACTGCGCATCCATGGCGCCTGCCTCCGCAGCCCGATTTATGTATTCAGATGCCTGTTTTTCGTCGACTGCTACGCCTTTCCCCTCGTGGTAGAGCAGCGCCAGGTTGACCAGCGCGTTAGGATTGTTCTGCTCGCCAGCTTTCCGGTACCAAACCAGGGCTTGCTCATAGTCCTGAGGGACGCCCTTGCCATGCACGTAACAAAGGCCCTGGGAAAACTGCGAGAGAGAAAAGCCCTGCTCGGCAGACTTCCGATAAAGCTGTGCCGCCTGCACATAGTCTTACGGGACGCCGTTGCCGTATTCGTACATTACGCCCAGATCGTATTGAGCTCTCGGATCTCCTTGGTCGGCCGCCTTGCGATACCAGACTGCGGCCTGCTTTGAGTTCTTCTCGACGCCTCGACCCTCCGCGTAAAGTGTGGCTAGGCTCTCCAATGCATCGGGATCCCCTTGTGCAGCAGCTTTTTGATACCAGAGCGCAGCCTGTTCGTAGTCCTGCGGTACGCCCTGCCCAAGGAAGTAGCACACACCCAGGTTATATTGAGCTTTGGCGAATCCTTGCTCGGCGGATTGGCGCTGCCAGGAAGCGGATAAAGCCTGATCTTTGGGGACGCCCTGGCCGTTTCTGTATGCGGTTGCCACAAGGAATTGAGCTGCGGCGTCCCCCGACTTCGCTCTGGCCAACAAGGCTGGGTCGATCCCACTGACGGGGGCCGGAGTCTGGGCTGAGTTGACTGCCGAAATCAGCGCGAATGAAAAAAACAAAGCGGCGAGTTGCTTCCGGTGCTTGCTCATAACGCCTTTCAAACTCACAAGAACGATAACAGAATCCGTCGCGGAGAAGGAATGTGCTGGCTGCCTCATGGCCCGTCAACCATCCACGGCACCAATTTGTCCACATCTGCACAGATTCCCGCCCATTCTGCACCATTTCTGCGTCTTGCCCCCGGCTCCGGCGAGGACTAGTCTTGTGATTGAAGCGTGGATGGCAAGCAAAGCCGCGTATGCACCGGTTTTGCAGCAATTTGAGGAGCGCAAACCCGCCTCCCGCAAGGCTGTTTGCAGCTTTCCACAGGCAACTGCCTTTGTTTAGAAAGTGGATGCGCTGAATGGTAATAAAACACTAGATATTGTGGTTTTTTGTTGACAAGCACCACAGACAGCGTTACTTTGTCATCTGCGGCTGTTAACGGATTGTAATGTTTTCCGGCGTGGAAGCACCGCTGGAGGGCTGCAAGGAACGAGAAATCGCGCGGTCATTCCCTATCCCTGTTCTCCGCTTGTTGAACGAGATTTTCCCTGGCCCCTTCCCGTCACCAAGTGCCGGAGGGGGACAAGAGATTTACCGAATTTTGCCGATGAAGAGGTTTTTATGAATGAGGTCCAGTTTCAGAGCACAGCCACCGTTTCCCAGAACTCCCCAACCCAGCGGGGATTGATCTTTACCCGCCGCTTCACCACCGAGGGCGTCTCGCCCTACGACGAGATTCAGTGGGAGCAGCGAACCGCGACGATCAACGACGCCAAGGGCAACACCATCTTTGAGCAGAAGGATGTCGATGTGCCGGCCGACTGGTCGATGACGGCGACGAATATTGTGGCCTCGAAGTACCTGCACGGCAAGCTTGGCACGCCGGAGCGCGAGACCGGCGTCCGCCAGTTGGTGAGCCGCGTGGCCGAGACCATCCGCGACTGGGGCATCAAGGACGGCTACTTTGCCAGCGCCGAGGATGCGATGATCTTCCACGACGAGCTGGCGCATATGCTGCTCACCCAGAAGGCGGCCTTCAACTCGCCGGTGTGGTTCAACGTGGGCTGTGACCGCCTGGAGCCGGAGGCGGAGGGTCAGAACTGGCATTGGGATCCGACGACCGGAGGGGTGCGCTACTCCGCCACCGGCTACCACAACCCGCAGTGCTCGGCCTGCTTTATCAACTCGGTTGAGGATTCGATGAGCGGCATCATGGACCTGGCGCGCACCGAGGCGATGCTCTTCAAATTCGGATCGGGAACGGGGACGAACTTCAGTTCGCTGCGCTCGAGCAAGGAATCCGTCTCAGGCGGCGGCACGGCCAGCGGCCCGCTCAGCTTCATGCGCGGGCTGGACGCCTTTGCCGGAGTGATCAAATCCGGCGGTAAGACGCGCCGCGCCGCCAAGATGGCGATTCTCAACGCCGATCACCCGGATATTCTGGATTTTATCGAGTGCAAGGCCAAGGAAGAGGCCAAGGCCTACTCGCTCATCAAGGCCGGCTACGACGGCAGCGGCCCTGACTCCGAGGCCTTTTCGTCGATATTTTTTCAGAACGCCAACAACTCGGTGCGCGTGAGCGATGCGTTCATGCACGCCTACGAGGGCGACGGCGAGTTTACCACCTACACCGTCCGCGGCCACCAGCCGGTCGCCACTTACAAGGCGCGCGAGATCATGCACAAGATCGCCGAAGCCACCTGGCTCTGCGGCGACCCCGGAATGCAGTTCGACACCACGATGAACCGCTGGCACACCAGCAAGAACACCGGGCGGATCAATGCCTCGAATCCCTGCTCGGAGTATGTGTTTCTAGACAATTCGGCCTGCAATCTGGCCAGCTTCAACCTGATGAAGTACGTCACCCCGTCGGGCGGCTTTGACATTCCCGCCTACCGGCATTCCATCTCCATGGTCATCACCGCGATGGAGATTCTGGTGGACAACTCCGGCTACCCCACCGAAGCCATCGCCCGCAACAGCCACGACTATCGCCCGCTGGGCCTGGGCTACGCCAACCTGGGCGCGCTGCTGATGGCCTCTGGGCTGCCGTATGACTCGGCCACCGGACGCGACCTGGCCGCCGCGCTGACCGCGATCCTGACCGGCCAGGCCTACCTGCAGTCGGCCATTATCGCCGCCAACTGCCCGCAGATTGGCTCGGCGACGCCGCAGACCGCCAGTGTTGATCGCCAGGGCGGCGCCTGCCCCGGCTTCTACGTCAACCGCGAGCCGTTTCTCGACGTGATCCGCATGCACCGCGCCGAGGTGAATAATATCGGCCGCTCGCGCCAGAGTGGTGAGCCATTCCGCGTACCCCAGCTTGACGCACTCATCGACGCCAGCCGCGAATCCTGGGATATGGCGCTGGTTTACGGCGAGCGCTACGGCTATCGCAACTCGCAGACCACCGTGCTGGCACCCACCGGCACCATCGGCTTCATGATGGATTGCGACACCACAGGCATCGAGCCTGAACTGGCGCTGGTCAAGTACAAGAAGCTGGTGGGCGGCGGCAATATCAAGCTGGTCAACAACACCGTTCCGGCGGCGCTCTTCAAGCTCGGTTATAAAGACGAAGAGGTCAACGCCATCGTCAGCTATATCGACGCCACGGGCACCATTGAGGGCGCGCCGGGCATCAAGCACGAGCACCTCTCTGTCTTCGATTGCAGCTTCAAGCCGCTCAAGGGCACCCGCACCATCCACTACATGGGCCACATCAAGATGATGGCCGCGACGCAGCCGTTCCTTTCGGGCGCAATCTCGAAGACCGTGAACCTGCCGCAGGAGGCGACGGTCGAGGATGTCGCCGAGGCCTACGCCGAGAGCTGGCGTCAGGGGATCAAGGCAGTGGCCATTTATCGCGACGGCTCCAAAGGCACCCAGCCGCTGAACACCAGCATGGACGCGCAGCGCGAGCCTTCGCCGCTGGACGCCGCCGCCAGCCGCGTCCTGGCCCAGTTGGCCGCCGGAAGGACGGGCGCTACAGACGACCTGAAGGCTCTGGAGGCCAAAGCCGGCGATGGCGTCGAAGTCACCGCCCAATCGGTCCTCCTCGCCGCCGCCACCTTCCAGCGCGCGCTGGAGGAGATTGCGCAGGCCGCCGCCGTGCCCGTTCTCCAGCCCACCGCCGCCGCCGTGCCAGACCGCGAAGTTGCCCCATCCGATCCGGCGCAGGACCTCAACGGCCCGCCGCGCGCCGTCCGCCATCGCCTGCCCGACGAGCGCGCCTCCATCACCCACAAGTTCTCCATCGCCGGCCACGAGGGCTACGTCAACGTCGGCCTCTATCCCACCGGCCAGGTGGGCGAAATCTTCATCAAGATGGCCAAGGAAGGCTCGACCGTCTCCGGCTTGATGGACGCCTTTGCCACCTCGGTCTCCATCGCTTTACAACACGGCGTGCCGCTCAAGGTACTCTGCGAGAAGTTCGCGCACACCCGCTTCGAGCCATCGGGCTGGACCGGCAACGAGCAGATCGGCTACGCCAAGAGCCTGATGGACTACATCTTCCGCTGGCTCCATCTGCGCTTTCTCTCCGGTACGCAACTGTCGCTCTTTGCCAGCTTCGCCTCTCAAACGCCGCAACTGCCCGCCTCGCCCAGCATGATCCCGGAGTCAGAACCGGATGGAGAGCTGGGCGCAATTTCGCAGGGCAACATGGCGCAACTGGCCCAGGAGGTCGCCCGCCGCTTGAGCCAGGTGAGCAGCCCGGTGGCAACCGCCGGCCGCGCGTCGGCAGCAGGCGGGGTCGCATTTGCGAGCAGCGGCGTTGCCGCGGCAAATGCCGCCAACCCTAATCCAAGCAGCCTGCACCACGCCGCCGACGCCATGCGCACGATGTACGATATGGGCGACGCGCCCAGTTGCTCCACCTGCGGAGCCATCATGGTCCGCAACGGCAGTTGCTACCGCTGCATGAGCTGCGGCTCAACCAGTGGTTGCAGTTAAAGCACTTTCACTGATGGTCTAAGGAAGCCCCGTGCCCCATCCATTTCATGTTTTTTATGAAATGGATGGGGCACCGAAGTATCAGTATTTATGGGCCGGATCAATAGAAATTCGCATGAACCTGGTTTTTGATTGCGCCGCTGCAGAAGCACTCTGCGCAGGCTCTCAGGCTCCGCGCCTCTGCTCCTCAATCACGCGCTTCAAGTCTGCGGGGGAATAGGTCGGTGATTTGATGACCTTGCCGTCCGGGCGCTTATGAATCTTCAGAATCGGCTTCCAATCGCCGTGAAGTGCGCTGGCGTCTTCCGGGTGGGCCAGCTCGGCGCCGCTGCGCTGCACCAGAACGGCGTCGCAAACGCTGCAATGCGGCCAGGCTTTGCTCATATTGCTGCGCTGCACTTCATCCCAGGCGGGCTGAGCCTTCACGCCGGCGGCGTTTAGCGCCCCATACGTCACCACAAGCTGATCGATGCAACCGTCCACGTATTCGGCGAAGTCAGGCGTGCCGTTGGGATTGAGCACGACACCGATCGAGTCAATGACCGCGGTCTGCTCTTCGCCGTTCGATCCGGCCAGGGGCATCGTGACTGTGCAACCACAGCCCTTTACGAATTCGAGAGCTTCTTCAAAGACCAGCCGCGCACGCAGCAGGCGCGTATCCGGATCAGGAAGCTCCGGCGTCTCCTTTACCTGCTGGTTGAACTGCTTCATCAAGGTCACGATGTCTTCCTGCGGACGATAGGGCTTATCGGTCATTCCATCCTCAATTCAATGTGCCCGCTGATGGCCAGCGGCCGGAGCTTTGACAGATCAGCGAGTCTTTTCGCAACATTCGGCAAATGACCGACGAGATGTGCAATAAGGTTGGCCGGACATTGGCGCAATTGTAATTGATGCGGCTTTGCCCTCGGAACCTGCAAATCTCCTGTTCGCTCGCCCGCTCCGGATTCACTATGCCATGCCAATCCGGTACTGCGAGCAGCACAACTCGATTGAGCCAAACCCTACAGAGAAACCAGAATAGTTGTACCCAGTAGCAACTCCGCCAAGTGGCTTAATCACTTTCAACAAGGGCGCGTTTACTCTGGTTTCGCTTTCAGTCGGCGGCAGGCAATGCCGCGACTCCGAGCGTCAGGCTTGAACTTTCACTTTACGGGGCAACCCGCATTTGTTGTGGATTCCAGGGAACAAATGAGACGCGGGCCGCGTAGAGGGTATTGGCTGGGCCGAAGATGGAAGAGCCTCGCCCAGGTGATTGCAAAGGAGAAACGTATGCGGATGATCGTCGTCGTTGCCGGCTTGGCCACGCTGCTTGGTCTCGCGGTTCCCAATGGTTTTGCCACGACGCCCACGGCCCCCAAGAGCGGCCATGGCTTGATCGTGATCGTCTTCAAGGACGGCCACCGGCAGAGCTTCAATCTCTCTGATATTGAGCGGGTGGAGTTTCCCGCGCCCCCGGCCGCGGCTTCGGCCAGTGAGGCCGCTCCCGTCAATCCTTCGTTGCCCTCCCGTGCCCGTTTTCTGGGAAAATGGGAGGCCGGCGTCGGGAACGGAGGGAATTTCTTCATCACGCTGGAGGAGAATGGCGACGCCAAGAAGTCGCTGGGCGGTACGCACGGCACGTGGGTCTACGTGAACGGCGAGGCGCAGATTACCTGGGATGATGGCTGGCAGGATGCGATCCGCAAGGTTGGCTCCAGGTACCAGAAGTTCGCCTACAAATCGGGCAAATCCTTCACGGATGTACCGGACAACGTCACCAGCGCCCGGAAGACCGATACGCATCCCATTTAGAGGCCCCCTGACGGTACAGCGGTCATGCCCTAGTCATTCACTGTTCACTGTCCACTGCCCACTGTTCCCTCACTTGGCCAGCGGAATGCGCAGATCGGCGCCGCTCATCTCCTTGGGTAATTCAAGGTTGAGCAGATGCAGCATCGTCGGCGCAATGTCGCGCAGGCTGCCGTCCAGGCGCAGGCGGAAGTTCTTGGCCTCTTCGGCCACATAGATCAGCGGCACCGGGTTGGTGGTGTGCGCGGTGTGCGGCTCGCCGGTGATGGGATCGACCATGGTCTCGCAGTTGCCGTGGTCGGCAGTGACGATCCAGATGGCGTTGCGCTCGCGCACGGCCTTGTAGATGCGCGTCAGTTGCAGGTCCACGGCCTCGACAGCCTTGATGGCCGCGGGCAGCACGCCGGTGTGGCCGACCATATCGGGGTTGGCGAAGTTGGAGATCACAACGTCAAAGCCGGCGTCGAGAATCGCCTTCTCAATGCTGTCGCCCACCTTGACCGAGCTCATCTCCGGCTTCAGGTCATAAGTGGCCACATGGGGCGAGGGCGTGAGAATCCGCTCTTCGCCGCCGAAGGGCTTCTCCACGCCGCCGTTGAAGAAAAACGTGACGTGCGCGAATTTTTCCGTCTCGGCGGTGCGCAGATTGCGCAGGTGAGCGTCGGCCATCTGGTTGCCCAGAATGTGTGCCATCGATTGCGGCGGGCTGACGATGGGCAACTCGAACTTCTCGTCGTACTGGGTCATGCAGGTGTAGTGCAGGCCGGTGGGCAGCTCACTGCGCGGAATCGTCTGGTCGAGCGACTCCCACGCGTCCAGGTTGCGCCCGCCCTCGGCGTTGAGGCCGCTCTCGCGCGTGAGCACGCGCGTTACTTGGCGGGCGCGGTCGGCGCGGAAGTTGAAGTTCAGCACCGCGTCTTCGTTGCGGATGAGCGCCAGCGGCTGGTTGTGCTCGTCGACGATGGTGATGGGAAGGACAAACTCATCCTGCACGCCGGTGTTATAACTGTCGCGAATCGCGCTGACGGCGTCGGTGGCCGTCCCGCACTCGCCCTTGCCGATCACCATCGCGTCAAAGGCCTTGCGCTGGCGCTCCCAGCGCTTGTCGCGGTCCATGGCGTAGTAGCGCCCGCTCACCGACGCGATCTTGCCCACGCCGATCTCTCGCAGCTTTTGTTCGAGCTTGGCGACGTAATCGATTCCCGAAGTCGGCGGCGTGTCGCGCCCGTCCAGAAATGCGTGGATGAAGACGCGCGTCAGGCCGAACTCGCGCGCCGCGCGGACCAGCGCATATAAATGCTCTTGGTGGGAGTGAACGCCGCCGTCGCTCACCAGCCCAATCAGATGCAGCGCGCGGCCGTGCTGGCGTGCGTGGTCAAAGGCGGCGATGATGCGCGGATTGTCCTTGAG
>Ga0302319_10018403_pt1 | contig 12748 bp, 7 predicted proteins | sample Bog_T0_2_FD_203319 | JGI IMG/M metagenome (GOLD analysis project Ga0302319, IMG submission 203319) | Peat permafrost microbial communities from Stordalen Mire near Abisko, Sweden - Bog_T0_2 | ecosystem: Environmental > Terrestrial > Soil > Wetlands > Peat | place: Sweden: Abisko, Stordalen Mire...
GACCCGGACAACCGTGACCAGCATGATCGCGAGGGGCACGACCGAGTGCATCACGATGCATAGCGTGCAATGGTCGGCATCGTTGTCTGACGCATGAACGTGCGTCACCTGGATCACTGCCAGAAGTGCTAACAGAATCAGGCACACCACAGTCGTTACCCTCAAAGCATTGAGCTTAGTGGGGCGATCTGCGTGTGTGAGTGCCCGAATTCCTGTCAACATTGCATCCTCATGAAAATTGTACACGGAATAGATTCGTACCAAAAATCCGAAATCTCAAGCCCCGACCAGACTCCTTGGCACAATCTTGCCGCCGATTATAACCAGCATGTGAATATACAGCCACGCGAATCAACCACTAACGGTGCGCTTTAACGTGGGGGCTCCTTGACTCCGCAAAATAATGGTTTACCTCCCAGGCTGCGAGCAAGGCGCCAAGAAAAGTAATTACGAGTGAAAGGAAAACAGCACTGACGATTTCACGAATTCTCCATCGAATTTGTTTGATGCGACGCTTGCTGCCCTTGTCGAATGTAATCACTCGCGACATCATGACCTCCATACGATGCATAGAATGGCTGAAGGTTGCGGAACCGCGCCGTAGGGGAATGGCTGCGGTTTCCTCTGCACATTGGCGATATCGTTCCGTTTCGCGGTCAGACTGTGGGGAAACGCCGCAGCCTCGTCGTCCAAAGGCGGCGACGGGAACACGGAATCAGACTGAAAATGGGAATCGGAAGGATGGTCTAGCAGCCGGCAGGAGGGGGGCGAGTAAAGAGGGTAGGATGCCAGTATCGGACGATCGTGTGAATTTCAAGCGGCACTGGAGCCGCGGCGTCGATTCTGACGAGGACAGCCGCAGCCACCAAGGCCACGATGGGCACGACGGAATGCATCGCGATGCATAGGGGACAATGGTCGGCATCGCTCTCGACAGGATGCGTATGCACTACCTGGGCCACTGCCAGCAGCACCAGCAGGACCATGCACACCACAGTCGCGGCTCCCAAAGCGCTTGACTTTGAGCGGCGATCGCGGCGCAATTGTGCCCGAATTGCGGTCAACAAAACATCCTCACGACGATAGTACACGGACCCTGAGGGTATCGGAAATACCCGAAGTTCACCTCCTGTGCATATGCCTCGCCAGCAGCGTTCTTCCAAGTCTCAAACCAATCCGTTCCCAATGCGATTGCCCTTCTTCAGCGGTTGTTTTCGTCAATGCCTTGGGCCCGTAGCTACCTGCGGCCGGGTAAATGTCACCCAAAAACTTTTGAAAAGATTGCGGAGACCCACCTCGAAGCGTGCTCGAAAATCAACGTCGCACATATCTGATACGGTGAACATGCGCGTGATTGGCCGACTTGCCGGTGTTTTCTTAATCGGAGAGGGTGGGAAATGGATGCAAGAGGAAAAAATGAGGGGCGATAATCGCGGAACGGACCATGCGATCTTTGTGCCGAGCCGTCGTGAGTTTCTAGCAGGCTTAGCGGCTTTGGGGCTTTCACGATGGACTGCACCGGCGTTTGCAGAATCCCTGGAGACGGCTGGCTGGAGCGGACTGCCGGATCGCCCGGAGGAGCAGCCCCTGGATTTCCACGCGCTCTCAAATGCGTTTGATGCCTACGTAATGGACCCAGCACATGGGGTGAACCTGCGCGCCAAAGACGGCCGGCAAGTGTTCCCGTCTGCCCTCGAAGGCCTCGAGGACGGAGGGCTGACAACCTACGGGCCGATGGCGATGGGCAAGGAACTGCGCGGAGAGGGACTGGATGGGCTGGCCGTCTCCCTGGCCGGATATTTTAGTGAGCCCTATGGGCTGTTTCTCGACAGTAACGGTGCAACGCTCTGCGAGTACTGGTACCTGATGAATGTGACTGCGCTGGCCTATGGGCTGATCCAGTTGCGTTTCGTCCACGACCCCGCGTGGCTGAAGCGCGTGGAACAGAGTGCGACGCGGTTGCAGGCGATGGCGAAGCAGATCAAATACAACTTCAACGACCAGGGCTACGACTTTGCCAAAGGCGCGAAGTTTACCAATCACGACATCTACCGGCAGCCCGATGCGGTTGGCGGATACAGCTATGTGATGCTGCTGGCCTGGAAGCTGACCGGGAAAGAATTCTGCCTGGCGGAAGCGAAGATTGGGATCGATCGGTATCTGGATTTCGCCGCGAACCCGTGGTACGAAGTGCCCAGCGGCGCCATGGCGGTAATGGCGGCTGCACGGCTGGAGGCTATGGGATATCCGGCCAATACAAGAAAGGCGCTGGGGTTTGCGTTTGACTCGAAGGCCGGCCTGATGGCCACGGGGCGCTGGGGCGGACACGAGGTAAACGGGCTGCTGGCGGGTTTCCGGACCGAGCCGCCCGATCAGGTTTACAGCATGGAATCGATGGTGGCGCTTCCGTATATCTTGCCCGCCGTGCGCTTCCGGCCGGAACTCGCCGATGAAGTGGCGCGGTATGCGTTGAACGTGGCCGCGAACCTGCGCTGGTTCTATCCGCAGTATCTGCCGCGCGAGAACCAGAGCCGGCCAGAGTTGCCGCCCATGATTCCCTATGAGCGTTTGAGCCGGGAAGAAAAGGGCCACACTCCATACGCAACCGGCGACTTCGCGGGCCACCGCTCCATCTATGGCGGCGCGTACGTGATGTGGCTCGATAAGATGATTCAGCCGCAGGGCGATCCATGGTTGCTGCGCTGGGACCTGGCCAAAACAAACTTTCTGGATCGCGATCTTCCGCCTGCTTTCCTCTACTACAATCCCTGGCCGGAAGAAAAGCACGTCACAGTTGAGACAATGGGAGGCAAAGGAAGCGTCTACGACCTGACGCATAATCGAACGCTCGAGTCTCACAATGGAAGTGCTGAGTTGATGCTGGGCCCGCACCAGTCGCGTGTGATCGAGATTCGGTCTTAGTGGGCTGATTTCTGACTTAATAAGATAGTGTACAGTTTTATACATAATTCTGAAGCAACATAGGTTGCAAGATAGTACCACATCGTATTTACAACTTAACGACCCGCCTGATGCAGAAATTCCCCCCAGAACAACCGACAATCCTTAAGACTGCCTAGGTTGAGCCCTCCCAAGGTACCTCCTGAGAGGTGTCTTGGCCTCGGCAAAGTGCGCCCAGCAGTGCAGGAGCTCCTCTCTGTGTTTTCGTTTGAGTTGCGCTTAACTAACACCACTCATCAAGGATTCCCCGAACGATCTTGCGTCCTGGGTAAGTGCATTCCTCTAACCTTCCCGTTGATTTTCTCGGCCCGGTTTGTATGCTTCCAGGGCGCAGGCTCTGAAGGCTCGATTCTTCACAACCGTGAAAGCGCATGATGAACGATCTGGCACAACGTTTCGCACAGAACCCCATTCTCAGGCCACTCGACCTGCGCCCGAGCGTGGAAGGAATGGAAGTAACATGCCTGCTGAACCCAGGAGTCTTCCGCTTTGAAAATAAGACCTGGCTGTTGGTGAGGGTGGCTGAACGCCCGGTCCAGGTTCCAGGAAAAACATCCTTTCCCATCCTGAGTCCTGACGGACGGCTGGAAGTTCTCGAATTCAACTCAGACGATTCGAGACTCGATCTGAGCGATCCTCGCGTAATCAGTTTTGACGGCCATGACTATCTCACGACTCTCTCTCATCTCCGCCTGCTGTCAACTGAAGATGGCCTCACCTTCTGCGAACCGGAGGGAAGCCTTCCGTTGATGGGTGCCGGTGAATTGGAAACCTACGGCATTGAAGATTGCCGTGTAGCGAGAATCGACGAAACCTATTACCTGACGTATACGCAGGTTTCGAGCAATGGCGTGGGAGTGGGTCTCAGAAGCACGCGCAACTGGAAGGACTTTGTCCACGCGGGGATGATTTTTTCTCCGCACAACAAGGACTGCGCTCTATTTGAGGAACGGATCGGCGGCAAGTACTATGCGCTCCATCGCCCCAGCAGCCCGGAACTGGGCGGCAACTATATCTGGCTGGCCGAGTCGCCTGATCTGATTCACTGGGGCAATCATCGTTGCCTTGCTCATAGCCGCGAGGGGTACTGGGATAGCGCGCGCGTTGGCGCGGGAGCCGCGCCGATCCGGACCGCCGAAGGCTGGCTGGAGATTTATCACGGCGCCACCAAGGAAAATCGCTACTGCCTCGGCGCGCTTCTGCTCGACATCGATGAGCCATGGCGCGTGCTTGCACGCTCAGAAACGCCCATCATGGAACCGCTGGCTCTCTATGAGAAGGAGGGCTTTTTCGGGCAGGTCATCTTCACCAACGGCCATCTGGTCGATGGTGACCGATTGACCATCTACTATGGCGCGGCCGACAGCGTGATCTGCGGCGCACACTTTTCTCTGGCGAGGATTCTCTCCAGCCTCGCTCCGGTGCCGGGAGCAAAGCCATGAACCGCGTGCGCAAAGAGTTGGAAGTCTTCTTTCAATGTCCGCGCTCCATGCAGGTATTGATGGTTTCGAACATGATGTACGCGCTGGTGCTGCCAGTTATCGAGATCTTTGTGGCGGCTTATGTCATGAGGAACTCGCGCGCCGTCGCCAAGGTTGTTACCTATCAGCTATCCATTTATGCAGCCACGCCATTGGCCTTCTACCTTAACGGAAAATTGCTTGGCCGGTTGGGCGCCAAGCATCTTTACGCCGCCGGAATGTTGCTGTCGGGCGTAGCGATGATGCTCATGATGCAATTGAGCATCCTCACTCCCATCGGCGTTGCGACGTCGGGCTTCACCATGGGGCTTGCCACCGGCCTCTTCTGGGCCAACCGCGGATTCCTTGCATTGACCGCGACCAACAACAGCAATCGAAACTATTACTACGGCGTGGAGATGTTTGTCGCCACCTTAGCCGCCGTCGCGATTCCGGCGTTGATTGGCTGGTTCATTAGTGGTACCACCCTGTATGGATGGCTAGGCGGGATTCCCAATCGCGCTTACCACATCATCGCCATGGTGGTTTTCGGCTTCACGATTCTGGCGGCAGCCATTCTCGAGCGAGGCACCTTCCGCAATCCAGAACATGCCCGCTTCGTCTTCTTCCGTTTTCATCGTTTGTGGTGGCGGATGCTCGAATTGGCGCTGCTCAAGGGCCTGGCACAGGGATACATCGTTACCGCACCGGCCATGCTCATCATGCTGCTGGTGGGCCAGGAGGGAACTCTGGGCGCGACGCAGGCTATTGGCGGCGTTGTTTCCGCCGGCCTGCTTTATATAGTCGGCAGGGCGGCGGCGCCAAGGCATCGCATCATCGTTTTTTCTGTTGGGCTTTTTCTGTTCTTCATCGGGTCGGTCGTCAACACGCTGCTCTTCAATGCGGTTGGCGTACTGGTTTTCATCGGCTGTCTCCTGTTGGCCAAGCCGCTTCTGGATCTTGCCTATTACCCGATTCAGTTCCAGGTAATCGACGCGGTCTCCCGGTTGGAGTCCCGCAACGAATACGCATACATCTTCAATCACGAAATTGGATTATTCGCAGGGCGCTGCCTGGGGTGCGGGTTATTCCTCGGCATTGCTTACGGATGGTCTGGAAATGCAGCGCTGAAATACGCCTTACCAGTGATTGCCCTGTTGCAACTGTTATCCATCCGGGTGGCCGGCCAGATCTCCAGGGGTCTGGACGCGGCGAGCGACACCTCCCCCGCCACAAGTTTCACCGGACACGCCTCGGAGGCCTGAAAACCATGTTCACAAGGAGACACACAATGATGCAACTGAATCTCACGGCGCAAAGACCGTGGCGGCTGGCGGTCTTGCTGTTGGCGGTGTTCGGATTGATATCCGGCATCCCCGGCATGGCTCAATCGGGCAGAGGTACTTTAGCTGGATTGGTAACCGACGCAACCGGCGCAATTATTCCGGGAGCCTCCCTCACTCTGAAAGAGATAGGCACAGGCAGTAGCTATGACACTGTATCGAGCGGCCAGGGCCTGTACACCTTCCCCGAATTACAGCCTGGAATTTATACCCTTTCAGTAACTTTTCCGAAGTTTGAGTCTTACACGCAAAGCGGAATCACCGTGTCTGTAGGAAGTACCGCTACAGTCAATGCGATACTGAGCGTAGGCGGTTCCACGCAAAGCGTTGTCGTTACCGCCGACGCCTCACAGTTGCAGACCCTGTCCTCCGACATAGGCACAACCGTGCCATCCGAGCTGATTGAAGATCTTCCGCTCCAATACGCGGGCTCTCCGCGCAATCCCTTGGCATTTGTGATGCTGACACCAGGGTTTTCAGGCGTCAACACCAACTCCCCGACAGACCAGGGCGGCTTCAAGCTGAATGGCGGCCAGCAGGCCGGTACCGACATACTAGTGGACGGCGCGACCATCGAACTGGCCTCCGCCAACCTGCAGATGAACTACGGCGTCAGCGTTGAGGCGGTGCAGGAGTTCAAGGTGATGACCAACACCTTCGACGCTCAGTACGGAAGAATGAGTGGTGGCCTTGTCAATCTGGTCACCAAGTTTGGAACCAACACCTTGCATGGAGATGTTTACGACATTCTGAAAAATAGAGTATTGGATGCCAATAGCTGGGCCAGCGGATTATCGACTCCGGCACAGACGAAACCGATCGACACGCAGAACGATTTCGGCGCAATTATCTCCGGTCCAGTCTATTTTCCATGGCTCTACAATGGACGCAACAAGTCCTTCTTCATGTTCAACTATGAAGGCTATCGCTGGAATACAGGGGGTGTCGGACTGAACGGGGCGCCCACGCAAGCCATGACGACCGGCGATTTTTCCGCTCTTCTCAACCCGGTTACGGTCTATGGAACTACTTATCCGGCACACCTTATCTACGATTACACCACTTGCACAGGAGTCAATCAGGGCAAGGAATGTACAGCTTATCCCGGTAACATCGTCACTACGCCGCCCGATGCGGTTTTCAAAGCGTCGATCCCGGATTTGCCTCAGGCGCCCGCTGACGCGACATCGCCCTACCAGAATCTCTCCCAGACGTCGCTCAATGTAACCAACGCCAACATGTACGAAATTCGCATCGACCAGAACATTGGGGCGAAGCAGAAAATCAACGGCAGCTACGACTACGATTGGCGTCCCACCGGATACGTCATTAACGGCGCTCCCTTGGATGCCAGCTCGACAAATCAGAGAACGCACTACTTCCGCCTCGGCTACGACTACATTCTCGGGCCAAACCTCTTGAACCACTTCAATGCAGGGTTCAGCCGCCGGTATCGTCAGGAGTTCAGCGGCATCGGGAGCTATGGAGGAGATTGGCCGGATAAGATCGGCCTGAAGGGAGTCATGGACACGACTTTCCCCCAGTTCAGTTATAACTACCCGAACGGGGCTGCCATGCCAAGCAACGGGGCCGATCAGTTTTATGACAACACGTACCAATATGACGACAATGTTTCCTGGCAGCATGGCCGTCACAGTTTCACGTTCGGTGTGGAAGCGCGTTTGCAGCAGTTCAATATAGACATCTTGACCAATACGTCCGGGAATTTCAACTTCGGCTCCGGCCAAACCAGCACCTGGGATGCAAATATTCCAGGACAGAGCAACTCTGGATTCGGATATGCGAGCTTCTATCTGGGAGCCGCTTCCGGCGGAGGAATCGCGCTGCCCGAGGAACTCGGATGGCGAGTGAAATACTACGCTGCCTTTGTGCAGGACGACTGGAAGGTCTCTCCCAAGCTGACTGCCAATCTAGGCTTCCGCTACGAAATACCCACTCCCGTTACCGAGGCGCACGGACAGCAGTCGTTCATGAATCCCACGCTTGCCAATCCCGGAGCGGGCGGAATTCCCGGAGCCTATGAATTCTTGGGAACAGGCACCGGGAGGACGGGATCCAATGGTTCACAGAATACCTTCAAAGACTCGTACGGCCCCCGCATCGGATTTGCGTATCAGGCCAATCCTGGCACGGTGGTTCGCGCGGGATACGGAATCTACTATCAAAACCTGAAGATTGGCGGCTTTGGCGAAAACGACTCTCAAGGCTTTTTTGGGAGCTATAGCTACCCCGGTTCCTCAAGTGCGCAGACACCGTCAGTCGTTCTCGCGGGAATCACAGCGTATCCAGGGCCTACGCCTCCATTCATCGATCCCACGGTGATGAACAACCAGGCGAATGCGGTGGTCATTCTATCCAAGACAGCGCGTCCCGGAACCACCCAGACCTGGACTCTCGATATCGAACAGCAACTTCCTGGAAATTTCATGGTAGGTTTAGCCTACGTCGGCGATCATGGCGATCACCTGCAGGCCTTCATGCACGACCCCAACCAGGGACTTCCAATCAACATGGCGCTCGGCGCTTGCCTGGGTCAGGACATCACCCAGCAAGGAGCGGGTACGCCATGCGCCGGCCTAACTCCCATTGCGGCGCCCTACGCGGGATTCAGCGGCTCGGTATCTCAAGCCCTGAGGCCGTTCCCACAGTACAACAATGTGACGGTGGATTCTGTCACCATGGCCGATCCCTTCGGCGTCTATACCTATAACGCCATGCAGGTTCAGGCGCAAAAGCGCATCTCGGCCGGGCTTACGCTGCTTGCCAACTATACCTGGTCGAAGTCAATCACCAATGCCGATTCGGAGTACCCAGCCCAGGCGAATTGGAACGGCAATGGTAATGGTGGCGCGCTCAACACTTACAACCTCAAGGTCGAAAAGGGACTCAGCCAGTACGACATTCCACAACGCTTGATTCTGAGTTACACCTACCAACTGCCCTTCGGGAAAGGAAAACAATTTGCCAACCAGGGAGGCGTTGTCAACGCCCTGGTTGGAGACTGGCAGTTTGCCGGCGTCCAGACCTATGAGAGCGGCACTCCCCTCGCTGTGAATGAGGGGAACTGGAACTCCGGAATTTTTGCGGGCAATCTTGGCGCCAGCGCCCGTCCCAACTACGTCTCGGGACAGGCTATGAATGGATTCCACGGCAGCGGCTGGGTGGGCGGGCAAAGCCGTAGACTGAATCCGGCGGCGTTCACGCTTGCTCCTAGCTATTCCTTTGGTGACGCGCCGCGAGCACTCACGGTACGCGAATTCGCGAGTCACAATGAAGACTTAAGCCTCTCCAAACAGATTCCGATGTTCACAGAAAGAGTGAAGACAGTCCTCCGAGTTGAGTTCTTCAACGCGTTCAACCGGCCTGGGCAATATACAGGCTTCAACACGACGGTTTCGGACGACAACCTGGGTAATGGTTTTGGCCAAGCCAATAGCAAGCAGAACGGTCCGCGAAGCATTCAAGGTAATCTTCGAGTATCGTTCTAGAACGCAACAATTCTCCCGGGCCTCTGCACCGAGGTCCGGGAGATGGAGTTCCACCAATGTTCCGCATTCGATCATCGAGACTAGTAGTGCTAGGGCACGCGATTGCCAGCGCGTGTCTTTTGCTGTCGGTGGCCGCTGCGCAAGAGAGCAACTCCAAAGTTCAGGAACACTTCCTTGCGGCGCAAAACGATCAGCAGCAGGGCCATCTCGACGCAGCCGCGGATGAATACAATGCTGTCCTGCGCCTGGCGCCAGGAATGCCTGAGGTATACGTGAACCTCGGGTTGGTTTACTACGCGCAGGCAAAATTCGAAGAGTCTGCAACGGCCTTTGCCACAGCAGCGAGATTAAGACCCGGCATGCGCGGTGTGAGTCTTTGGTTGGGAATCGACGATGTGAGACTGCATCGGCCTACGCAGGGCGTCATGTTCTTGCGCGAAGCGATTAGACAGGACCCGGCTGACAAGCTGGCGCAAAGCTGGCTTGGCACGGCGCTTTGGGATGCGGGGCAGTTCGATGCGTCCCTGCTTCAATTTGGAAAAGCCACAGCGCAATTTCCCGACGATCCCGATCTGCTTTTTGCGCGCGGCGAGGCGTATGGCAAAGCCGCTACGCGCCAGACCGAGCAACTTTTGGAAGAGTCCGCGGGGACGGTTCTTTCCGATCTTATTTACGCGGCGCACTACGCGGACGAGCGGGATTGGGTCAAGGCCGAAGGCCATCTTCGCCGCGCCATCGAACGCGATCCGCGCTCGCTTGACGCTCGAATGGAACTAGCAAGAGTATTCATCGAAGACGCCCAACTGGACGCCGCCAAGGAGCAACTCGGGCAGGCACTGGATGTGGCTCCGCGATCCGCAGCCGCGCTCGCTCTCAGCGGCGAGTTATTGCTTCTCATGCAGCACCAGGCAGAGGGTCTCGCGCGCATCGACGCGGCTATCACAATCGATCAAAGCGAAGCGCTGGATGCATTGGGGCTCCCTGAACAGAACGAATTCAGCAGCGCGCAAGTCGAGGCTGAATTGCTGACTCTTTGCCACGAATCGACGCAGAAGCTGGCAAGGCAACCAACCTCCGGCGCTGCCAGTGAAACTGCCCTTGCGGCGTTGTCTGCACTAGCCGGCGATGAGGACGCCGCCCTTCAAGCGTATCAGCGAATTGGAATTGCGCGAACGGGCATAAGTCCCTCTGCGAACATTTTTACCCAGGCGCAGACAGCCATTCATCAGCACCGCTATGACGCTGCGGAGCCGCTCCTTCTTCGCTGGCTCTCGGCACATCCCGGCGATCGCCGCGCGAGCTATTCCCTCATCCTAACGCGGCGCAATATCTCCATGGCACAGATAACTCGCCTCATCGAAATAGCACCGGATTCCTATCATGTGCACCAATTGCTTGGCCAACTCTACGTAAGTCGCGAAGAGGACGATAAGGCTCTTGCTGAATATCTCGCCGTTGCCTCCGCCCGGCCCGATCTCCCCGGTATGCATTTCTGGCTTGGGCACCTCTACTGGAAGCACGGCGATGCGGATCATGCGGTCGCGGAGCTTACGAGAGAACTCGAGCTAAGTCCCGGCCATCCCGAAGCGGAAGCGGAACTCGGCACCGTGCTGGTGGTCAAAGAGCGGCCGACAGAGGCCATCCCGCTCCTCGAGTCCGCTATCCGCAGCAAGCCCGATTTGTGGCCCGCATATGCGCAACTCGGCCGGGCATTTGCGATTGAAAAAAACTATGCCCGTGCCGAGGAGGCGCTCAAGCCTGCGCTCGCGCATGACCAGGATGCCTCCACGCATTATCAGCTTGCGTTGGTGCTTCGTGCGGAGGGCAAGACATTACAAGCGGCTCAGGCCTTTGCACAGGTACGCGCCATCAAGACGGAGCAAATGGCCGCTTCGTCAACGGATGACGCCGCAATCCAGGAAGCAAGAAGCGGGGGAACAAAGCAATGAGATGGGGCCGGATAATTGTTTCTGCGTTTGTTTGCATTGCACTGGCCTCGTCGGTCGGCGCGCAACCAACGGCGCCGGAGGATGGAGTGAGCCTGATGCGCGAAGGGCATTTCGATCGGGCGCTGGTCAAGCTCAAACAAGCGCACAGCGCTGCTCCGCAGGATGCCACCATCGAAAATCTGCTCGGAATTACCGAGACACAACTCGGCCAGATCGATGAGGCCTGCAATCACTATCGCAACGCAATCCGCCTCGACCCCAGGCAAGCAGCGCCGCACAGAAATCTCGGATTCAATCTGCTTAACTCAAAGGATTATTCCCATGCAGAGCCTGAACTTCGCGAAGCATCGCGCCTCAATCCCAGCGATAACTTTGCCCACGACTATCTAATGTTACTAGCGCTAGCCACCGGCCACGACGCCGACGCATTGACGGAAGCATCACGCGCAGGCCAGTTACCACACAATGACCCCCAGGTCGGCGCAGAGTTGATTGAAGCAGACGTGCGCGTGGGACGCGTGGATGATGCAACCAGCCGCATCGAGAGTCTGGAGCAAGCCAACGAACTGTCGTCCGCTAACGAATACTCAATCGCTGTACTTCTTGCTCAGCATGGGTTCTATAGCGAAGCGGTTCATTGTTTCCGGCAAATTGCCTTGCTCCAACCCAGTTGGGAGAATCGCTACAATCTGGCACTCGCTTTGCTTTACAACGGCGACCCATCCGAAGCGTCGACTCTCCTGATGTCGCTGCACACAGAGCGGCCCGCACATGCGGATACGCTGATGTTTCTGGGCTCGGCATTCGAGTCGCTGCAAAAAATGCCTGAGGCACTGGATGCCTATCGAGCCGCCTTGGTGGCCGACCCCTCCAACCCGGATCGGACACTCGATTACACGCGGCTGCTGATGGATATGGACCGCTACGACGAGGCTATCCAGATTGTCCAGACCGGCATGGGACAGGCATCCGCAACCGCGCCCTTGCAGCTGCGGTTAGGCGCGGTCGAGATGGTCAAGGGAAACTACACCAGGGCACGCGAGGCTTTTCATGCGGCGCTTGCCTCCGACCCTCAGCTCGATGCCGCTTATGTAGGCCTTGCACAGACCTATGCCCGCCAAGCCAACGACGCCGATGCCATTCACATACTGGAAGATGCTCGTAACAGACTTCCCGGGCACTATCTTCTGGAGTATTACTTCGGTCTTTTGGCAAGTCGTCTGGGTCGCGAACAAGAAGCGATCGTCGCCCTTGAACGGGCGACAAAGTTGGATCAAATGTCCCCTGATCCATGGTATGAACTAGGAAAACTGCATGAATTGCAGCAGGATTGGCCGCTGGCACTCCAGGCGTTCGAGCATGTCCTTGCATTGAATCCTCAGTTCGCGCCCGCGCATTATCAGTTGAGCCGGGCCTGTGCACATCTGGGTCTGGACCAAAGATCAAAGCAGGAGGCTGAGCAAACGCACATACTGGTCGATGAGCAGCGCGATCAGGCGCTCCGCAGGCAGCGCGAGCGTGCCGCC
>Ga0302319_10018405_pt1 | contig 12747 bp, 5 predicted proteins | sample Bog_T0_2_FD_203319 | JGI IMG/M metagenome (GOLD analysis project Ga0302319, IMG submission 203319) | Peat permafrost microbial communities from Stordalen Mire near Abisko, Sweden - Bog_T0_2 | ecosystem: Environmental > Terrestrial > Soil > Wetlands > Peat | place: Sweden: Abisko, Stordalen Mire...
CCCGCAAGATTACCCTAAAGCGTGACCCTCTCGTTGCGACCGCCAAGCGACTCGCCGCCGAAGGTGTTGAGTTCAAGGAGAGCGAACTGCCACGCTCCTTCCGCCCCGAAGGTGTTCCCGCACCGGTCGAAGCGAAGGTACCCGAGCCTGAACCCGCCGCCGTCGCCGCCGCGCCTCATAACCCCCTTGAGAACCGCTCTGCCCGCCGCCAGGGTTCACCCTACGCCGGCACTTCGCTCGACTGGGAAAAGTCTGTCCAGCACTACATGCAGAACAAGGCCTCCAAAGCGTAAGTCGTCTCAGCGCGAGACCCACATCCTTACGTCACCGTCACAACCTCTCGCACCAGAGGCAGCCGTTCCGGCCGCTCCTCCGAAATCTGCACCGTAGCCTCGATCATCCGGTAAGGCTCGTCTAGCAGAGCTTCGTCCTCGCTGAACAGGGTAAACAGTGCCTGCCCGGGCTCCACGCGATCGCCAATCTTCGCGTGGGACTCGATGCCCGCGTGAGCGCTCACCGGATCACCCGGCCGAGCACGCCCCGCCCCTAGGCGCTGTACCGCCCACCCAACCTGCTTACAGTCCATCCCCGCCAGGAACCCTGCCCGCGAAGCTCGCAGCATACGCGACGCCTTCGGCTTGTGAAAGCCCGCCGGATCCTCGAACACCCTTATATCGCCGCCCTGCGCGGCTACAATCTTCAGCCACGCCGCATATGCCGCACCCGACCGCAAAATCTCATCTGCCATCTCAGCCCCCTCCTCAGGCGATCCCGCACGTCCCGCCAGAAACAGCCCCCATCCGCTCAGCGCATTTGACAGCTCAATTAAGTCCGCCGACATCGCGTGCCGTTTGCCCTTCATAATGTCCACGCACTCCCAGACCTCCATCCAATTGCCCGAAAACCGTCCCATCGGCTCGTCCATCGCAGTCAGCAGCGCCACGGTTTTTGTCCCTGCGGACTTCCCGGTAGACACCATCAACTCCGCCAGAAACTTTGACCGCTCAGCTGTCGGCATAAACGCGCCTGACCCCACCTTCACATCCAGCACTAGACCGCGCAGGTCCTCCGCCAGCTTCTTACTCATGATGCTCGCGCAGATCAAGAACGGCGACTCCACCGTCCCCGTATGGTCTCGCATCCCGTACAGAATTCGATCCGCCGGCACCAGCCGCGGAGTCTGTCCGACCAGCGCCGCATGACACTCCCTCAGAACCTCCCCCATCCGAGCCAGCGACAGCTGCGAGTCGAACCCGGGAATCGTCTCCAACTTATCTAAAGTCCCTCCCGTGTGTCCGAGGCTGCGCCCGGAGATCATCGGCACCGACACACTTGCCCCGCCATCCATCCCGGCCGCCGCCCACACCGGAGCAATCAGCAGCGAGCTCTTATCCCCCACGCCGCCCGTCGAGTGCTTGTCGACCGTAAAGGTCCCCAGTCCGGACGCATCAAATGTCTCCCCCGAGTACCGCATCGCCCGCGTCAAATCGCCGAGCTCCCGCAGCGACAGCCCCCGATCGAACACCGCCATCAAAAACGCCCCAACTTGCGCGTCCGAAATTTCGCCCGGAGCATCTCCTGCCGTGCGCCCATTGCTCCGCACCACGGCCTCAACAAAAAACTCAATCTCCGCAGTCGATAGCTCCCCGCCATCTCGCTTCTTCAACAGCAGATCGATCGCATGAATCACCGCATCCCTCATCATTCAGTCCTTCTAATTTCCTTAGCGCAATGTTGCGCCCTCTCGCGACCATCGGATCAACGCCGCCGCCCTACCTGAGATACTCTGCCCGAAACGCATGAGGCAGTAACTCCCCCAGCGTAGTCTCGCTCATCGCTCCACCCTCACCCGGATATAGAACGACCATCCCATCTCCCCCAAACTCACTCAGCGTCTGACGGCAGGCCCCGCAAGGCATACTCGCCGTTTCATTCAGATTCGCCACTGCCACCGCATGCACTCGAATCCCCGGCCCCCGTTCCGCCACCGCCCGAGCAATCGCGCCCTGCTCCGCGCAACTGGTCAGCCGATAGCTGCAGTTTTCCACGTTACACCCAGTCACAACGGAACCATCTTCCAGCAGCAGCGCCGCGCCCACTCGAAACTTGCTATACGGCGCATATGCCTGCTCCGCCGCCTTCACCGCTAACTCCCTAAGCCTCGTCTTATCCTTCTCACTCACCATCGGTGGTCGATATCCCAGTTAGCATGACCTTCTATATCCTCATCGTAAGTCGTCTAGGGTAGACGTTCAGCCCTGCCATCGCAAGCTAGTCCTACCATCGGAGTTCCCTGTGCCCTACTTCCGTCGCACCGCCGCGCTTTTCCTCATCTCAGCGACCTTCGCTCCTGCTCAAACTCCGGCACCCCCGAGTGCCGAGCACACGCCACCGCCGGTACGCGACCCCCGCACCCCAGGCTACGTCACCGCCACCGAACTCCCCGATGGAACTCTACCCCCGCCTATGGCCAACGGGAACTACATCCTCGGCCCCACTCATCCCCCGGCGCCTGAGTCCACCATCAATCCCAACGTCCCACAAGGCAAGCTTGTCACCATCACCATGTCCTCGGCGGACAGCAAATACTACCCTGGAATCGCCCGAGACCCTGGAACCTTCGGTACGCCCGACCCCGCGAATCCCGCCAAGCTCGACGTCACCACCAGCCACCCCGCGCCCTACACTCGCAAGGTCACCGTCTACGTCCCCGCGCAATACGTCTCCGGCACCATCGCCCCCTTCATCGTAGGAGCCGACGGTCCCGATCCTCTCCTCTTCACGGTCCTCGACAATCTCATCGCCGAGCACAAAGTCCCCACCATGATCGCTATATCCATCCAGAACGGCGGAGGCGACGCGCAAGGCTCCGAGCGCGGTCTCGAGTACGACACCCTCTCTCCCCACTACGCCGAGTTCGTCGAGCACGAAGTCCTCCCCCTCGTCGAAGCCCAGGCGCACGTCAAACTCAGCCACGATCCCAACGCCCGCGCCACCATGGGCGGCAGCTCCGGAGGCTCCTGCGCCCTCATCATGGCCTGGTACCACCCCAACCTCTACCACCGCGTCCTCACCTACTCCGGAACCTACGTCAATCAGCAATGGCCCTGGAACCCCGAAACTCCGCAAGGCGCCTGGGGCTTCCATCAGACCCTGATCCCCAACTCTCCGCGCAAGCCTCTCCGTCTCTGGCTTGAAGTAGGAGACCGCGACCTCTACAACCCCAACATCATGCGCGACGACATGCACGACTGGGTCGTCGCCAACGAAGACATGGCCCGCGTCCTCGCCACCAAGCACTATCCGTACCAATTCGTGTTCGCTCGCAACGCCGGCCACGTAGACCACGCAGTCAAAGCTCAAACCCTCCCCGAAGCCCTCGAGTACCTCTGGCAGGACGACCCCTCCCCCACCCACAGAGCCTCTCCCGTCCGTTAGAAAAATAATCTCCCCGACACCCCCAAAAACAACCCAAAATCCGCATGTCAACCCCCACCTCCGCTCAAAACCCAAAAAACCCGCGCCACCATTGGCGATTCTTCCCAACCCCCGTGGCAGAGTACCCTCCACCAAAGGACTAAACTGGAAATAGCCCTTGAAACCACCGGACCCCCTCGCCGTCCGGCCGCCGTCAAGCGCGAAAACCAAGCAGCAAGGGGGTACTTTCACCCTTAACCCGTTTGAATGGAATACTTTGCAGCGAAAAACGGGGGATACTTTGCCACTTAAGTCGCTTGAATAGAACGACTTAGACCAAGTTTTTCCCTCCAGGGGGGAGGGGGGGTATCCACCCACCGCCGGGCATCCAACCATCGGCAGACCAACCCTCACCGTCTGCCCAGGACTCCAACCAACGGCAGCCAGGAGCCGCATCGTTGAAATCTCCAGCCAAGCCAGCGCCGGCCAGGAAACCCCGAGCGAAACCGCGAACCAAACCCTCGCCGTCCGCTCAGGACTCCGCGCAGGACCTGGAGTTGTTTCACCCCATCACAGCCGAGTGGTTCCGCTCCACCTTTGGCTCGACCACCGCACCGCAGCGCGAAGGCTGGCCCGCCATCGCCCGCGGCGACAACACCCTCATCCTCGCCCCCACCGGAACCGGCAAAACCCTCACGGCCTTCCTCTGGTGCCTCGACAAATTGCTCTTCCGCACCGCGCCAACACCCGGCTGCAAGGTGCTCTACCTCTCGCCCCTCAAGGCCCTCGCGGTCGATGTAGAGCGCAATCTCCGCGCCCCGCTCGCCGGCATCGCCGCCCTCGCCCAGCAGCGCGGAATTCCTGTGCACATTCCCGCCATCAGCATCCGTACCGGCGACACAAAACCCAATGAGCGCGCACGTTTCAAACGACATCCCGGCGAAATCCTCATCACCACGCCAGAGTCGCTCTACCTTCTGCTCACCTCGCAGACAGACGAAGCTCTCCGCTCCATCGAGACCGTCATCATCGACGAGATCCACGCTCTGGTCCCCACCAAGCGCGGAGCTCACCTCATGCTCTCGCTCGAGCGCCTCGAAGCCCTCTGCAACCGTCCGCTCCAGCGCATCGGCCTCAGCGCTACACAACGTCCGCTCGAAGAGGTAGCAAGGTTCCTCGGCGGAGCAACCGGCAACTCCCAGCCGATGACAATCCAAAACAACATCGCGGGCGAAGAGCCGCAGGCTTCCGTAACCTTCCGCCCCGTAACCATCGTCAACGCCGGAGCACGCAAGGTCCTCGACCTCAGCGTGCAGGTCTCGGTTGAGGACATGGCGACGCTCGGCCCGCTCAATCCTCCCGACGACCCCTCAGCAGCTGCCCCCAAGCAGACCAGCATCTGGCAATCCATCCATCCTCGCCTTCTGGAGATCATCCGCAGCCGGACCTCGACCCTCATCTTCGTCAACGCGCGCCGCACCGCCGAGCGCATGGCTGGAGCCATCAACGAGCTGGCCGGCGAACCGTTAGCCAGAGCCCATCACGGTTCGCTGGCCGCAGCTCAGCGCTCTGAGATCGAGGAACTCCTCAAGGCAGGACAGCTCCGAGCCCTCGTCTGCACCTCCTCCCTCGAGCTCGGCATCGACATGGGAGCCATCGACCTCGTCATCCAGGTCGAAGCTCCTCCCAGCGTCGCCAGCGGAATGCAGCGCATCGGCCGCGCCGGTCATCAGGTTGGAGCTCCGTCAGCAGGAATCATCTTCCCCAAGTACCGCGCTGACCTCATCGCCTGCGCCGCCGTCACCGAGGCCATGCACGCAGGCCACGTCGAGTCCACCCGCTTTCTCCGCAATCCGCTAGACGTCCTCGCCCAGCAGATCGTCGCCACCGTGGCTCATCCGCCGCTTCCGCCCCTCGAGGCCGAGCTCCGCCGCAGTCGCTCCCGCACCGGGGAAGAGGAGTCCCCAGGAATATCCCACGCCGCGTTGCTCGCCCTCGTCCGTAGCAGCGCACCCTTCGCCACCCTCAGCATCACCGCCTTCAACGGTGTCCTCGACATGCTCTCCGGCCTCTATCCCTCCGACGAGTTCGCCGACCTCCGTCCCCGCATCATCTGGGATCGTACCCGCCAATGGCTCACACCCCGCCAGGGAGCCAAGCGCCTCGCCATCCTCAACGGCGGAACCATCCCCGACCGAGGCCTCTACGGCGTCTTCCTCTCCGGCACCGACAAGCCCGTCCGCGTCGGCGAACTCGACGAGGAGATGGTCTTCGAGGCTCGTGCCGGCGAGACCTTCGTCCTCGGTGCGTCCACCTGGCGCATCGACGAGATCACCCACGATCGAGTCCTCGTCAGCCCCGCCCCCGGCCAACCCGGCAAGATGCCCTTCTGGCACGGCGACAAGCCCGGCCGTCCCATAGAGTTCGGCCGCCGCATTGGCGCGCTCATTCGTGAGCTGCGCTCAATGCCCCCCGGTGCGGCGATCAGCAAGCTAACGCGCGAGCATGATTTGGACATTCAGGCTGCCGAGAATGTGCTGCGGTTCATCGCCGACCAGGAGCTCGCGACCCAACTGGTGCCGGACGACCAGACCATCGTGATCGAGCGTGTTCGCGACGAGCTGGGCGACTGGCGCATCTGCGTACTAACCCCCCTTGGCAGCCGCATCCATGCCCCCTGGGCCATGGCGGCCGCCGCGAGGATCAGCGCATCCGGTTTGGATGTGGAAACCATGTGGACCGACGACGGATTCGTTCTGCGCTTTCCGGATTCTGATGGACCCCCGGATACAAAGTTCCTGTTGATGAATCCTGAGGAAGCCTCAGAGTTGGTGATGGGACAGCTCGGTTCGACGGCACTCTTTGCCGGCAGATTCCGGGAGGCGGCTTCAAGGGCACTCCTGTTGCCGCGACGTCGTGCACAGGGAAGGGCGCCCTTATGGCAGCAGCGCAAGAGAGCGTCGGACTTGCTGAGTGTTGCTTCCGCTTATCCCGGATTTCCCATCCTTTTGGAAGCCTATCGAGAGTGTTTGCGAGACGTTTTCGATATGCCTGCGCTCATGGAGATGCTGAGTTCAATCCAGAAGCAATCCATCCAGGTACACACGGTGGACTCTCAAAAGCCATCCCCTTTCGCCAGCACATTGCTCTTTGGTTATGTTGCGAATTTCATTTATGACGGGGATGCTCCTCTGGCAGAACGACGCGCTCAGGCTCTTTCCATCGATCAGGATCAGCTGCGTGAGCTATTAGGTGACGTCGACTTTCGCGAGCTCCTAGATCTTCATGCGATCGAGCAAACGGAGGAGCAGTTACAGTGCCTTGCGGATGGCTACAGGATACAAAGCCTTGATGGCATGCACGATTTACTGCGTCGAATCGGTGACCTTTCTCGGCCCGAATTGGAGGTGCGCGTCGAGAGCCTGAACGTCAGTGCAAGCATCGATCGCCTTGTAGCGTCGCATCGGATATTGGAGGTCGTGATATCCGGAGAATCAAGGGTGATTGCAATGGAGGACGCGGCTCGCTATCGCGATGCGTTCGGAATGGCGTTGCCTGATTCATTGCCCGCTGCTTTTCTGGAGCCGGTAAGCGATGCGCTCCTGGAGGTCATCCGTCGCTACGCACGGACACACGGCCCCTTTGCGACAAACGACTTTGCATCGCGATATGGACTTCTTGAAGCCGATATCGAAAGCGTGTTGCAGAGATTAGTGAATGTGGGACGTTTGGTGGAGGGAGGATTTCGGCCGGGTGGACTCAACCGCGAATGGATAGATGTTGACGTTCTGCGCACGATCCGAAGAAAATCTCTGGCGAGGCTGCGCAAAGAGGTCGAACCTGTAGAGCAAACCATCCTCGCGAGACTGGTTACGCGGTGGCAAGGAGTTCTTCAGCCGCGACAGGGCCTCGACGCTTTATTGGACGTAATCGAAAACTTGCAAGGCGCGCCGCTGACAGCGAGCCTGCTGGAGACGGAGATTCTCCCCGCGCGCATTCACGGGTACAATCCCGCCGATCTCGACAAACTCATCGCAGCCGGCGAAGTTACGTGGGTAGGCTTCGAGCGCCTTGGGGAGCATGACGGACGAATTGGCTTATATCTCACCGAGAAGCTAGCATCGCTCTGGACTTTCCGAACTGAGCCAGCCAACAATGAAATGGATTCGCGTTCCAAAGATATCGTTGAATATCTGCGTCTCAACGGGGCTTCCTTCTTCCCGGTAATTCACGAGGGAGTTGGCGGAGGTTATCCGGGAGAGACCCTCGATGCCTTATGGTCACTTGTATGGCGTGGACTTCTAACAAACGATGCTTTCCATTCGCTCCGCGCTTACGGTGAGCAGCTTTCAAGTCGGGCGCAGAAACCTTCGCGACGAACCCATGTGCAGACCGGCTTTCGGAGTCGCAGAACAACTCCTGCAACCGCGCAAGGTCGATGGAGCTTGAATGCCATCGCATTTGAGCAAACAAAGAGGATTCCCTCACGAGGGACGGAGTGGAGTCATGCGATCGCGCGACAACTGCTGGATCGCTACGGCATCGTCTTCCGGGAGACGGCAAATACCGAAAATGTGCCAGGTGGTTTCTCTGTAATTTACGACGTGATGAAGGCGTTGGAGGAGAGTGGTCGCGTTCGTCGAGGCTATTTTGTTGCGGATCTGGGTGCTACCCAGTTTGCACTTCCGGCTGCGGTGGAATTATTGCGTTCTTTACGGGCAAATAATTCTTCAGGCCCAGACGAGGTTGTGATCATAGCCGCGACCGATCCGGCGAACCCCTACGGGTCCCTTCTGCGTTGGCCGCCTACTGAGGACAACAATGCATCGCTTACCCGAAGTGTCGGCGCGCGCGTAGTGCTGATTGACGGAGCCCTCGTGGCGTATATGCGACGCGCCAACCCTAGTATCCAGGTCTTTCTACCCGATGAGGAGTCCGCACGATCTCGAAAAGCGAAGGCGCTGGCGGATGCTCTCTTGATCGACGTCCTGCACGACATGCAAGACCAGAAGTCGAGAAGCGGAGGCGGTGGACTCATCAGCTACGTCAACGGAACGGAAGTAGCAAAACACCCGTTTGCGAGGTTTCTGCTTGATGCGGGGTTCCGGTCCTCGCATCGTGGATTCAATGTCCAACGGAGACTTTCTTCCTGAGGTACAGCAGCGCCCACGCAAGAATTGTTGTCTTGATCTCGCGAGAGCCTATTGGGGTGACGGCTGGTCCTTCGGCTGGTCCTTGCCGCCGCCGAATATTTTTTGCAGCAGATTTCGATGCTTGGTGGCATCGGCAGGCGGAGCGTCAGGAGCGGGCGCAACAGGTGTTGCCGATTTTCCAGTAAAGATACCGAAGATGCGGCTGCCAAGAGACTGGGAATCATCACCCATGTGCGAACATGTGCCCTGAGGCGCGGCACCAATCAGGAATGCTGCCGAGAAGCTGTCGTTCGGGCATGAGTCATCGGCGATCAGGTCAGTGGTTCGATCGATGCGGAGCACCTCTACGCCATTGGGGACAGGGCCCAGGGGCTTCATGTCGGAGTATTGAGGAATACGTATTGCCCGATTCATGAACTCAGCCCAGAGGGGTGCGGCAGCATCCGCACCCTGTAGCTTGATATCGGTGTAGTCATCATTGCCGACCCAGATAACGCACAGGAGGTTAGAGGAATAACCCGCGAACCACGAGTCGTGCTCAGTACCGGTCTTTCCTGCCGCAGGAGCAGTAAAGCCGTGCCGACGGACGGTTGAGCCGGTACCGTAGTTCATGACGTTCTCGAGCAAGGACTGGGTCAGGAACGCAGCGCGTGGGTCTAGGATTTGCTTAGCTTCTGGCGCAAAGTCCGCAACGATGTCACCCTGCGGATTGCGGACGCTCGCAAGAACCCAAGGTTTGAGATGCACCCCATTGTTCGCGAAGATGGTGTATGCGCCGGCCATCTCCAAAGGCGTCGCATTATAGGTGCCGATCGCGACCGACGGAGTGCCTCGCGCGTTGGTGATGCCGGCGGAGCGCGCGAGCGCTGCAACGTTGTCATAGCCAACCATCTGTGCAAGAGCAATGGTGGCGATGTTGAGCGAGTGGGCAAGGGCATCAGCCGCCGTAACCATGCCGGGGTATTCGCCCTTTACAAAGTTGCCCGGTGTGTACGACTTTCCATTGCTGCCGAAGTCTTGGGGATCGTCGTTGATTTTTGTCAACGCGTTGAAGACGCCGTTGGACCCGAGATCGGTGCCGTCGAGCGATGTGTTGTAGGCGGCGGCGAAGACGAAGGGTTTAAAGATCGATCCGGTAGGACGTTCGGCGAGGGCATGGTCCAGCTGCGACTCGCCGTAATTGCGCCCCCCCACCAGAGCAAGAATCTGGCCGGTGTGGGGGTTGAGCGCCACGAGGGCGACCTGAGGATAGGTGACGTGCCCGTCGGGAACGTAGTCGTCGCCGAACTTCTGGCCCTTCGTGTGGTGAAGGGCATAGTAGCGATGGCGTACCAGCTCGTCGACATTCTTCATCCCGGCGTCGATAGCGGCGGCGGCGGCACGCTGCAGCTCAGGATCAAGCGAAGTGTAGATGCGCAGCGCCGAGTGGGAGACATCCGAATCTCCCAGCCGCTGCACAATCTGGTCATGAACGAGGTCGACAAAATAGGGAGCCTCGCTTGCATCCGCATCGGGAGGAGCTAAACGAATTGGTTCCGCCTTAGCCTGATTGGCTTGCTCTTGCGTAATCGCTTCGGTCTCGACCATCGAATCGAGGACAACGTTGCGTCGCTCCATCGCTCGTTCGGGGTGTCTGTAAGGGGCAAAGTAACTTGGCCGCTGGATAATACCCGCGAGCAGGGCGCATTGTGCGAGATCAAGCTGACGCAAGTCTTTTCCGAAATAGGCTTCGGCAGCTTCTCCGAATCCATTGATCGCGAACGATCCCCGCTGTCCCAGGGGGATTTCGTTGGCGTACATCTCGAAGATCTGTTGCTTGTTGAAACGGGCCTCAAGTTGGAAGGTGATCATCGCCTCGGCGATTTTTCGTGAAAGCTTCTTGTCAGGGGTCAGGAAGAAATTCTTGGCGAGCTGCTGGGTAAGGGTAGATCCGCCGCAGTTCATGCGCTGAGAGATCAGGTCCTGCACGGCGCACTTCATAGTTCGACCGTAGTTGATACCACCATGTTCAAAAAAACGACGGTCTTCAATGGCGAGAACTGCTTCTACCATCTTTGGCGGAATCTGGCCGTAGGTTACGAGACGACGCTTGGTGCGATTCTTGTCTTCGGACAGAGCAGTAATCAGTTGGGGCTCAAGTTTATAGGCCGATAAGGCGGCGCCATTCTCCGCCGTGATGCTCTGGACTTGGCCGTCTTCTGTAGCAATGGTTGCGCCATCCATGGCAAGGTAGCTCTGCGGGCCTGGCTTGATCAGGATCGAGTTGGAGCGAAGCTCATAGCTGCCCAGCTCGGGATTCGTATTGTATCCAGCGCGTCGCAGCGCTGCGCCGATGGCGGAGGCGGAGAGCTGCTGGCCCGGACGAACCTCCTGGGGAGCTGCATAGACTTGGGCAATGGGGGCGAATAGCGGCCCGCTCGCGAGCTTGTCCGCAACGAGGCCGCGGTAGCGCAAGTAGAAATAGCCAAGGACGGATGCGCCGAGCAGAACAAAGATCAGCGCAAGCATAAGAGCGGCCCGCACCAGCTTCGAGAGAAGGGGACGGGAATTACTGTCGAGTTTGATTTTTACTGCCATGTGATCAAAAAGTACCTACTCCTTGGACGAGGCAAGGAGCGACAAGAGGCGCTGCGTGACGGAATGGATAGGAAGATCTTCAGTCTTCCGGGATATACGGTCCACAAGCTCGACTTGGCCGTCTGTAAGTTTCTTACCGATATTGATTCGGTAGGGAACTCCGATAAGTTCCGCATCCTTGAACTTCACGCCCGCGCGCTCATCGCGATCGTCCAACAATACGTCGATACCGGCGTCGTCCAATTTTCTGGCAATGTCTTTCCCGGCCTGAAGAAGGTCCGGCTCACGGACGTTGGTGATGGTCACGATGACTTGGTACGGTGCAATCGCAGGCGGCAGAACGTATTGTTCGGTGGCGGACTCCGCAGCAAACTTTGCCGCGCTGGATTCGATGGCGGCCGTCAGAATGCGTTCAACGCCGATGCCGTAACAGCCCATGATCGGCATCACCTCTTTGCCGTTCGCGTCTAGAACACGTGCATTCATGCTCTCGCTGTACTTATAGCCGAGCTTGAAGATGTGGCCGATCTCCATCGCTTTACCGAGCCGCAATGGCTGACCATCAATAGGATCGAGCTCCCCTTCATTGATATTGCGAATGTCGGCAATCATGGTCGGCGTGAAGTCTCGGCTGGGTGTCACGTTGCGATAGTGGTAGTCCAGTTTGTTGGCGCCGGCGACCAGATTGGAACGGCCTTCGAGGCCCCGGTCCATCACGACGATGGTCTTCAGCCCCTCCGCCGGATTCTCGCGCTGTACGCCCTTGAGTTTCGCAAGTTCTTTCCCTGAATTCAGCCCATTAAGCGAACCCTGAGTCATCACTTCACGGATCCCGACAGGTCCGAGGAACCCAGCAGGACCGCCAATGTGAACCTCGAGTTCGATCGGCACCATGGGACGCAGTTCGGCGACGCCAGTGATAGCCGCCAATTTGGTTTCGTTGACTTGGTGATCGCCGCGAAGGAAAGCGACAACCGGCCGCGGCAGAGCGTCAGCTTTGGCAGTAAGCCCCATGAAGGCAACGCACTTGATGTCCTGCGAGGCCTGGATGCCAAAGAACTCGGTGACATCAGCAATGGCGCCTTTGCCGGGGGTATGGACAAGCTCCGGCAAGCCGTCCCCTGTCGGAGCGAGGTCATCCACCGGCGCAAGCGTGCTCGTCGCCTTCTCAAGGTTTGCCGCATAGCCCGAAGCCGAGCTGGCAATCAGATCTTCGCCTGCCTCGGTGTAGACCATGAACTCCTGCGATTGCGATCCACCCATGGCGCCCGAGTCCGCGTCGACAGCAACGAAGTTCAAGCCACAGCGAGTAAAGATCGCGCGATAGGCCGCGTCGTGCTTGTTGTAGCTCTCGTCTAGTCCGGCCGCGTCAATGTCGAAGGAGTAAGAATCCTTCATAATGAACTGCCGCACACGCATCAGACCAGCCTTCGGCCGTGGTTCGTCGCGGAACTTTGTTTGAATCTGGTACCAGATCTGCGGGAGCTGCTTATAGCTGCGCAGCTCATTGCGCGCGATCGAAGTCATGACCTCTTCGTGTGTCATTGCCAGGCAAAGCTCAGCGCCCTTGCGGTCCTTCAGGCGGAACATGTTGTCGCCC
>Ga0302319_10018407_pt1 | contig 12746 bp, 8 predicted proteins | sample Bog_T0_2_FD_203319 | JGI IMG/M metagenome (GOLD analysis project Ga0302319, IMG submission 203319) | Peat permafrost microbial communities from Stordalen Mire near Abisko, Sweden - Bog_T0_2 | ecosystem: Environmental > Terrestrial > Soil > Wetlands > Peat | place: Sweden: Abisko, Stordalen Mire...
TGTTATTTATAATCAGGTACTTGCTCCCATAGCTTAACGGATAAAGCAACGGTCTTCTAAACCGTAGAGTGTTGGTTCGATTCCAACTGGGAGCGCCAGATCCCGGCTTAATCAGGAACGGGCCGTGGCGAAGCTGGCGGTGTCGCTACCGGCATCGTCGCTTATCCCATCACCACTTGGGCGAAGAGATCCGACATCATGTACGACTCAAACTGACCGCTGAGCGAGGTGCGACCTCCGCTATGTGCGTCACCGAGCGCAGTGAGGTGGACAATGACGTCGAAGAGAAAGCTCTTCCCGGTTTCGTTTACGCACACGGCGGCAAATGGAAACTCGGCGTTGATTTCGTAACCGGCGCCACGCGGATGAGGGCCGATACGCGCGCGGATGGCGTGCACGGGCTTGAGGTGGCGACTGAGCACCTTGACCTTGCGTCCACCCACTTGGGGAACAAGGAAGATTTGGCAGATCTCGCCTCCTTGGGCGAAGAACAGTTCGACGGCGGAGCCCTCCCAGGGATTCATGCCCGGGGTGATCTTGGTATCATCGACCGCAAGCCGGATGGCGATCGTCTTTTTCTGGACCCCGATGCTGCCTTCAACGGCGGGGAAGCCGGCCAACTTGAGCTCGAATTGTGCTCCACCCTTTCCTCCCGCGGAGAGAATGCGCCGCTTATGGACGATGTGGTCGCGGGTGAATACATCAGGGGAAGCTGAGCTTAGCCGGATGGCAAAACCTTCCTTGGATGTCTCTGTCCGGGTCAGCGATATTTTTTTGTGGACGGTTTTTGCTGCCGGTATGCGGACTTGGAGCGGGATTGCGTGGCCTGAACGGGTAGGCTGTCCCAGCGGCACACAGTCAACGGTCAGGTTTGCCGTGAAGGCTTTCGTGCGTGGATTGGTCAGGACAATCTCGGCTGCAAGCTTGCCGGTAGCACTCGTTTTTTTGGCAACCGGATGCACCTCCGCGAGAATGCGGTCGCCCGTGCCCGCGTAGGCACGGCCGGTGCCGGAAATCGCCGGCGCGAAGTGGCCGAGCAGGCCGTGTTTCTGGTGCTCGACGATGAGGTCGTCGCACATGGCCCAAATCTTGTCGAGCGTGAGCACGGTCGCGGTGTGCGGGTCAAGCATCACGGCGTGATAGATGTGCTCGCGTTTGCCGGTGAGCGCCGCTTCGACGGTGAGCGTCTGGACATTGATGTTGGTCTGGCAAAGCGCCGCGAGCTGTGGAGGCAACTTGCCGATGTGAGTCGGCTGGATGCCTTGCGCGTCGACCAGGCAGGGTAGTTCCACGCAAACGCCGTTGGGAAGATTTTCAATCAGGCCGGTATTGGGGACGTTGCCGTAAATGACGCGCGGCGTGTTGGTCTCGCGCGAGTGGACGATGAAGGCGCCGTACTCGTGGGTTTGGGGGCCGACGGCGATCTTGCCGTCATGTCCCAGCAACTCAGCTTCGGTGAATTGCCACGTGGCCATGATCGATTCGCAGCGGCGGAGGTATTCGTCGATGGGAACCTGGAATTGTTCGATGACCTTTTTACCGTGATGGATGAAGTAGGGAACGTATTCGCTCTGGTGTTCGCTCGATTCCGTGACGAAATAGCCGGTGCGGCGCATCATTTCAAAACGCACCCGGTCCAGTTTGAAGCCGGGGCGATCCAGAAGCTGAAAGAGGAGCGGATAGGCATCCTGCCCGCGATATTCGAACTTTAGGAAGAAGGCCATGTGGTTGATGCCAGCCACCTGGTAGGTGATGTCACCATATGGAAGGCCCAGGTATGACGCGAGCTGCTGCGAGGTGCCCTGCACGGAATGACAAAGCCCGACATGCGGAATGCCGGTGGCGCGCGCCACGGCTGTGCAGTTCATCGCCATCGGATTGGTGTAATTGAGCAGAAGGCAGCCGGGCGCCCCAACCTCGGCGATGTCCCGTGCGATGCTGGTCATGACGGGGATTGTCCGCAGGGCGCGGAAAACGCCACCAACGCCGAGCGTATCGCCGATGGTCTGGAGCAAGCCATATTTCCGCGGGATCTCGAAATCGATCACGGTGCCCGGCTTATAACCGCCGACCTGCACCGTGCAAAATACGTAGCGTGCGCCCTTGATCGCCGCTCGTTGGTCAAGCGTTGCGACGACTTTGGCCTTCACGCCCAGCGCGGCAATCATGCGGGTCGTCATGATCTCGGCCACTTTGAGTCGCGCGGGATCGATGTCCATCAGGCAAAGCGTGCAGTCGGAAAGCTCCGAAAATTGAAGGACGTCGCCGAGAAGATTCTTGGCGAAGACAACGGAGCCGGCGCCGATCAGGGTAATTTTTGTGCTCATGCGTTAAGACTATTTCGCCGTGGTCTCCACGGACGGCGGCGTAGCGGGAACAATCGAGGTGTGCATGACCACATGCGTGACGGGATCGGCCAGATTCACGCCGAGGCGCTCGGGTTTCTGGCCGCCAAGTTGCGGATTTCCCTGCGGGAAAAAACCGACGATGGGCTCCGCCTTGTCGATGATCGTCCCGTTGTCGACCGTGACTGTCGCCTGCACCGCCGAGTTTTGATGCGAGAAGAGAAAAACACCCGGCGCTTCCTCCTTCCAGTCCCATACCGTTACCAGCGCCGAACCGAACGTGGTCGGTTGCGAAAAGGAGGCCTCGTCCGTGATCTCGATGGATGGCTTGGTGCGATCGAGGACATAGGTCCGAATCAGCTTCTGTAGCGTGGGCACTGGATAGCTTGAAGTGAGATCCATCACCACTGTGTCCTTGTCGTCGGTAAAGACGGTGCTGACGATCACACCTTTCGCGTCGGCTCCATTTTTTTGCAGCGTGTTTGCGACGTAGGGCACGTCATGCCCGTACGAATTGTTGTACATGTTTTCGTAGCGGTGCTGACCGAAGGATTTGGCGGTGTAAGTTTCCATGCCGGGATCGACAATCAGCGCGGCGCCATTGCAGGCCACAACGTAGGTGCCGTTGTCATTGTGGCCATGACCGCCGCTATTTTCGCCGCCCTTGAGAGCGAGGCCGAGATGAGCCGCGCCGGGGCGCTCCGAGCGGGTGATGAGCACGCTCTCCGGCTTGAAGAAGAAACGAAGGTTGCCTTGCGCGGTTTCGTCGGGAGCCGGCGGCGAGCCGATGACCGCGCTGCCACCGTAGGTCGGCAACGGAAAGCCAAAGAGGCCGAAGCCGAAAAGCCGGTCGCCCGACGGATGGATGCCGAACATATTATACCTCGACGGAGGAAGATCGGTCCAGCCCATGCCCCAACGCTGATTGATGAAGAACAGCAGGGCGTTGTCGACCACGCTCCCGATCCCTTGCGAGCGCACCACGCCCGAATCGCCGAAGGCCGGGAAAATGCCGTCGCAGATCTCAAAATGGCGCGGAAACAGCGCAATCTGCCGTAGCTTCGCGCCTTCAAACATGTTGATCTTTCCCTGCGTGGCTTCGTAGATCGTCTCGGAGAGGCAGAGATAGGAACCAAATCCGTAGGACCAGTAGCCGAGCCCCTCTACGTCGTAACCGTCGTCTGGAAAACTGCCAACATAATAGCTGATCGAATTCTGAGCGCCCTTGACGAAAAGCGCCCGTTCCTTCGGATCAGGCAGCAGCGCCAGCGCCGCGCCGACCACGCCGGAGGTGCAGACCGCGTTCCAGTTGTAATCGGCGGTCATCCAGAACCAGTGAGGATTTCCCGTTTTGACGGCGTCTTCATAATTATCGAAGACGCGGCGCTTCATCTCGTCGCGAATGCGCTGCCGCGTCTCCGGCTTCAGCTTGTCGCCGAGCCAGTAGTCCGTCGTGGCCACTGTCCAGGCACGCGCCGCCGCGGCCAGGTCGACGCAATTCATCCCGCCAAAGCCATGGTTCGGCCACTTGCTCAGTGCCTCGCCCGGCGCCGCCCAACATTTCTCGGTCAGGATCGCGTTCAGTTCCGACTCGATGGCCGGCAGGTATTTTCCCTGGTTCTCGATGCACTCGGCCACGACGAAGGCGATCAACCGCGTCGAGCGGAGGCGGAACGGCGCCATATAACGATCGGTGCGCCCGGTGACCAGCACGTCCTTGAACAGCGCGTCGGTCAGGACCGGATCGGGTTGCGTGAGAAAGGTCGCGGCATCTTTTTCCTGCTTTCGAAACGCCGACTGCGTCGCGGCTACCTTCCAAGCCGCGCGATCGGTGATGGGCCTTCCCACCCCTTGCGGTTTGGCGGGCAGCATTGCCGCAATCGTGTCGATATCTGACTCACTTGGCGGCGGCAGTGTGGCCGGAGCTGCCGTGTCCGCATTTAGCAAAGGGCCCAGAAAGATGGCGCCGCTGAGCCCGAAAATCTGAGGCCAGCCACGAAGATTGAGTTTAGTGTACGTCATAAGACTTCTTGGTTTCTTCCGCTGTCACTTAGCGGAGTTGCTGCAGGGTTTGTATCGCCCGCTTATCGATTTCCAGTGTCTTTTGCTCTTGGGGGGTAAGCTCGATTGCATCGGGCTTGGCCAGATACTGGTAGGTGGTTTTCACCTGACCGGTCAGGTCAGCGCCGAGAGGGAGCCGGGTTTCCGGGGAAATCCAGGCTTCGGTCGAACCATCCTGGTAGTGGAAAGCGGGCACGCCCTGATAGGTCGTATACTCCTTGAAGGAGCCTTGGTTCACGCAGCCGGTGAAGGAAAATCCGAGGTCGAAATATTGGAAGGGAACATAGGTTCCGTCCATTTTCAGGGCCTGCAATCCCAAGGCCGGAAGTTCGGTAAAACACTGTGCACCGATAATATCGAATTGCCTGGTCGAGCCGTCGACGAACTTGACCACGATCCGCCTCGTGGTGCCGACCTTGGTCGTATCAATGCTGACGGGACAGTCAGCGGGTGGCGGAGCTGCCGGGGTGCCTGAATCGGTTTTCGGAATGTAGGCAAAAGTGACAATCCAATGAAGCCGATCCGGCATGGACGCGAGGTAGGGCGGAGTGGGCTGTTGATGGGAAGAATCCTTGGCTTCGACTGGAAATTCAAGGGGCGCCCAGACGAGCAATGCGAAGACAGTGGTAGCGAGAAAACGCGAAGACATGGGAATTATTGGTCGACGAGTTCGAGTTGCTCGTCGACGATTTTGCCGGTGTAGCGGTCGATGGCGACGTGGAGCCAGTAACGCCGCTCGCCGTCGACGACGAAATTGTCCTTTCCGCCGCTGGTTACCTGGTTCGAATTATTGACGAAATGCCCCGACTGGCCGATGACGTCGATCAGCAGATTCCAAGTGCGCGTGTTAGACGACTCGGACATGGCGCGCACGAACGACTCGCCTTCCGTTTTGACATACGAACCGGTCCCATTGTTAGTGAAGCAACCGCTGCCAATCACGTTCGAAACCGCTCCACTAGTCACGAGGGCCGCCCGATTCGCGATTGGATTTGATGCGGTGAAGGCAACAAAATTCGTGCTGATCAACTGCGCTACAGAGAAGGGCACCGTTGCTGTTGTGTTAATGCTGTTGGTCAGTGAGTTTTGCGTGGCGCCGCTGACGAGCGACGCGACGACCTGCGGGTAAGGCGTGTTCGGATTGATTCGACCCGCGATAACCGGAGCCTCGCTGAGATTAAAGATATCGAGCAGACCGGCGTCGGCGCTGGCGGGGGTCATAAAGTCGAGCGTGCGCCACGGATCATCGCGATAGGCGTAACCGAGATCGCCGACGGAATGGAAGGGGTGGTTGAGCATCACCGGCCGCGCTGGCAGAGCGACGGACGGATAAGTCGTTCCGGACACCTCTGGATTGCCGCCCCAGGAACTCGAGCTGGTGGAGTAGGCATAGGCGGAATCGCCGCCCCGGACGGTGCCGTCGAGGTCGGCCAGATAAGGAGTCTGGATGCCTGTGAAGTAGGTGCCAGAAGCTTGAATTGGGTTCTTCGGATTATTGACCGCCCAGTAATCCATGCGGAAAGGCGAGGTGGCGGACGCGTTGTTTGTAAACGGTCCTGTGCCATTGATGACCCACGCGATATTCGCCAGTGTGCTGTTGGGATTGAGCAGGGGCGTCGTCGTGGCGTTGTTCATCGCAGTGATAGTGGGGACGCTGGTTGAGGGGCTCTGTGTCGATTGCTGTGCGGCGTTGCCCGGACCGAAACGCTCCGTGCGCGGGTCGGTCTTTACCCAGGAGACATCACTCGTCGAAGTGGAGGAGCCGGGCACCCACCAGCCGCTGTTTTCCCACCCGCTGAAACTGGAGAGGGATGCCGGCGTTTGTGCATCGACACCTTCAAAGGTTCCGTAGGTATGCCAAGTGTTATTTGCGTCCGCATATTGCTCGGCGAACACAGTCTGATATGCGAACCCGAACCGCCAGGCATTGGTCGTGGCAATGCTGTTGGTCCACTGAATGGTGGGCACGCTGTTTGTGCTGCCGCCATATTTTGACGGCATTGTGCCTGGGTACTGGCCGTTTGGCGGAAAGCACGGAATCCCTGGCAGGCTGATCGCAGCCAATTTTGGCAGTCCGGGTGTCGTGGGTGTTCCGCCGCCGAGAGGAAAACTCGGCGTCCAGGCAGCGGCGCTGTTGGTGCTGTTGATTACCGGATTGGGAGATCCGGCAACCAGCCCCGGCTCGCGGTAACTCGTTTGGTAATTGATGGGGGTTAGATAGGATACCCCTGCCGAGGTATTCGTTTCGTAGCCTCCACCGTAAGTGGAGGCGAGGCCGAAAAAGTTTGTCCCTCCGGCATTGTTCGTCCCTCCGGCATTCTGTGAGAAACCCACCGTTTGATTGTAATTCCATTTGAAGGCTCCCGATGAATAGTTCGGAGGGGTGGCCGCCAGGAACAATGTATAGTTGTCCGAATAGCTGGCGGTATTGGCCGGGTTGGCCGTGAAAGTGAACGGCACAATCCGAAGCTTGGTCGGATAGTTGGCGGAATTGTAAACGGATGGCGCTTGATGTGGATTCCAGGCTTGAAAATAAATATAGGGATAGACGGGCATGGTCAGGTTACCGTTGGGAGAGTAAGCTTTGACAAACATCTGCGTGATGTAGGGGAGGTCCGCGACGCCGTAGACATTGATTGAGTCGCCACCGTTGTTGATGGCGTAGGAGATAGTCACCGGAAAATTGTCGGTGTCCCATTGGTCAATGATACTGGCGCCGATACGCATGATATGGACGGTGCTATAGTGATCGTAATCGGTAGGATTCTGGGAACCATCGCTGCGTCCCCAGCCGCCCAGAGAGCCATTCAGAATGCCGGCTTGGAGCAGCTCGAAGAAGTCGGGTTCGCGCGGAGTTCCGTTGGCTGCGACTTGGGCGAGGGTTTGAATCGTTCCGGGGGTGTGGGGATAAGCGGTGTTCGCCGTCGGATAAGTCCAATGGCGGTAAAGGGGTGAGGCTGAGGTAACGTCCGAGGCGACATCGAGACCGAAGTAGGCCTGAATTTCCTGGATTTGCGTTGCCGTAAGCGAGGCTTGGGGCAACGCGAGCAGGGCCAACTTATCGAGCGGAAATCGATACTTTGCGAGCGGCTCGCCGGCAGTCCACTGCAGCCCGTTGTTTCTAGTGTAAGTCCCGGTCCAAGAGGCAGGCACCCGCACCGCGTAGGTGTCTGGATTGATCGTGGTCGTGGCCGTGGCGGAGGTGGTGTTGGTGGCGAGGCTTAGATATTGGTAAGCAGCTCCCGTGTCATTGGCCGTTGGCCTCCAAGTCGGGCCATTGAGCTCGCGGCTGAAGGTGGTGAGGTAGGGCAACGCGTTGGTCCAGTCAGGATTGTTGTTGGCGAACTGCAGGAATTCCTGGCGGCTCAGGAACGTTGTGTCGCTAGATGCACCGGCCGACGGGGCGTAAACTTGCATGAAGCCGTTGCTGACCATGCTGGAGCCGGTGGTGTTTGTTAGCGCAAAGGCAAAATTGGTTTCGCTCGCGGCGTTGCGAAATTGGACGAGGGTGGTTGCATCGCTGGCCTTGATGCCGGGCAGTTGCGTCAGGTCCGCATAGGGCAGAAGGCCTTTTCCGGGGGCGTTCGCGGTCATGCTCGCCTGGCTCGGGTCATAGCCCGCGACGTTGATGTCGAGCAGGCCGGAGGTGTCATAAACGACGAAGGCGTAGCGGCCAATCACGCCGCCTAAATTGCTGAGATTCGGAGTGACCGTGCTATAGGTGGCGCCGCTGGATACCGATACCGGCCCGGTGCGGCTGACAAAGACCCAGTTGGGGATGGGCATGCTGGTCAGGTTGGCGGGGGGGACAAGCATTGGCTTGTTCCAATCGCTCGCGGTGATGACTTGGTTGTTGAGCGAGCTGTTGGTGCTCGGAATGGATGACGCCATCGTGGGCGCGGTGGTTTGGCCGCCGTTATAGAACGCGGTGTTCGCGCTGGTCAGCAGAATGTTCGTCGAGCCTGCGCTGATAGGCACCAAGCGCATGGGGAAGGCATTGGTCGCGGCGTTGGGCACGAAGAACGGGCTCTGCGCCGTTCCAAACGTGGTGGTGGAGAAAGTGCCGTCCTGGATCTCGCCCTCCATGTTTCCCACGACGAAGTCGAGGCCGCCCCGCGCGATCTGGTCGGCTTGCTCCGTACGTACATAAAAGTAGGTGGACTTGAGGTCCCGTGAGGCCAGACCTAAAAAAGCGAGGACGAGAATTGTGACCAGCGCCAGGATGGTAAGGGTGATGAGCAAGGCGGAGCTTCTTCTGCTGCGGCGAGAAGGGCAGAGGTGAGGCGAAAAAGTCGCTTCGCTAAAACAGAAGGGATTCGCGGACATATTAATCAGGGCGACAGTCGCCACCACATGCGGATTTTTTTACGCCTCCGCCGCTATGCGTTCGCGGGTCACCTGCCAGCGCAAATCTTCACCGGAAAGAAAACGTTCCGTTTCGTCGACCATGAAGCACCCCAGCCGCCTGCATTCGTCATGTTGACTGCCTGCGATGTGGGGTGTGAGGACAACATTCGGCAAGCGGTAGAGAGGGCTGTCGGCGAGCGGGGGCTCGTCCCAGACGGCGTCGAGCAGGGCGAAGAGATCGGGCCGGGTCTTGAGCACCTCGATCATTTCCGTTTCGCGGACGATCCGGCCCCGGGCGGTGTTGATGAAGGTGGCGTTGTGCTTCATCGAGGCGATATGCCGACCTGTGATCATGCCATCGGTTTCCGCGAGCCAGGGCGTGTGGAGGGTCACGACATCGGAGCGGAGAAAGAGTTCCTCGAGGGAAACGGACTCGACGCCGAGCCGCCGTGCGCGTTCCGGGCTGAGAAAGGGATCGTAGACGATGACCTTGACGTCGAGAATGCGCAGCATTTCGCGCACGAGCGCGCCGATGCGGCCGAGGGAGATGATTCCGATGACCGAGCCATACGCCCCGGGCCCATAGGCGATGCCAGAGGTGCGGTCAGGGTAGCTAAACGTGCGCTCGACTTCGCGGATGTGCCACCACGTCCGCTTGAGCGAGAGGATGATTTGGGCCAGGGTGAATTCGGCGACGGGTATTGCGTTGGCCGAGGCCGCGTTGGCGAGGGTCACTTCGCGTTCCCAGAAATCATCGGTGACGAGGGTCTTTACGGTCCCGGCGGCGTGAAAGATGGCGCGCAAGCGGGGGGCGGCTTCGAGAAATGTCCGGTCGAAGGCAGGAGCTCCCCAACTGGTGAAAATCAGCTCAACGTCGCGGAGAACTTCGGGACACTGGAGTATCTGTTCGCGCGAAAGACTGGGGCCGGTGATATCGACGAGATTCTGGAGACGCTGAAAGTTCTCGCCTCCATAGACGAGATCGAAAAAGGGTTGCTCAAGGGCGAACAGCCCCTTGGGTTTAATCATGGTAGTGGGCGGAAGTTTAGACACGCTCGCAGGGGTTGAAGGGTACTGATGAACGCGCTGCTGCCTCGATGGCGAATTTGTTATTCGGTCGCGTTTTCATCTCAGTTGAAGGGCGTGCAGGGGACAAAGCGTTCAAAAGTCTGAAACCCGGTGGCTAGAGACTTTGGATAAGGAGGCGATTGGTAGAAGGGCTGCATGGCCGGATCCCACAATGCCTTGATGCTGCGCTCGGTGTAGGTGGAGGTATACGCGGTGTAGCCGGTAGGAATCGTCATCAGCGAAAAGCTTGAATTGAGCGAGGTCTCCAGGGCTTTTTGGATATTGCTGAAGTTGGAGGAGGTCGCCGGTTGAAGTTGCGTCATGGCTTGATCATCGATTACAGCCACCGCAACGCCAACCATGACCACCTGCGCTTGTGTGGGCGATTTATAGTATTTGGCCAACGTGGTCGTGCCATCGGAGAGAAGGAATATCATTTCGAACCCGGCCACGCCCGTGCTTAGGAGATCGTCGGGCGGAGGTGCCGTTGTCGTACCCGTGGCCGCGGTAACGGCCGAAAGCGATTGGTAGAAACCCAAGTTTGTAGTTCCCGTGCCGGTCGTAGTGCCGGTCCAGGTGATGGTTTGCTCGGAGCGAAGCAGACAGCCCTGAAGGTTGGAGTTGGCTGACAATTGATAGGTGACCAACGAAACGGGCCGGACAGACGTGGTGCCGGTAGTCGCACCGGCGTCGCGGGTGTAGAACGTAAAAGTCGGCGTCAAAGTTGATGTCGGAGTGGGAAAGTTCTTGAGGTCAGGACGAAATACGGCGCGCTGGATGTCAGCGGTCGCCGAGTCGAGCACCACCCGGGCCTTGGTGTAGCAATTGGTCTGGGCCAGCCCCTGCTGCCAGGTTTGCATCGAGAGGCCCAGGATTTGCAGGAGGCCCACGGCCACGATGCTGAGGACGGCCATGGCAACGAGGACCTCGACGAGCGTAAAACCGCTGCGACTGGGAGATGAGGAGGAGCCAGGGCTGTTCATATCACGGCAGCACGATCTGGGTCATGAGCTCATAGTAGCCCGAGGGGTTGTTGACGGGCAGAGTCGAGTTATTCGCTGCCAGCGTTGCGGGCCACCAAAGCACCAGATCCACATTGGCGATATTGGTCTGGGCTCCCGAAGGGGTAACAATGGTGCGTAGATTATAGACAATCTGGGAAGACGAGGCCGAGCTCACGGCTGTGCCATCAGTCTGAACCTTGGTGAAATTCGTCGTGGCATAGACCATATCCTGGCCGGCGGCATTGGTGCCGCCCAAGGCGAGCAAGGCGAAGTTCGCCAGGGTAATACTGTTCGTGGGCGCGGCCCGCCGGGTTGAGATGAGCAACGAAGCGATATCGGCCGCCTGAAGCCGGCTGCTTGAATCGTGGTTATTGGAAAGCCCCTCGCCCATCAAACCGATTACGACAATCAGCGAAACGGAAAGCACGGCAATAGCCAGAACGACCTCTACCAAACTGAAAGCGCAAATGGCAGCCCAAGGCTGCCTAGCCGGAAGTGAGGTGCGCATGAGAGAGCCCGGGAAAAGGATACACCGAATAGTTTTGTCTTGGGAGATTTATGGTCGCACACACGAGTAGGTCCCGTTGACGCTGTTCAGATAAAACGTTGCAGAGTTCTTCATCACGCCAACGCTCCCTCCGCCTGCGGCACGGTACGGGCCCTGGGGCACCAGCGAGAGCGCCCAGTAGACTGTGCTCGTCCCTTGGGCGGTCGGATAAAGGATCTTGCCTTGGTCGTCGGTAGTCGTGATGGCACCGGTCGGAGTGAAATTCAGGATGTAACAATCCTTGTAGTTGCTCGGCGGCTGCGGGTTAAACGAGGCGAAGATGGCGCTACTACCAGACTGGAAATCCTTGAGCGAAAGATCAGCCAGGCTGTCAGCGATGATCACGCCTTGCGGGAGCAGGGTGGGCTTTTCCACGGGCTGATCCACTCCCGTGGTAGAAGACTCAGCGGGCACGACGATCTGCAGGCTGTCGATGGAAGCGGCAGCGGCGGTATTGTTTTGGTCCTTGTAGAACCGGAGCTGCACCGACCGGTTGAGCGTTTTGGCCGTTTGCCGTGCAAGTTCAAGCTGCCCCTGCACGACCGACGTGGCTTCGTTCAGATGATTCGACGACATCAGGGAGGCAAATCCGGTGATTGAAAGCGTAGTTAATACGCCGATAACCGCCATCACAGTCAAGAGTTCCACCAGAGAGAAGCCGTTCCGCTTCAGATGAATCATCCTGGCCGATAATGCAATTTCAATCATGGTTAAGTTAGGGCTGCCCTTGGGACGCAGTGTCCTTTGTTCGCCCCATTTGTCTCACACCTTCCCCAGCGCCTGACGCGCATCAAGGTTGCGTGCTCCGCGCCGCCGCTGGATGAACACCAGCAGCGCCAATCCGCCGATTATCATCGCCCAAGTGGAGGGCTCCGGCACAACTTCGACCTCGATGTCATCCACACCGCCGTTGTTGACGAGGAAAATGTAGGAGTTGTTGTACCAGTTGGCCGGGGCACCGATGCCGGTGAAGTTCAGGGTCAGGCCGTCGACCAACTCGTAGCCATTGGCTGCCGTTCCGCCTCCGGTCAGGCCGCTGTACTGCGAGCCGGTGAGCAGGCCGTTGCCGTTGCCGCCGGTGCCGGCGACAAGGATGTACGGCGTGTTGGCGGCGATGACTCCGATCGAGGAGACATTAAGCGTCAACGTGTCGCCGGTCAGCGTCAATGCGGTCGTGCCGATCACGAGTTTATTGCTGGCGCCGGTAGTGTTGAGGTTGAACTCCAGGTTGGTGTTCTTGATGCTGGAGGCACCCGTCGCGGCCAGCGTCAGGTTGCTGGTCACATCAGCGCCGCTGCCCACTTGCAACGTCGTCGCCGGCGAACTCACCGCACCGATGGTGTAACTGCTCAGGCCCGTCGCGCTGCCCGAGCC
>Ga0302319_10018408_pt1 | contig 12745 bp, 11 predicted proteins | sample Bog_T0_2_FD_203319 | JGI IMG/M metagenome (GOLD analysis project Ga0302319, IMG submission 203319) | Peat permafrost microbial communities from Stordalen Mire near Abisko, Sweden - Bog_T0_2 | ecosystem: Environmental > Terrestrial > Soil > Wetlands > Peat | place: Sweden: Abisko, Stordalen Mire...
TGGGCAGCGGCGGCGGATCGGCGGGCGCTATGCCATTGGCATTTGTATTGGCAGTGGCATCGGCGGCTGAGGCCGTGCCCAGTTTCAGGGCCGGAGCCAGTGCGAGGGCTGCGGGGATGGCGAGCGATGTTTTGAGGAAGCTGCGCCGCGAAGTCGAACCGGATGAATTTTCCATATCGTGCGTGGGGTTTGAGTTTTGAAACGATAGCAGGGTTTCCACATTGCTCAACGGGAAAATCCCCGCGCCAATTCCGCCCGACTCGTCATTCCGAACGCAGTGAGGAATCTCCCATGCCACCCACGATATGATTTGCGGGATTCCTCGTTGCACTCGGAATGACATATGCCGGATACTGGGATTCTGGATGAAAACAGCGCCTCTCTTATCCAGCATCTTGCATCCAGTATCCAGCATCGCGTTGATTTGTCACTAAACTTGGATAGATACATGATAGTTTGACGCTGAAATGCAATCGTTGTTGAATCCCCTGCACGCACCTCCGGTCGCGCCCCGGTCGATCCGGCCATGTATGAAGCATTTGTTTACCCGTCACATCCTATCCGCCATCTTCTGCTTCATCCTCGTTTTAACGATGGCGGCCCCGTCCGCCGTGGCAGCGGTGAATCTGCCCCCGGATGCCTATATCACCCTGCCGCTCAGCCGGGGAAAACAGAATCAGCTCCTCCTCCGCCTCCCGGCCAATGGCAGGAGCGCGCTCGTGGCGCTGGATACCGGTTCCCCGGTCACGTGCCTGGATGAATCCAAGGCCAAGCTCTTCAACCTCGCCCCCACCTCCACGGAGAGTTCACCTCCCCAGGGCTTGATCGTGAATGGCACGCGGCACCGCATCGCCACCGTGCCGTTGCTCCTCTTTGGCAATATGCAGGTGCGAGATGTCCCCGTCGTCCTCATCGATCTCACCGACCTCAACCAGGTGCTCCGGTCCCGGCACGACAAGCCCAATGACGCCATCCTCGGCCTCGACACCATGCACGATCTCGGCGCGGTGCTCGATTGCGGTTCCGACCGGCTCCTGCTGCGCGAAAAGGATGATGACGGCCAGTTCGGCGCCATGCTCAAGCGCAGCGGCTGGCACGAGATCTCCATGCATTTGAACGAGGGGCATATCGTCGTGAACGGATACGTGCAGCATGTCCCCGTGCAGTTCATCGTCGATACCGGTTCGCCCGTCACCGTGCTCGACCAGGATTTTTGCAAGGCCCACAGGATCACCCTCAGCGACAAGTCGTTCGGCTTGAAAGCCATCCATTTCGAAACCAGCGCCGCGAAGATCGGGAAGGTGTACGACCTCCAGATCGGCCGGCTGCTCGTCGGGCAGTCCCTCGTTGCCGTCTTCAATGTCGGCACGCTCCTGCGCACAAACTCCGCAGCGACAGGCAGTGAGCCCCGCGCGCTCCTCGGGGCGCGGACGCTCGCCCGCACCCAGGCATTCATCGATTGCGACAAGATGAAGCTCTACCTCAAAGCGCCGGAGGTGGAGAGGGACTGGGGGTTTTAAAGTATTTTTTGTAAACAAAAGTAGTTGATTTAGTTGATTCTGTTGATTAGATTGATCCCGTGCCTACAACTTCGACCAAGTATTCAGCCACAAAAGCCCGGGCCACTGCGAAACACCAGCAAGCCGGGGCGTCCTCGTGGCGCAAGCCCGATGAAGGAAACACCATACGGGAGGTAGTGACCGAAAACCTCCGGAATATGTTCGCCGATTTAGCGGGACGGGGACAATCCGTTAATATGCGCGAGATCATAGGGGGTTATGAAGTGACTATCAACCCTGCTCGCAAGCAGTCGATCCGCAAGCCGGAAACCGCGAAGCGCCGGTTTGATCCTGAAGAAGCCGGCAGGCAGATCGTTGCGGAAATGCAGCGTGCGGAAGGCGGGGCATGGACGGGTGCGGAACTCGCGGCGCATTACGGTCTTACATCCGCCGCCCTGCACAAGCGCAGGATCGAGCACCGCATCGTCTGGTGGAAGGACGCAAGGAGCCGGTTCCACTATCCCAGGTGGCAATTTGATTCCGCAGGAGCTCCGCTGCCTGGCGTGCAGGATGTGTTGCAGACTTTCGAGAGCGCCGATCCATGGCGGGTGATGCGGTATTTCCTGGTGCCGCGCCATCAACTCGGTAACCGGACGCCCCTCGATCTGCTCCGCGCGGGTGATTTCCAAACGGTAGCGGCCCACGCCAAGCTTCATGGCGAAGAAAATACCTGGTAAGCTCAATGCGCCCCCGCCGCAAGCTGAGTTCGATGCTTTGCCGCTGGACAAGTGGTGCCGCAACGGCGGAGGTTTCTTTGTCCGTATTCATTCGCTGAACGCAGGCACCGGCAAACCGTGGCCGCCGCTGCATTTCAGCAGGAGAAATAATACGCGGTTTGATCCAGCGGATGGAGAGGGAACGCTGTACATTGCCGGGACCTTGTCCGGCGCATTGATGGAAATGCTGGATGATCGATGGGGGCCGGTGGGAAGCGCCGGCAGAAGCATTACGCGGAAGGAATTGAAAACGATGTGGGTTACAGTGATCAGTGTGCCGCCGGTGCATCTCTTTGACGCAACAGGACCAAATCTCTCGAAAATCGGGACCGATGCGCAATTGCTCTCCGGGGACCACAAGGTCGCGCGGGCATGGGCGTTGCGCCTCATGAGGCACCCGGCCGGGATCGGAGGCATTCTGTATCCATCGCGTCATGATCCCCAGCGCAGCAATGTGGCATTATTCGAGCGACCGGGACTTCTCCCGGGTGTTCTGAATAAAAGGATCGGTCCCTCCATTGCCACAAAATGGAAACGAACGAAGGAACACGAGACTTTGATCTATGGTTGCGCCATGCCGCTCCAAAAACATCCGGATCTCAAAAAATCACTGCTGGAAATGGAGGCAGCTATTTTGCCGTGATTTCCTTCAACACAACCCCCTGCTTCATGAGAATGGCAAACACATCCTCCAGATCGGCCGGCTGCTCCTCGGCCAGTCGCTCGTCGCCGTCTTCAATGTCGGCACGCTCCTGCGCACAAACTCCGCCGCGACAGGCAGCGAGCCCCGCGCGCTCCTCGGGGCGCGGACACTCGCCCGCACCCAGGCTTTCATCGATTGCGACAAGATGAAGCTTTATCTCAAAGCGCCGGTGGCGGAGAGGGACTGGGGGTTTTGATCATTCTTCCGATGGCAGAGCCATCGCAGCTACAGCAGCCACGGATACCATACGACAAAAGGATCCGATCCTGCAGGGATCGCAGCCAAAAGGTTCACAAAGCGATCGAGCTTATTTCCAAGGGTAAAATACGAAAACTTCGCGATCTATTAGAGCTTGTTCGTAATATTTAAGACCGTCTTTATCGTCTGAATAGGAGAGTTCTGTGATTTCGTAAGAATCATCGACACTCTCGATAGTCCAGCCCTGATCCTCGATGACAACTCGCGCCCGCTTCTCTGCATCACTCTGGTCAGGCAAGTCGATCCAACAGGCAATCGCGGTGCCAGCGTAACTAATTGATGGTTGTTTGGTGTGATTTGCCCGGGCGTTGAATCGTATAAAATACATACACAACTATCATTCTTCAGGCTGGAAGTTTTCTTCCCGAAAATCATCCGAGCCGGAAACTCTTCCGAATGCGGAGCCATACGGGGCATTCAAGTAAGGAATGATTGCAGGATCATAATTACAGATCGTATTGACATCGTAGATGGAAAGGTGGTCAGGATTTTCCGCATAATCCTGGGACTCGTCTCCGGAGAAAAAACACCATCCGCTGCCGTTTTTTTCAGGCTTCTCTCTATACATGTAACCGACCTGCATGCCATCAACTGTGATGCGGTCAGAGGCTATGCAACTGCCCATGTTTGGAATGAGTTGCTTGATCTGCTCACCCGGTATCTTGAAAGCCTTATTGAGTGGGTTCATGTCATGTTATTCCTTCAACACAACCCCCTGCTTCTCCAGAATCGAAAACACATCCTCCAGCAACATCCGGTAATGCTCGCGGAAAACCTCGTCCGGCGGTTCCTTCGCTAGCTTTTGAAAATCGGCAAAATGCTCGCGCAGCTTGATGCCGAGCAACGCCTTGAGCTGCTCCTTCCCATCCGCCTGCGGCGTCTCCTCATGCGCCTGCATGCTCGTCGCGATGTCCTCGTGGTCCGCCGCCAGTTCTTCCAGATGGGTGCGCAACTCGGTGATCGTTTCTTCAAGCTGCTGGTTGTGACGCTGCAGTTCGCCGATATCGTTGCTGTTCGGATTGAGCACTTCCGGCGCGCTTTGACGCCGGTCCCGGTCACGTCCCCGAGGGGCTTCCTTCCGATTGCGCAGTTCGCTCTTGGCCTCGTTGAGCTCCGACCGGAGCGACTGCACATGCGCCTCGATCTGCCGCAATGACGAAACGAGATCAAACCCGCCGGCTGGCTGTCGCGCCGCCGGGACCTGCTGCTGCTCGCGCTGCTGCCTTCTCTCCTGGCGCTCCTGCCGTGCATTGGATTGCGGACGTTCCGCGCGCTCGGCACGCTCAGCCCGCTCCGGGCGTTGTTGCTCGGGCCGTTCCTGCGGTTCCTCGCCATCAGCACGCTCCTGGCGTTCAGTCTGCGGTAGGGCTTGTGCCTGCGGCTTGGGTTGCGGCGCGGGGCCTTTCTTCAGCGCCTCCTCGATCATCGGCGGCACTTCCGGGATGTCCGCCTTGAACTGGTCCTGCAATTTCGGATGCCAGCGCTTGATCGATTTCGCAACCAGGTCGAGCAGATCCTCCGGCAGCTTCACGAGCTTGCCACCCCCCGCGATCCAGCGGAGAAGGAAAAGCTGCGTAAGCGGAGGGCACTGCCGCGAAAACGCAGCCGCCACCGCACAGCGGATCAGCGCATCCGTCTCAGCCCCTTCATCCGCGATCGGCAGACGCAGCAGCCACGGCTTGTCCTTCCCGATCAATACATTGGCAAAAATCTGGCGGTCATTCTGCGTCAGCATCCCGTTTTCACCGGTCGCCATCTCCGCGCATACGCCTTGGATCAGTTTCAGAGCGACTTCGGCATCCAGCGCAAACAGTCCCCGGCCCAGGCTCAGCCGGAACCGGCGCGCCTGTTCGCCTTCCTGCGCGACAAGCGCTGCCAGCAGATTCTTCCGCGAAGGCGCCTTCAGCGCGGGCCACGTCTCCACGATGGAATCCACGCCCACCACCCAGGGCAGGCCGACCATCGATTCCACAGCGGAAATAATTCCGGCCTTGCCGGACAGCAGCGAAGCTTTCACCAACCCGGCAGCCTCTTTTTCCTGTTCGGGAGTCAGCCGGGCGGTCTTCGAGGCCTCGACGAGCTTTGCGAGCGCCTCGGAGTCCTCGGTTTTTGTTGTCTTAGTAGTCATCGCCGCAGGTTGTAACGTGTTTTCAAGCCGAGCGCACCTAACTTTTTAGCCATAAAACAATGCGCGCCGCAACATGCTCCGGGTATCGCACTCGGCCCGAGTGCCCTTTTCGGCGGCTCGCCGAAAAGACCACACAGCGCGCCGCCTCTACAAAAATCCCCGCATAAAAGCTCTTCCTCCGGGGAGCCTACGCGTCTCGCGTGGTGGTTGCGGTGTCCCGCCGCATCGAACTTTCCTCTCACGGCGCACCCACCAGCAATCCGATTTCCAAATGCCCCAAACCGCGCGACAGCGCCGCCGTCCCTGGCGGAATTGCATAGTCAACCTGTAAAGTCACCTAGAAGTCGCTATGGCGTGTAAGAGACATCGAGAGGCACGGCGATCAATCCATTGGCCGAATTCTTGATGCGAAAATGTTCAGTCACCGTGAAGGAGCTGTCTTCTTCAAGGTCCTTCGGGATTTCTCCATCCACGTCCAACTCGACGGTTCCATCGTCATGCGCTATCGCGGGGTCGATGGTGATGGCGAATTCCCGGCCGTGCTTCTTAAATGCAGGATCTTTGTGTGAAGCCAGAAATTCATACGCGCGGTTTGTCGCGGTATGCAGCAGATCAATGGTGCCCATGAGTTTGCCATCGGCAAGCAACCCGGCGCGGCACGTATCACTGTACCATTTCCAACATGTGGCCTGAATGAAAACGGTGCTGTTGGGAGACCAAGCAACCATGTCCTCCCGGGTATTGTAACTTTTGCGAGTGCCATCGAAGTGACAGCCGGTTGATCCGAGGATGCGATGGGTGTCGAGAGCGACAACGTAATTCAACGGTTTTTTGTCCGGTCCCAACCCGAGGGCATAGCGGCCATTCGGCGATACGGTTTGCTCCATTAGCAGATATTTTTTCGAATCCCCGGACGGCTTGGCAGATGGATCGTTAACCGGAGCCTCGCGCATAACACTTTCCCGGATGTCGTCAGCTTTCTGTTCATAATCCTCCTGATTTGCAGCCGGGTCGATATTCACCGGTATATTTTTGACATGTACGGTGTCCAGAGGGTCACCCGGTTTGAATGATGCCTCCTTCTTAAGTTCACGCATCAGAGCATTGTCAGATGAAAAATTGGCGGCTTCGACTTTTCCGAAATACTTGCGCGATTCGTTCACATGGATCGAGCCACCAGGCATGGTATTTTCAGACCGGTCCAGGACAAAGATGACCGATCCGTTGAGAAATATTTCGGTGAGTTTCCGATTCTGTTTGCCCTTTTCCTCCAAGGAAACTTTAAGGGGATCGCCTGCCTCGTTCAGCCACGCCTGTCGCGTCTCTATTACATTGTTAGACTTGTCATTGATCACTTTGACGTAATGCACAGATCGGCCGAGCTGCCCTTCGATTTCGTTATATCGTTCTGCAACCACTTTCACTTGAGCATCGACATCAGGGGCTCGTCCAAAAGCTTCAAATGCCAGAAGCACGAAGATCATAGTTGGGAGGAGACATTGCTTTGACCAAGTAGGCATTTCAGGACGCTCCGGTTTTGTGCGTACCTTGGGATAGTGTATGTGCTTGCTAAGGGCAATATGGATTTCGTCGAAGCCAACCTCAACTGTCTCAACGCTGTGACACCCTCTCCATAATCTAAATCACCCTCCCCATCCTGTAAATCCTGTTCATCCTGTTCATCCTGTCTAAAAGATTCTTCTCCTTTGATTCTTGTTTAATTCCCGCCCCACCCCTGTAATTTGTCCCCCACCATGCCTCCAGCGCGTTCCATCATCCTTTTTCCAACACGCCGCCCGTGACCTCGCGCCTGAAATTCCAAATCGACGCCGAGGCCCCCGGCTCCAGCGCCCGCGCCGCGACCTTCCACACGCTGCACAACGAGGTGAAAACCCCGCTCTTCATGCCCGTCGGCACCCAGGCCACGGTCAAGGCCCAGCTCACCCGCACCCTCGAGGAAGCCGGCTCCCAGATCCTGCTCGCAAATACCTATCACCTCCTCCTCCGTCCCGGCCCCGAGGTCTTCCGCCGCATGGGAGGCATCCACAAATTCATGAGCTGGAACCGCTCCGTGCTCACCGATTCCGGCGGATTCCAGATCTTCTCGCTCCCCCATGCCCGCTCGATCAACGAGGAGGGCGCCACCTTCCAAAGCTACCTCGACGGCCGCACCATCCTCCTCAGCCCCGAGGTCAGCATTGAGACCCAGAAAGCCATCGGCAGCGACATCATGATGGTACTCGACCAATGCGTCCCCTCGACCGCCGATGAAGCCACGGCGCGCCTCGCGCTGGGCGTCACCTATCGCTGGGCCACCCGCAGCCTCGCGGCGCGTGGCGATTCCCCGCAATCCATGTTCGCCATCATCCAGGGCGCGCTCTACCCGGACTTGCGCCGCGAAAGCGCCGCCGGACTCTGCGAAATGCCGTTCGACGGATTCGCCATCGGTGGCCTTGCCGTGGGCGAAGCCAAAAGCGCCCGCGAGGACATGTGCGAGTTCACCGCCGCCCTCCTCCCGCGCGACAAACCCCGCTATCTCATGGGCGTCGGCACGCCGCTCGACATCCTCGAGGCGGTCCACCGCGGCGTGGATATGTTCGATTGCATCATGCCCACGCAGCTCGCCCAGCGCGGCGGCGTCTTCACCTCGCGGGGCTTCCTGCAAATGCGCCGCGGCGTTTACAAATTTTCCGAGGAAACGCTCGACCCTGCCTGCCGCTGTCCCACCTGCGCCCGCTACACCCGAGCATACCTCCATCACCTCACGAAGACCGGCGAAACCCTCGGCTGGCAACTCCTGGGCAAGCACAACATCCATTTCTACCATCAGCTCATGCACGACATCCGCCAGAGCATCCTGGAAGGCCGCTTTCTCGACCTCTACCACGAAAAACGTGCATTCCTCCACAGCGTGGATATGGACAACCCCATCCAGCTTTCCAAAAAAGCCGCCCGCCAGAAAGCCTCCAAATTCCGCAAAGCCCAAAGCGAGCCTGACAAAAACAAGCAATTTTGAAAGGATGAGGGAATGGCAAAAATAGTTGCTCGTTTCGGTCAAGTCTTCCTGATTTTGAGGAGAGTTCTTCTCATCCAAAAAGTGCTTTTTGCCGAACAAAGCCAATTTCTACTCTGTAAAGGCCAAAAAAACAAAGCCAAAACAAAGCCAATTTTCGCCCAAAACAAACCCATTTTTAAGACAAAAATGCCGGAAACCTACGTTAATCTGCCTAATCTGCGGATAAACTCCCTCCCGTAGGCGATCACGCCAAAATGAGGGTAAATCCGACTAGTCGCACCAAATCAAAGCTCTTATCTATAAAAAATGTAATGCGGTTGACTTATCCACACGATTCGGCATTTAATGCACATTTATGCACTTTAGTTCCTCCCTCCTTTCGTTTATCGTGGTAGCCGGCAGCGTTGCCAGCCTCCACGCCGCTGACGTAGACACAGCCGCACCCACCCCAAAAATCGTCGCATGCGACGCGAACGTCCCGAGCCAGAAACGCGGCGTATGCGCCAACAAACTCGATGCCGCCGATTTCCGCGCACTGGCCCCTGGCGTCTCCTGGTACTACACGTGGCACTTCGAACCGACCTCAACACCGCCGCCCGATGCTAATATCGAATTTCTGCCCATGTGCTGGGGCGCCGATGAAACCCGGCTCAACGGTTTGAAAAATTACCTCGCCGGCGGCCATCACCCGCGCGCCGTGCTCGCTCTCAACGAACCGAACCTCAAAGGCCAGGCCTTCATCCCGCCGGAAAAAGCGGCTGAATATTACACGAAGATCAAAGCCGTCGCGGATCAATATCATCTCCCTACCGTCGGCCCGCACATGGCGATCGGCTCACCCACGGGATCGAGCATCACCGCGATGGACCCGATCACGCAAAAGACGACGACCTATTCGTTCATGACGCCGTACCTCAAGGCATTCCTCTATTACACCGACGCAAGCCATACCGATGTCGGCCCGTTGGGCGTCCACAGCTACGGAAACATCGGCGAATTGAAATGGGTCGTGGAGATGACCTACAAGGAATTCCATCGCCCGGTATGGGTCACGGAATACGCATGGTGGGGCGCGCCGAATGTCGACGAGGCCCGCAAATACTTGATGGAAGCCACCGACTTTCTGGAAAACAATCCGCACGTTGCCGGCTACGCGTGGTTCAAGGAGCGCGCCGATAATCCCAAGATCAGCCTGCTGGAAAAAAACCCCGGCGTGCTGAGCCCGCTCGGCCAGGCCTACGTCGCCATGCCCGCGCACGACCCGAACATCTATTACCGCATCCCCGGAAAACTCGCCGCAACGCGCTACGCAAATTCAAACGACACCGTCGCGGCAGAAACGAAGGACGCAGGCAGCTTCCTGCAAGTGGAGGCAAACGGTGACACCTCCTCGGTCGATTACAATCTCGCCTCCGACATGGGTGGAAACTACCACGTAAAAATCCGCGTCCTCGGCCATCCCGGCAAGGTTCTTGAGTTTTACAATGGTACTACAAAGCTGGCATCCGCCACCCTCGACAAGGACGGATGGCAGGAGGTCGAAACCGATCTCGCCCTCGCCAGGGGCACACAAACTATCCAGCTCAAGCTCCCGCTCGTCGCGATCAACTGGCTGGAGTTTACGCCGAAGTAAATTACCTGGCGGCAGGCAGACCGTTGATATGCAGCTCCGAGATCGAAGGCCGCCCGCCTCCGGTGACGGTGATGCGAACATACCGCCCCTTGCTGGCGTTGGCGGCAGGGACGGAAAACTCCGCGTCTCCCTCGATGGTGTTCTGCTGCTCATCAAGTGAGGTGCGATAGGTCTTGTCATCATCGCTCAGCTCGATGAGATACTGGTAGGCTTTCCTTTCGCCGCGATGCCAGTCGATCTTGTAACTGCTGATCACGCAAAGCTGCCCGAGATCGACCTTGATCCATTGCGGCTCCTTGTCGCGGCTGGAAGTCCAGTGCGTCTTGGGATTCCCGTCAATGGCAAGCGCAGGCAGGTCGTCCTTGTCAACACTGCTTGCAGTGACCGTGAGGCCGGGTTTCAAAAGCGATTGCTCCGCAGACGTGATCATCACGAGATACATGTTGCTCTTGATGTCGAACCGCCTGGTGCCATGGCCGTTGGTGGCGAGATAGACATTATCGTGGGGCTGCATGAGGCGGCTTTTATAGATCACCATAGTGCGCCCATTGAACGCCACGGTCTCGGGCAGCTTCTGCCACTTGTAGGTTTCGTTGTCGTTATTGACCGGCATGTCATTTGCCGAATCGATCAGGAGATAGACATACGAGGAGCGCGTGAGATCGAACTGATATTGGTCCGTCGACGAAGTCTCCCCCGCATCGCTCAAATAAGGCCGCACAAATTCCGCCCCCGCTAGCCACGCTGGCAATTCACCGAACGTAACATCGCTATCCTTGTAAACCTTGGTTCCCTTCTGCGCATTTTCAACAATCTCCGCATCCGCATGCGCGCCCGAGTAGGCAAAGTTGGTAATGAGAGTCGCGGCTGTCTTGGTCTCCGTCGTGCGCGCAGTTTGCAAGACTGGATTTGCCGCCGGCCTGTCGTTGGGAATTTCGCTGATGGCCCCATCCGCCTTCGCAGATGCAGGCTCGCTTCCCAGCGCAACCTCATAGAGTTGCGGAGTCTGCGTCATGAGCCCGTCTTTGATGACCACCGGAGTCGAGGTGATTGTCTGCGAAGCCGACGCCAGCCCGGGTCGCGAAACATTGAGCGTAAACGCACCGGCCTTGCGCGTGGAGCGGACAAACACGCGATTGATACCGCACTCGACATTAAAGTGATAACCCGAAGTGAGATGCTTGTCGTTCGTGCTATAGCGAATCCCGCTGTTGTAACCGCCAAGGAACACTCCCTCGCCGCTGCACGTGAAATCGACGCTGTCCTCAAACGTCGGGCAGCGATTTCCCTTCGCATCCAGCACCTCGACATCGAACATCGCGACATCCGACCCGTCTGCATAGAACTTCCCGCTCGGACCAATGATCGGCGTCAGCTTGAGCACAGCGGGCGCACCCGCAGTCGATTTTTCATTGCTCGCAACGACAGCACCTTTGTCATCATATCCCGTGGCCCTGATGCCGCCCGGCTGAAAAGCCACATTGTCGAAAGCATAGCAATAGTGGTTCACCTGGTCATTCGAAGGCTGCGCGAAATCATTGCGCCCGAACCCGTAATCCTTGATCACTTTTCCCGCAGGATCGAGTAACTCCAGCCTGACTTTTGCTGTATTACTCACAACATAGATCCGCTTCACCGTTCTGGCCGGGTAATTCCAGTGACCGACAATGTACACCTGCGGCTGGATGTTCTGCGCAACCTGCAGGCCGTAAAATACCTCCTTGGGCAGGCGTGCACCATCCACCGCGCCGCTCACTCTCGCAACCTCCATGTCGCGCATGCGTCCATCAGTCACGGAATCCGACCAGATGATCTTTGCGCCACCGATCATGACGCCATTTGCCTTGCTGGTAGCCGCATCCTGTACAAACGGACTGCGGCTGTAGCGCGCCCAGTATTTTGCGAGGTTTTCCAGCACCATGTCCTCGGAGCTCTGCAAGCGGAAGTAACCGAAATCGAGTTTGCCATCGCGGACATAGTCGCCGATGAAATCACCCTTCCCCGCATTGAAGCCCAGCGAGCGATGATAATCCGAAGCCACGGCGAAGTAGCCCCCTGTGACGTATTTGCTGGTCGTATTAACGTTGTTCAATCCGTCGGCGGGAGTGGCGTCGGGATTCTTCCCGTCCCAACGAGGATTGAGAATCGGCGTGAACGAATCCCACACGCGCCGCGGGGCCTCGCCCCGGGCGTACTCGGCATCCCAGAGCGGATTGTCCGGCTGGTTGCTCGCGCCGTCCATGGTGCAGGAGAATTCGCGGATGCCTTGTGTGGTGTCATTGTCATTGGACCGCAGCCCGGCCATGCGCCCGCCGTAAGGATCCCACGTGAGACGGATTTTTTTCATCTCCTCCATGTGCTCCGTGGAGAGCTTTTGATTGCACCCCTCGTAGAAAAGCACGCTCGGGTTATTGCGGTAGTAAATGGTCGCGTCGCGCATGATGTCGAGGCGTTCCTGCCAGATGTCCGCTTCCTTGGAGTCCCCCTCGTTGTTCGCGGCGGGCACGACTATGACAACGCCGAATTTGTCCGCTGCGGCGACTTGCGCCGGCTTCGGGGCGATGTGCATGGGTCGGACGAAATTGCCATTGGATTCCTTGATCAGTTTGAAGTCGTATTCGTTCATCCAATCGACTGGCGTCCCGACGCCGGGCCATTCCATCGAGGTGCGTGGCGCGTATCCTTTGAGATAGATCGGATGACCATTGATCTCCAGCCCGTGCTCGGAGCTG